>Ga0265798_10000033_pt1 | contig 326964 bp, 277 predicted proteins | sample P3T30metagenome_FD_192430 | JGI IMG/M metagenome (GOLD analysis project Ga0265798, IMG submission 192430) | Plant litter microbial communities from East Loma Ridge, Irvine, California - P3 T30 | ecosystem: Environmental > Terrestrial > Plant litter > Unclassified | place: USA: California...
CACTCTTAAGACTTGATATTTTTTTGCGTCCGGAGACGCTGATATCAATCCTGCGAGTGCCCACACAGATTGTCTGATAAATTGTTAAAGAGCGGCGCTACATTCTCAGTAGCGCGGGTTGCGTATATTACGCTTTCCCGCTGAAGAGTCAAGGATTTTCTCACTTATCTCTTCCTGACACGCCGCTGTGTAAGCCGTTGTTCCGTGTCAGTGGAGGCGCAGTATAGGGATTTTCTGCGGGGTGGCAACCCCTAAATGCAGAAATTATTTCAGTTGCTTATTTTGCAAACAAAATAACCTTAAAAGGCCTGCGATAGTATAAAAAACCAACAAAAACGGGCCCGAAGGCCCATTTTTGACGGATACTACTTATTGATGAGCGACGATTTGGCCGTCTTCAACCTCAAGCTTGATGTTTTTACCAGGCAACAAAGTTCCCGCCAAGATTTGATTCGCTAACGGGTTCTCTATCTGTTGCTGAATAGCGCGTTTCAGAGGACGCGCGCCATAAACCGGATCGTAGCCATTCTGTCCCAGCAGTATCAATGCATCATCTGAGATATCGATCGTGAAGCCGCGATCTTCCAGACGCTTGTACAGCCGCTGCAATTGCACTTTAGCAATAGAAGCAATATGCGATTCGGCCAGAGGGTGGAAGACCACCAGCTCATCGATACGGTTAATGAACTCAGGGCGGAAATGTTGGCCAACCACTGTCATCACCACTTTCTTCATCTCGTCATAATTCACTGCACCGAAGCGCTCCTGAATCAAATCCGATCCGAGGTTTGATGTCATGATGACGACCGCATTGCGGAAATCAACCGTTCTGCCCTGTCCATCCGTGAGGCGTCCATCATCCAGTACCTGAAGCAGGATGTTAAATACGTCCGGATGCGCTTTTTCTATCTCATCCAGCAAAATCACTGAGTAAGGCCGACGACGTATCGCCTCAGTGAGATATCCGCCCTCTTCATAACCGACATAGCCTGGAGGTGCACCCACCAGTCGTGAAACAGAGTGCTTCTCCATAAACTCAGACATATCGAGCCGCACCATCGCATCGTCACTGTCAAAGAGGAAGTTCGCCAGCGCTTTGCACAATTCCGTTTTCCCGACCCCGGTCGGACCGAGGAACAAGAAGGAGCCGATAGGTCGATTTGGATCGGCCAGGCCAGCACGGCTGCGGCGAATCGCATTCGATACCGCTTCAACCGCCTCATTCTGACCAATCACGCGTGAATGCAACTGTTGCTCCATGCGCAGCAGCTTGTCACGTTCGCCTTCCATCATGCGGTCCACTGGTATACCGGTCCAACGCGCCAGCACGTCAGCAATTTCTACCTCGGTCACGCGGTTACGCAACAGACGCATAGTTTTGCCCTCTGACTGCGTCGCCGCGGCCAGCTGTTTCTCCAGCTCCGGAATTTTTCCATATTGCAGTTCAGACATCTGCGCTAAATCACCTACGCGACGTGCCTGCTCAATGGCCAATCGCGCCTGCTCAAGCTCTGCTTTAATAGTCTGCGTGCCTGACAGCGATGCTTTTTCTGCTTTCCACTCTTCTTCCAGCTCAGCGTATTCGCGCTCTTTCTGATTGAGTTCCTCTTCCAGCATGTTAAGCCGCTTAATGCTGGCGTCATCGGACTCTTTCTTCAGAGCCTGCTGCTCAAGTTTGAGCTGAATAATGCGCCGCTCCAGACGATCCAACGCCTCTGGTTTTGAGTCAATCTGCATACGAATACTTGATGCGGCTTCGTCAATCAGGTCGATAGCTTTATCCGGCAGCTGGCGATCGGCAATGTAGCGGTGCGATAACGTCGCAGCGGCCACAATAGCCGGGTCGGTGATCTGCACATGGTGATGCAGCTCATAGCGCTCTTTTAAGCCACGCAGAATCGCAATCGTATCTTCCACGCTGGGCTCAGCCACCAACACCTTCTGGAAACGGCGCTCCAGAGCAGCATCCTTCTCTATATACTGCCGATACTCATCAAGCGTGGTTGCGCCAACACAATGCAGCTCACCGCGAGCCAGCGCAGGTTTAAGCATGTTGCCTGCATCCATCGCACCATCGGCTTTACCGGCTCCGACCATGGTGTGCAGCTCGTCAATAAACAGGATTACGTTGCCTCCCTGCTTAGAAAGATCGCTGAGCACTCCTTTGAGGCGTTCTTCGAACTCCCCGCGATATTTAGCACCGGCCACCAGCGCGCCCATATCCAGCGCCAGCACCCGACGGCCTTTAAGGCCTTCAGGCACTTCGCCATTAATGATCCGCTGAGCAAGTCCTTCAACAATCGCCGTTTTACCCACGCCCGGTTCACCAATCAGCACCGGGTTATTCTTGGTACGGCGCTGTAATACCTGAATCGTGCGACGAATCTCTTCGTCACGACCAATGACCGGGTCAAGCTTGCCCTGCTCCGCACGCTCGGTGAGATCGACAGTGTATTTTTTTAATGCCTGACGCTGATCTTCAGCACCCTGATCGTTCACGTTGTCTCCTCCACGAAGTTGTTCAATGGCATGGTTTAGCTTCTCCTGAGTAGCACCTGCATTTTTCAGGAGATCCGCCAGAGAACCGCGCGAATCGAGTGCCGCCAGGACAAATAGCTCAGATGAAATAAAATTGTCACCGCGTTTTTGCGCCAGCTTGTCGCAAAGATTGAGCACGCGGATGAGATCGGCGGAAGGTTGCACATCACCATCCGCGCCTTCAACCTGCGGCAAACGGCTGATAGCCTGTTCGATACTGCTGCGTAATGCGGCAACATCGGTTCCGGCAGAACTCAATAAAGGCCGTACAGATCCGCCTTCCTGATTAAGCAATGCGCTCATCAGATGAAGAGGTTCGATGAATTGGTTATCACGCCCGAGAGCAAGCGATTGGGCATCAGCTAAAGCCAGCTGAAATTTATTGGTAAGACGATCCAGACGCATAATTCCTCCCATTAAGGTCATAATGCTACTGGAGATTAAATGAGGTCTTACCTCAAGTTTTCAAGGTTTATGACCTGTATCTGGTATAAAAAATACGCTACCGGATCGTCTTGTGGTGCAAGGTTATAACAGCCAAACCAAAGTTGCCATACGACCGGTTGATCCGTCGCGCCGCCAGGAGAAAAAATGTTCAGGTTCAGAAACGGTACAATGCGTGCTGCCGCTGATTGAGGTTACGCCACAGGCGGTTAAACGCTGACGGGCTAATTGCCAGATATCAGCGAGGTATTTCTCGCCAGCTGGCACAAAGGCTGTGGCGGCCTCAGCGTCATGCGCCATAAAGGCAGCGCGCACTTCCCCACCGACTTCAAAACGTTGTGGGCCAATTGCAGGACCCAGCCAGATATGAATCTGCGCAGCGGGAACGCTAAACTGCGCCAGCGTATTCTCCAGCACGCCTGCACACAGGCCGCGCCATCCTGCATGTGCCGCCGCGACCTCTGTGCCATCATAAGAGCAAAACAATACAGGCAAACAATCTGCCGTCATTACGGCACACGGCATAGCAGCGTGGTTGCTCCAGACGGCGTCGGCTTGCGGAGGCCGGTCAAAGGCCTCAGTCAGGTGCACAACATCGGTACCATGAACCTGATCAAGCCATATCGGCATGGTTGGCAGTGAGGCCAACTCTACCAGACGCTGACGATTTGCCGCGACGGCTGCCGGGTTATCACCCACGTGCGCGCCAAGATTCAACGAATCCCAGGGTGCAGCACTGATGCCGCCCGCACGTGTTGTTGAACAGGCCCGAACATTAGCCGGTGCCGGCCAGTCAGGAATGATCAGGTGACTTACCAATCAAGCTGGTCCTTGAACATTTCAGTATCGGCCTTCAGAGCGGCATTCAACTCAACCATATCCTGTGGCAAGGGTGCATGCCACTCCATCTCAATACCGGTAATAGGATGGTACAAACGGAGCATCGTCGCATGCAGCGCCTGACGATCGAAGCCGCGCAGCGTCTGCACGAATTCATCAGAAGCGCCTTTTGGCGGACGCGGACGGCCACCATAAAGTGGATCGCCGACTAATGGATGGTTGATATGTGACATATGCACGCGAATCTGATGCGTTCGGCCGGTTTCGAGACGCAGTCGCAGACGAGTATGCGCACGAAAATGTTCCATGATGCGGTAATGCGTTGTGGCTGGCTTGCCCATTGGGTGCACGGCCATGTGGGTGCGTTTCGTTGAATGCCGACTGATCGGTTCATTCACCGTGCCACCTGCGGTCATGCGGCCAATGGCCACCGCCTCATATTCGCGCGTGATTTCACGCAGCTGTAGCGATTCAACCAGATAGGTTTGCGCCGGTACCGTTTTCGCCACCACCATCAAGCCGGTGGTATCTTTATCAAGACGATGCACAATACCTGCACGCGGCACATCCATGATTGGCGGATAGTAATGCAGCAACGCATTGAGCACCGTGCCATCAGGATTGCCTGCGCCTGGATGTACCACCAGCCCACGCGGTTTATTGATGACCAGAATGTCATCGTCTTCATGAACGATATCCAGTGCAATATCCTGCGCTTCCCAGCGCTGCGCTTCTTCGATAGCCGCATCAATGGCGACCTTCTCTCCACCCAGGACTTTCTCTTTGGGTGTGTCGACAATTGCGCCATTTACCGTTACACGGCGCTCAAGAATCCACTCTTTAATGCGAGAACGGGAATAATCAGGGAACAATTCTGCTAAAGACTGATCTAAGCGTTGTCCAAGTTGCGACTCAGACACCGTTGCGGTGAGTTGTACTAGTTGTGCCATATACAGCTTCTTCGTTAACGTTGGGTTTTCACGGCGATGCCGTTTAATATAATGTGCTATCGTACCCGGTCACTATCGGAAGCTTAACGGACAGCTTCCGCACTAACACTTTGAGGATAAGCAAATCGTCATGACGCGTATGAAATATTTGGTGGCTGCAGCCACGTTGAGCCTGGCACTGGTCGGTTGCTCCAGCTCCAAGGATACGGTACCTGACAGCCCGCCATCTGAGCTTTACGCTACGGCTCAGCAAAAGCTGCAGGACGGTAACTTCAAAGGAGCAATAACGCAACTCGAAGCGCTGGATAACCGTTATCCGTTTGGTCCTTACTCACAGCAAGTGCAGCTTGATCTCATTTACGCTTATTACAAAAATGCCGATTTACCGCTGGCTCAGGCAGCTATTGAACGCTTTATGCGTCTGAATCCGACTCATCCAAATATTGATTATGTCGTCTACATGAAAGGACTGACTGACATGGCGCTGGATGATTCTGCATTACAGGGCTTTTTTGGTATCGATCGTTCGGATCGCGATCCGACCCATGCACGTGATGCATTTCGTGACTTTTCGCAGCTGCTGCGGAACTATCCGAACAGCCAATATGCTACCGATGCCAATAAGCGTTTAGTTTACCTGAAAGACCGTTTGGCTAAATATGAGCTTTCTGTGGCGCAATTCTATACTAAACGCGGGGCTTATGTCGCTGTTGTTAATCGTGTAGAGGGAATGATGCGTGATTACAATGATACGCAGGCAACGCGCCAGGCATTGCCGCTGATGGAAAACGCTTACCGTAAGCTGCAGCTAAATGCTGAAGCAGACAAAGTTGCTAAGCTGATTGCCGCTAATCCGGCCTGAAAACGATCTGCTTCAAACTAAAAAGGCAGCCTCAGGCTGCCTTTTTTTATGGCGGTGAACCGCGCTTATTTCTGCCGTTTCGCCTGCGTTAACTCATCAACTATGCCTGTTAATTTCTCACAGCTCAAGCGGCACTGCGCAGGTTTGGGAAAGCACCTCACAAATCCTTCTCATTGACATAAAGTGACATTTTTTCGTGACCTACGTCACACAAATAACTGCCTTAAACGTTATGCTGAACCTACCAATCCGGAAACAACAGAGAGGTATTAATGATGATTGTGAACATTACCAGCAAGCAGATGGAAATCACTGAAGCCATTCGCCAGCACGTCGAGGAACGCCTCGCCAAGTTAGAAAAATGGCAAACCGATCTGATTAATCCTCATATTGTCCTTTCCAAAGAACCCAAAGATTTTGTTGCCGATGCAACCATCAACACCCCTAACGGCACGCTGGTCGCGAGCGCCAAGCATGAAGACATGTATACCGCTATTAATGAGCTGATTGCCAAGCTGGTTCGCCAACTGAATAAAGTGCAGCATAAAGGCGAAGCTCGTCGGGCCAACGCCAGCGTAAAAGATATCAGTATCGCCAGTTGATTATCTCGCCATGAATAACGCGCCTCAGGGCGCGTTTTTTATTGACAGCATGAAATTGCTACGGGTAAGGTTATCCCCTGGTTTTTGTGGAACATTTAATGAAACTATCACCGTTTTTCTTCGCCTTCTTTTTTATTTTCCCCTAACAGGGAGGCGATGCGTCGTGTGAGAAAGAAACCGAAGACGAACATCAAAGCCTCCCAAACGGGAGGCTTTTTTTATTGCACCGCTTACAGGTAGCCCTATGACATCCGACAACCCTTTACTGGTATTGCGCGATAAAATCAGTGCCGTAGATGAGAAACTGCTGAAGCTGCTGGCTGAACGCCGCCAGTTGGCCATTGGTGTGGCTCAGGCCAAAATGGCCACCAAACGCCCGATCCGTGATACCGAACGCGAACGTCAGCTGCTTGAGCATCTGATTACCCTGGGCAAAGTACATAAGCTCGATGCGCATTACATTACCCGGCTATTTCAGCTGATCATTGAGGATTCAGTTCTGACGCAGCAGGCATTGCTGCAAAAGGATTTGAATCAAACTCAGCTGCAATCGGCACGTATCGCCTTTCTTGGCCCGAAAGGCTCCTACTCACATCTGGCAGCCCGTAAGTATGCGACTCGCCATTTTGAAAACTATGTGGAATGCGGCTGCCTTAAATTTCACGACATTATAAAACAGGTGGAAACCGGACAGGCGGATTACGCCGTGTTGCCGATTGAAAACACCAGTTCCGGTTCAATCAACGATGTTTATGATCTGCTGCAGCAAACCAGCCTGTCTATAGTGGGTGAAATGACCGTGCCGATTGATCATTGCATTCTGGTGGCGGGCGCAGCCGATCTGCAGAAAATCGACACGGTTTACAGTCATCCACAGCCGTTTCAGCAGTGCAGCCAATTTTTAAATCGTTTTCCACACTGGAAAATTGAATATACCGAAAGCACCGCAGCGGCAATGGAGAAAGTTGCGGCTATGAATTCGCCCACCGTTGCGGCTATCGGCAGCGAAGCAGGCGGCGAGTTGTATCAGCTAAAGGTGCTCGAACGCCATCTTGCTAATCAACAGCAAAATATCACGCGCTTTATTATCCTGGCGCGTAAAGCCGTTGAGGTATCGTCGCAGGTGCCAGCGAAAACAACGCTGATCATGGCAACCGGCCAGCAAGCCGGTGCGCTGGTGGAAGCGCTGTTGGTATTGCGCCAGCACAACCTCATCATGAGCAAACTTGAATCGCGGCCAATCAACGGCAACCCCTGGGAAGAGATGTTTTATCTTGATGTACAGGGCAATTTACGCTCAGAGGCGATGCAGCATGCGTTGCGCGAATTAACCGCAATTACCCGCTCGCTGAAAGTGCTTGGCTGCTATCCTGGCGAAAACGTTATTCCGGTCGATCCAGCCTGATATTCGACACGGGTAATAAAAAAAACGCCGACTCTGCAGTCGGCGTTTTTTTATTTATCGCGCATGCATTCAGCGATTACTGACGAATATCGTTTGCCGAACGCAGCAGCGTGCGGCTCTCAAGCATAAATCGTTGGGCATGATCGCCGAACCAATGTTCAACCTTGCGGAAACTGTTAATGAACGCCTGCTTGTCACCATTTTCCAGTAGCGCAATGGCTTCGCCAAAGCGTTGATAGTAACGCTTGATCAACGCCAGATTGCTTTCAGACGACATAATGATGTCAGCATAAAGCTGTGGATCCTGAGCAAACAAGCGCCCCACCATTGCCAGCTCCAGCCGGTAAATGGGTGAGGAAAGCGCCAACAGTTGATCGAGTTGCACGTTTTCCTCAGCCAGATGCAATCCATACGCGAAGGTGGCGAAATGCCGCAGCGCCTGGATAAAAGCCATATTCTGATCGTGCTCAACGGCGCTGGTACGATGTATACGTGCGCCCCAGACCTGAATCTGCTCCAGGAACCATTGATACGCTTCTGGCTCGCGGCCATCACACCACACGACAACCTGCTTCGCCAGACTACCGCTGTCAGGGCCGAACATCGGATGCAGCCCCAATACTGGCCCGCTATGCGCCGCCAGCATCGCCTGTAACGGTTTATTCTTCACCGAAGCCAAATCAACCAAAATACAGTCGTCAGGCAGCGCTGGCAGTGAGGCAATAATCTCTTCTGTCAGATGAATCGGTACGCTGATAATGACCATGCCTGCATCATTTAACAGCGACTCCGCCTGTGGCCATTCGTCCTTATCAAGAATTCGCACTTGATAACCCGACAGCGTCAGCATTTTTTCAAATAGCCGCCCCATCTGCCCTTTGCCACCTACAATCACCACCGGTCGCAAAGCCGGATTCAGCGTTTTGAAGCCTTTATCATTTTCACTGGTGTAGGACTCGCGCATCACCCGGCGCAGTACGTCCTCAATTAAATCAGCAGGTACACCCAGCGCTTCTGCTTCCTTACGTCGCGAAGCAAGCATGCTCGCCTCACGCTCAGGCACATATATCGGTAAGCCATAGCGGCTTTTAACCTCGCCCACTTCTGCAACCAGCGCCAGGCGTTTCGCCAGCAGGTCAAGAAGTGCTTTATCGACCGTATCGATTTGATCGCGTAATGCGGTCAGTTCAGCCACCATATACTGTTAACCTCTCAGGAAAGACGTTTCGTCAACACGCCCTGCAGATCCTGTTGCATGCTGCGCAGCAAGGTCTCGGTAGTTTCCCAATTAATACAGGCATCGGTTACGGATACGCCATAACGCATTTCGCTGCGCGGCTGCTCTGAAGATTGATTGCCTTCATTAAGATGACTTTCTAACATCAGGCCGATAATTGAGCGATTACCATCTTTGATCTGCGCAACGGCGGATTCTGCTACGCCAGATTGACGACGAAAATCTTTGTTAGAATTGCCATGGCTGCAATCTATCATCAAGGCCGGACGCAGTCCTGCTTTAACCATCTCTTTCTCACACTGCGCCACATCTTCCGGACCGTAGTTTGGTGCTTTACCACCACGCAAAATCACGTGCCCATCAGGATTACCCTGGGTTTGCAGCAGGCAAACTTGCCCTGCCTGGTTGATACCCACAAAACGGTGCGGCATGGCGGCAGCACGCATCGCGTTGATAGCGGTGCCGAGGCTGCCATCGGTGCCATTTTTGAATCCAACAGGCATTGACAGGCCTGACGCCATCTCGCGGTGGGTTTGTGATTCAGTGGTGCGGGCTCCGATCGCCGACCAGCTAAACAGATCGCCAAGGTATTGCGGGCTGTTTGGATCTAACGCTTCAGTGGCAAGAGGTAAACCCATCTCAATCAAACTCACCAACAGTTCACGCGCAATATGCAGTCCGGCTTCCATATCAAACGAGTTATCCATGTAAGGATCGTTGATCAGCCCTTTCCAGCCTACGGTGGTACGGGGTTTTTCAAAGTAGACGCGCATAACAATATAGAGCTCATCCTGCACTTCTTCGGCCAGTTGCTTCAGCTGACTCGCATATTCCAGCGCAGCTTCGGTATCGTGAATTGAACACGGGCCGCATACCACCAGAAGACGTGGATCGCGTCCAGCAATGATGTCCGCAATGGTTTGGCGAGAGGCAGCAACTTGTGACTCGAGACGAGGTTCCAGCGGGATCTTACGTTTCAGCTCTTCTGGCGTAATGAGAATTTGCTCATTGGTGATGTGTACATTGTTTAGCGCATCTTTTTGCATGATCAGGATCCTTTAATTCATATGTTTGATCCTCAGCGAGGAATGAGCATTAATTTACCACAGCATGTAAAACTTGCAATCCAGACTGTACATATTTATTACCATAATCAATTAAATACCCTTAAAAATAATACAAAATATTGAATAACATGAATAATTTAAAATTAGCTAATGTAATATTATCTTTACACACGCCCAGTAACCTATAGCCATCAGTTGGAATGCTGGCATGATTCTTTTCCTGCTATTGCTGAAATAATGGGCAGCAGGTCGTGCCTGATGAACTCTGGCGGCATGAAATGCTTGTTAATCAGTCAAAGCGTTTTATACGCCTGGTAAGTTAGTTTGGGGATTAAGCCTGCCGCCGGCCGTGTCGCTGTTAACAGGCTGACTGATTCCTTAAAAGCTCTCAACAGTAGACTGATTTTTATGGCAGAGAGTGTCGTAGTTAAAACTGAGTCACAATCGCAGGAAAATAGATGATCATTGAAGATGGCGCTCAACTGAAGGATCTTAAGAATAATGCCTGTCTGGGCACCCATCCCCGCATGGTTAACAGCACAATTAACTTCGTCGGTGAAAATAATTTACTAATTTTTGAGGATAATATTACTTTCACCAATTCAACAATATCCTTCAAAGGTGACAATGCTGTCATTTATCTGAGCAGCAATTGCTTTAGTTATGAAATGAACATGGTCATATTTTCTCACTCTGCCGCTTATGTGGGCCAGAACAACTACTTTAACGAAAAGTTGAATGTCATCATTTCTGAAGGGCAAAATTTCATCCTGGTAATCAGTGCATGTTTTCTTTTGATATCTGGATCAGGAATTCCGATGCTCACCTGATTTACGACGCAACCAACATGCAAAGGATCAATCCTTCAAAAAGCATCGTCATTGGCGATCATGTGTGGATTGGACAGCATGCAATGATACTGAAAGGCAGCGTGATTCATTCAGGCAGCATAGTGGGTGCAATGAGCGTGCTAGCCGGGAAAACAGTGAAATCAAACTGTAGCTGGGCTGGCAACCCAGCCAAAAGGATTCAGGAAAACATTTTCTGGTCTGGCGAAAGCGTTCATAGCTGGACAGAGCCAATGACTCAGCATTACAGCATTTTCCCCCATCAGAATTTTGTGTTTGAAAATGACGGCCAGGCGATGGATATGGTGGCGTTTGATCGCAAGCTTTTGCAGGCAGCCAGCGTACAAGACAAAGCCAGACTGCTGTTGACGCTGGCAGCAAACAAAAATAAAAATCGTTTCTATGGCGCCTGACTTTCTTTAGTCTCCCTGCCGGTAATGCGTTAACGCGTAAGCCGATCAATACCATCGCTGCAAATTTAGGCCTGTTACGCCCTAACGTTCACCCAACGTGACGCACAAAAAAGGGGTTGGCATCTTGCCAACCCCCTGATTCACTTTAACTTTTGGATGTCGCGTTAGCGATACCTTAGTTAAGACGCTCTTTGATACGAGCTGACTTACCAGTACGCTCACGCAGGTAGTACAGTTTGGCTTTACGCACAGCGCCACGACGTTTAACAGCAATGCTGTCAATTACTGGTGAGTGAGTCTGGAATACACGCTCAACACCTTCGCCGTTGGAAATTTTACGAACAGTGAATGCAGAGTGCAGACCGCGGTTACGAATAGCGATAACCACGCCCTCGAATGCCTGCAGACGTTTTTTAGAACCTTCAACGACCCATACTTTCACTTCCACGGAATCACCCGGACGGAATGAAGGTACGTCCTGTTTCATCTGCTCTTGTTCAATTTGCTTAATAATGTTGCTCATAATTAATTCTCTTATCCTGGGTAAACTGATATTTAAGGAAGATCACTCTTCCGCATCATCGTTTTGTTGCTGACGACATTCCCGTTGGAATTCGTTAAGCAACTTAGCTTGCTCTTCAGTCAGAGCCAGGTTTTCCAGAAGTTCAGGTCTTCTAAGCCAGGTACGGCCCAACGACTGTTTCAGGCGCCACCGGCGGATCTCAGCATGGTTGCCCGACAGCAAAACTGGCGGAACCTCCATCCCTTCTAACACTTCAGGGCGGGTATAGTGCGGACAATCCAGCAAGCCATCTGAAAACGAATCTTCATCTGCTGACGCCTGCTTACCCAATACGCCCGGAATAAACCGGGATACGGAATCAATCAGCGTCATTGCCGGAAGTTCCCCGCCGCTGAGAACGTAATCGCCAATTGACCATTCTTCATCAATTTCGGTTTTGATTACGCGCTCGTCGATACCTTCATAGCGGCCACACACCAGAATTAACTTCTGCTGCGCTGCCAGCTCGCAAACGCCCTTTTGGTCCAGTTTGCGTCCCTGAGGTGAAAGATAAATCACCTTAGCGCCTTCCCCTGCCGCCGCTTTCGCTGCGTGGATAGCGTCCCGTAAAGGTTGCACCATCATCAGCATTCCCGGTCCGCCGCCGTACGGACGATCGTCTACGGTACGGTGCCGGTCGTGAGCGAAGTCACGCGGACTCCAACTCTCAATGCTGAGCAGGCCATTTTTTACTGCCCGGCCAGTTACCCCGAAGTCGGTAATAGCACGAAACATCTCTGGAAACAGGCTGATTACACCAATCCACATCGCGTTCGCCGTTACGTTACCGCTTTGTCCGGAGATCAAAAACCAGGATCCCAATCTACTTCAATGGTGCCGGTAGAGAGATCGACTTTCTTGATAACCTGTTCATCAAGGAACGGGATTAAACGTTCCTGCGCACCGAATGCATCCTTCAGGTTTGCTTTCACAACGAGTACATCGTTGGAGCCGGTTTCCATCATATCGACGACTTTACCTAACTCGTAACCTTCAGTGGTGATAACCTGGCAGCCCATAAGGTCCTTCCAGTAGTAGTCACCCTCTTCCAGTTCCGGCAGCTGCTGCGAATCGACAAAGATTTCGCAGTTGGTCAGCAGTACCGCAGCATCACGATCTTCAATGCCTTTGACTTTGATGATCATGTCCTGATTATGGCGTTTCCAGCTTTCCAGCTCGACATGCTGCCATTTACCAGCACGTTGAATAAACCACGGCTGGTAATCGAAAATGCTTTCAGCGTCTTCGGTGGATGAAAACACTTTGAGCCAACCACGAATGCCGTAGGCCGAGCCCATTTTGCCTAAAACCACTGGCGTGACGGGAGGCTGTGCGGCGAGTTGCTTGCTCATGCTAACCACCGTGACAGATTAAGCTGCTTTCTTAGCTTCTTTGATCAGCGCGTTAACGCGATCAGAAAGCGTTGCGCCCTGGCCAACCCAGTGCTCAATACGATCCAGGTCCAGACGCAGACCTTCAGCCTGACCAGATGCGATCGGGTTGAAGAAACCAACGCGCTCGATGAAGCGACCGTTACGTGCATTGCGGCTGTCAGTAACGACGACCTGATAGAACGGACGCTTTTTAGCGCCGTGACGTGCCAAACGAATTGTAACCATAACATCCTCTTTAGTGAATAAAACACCCGGCCCCCATCGAGGAACGGGGTCCGGGTGTGTTATAAAAAGCCCGAAAATTTTACTCATTTTGGCGCAAAAAGCAATCGAAACTACATAACCTTTGCGGGCTTTATGTGCTGAATTGATTAACGGCCAGGAAAACCAGGTGGCATCATACCCTTCATGCCACGCATCATTTTCGCCATGCCGCCCTTCTTCATCTTCTTCATCATGCGCTGCATATCATCGAATTGCTTCAGCAAACGATTGACATCCTGCACCTGCATACCTGAGCCCACCGCGATACGGCGCTTGCGTGAGCCTTTAATAATCTCTGGTTTTTCACGCTCTTTGCGCGTCATGGAGTTGATCATCGCTTCCATACGCACCAGAACTTTATCATCCATCTGTGACTTAACGTTATCCGGCAACTGGCCCATGCCTGGTAGCTTGCCCATCAGGCTCGCCATACCGCCCATGTTGCGCATCTGCTTAAGCTGCTCAAGGAAGTCGTTAAGATCGAAGCCGTCGCCTTTTTTAAGCTTACTGGCCAGTTTTTCAGCCTGTGCACGGTCAACTTTGCTTTCGATATCTTCGATAAGCGACAATACGTCGCCCATACCAAGGATACGCGAGGCGATACGCTCAGGATAGAACGGTTCCAGGGCTTCGGTTTTTTCGCCAACACCCATGAACTTGATCGGTTTGCCGGTGATATGGCGAATGGAGAGTGCCGCACCGCCGCGCGCATCACCATCAACTTTGGTCAGAATCACACCGGTAAGCGGCAGCGCTTCGTTAAAAGCTTTTGCCGTGTTGGCCGCATCCTGGCCGGTCATGGCATCGACAACAAACAGCGTTTCAACGGGATTGATCGCCGCGTGAACCTGTTTGATCTCATCCATCATCGCTTCGTCTACGTGCAGACGGCCGGCGGTATCCACCAGCAGCACATCATAGAACTTCAGCTTCGCTTCTTTCAGGGCATTTTTAACGATATCAACCGGTTTCTGGCTCAAGTCGGACGGACAAAAATCGACGCCAACCTGTTCAGCCAGCGTTTCGAGCTGCTTGATCGCCGCAGGGCGATAAACGTCAGCGGAAACAACCAGCACTTTCTTTTTATGCTTCTCGCGCAGAAACTTACCCAGCTTACCGACGCTGGTTGTTTTACCCGCACCCTGCAGGCCAGCCATCAGCACCACTGCTGGCGGCTGAGCAGCTAAATTCAGCTGGTTATTTTCATCGCCCATCGCGTTAACCAGTTCGTTACGCACGATTTTGATGAATTCCTGGCCGGGGGTCAGGCTCTTGTTAACGTCATGGCCAACGGAACGTTCTTTTACGCGATTGATAAAGTCGCGGACCACTGGTAACGCTACGTCAGCCTCTAACAGGGCCATACGCACTTCGCGCAGCGTCTCTTTAATATTTTCTTCGGTCAGCCTTCCGCGGCCACTGATATTGCGCAGGGTTTGCGATAAACGATCGGTTAAATTATCAAACATTGTCTCTCACTCAGAATTAAGAGAGGCCGCAATAGCGGCACAATTGCGCGGATTATAACACGAAGCGTCAGCGATCTCTGCAATTGGCAGTGAGATCGTTTGGAGCATGCTGTTGCTGGCGCTATACTGCTTTTTTCCTTATCTGGCCGGTACCTGAATCAACTTATGTCCGTTTTTGCGATCCTGGCGCTCTTCGCCTACTCATTCAGTCTTGCCCTGATTATCCCTGGCTTGCTCAGACAAAGCAGCGCATGGCGCAAACTTGCCGTGCTCTCAGCGGTGATTGCACTGGTTGCGCATGCCATTGCTCTGCAACAGCGCATTTTCGCCTTTGATGGCGGTCAGAACCTGAGCCTGCTCAACATCGGTTCGCTGGTCAGTCTGGTCATATGCAGCATCATGACGATTGTTGCATCGCGCAATCGCGGCTGGCTACTGCTGCCGGTGGTTTACAGCTTTGCACTGATAAACCTGGCGTTCGCCACCTTTGTGCCCAATGCGTTTATCACGCATCTGGAAACAACGCCGGGCATGATGATCCACATCGGTCTTTCTCTGCTGGCTTACGCGACGCTGATCATCGCCGCGCTCTATGCCCTGCAGCTGGCGCTGATTGATTATCAGTTAAAAAACAAAAAGCTGGCATTCAATAACGATATGCCGCCGCTAATGAGCATTGAGCGGAAAATGTTTCATATCACGCAGATTGGCGTGGTGCTGCTGACGCTGGTACTGTGCACCGGCCTTTTCTACATGCACGATCTGTTTAGCCCGGAGAACGTTGATAAAGCCGTGCTGTCGATTATTGCCTGGTTTGTCTATATCGTTCTGCTGTGGGGGCACTATCATGAAGGCTGGCGCGGACGTCGCGTAGTCTGGTTCAACTGCAGCGGTGCACTACTGCTGACCATGGCCTATTTTGGCAGCCGCATGCTGCAACATCTTATCACTCGCTAATTACTGCTCAACTAAGGGACTTTCGCGTTGGAACATGTTTCAACCACTACGCTTATTATTACACTCGTTGTGATGGTTTTTGTCTCCGCCTACTTCTCGGGCTCGGAAACCGGCATGATGACGTTGAATCGCTATAAGCTGCGCCATCAGGCTAAAAGTGGCCATCGCGCTGCTCGTCGGGTAGAAAAACTGCTGCGTCGCCCCGATCGCCTAATCAGCCTGGTGCTGATCGGCAACAACCTGGTTAATATCCTCGCCTCTTCGCTGGCAACCATTGTTGGCATGCGTTTGTATGGTGATGCGGGCGTGGCCATTGCCACCGGTATTCTGACCTTTGCCGTACTGGTGTTTGCCGAGGTTCTGCCTAAGACCGTTGCCGCGCTTTACCCTGACAAAGTGGCTTATCCCAGCAGCCTGCTGCTCGGTCCGCTACAGATCATCATGATGCCGCTGGTCTGGCTCCTGAACAGCATTACGCGCGTTTTAATGCGCATGGTAGGCATTAAAACCGATGCGGCGATCAGCTCCGCGCTAAGCAAAGAAGAGCTGCGCACTATTGTTTATGAATCGCGCTCGCTGATGTCCAATCGCAATCAGGATATGCTGCTGTCGGTGCTGGATCTCGAAAAGGTTAACGTCGATGACATCATGGTGCCGCGCAATGAGATCGTGGGTATTGATATCAACGACGACTGGAAATCTATCGCTCGCCAGCTCTCGCACTCACCGCACGGCCGTATTGTGCTTTATCGTAACTCGCTTGATGATACCGTCGGCATGTTGCGTGTCCGTGAAGCGTGGCGCCTGATGACCGAGAAAAAAGAGTTCAATAAAGAGACCCTGCTGCGCGCGGCCGATGAGATTTACTACATTCCGGAAGGCACGCCGCTAAATACCCAGCTGGTCAAATTTCAGCGCAACAAAAAGAAAGTGGGTCTGGTGGTGGACGAATATGGCGATATCAAAGGCCTTGTTACCATTGAAGATATCCTTGAAGAGATCGTCGGCGATTTCACCACATCGATGTCACCGAGCCTGGCGGAAGAAGTGATGCCGCAAAGTGACGGCTCTGTGTTGATCGAAGGCAGCGCCAATATTCGTGAAATCAACAAAGCCTTTAACTGGACGCTACCTGAAGAAGAGGCGCGCACTATCAATGGGATGCTGCTGGAAGTGCTACAGGAAATTCCCAGCGCCAACACGTGCGTCAAAATCGGTAATTACGATATCGATATTCTTGATGTGCAGGAAAATATGGTTAAACAGGTCAGAATCAAGCCGAAGAAAACAGTTAAAGAATCCGTGGGCTCCTGATCTCTGCTCAATAAAAAAGGCGGCCAACTGGCCGCCTTTTTTGTCGCTGCATGCTGACTAGATGTGCAGTTCCTGCAGTTTATCTGCAGGTAATGCCAACTCATCGTTGTGGTTCACACGCACGTCATGCTCAATGATGTGACGAGCAATATCCTGCGCTTCATCAAGTGAATGCATCTCATAGGTGCCGCACTGATATTCATTCAACTCAGGGATTTTGTTTTGATCGTCGACCTTTAACACATCGGCCATCGCGGCTTTCCATGCGCTGGCAACGCGCTGCTCGTCTGGCGTACCGATCAGGCTCATATAGAAGCCAGTCCGGCATCCCATTGGCGAAATATCAATAATCTCAACGCCATCGCCATTGAGATGATTACGCATAAAACCGGCGAAGAGATGTTCGAGCGTATGAATACCGCGCTCAGGCATCACTTCTTTGTTTGGTGCGCAGAAACGCAGATCAAAAACCGTGATGGTGTCGCCATGTGGTGTATTCATGGTCTTCGCTACACGTACAGCGGGAGCGGCCATGCGAGTATGGTCTACGGTAAAGCTGTCCAGCAATGGCATGTTGTCACCTCTTTTTAAAAAAATTTTCCGAACGATGAAACTTTTTTCGGTACTCAACGTCTGAATATATGAAAGACGCGCATTTGTTATCATCATCCCTGACAACAGAGATGTTAATTTGGCCACATTGATGTGGCCTTTTTCTTTTCTAGCCTTTGCGGCTGGCCAGATATTCTTCCAGGCTCAACGTATCGCCCTCTTCTAACGCCTTCTGCTTATTGATCGACGCCAGCGCTTGCTGAGAGAACGCCTCTTCGGTCAGCACTTCCAGCGGCTCCTCAGAGAGCATATGACGATACTGTTCCGCTAATGCAGCGCCTACTTCTGCAATACCGCCCTCTTTCAGCGCCTGCAGCGTACGCGCAGAATAGGTCAATTCCGGATCGTCAAAAGAGGCGACCAGCTGTTCGCACACCTTCTGATAATGCGGCTCATCCTGCTCACGATCCAACACTTCCGCAACGCGGCTGAAATCTTCGAACAGTGCTCGACCCACGTCGCGCAGCGGCTGTTCGGCTTCTTCGCATCCCATTGCAATGGTTTGGCCCGGTTTGCGTCCTTCCAGAATCACCCGATTCCAGTTTTGACGTGCACACAGCAGCTCAGCGCTGGACATTTCCGGCGCATCTGCGAGTGTACACCAGATGAGGAACAGGTCGAGGAAGCGCACCTGATTAGCATCCACACCAATAGGCGAGAACGGATTGATGTCCAGTGAACGCACTTCAATGTATTCAATACCGCCGCGCAGCAGCGCGTCAGAAGGTGCCTCACCCGGCCGCGTAACGCGCTTTGGCCTGATCGGCGCGTACAGCTCATTTTCGATCTGCAACACATTGGTGTTTAGCTGTAACCAGTGACCATCAGCATCTTTGATGCCCATCGCCGCATACTCTTCGGATGGCGTTTTGATAGCGCGCTTCAGGGCTTCAACATAGCCTGCCAGCGAGTTAAAGGTAATCCCTAAATTGCTTTGCGATTTATTGGTATAACCTAAGTCGCTCAGACGTAAAGAAGTGGCATGAGGCAACCATAGCGTGTCGTTATCATTGCTTTCAAACGGCAGCTTGCTCTCTTTGCCCTGCAAAAAGCTGGAGCATACCGCGGGTGAAGCACCGAACAGGTAAGGAATAATCCAGCCAAAACGGTAGTAGTTACGGATCAGACGCAGGTAGCCGGCGGAGATGGTCTCTTTGCCGCTTTCTGCATCTTTCACATCAGCCCACTCCTGCCAAAAAGAGAGCGGCAGCGAGAAGTTATAATGGATACCTGAAATGGTCTGCATCAGCGCGCCATAGCGGTTTTTTAATCCTTCACGATAAAGCGTTTTCATCCGGCCAATATTGGACGAGCCATATTGCGCCAGTTCAATCTTGTCGCTGTCTTCGATGATGCAGGGCATGCTAAACGGCCACATGCGCTCTTCGCCCAGATCTTTCGCAACATGGCGATGAATATCGCGCAAAAACGCGAGCAGATGATCAACGTCCTGATCCACCGGCGTGATGAACTCAAGCAGCGTCTCTGCAAAGTCGGTGGTAATCCAGTCATGGGTTAATGCTGAACCCAGGCTGTGTGGATGAGGCGTTGTCGCCAGCTTACCGTCTGGTTGCACGCGCAACGTTTCGCGTTCAATGCCACGGCCAATGCCTTTCAGCGCTTGAGGGTGGGCTTCCAGCCAGGAAAGCGCCTTGGATACGTCCGGGATCACATTGACCTCCCGCTCAGATAATAATTTATTTTTGTTCAGCATAATGTTAACCGTAGCCTCGAATCTTCGCGAATCAATGCCACCATTCCATGCCCTGTAAAGTGGCTATCGTTATTAGGATATAACGCAGCGTTTTGCCGATAGCTAAAAACAGCATTGCCGGAAGCCACGAAAAGCGTAGCCAACCGGCAAGGACGCAAAGCAGATCGCCAACAACTGGCAACCAGCTTAACAACAGTGCTGCTGGACCAAACCGACGCAACCACGTTATTGCTGTGTCATGCCATCGCCCCTGCGGGTTGCCCGGCAGTAAGCGACCAATCAAAATATTTGTTAACCCGCCCAGCGTGTTACCGACCGATGCGGCAAAAACTAACCCGGTGATATTGCCTTTCCCTGCGGTTATCAACGCCACCAGCACTACTTCTGAACTCCCCGGCAACAGCGTGGCGCTCAGAAAACTGCTGGTCAACAACGAGCTGTAGCTCAGCCAGTCATTCACAACAGGCGAACATCCACCACATCCATGCCTGCCGCACGTGCAGCCTGTAATCCAAAATCCGCATCTTCAAAAACAATGCATTTTTCTGGCGCCACGCTCAGCAATTGCGCACAACGCAGGAATGTTTCCGGATGGGGTTTATGTTCGCTGACGTCATCAGCGCCCACAATGGCGGAAAAGTGATGCAGGATGCCCAACTTATCTAGCAGTGCGACAGCCATTGCGCGTTCAGAACCGGTGCCTACTGCCATCGGGCGACGACCATGCCAGGCTTTGACGACGTCAACTAATGGCAAAGCGCGTACATCATCCAGCAGCAGTGTTTTAACCGCAGCGTTTTTTTCAGCAGCTAACTGATGTGGATCCATTGCAAACTGATTCTCAGCGATAATGACTTCCGCCAGACGCCAGGTAGGCGAACCGTTGTAAGCAATCATTTTTGATTCATCAAATGCCATCCCGTAGCGTGCTAATACTTGCGACCACGCTTTTCGATGAGCAGGCTCCGTATCGAGAATAGTGCCGTCCATATCGAAAATCAGGGCGTCGTATTGATCGTACATTACCGCTCCGGGCATCCAGTCAGTGAGACATTACTTTAGCGTAAAGCGCATAGGTTGTCGCCGTCAGTGATGAACAGCAAATGCTTTGAAAGTATTAGGAATTTTATAATTCAGAAAAAGGTGATCGTGCTCTGAAGCCGATAACGGCCTGAAAAGACGAAATTTTGCGGATTGAGAGTGGCTGTGAAGATGCAAAACAACATGCAAAAGGTTAAGAGCGCGTGCAGCTTTGATAATGCAGACCGGAATAATGATTTTTGCCAGAATGGCACTGAGGGGGATAAAACGAGACAGAAAAGATGGTGCATCCGGGAGGATTCGAACCTCCGACCGCTCGGTTCGTAGCCGAGTACTCTATCCAGCTGAGCTACGGATGCATTGTAAAATCTTCACATGGGGAGAACTGTCACTGCCTGAGGAAATACTGCCAGAAGAGAACACTCAACTTGCGGAAATTATCATGGTGCATCCGGGAGGATTCGAACCTCCGACCGCTCGGTTCGTAGCCGAGTACTCTATCCAGCTGAGCTACGGATGCAGTGATAATTCTTGTATAACGCAGGGTGCTAAAAACTCACCTTTTACTACTTTTCTAAATGCTACTTTAGAGTGGTGCATCCGGGAGGATTCGAACCTCCGACCGCTCGGTTCGTAGCCGAGTACTCTATCCAGCTGAGCTACGGATGCATCAGAAATGGCGGTGAGGGAGGGATTCGAACCCTCGATGCAGCTTTTGACCGCATACTCCCTTAGCAGGGGAGCGCCTTCAGCCTCTCGGCCACCTCACCATACGCGTTCTGACGAACTGTGCTTTTGAACTTTGTTTCCGCTCATCGGCACTGCGTGGCGCACATATTACTTTCCCGCACTTATAAGTCAAACAATTTTTCAAAGGGATTGTTTGATTGAACACTTACCACTCAATCAGTGCAATTTGACGGCAAAAAGAATGATTTATCAACATCAAGCAAGAGTCGGCGAGTGAAAATAAAGAACAGTGAAAAAGCGGGGAAAGTGGAAATTCAGGCAAAGCGGTAGCGCCTCGCTACGGCGAGCGAGACGCTGAATCCGTTAGAAACTTGTTTGCTGAGTTTTCTCAGCCTGAATGCGCTGATATATCTCTTCACGGTGAACCGATACTTCTTTCGGCGCATTAACACCAATGCGAACCTGGTTACCTTTAACCCCCAGCACCGTTACAGTCACCTCATCACCGATCATGAGGGTTTCACCAACTCGACGAGTTAGAATAAGCATTCTTTGCTCCTTGAAAGATTAAAAGAGTCGGGTCTGTTTGGACTCCCGGCATTATCCATCATATAACGCTAAACGTAGACTAAGACAAATACAATACAGCTCTTCGTCGCGCCAATACATTCCGCTGATAGTTAGTTTAGCCGAAATACACTACATCAGCCTGACTTTGTCATTGACTCTGCATATCGTATTAAAAAGCGCCTGAGCAATAGCCGCAGGCGCTTTTTAACCGAGCATTTTTTATCGCATTATAACTTCGCTGATACCCAACTCTCGACGCCAGCTAATGCCGCTGGAAGAGCCTGAACGTCGCTGCCCCCTGCCTGCGCCATATCCGGTCGACCACCGCCTTTACCGCCTACCTGCTGCGCAACGGCGCCAATCAGCTCACCGGCTTTCACACGGTCGGTTAAGTCTTTGGTGACACCGGCAATCAGCGCAACTTTGTTATCGGCAACCGTTGCCAAAACGATAATGGCTGATCCCAGCTGATTTTTTAAATCATCAACCATGGTACGTAGCAGCTTAGGATCAACATCGTTCAACTGACTAACCAGCAGCTTAGTGCCTTTTACGTCAATGGCCTGGCTGCTGATCGATGCACTCTCTTGCGCAGCCTGTTGGTCTTTCAGCTGTTGCAGCGTCTTCTCAAGCACTTTGATGTGCTCAACCACGCCGCGTACCTTCTCATTCAGGTTGCTGCTGTTGGCTTTTACCAACTGAGCAATCTCCTGCAGCTGCTCGCTCTGCGCATGTACCTCAGCCAGAGCCGCTTCGCCGGTAACGGCTTCAATACGGCGTACGCCAGCCGCAGTACCAGATTCTGAGGTAATCCTCACCAGACCGATATCGCCGGTGCGTGAAGCATGCGTACCGCCACAGAGTTCGGTGGAGAAATCGCCCATCGATAAAACGCGTACCCGCTGATCGTACTTCTCACCAAACAGCGCCATGGCACCGTTAGCCTTCGCGGCCTCTAAATCCATAATGTTGGTTTCGATCGGGAGGTTGCGGCGAATTTGTGCATTGACGATATCTTCAACACGACGAATTTCATCCGCTTTCATCGCTTCTGAATGCGAGAAATCAAAGCGCAGGTATTTATCGTTAACCAGTGAGCCTTTCTGCGCAACATGCGTGCCCAACACCTGGCGTAAAGCAGCATGCAGTAAATGTGTTGCAGAATGATTCAGACGAATACGGGCGCGGCGATTTTCGTCTACTTCCGCGGCGATATGCTGGCCAACGCGCAGGTGGCCTGAAGCGAGCTTGCCACTGTGACCAATTGCCTGGCCATACTTCTGCGTATCGGCAACGTGAAACTCTGCGTTAGCGCTTTTCAGCACGCCGGTATCCCCTACCTGGCCGCCAGACTCGCCATAGAAAGGCGTTTCATCCAGCACGATAACGCCTTCCTGACCGGCAGAAATCTCATTGACCGATTCGCCATTGATAAAGATAGCGGCGATCTCGGCGTCCAGCGCCAGATTGTCATAACCTTTGAACGCTGAAGCGCGATCGATCTGAATAACATTGCTGTAATCAGTACCAAAACCGCTGGCCTGACGTGCCCGCTGACGCTGCTGCTCCATCGCCTGCTCAAAGCCCGCTTCGTCAATTTTTAGATTTCGTTCGCGGCAAACATCCGCCGTCAAATCCGCAGGGAAACCAAAGGTGTCGTACAGGCGGAAAACGGTTTCGCCATCAAGCGTGTCACCCTGAAGCTTGGCCAACTCTTCGTCCAGTAGCGCCAGGCCACGTTCGAGGGTTTTGGCAAACTGCTCTTCTTCAGATTTAAGGATTTGCTCAACCTGAGACTGCTGGCGTTGTAATTCATCCCCAGCGGCGCCCATCACGGCGATAAGCGGTGCAACCAGCTTATAGAAGAAGGTACCCTGAGCGCCCAGCATGTTGCCATGACGTACTGCACGGCGCACGATGCGGCGCAGCACATAGCCACGGTTCTCATTAGAGGGAACAACGCCGTCAGCAATCAGGAAAGCACAGGAACGAATATGGTCGGCAATGACCCGCAGCGATTTATTACTCAGATCGGTAGCGCCGGTCACGTCTGCCACCGCTTTAATGAGCTGCTGGAACAGATCGATTTCGTAGTTGGAGTTGACGTGCTGCAGCACGGCGGTAATACGCTCCAGGCCCATACCGGTGTCTACCGAAGGTTTGGGCAACGGTAACATCGTGCCATCAGGCTGGCGATTGAACTGCATGAAGACGATATTCCAGATCTCAATGTAACGATCGCCATCTTCTTCAGCGCTGCCCGGCGGTCCGCCCCAGATATGATCGCCATGATCGTAGAAAATTTCAGTGCAGGGACCGCAAGGGCCGGTATCACCCATTTGCCAGAAGTTATCAGAAGCGTAGGCGCTGCCTTTGTTATCGCCGATACGGATGATGCGTTCGCGGGGAATGCCGATCTCTTTTTCCCAGATTTCAAAGGCTTCATCATCCGTTTCATAAACGGTTACCCACAGACGATCTTTTGGCAGACGAAACCACTCATCGCCTGTCAGGAGTTCCCATGCGAAAGCGATCGCTTCCTGCTTGAAGTAATCGCCGAAGCTGAAGTTGCCCAGCATTTCAAAGAAAGTGTGATGACGCGCGGTATAGCCAACATTTTCTAAATCATTATGTTTGCCGCCGGCACGCACGCAGCGCTGCGACGTGGTCGCGCGCGAGTAGTTGCGCTTGTCCTGCCCAAGAAAAACATCCTTGAACTGGTTCATACCGGCATTGGTAAATAACAACGTCGGATCGTTATTAGGGACAAGGGAGCTGCTGGCTACAACCTGGTGTCCCTTACTGTGAAAAAAGTCGAGAAACGCTTGGCGTATCTCAGCAGTGCTCTTGCTCATAAATATCCTGGAATTACGCTAACGAACGTTTTATCTCTTGAGCAACGTAGCTTTTTGTCACTGTTGCATGCCAAAAGACCAACAAAGTGGGAATAAGATAAATATTCTTCAGGGGGAAGTAAAACTCCATTGCCTTCACTCATCGAAATTTCTGAAAACCGCCTGGATATCCTCGCTAAAAAAGCCGCGAGCCTGTAAAAATCGCTGCACTTTGGCTTTCTCCTTCCATTCCACAGGAAACGGCAGGCCAAATTTACGTTCTGCAATATCATAAGCTTGAGTTGCCCAGTCAATTTCGCAGGCTTCAAATGCCTGTTCAGACTGCTCGCGATTTATGCCCTTTTGGGTCAGTTCCATGCGAATGCGTTGAGGGCCATAGCCTTTGCGGCTTCGGCTGGCAATAAATCGCTGAGCAAAGCGCGCATCGTTCAGCCAGTCATGCTCATGACACCAGAGGATAACCTTCTCAAGTGCATCTTCATCAATAGGCTCAGGCGCCGCTTCTTTTAAAAAGGCAGCACGCTGAACAGATAAAGCAATCTTTCGCCTCACTTCTGCTTCGCTGTGATCGCGCTGCGCCAGGATACGGGTCACCTTATCCAGCAGGCGAGAGAATTGATTGCGCGATGCAGGGGCTGGGGTTGAGTCAGTCATATGTGTCCGATACCGGTTGTAAATTACAAGGGTAGCAAAACGCTATGCTTTTAGCCGAAGTGCGCTCTGCTGTGGGTTCTGTGGCAGATTGTGCCGGGATAAAACGGGAAGAGTAAGGACGTTTAAGGAGACAATTAAGTGGGAAGTTATAATCGGGCCTGGCAGCCGTCAATGAGCAGAAAAATAAAGAATACGCTCAGAAAGTATCGTGAACAAGGAGCAGCCAGGCTGCTCCTTTCACTTAATTAAAAATCTTCTTCGCTGTCGCTGGTTGCATCTGCTGGCTCATTGCTGGCTTTCTCAGCAGCACCTGCGGTTGGGTTGTTCAGCAGCATGTCACGCAGTTTCGCTTCAATCTCATTGGCAACGGCTGGGTTTTCTTTAAGGAAATTGCTGGAATTCGCCTTACCCTGCCCAATTTTATCGCCATTGTAGCTGTACCATGCACCCGCTTTTTCGATCAGCTTATGCTTCACGCCAAGGTCCACCAGCTCGCCAAAGGTATTGATACCTTCGCCGTACATGATCTGGAATTCAGCCTGCTTAAACGGCGCAGCAATTTTGTTTTTAACCACTTTAACGCGTGTTTCGCTACCCACCACGTTGTCGCCTTCTTTAATGGCACCAATACGACGGATGTCCAGACGAACAGAAGCATAGAACTTCAGCGCGTTACCACCGGTGGTGGTTTCCGGGTTACCAAACATTACACCGATTTTCATACGAATCTGGTTGATGAAGATCAGCAGCGTGTTCGACTGTTTCAGGTTACCGGCCAGCTTACGCATGGCCTGGCTCATCATACGTGCCGCAAGGCCCATGTGAGAGTCGCCGATTTCACCTTCAATCTCAGCTTTTGGCGTCAGGGCAGCAACGGAGTCAATAATGATGACATCAACAGCGCCTGAGCGTGCCAGTGCATCACAAATTTCCAGTGCCTGCTCGCCCGTATCTGGCTGAGAACACAGCAGGTTGTCGATATCCACACCCAGATTTTTGGCATAGATCGGATCAAGGGCGTGTTCAGCATCGATAAATGCACAGGTTTTGCCCTTGCGCTGCGCGGAAGCAATCACCTGCAGAGTTAATGTGGTTTTACCTGATGATTCCGGGCCATAAATCTCAACGATACGCCCCATTGGCAGGCCACCGGCACCTAAAGCGATGTCGAGTGAAAGCGAACCTGTGGAAATGGTTTCCACATCCATCGAACGGTCTTCACCCAGACGCATGATGGAGCCTTTGCCAAATTGCTTTTCAATCTGACCCAGTGCTGCAGCCAAAGCCTTTTGTTTGTTTTCGTCAATAGCCATTTTTACTCCTAATCATGCGGGATAAAGCATACTCAACGATGCTTCGCTCTGTCTCTGTTGGCAATAATTATACTGTATAATCATACAGTATCAAGCGCTATTTTTAAGAAATTCATTCAGCAGGTAATTAAGGGAAAATGCGACCGACTGACGGCGTACCGCGTCTCTATCCCCCTGAAAATGCTGTCTTATCGCAGCGACTTCTCCTGCTGCGCTGGCAAAGCCAAACCAGACTGTGCCCACCGGTTTTTCCTGCGTGCCGCCATCTGGCCCCGCGATGCCACTGACTGATATAGCGTAGTCAGCGTGAGCTGCGGCAAGCGCACCGCTGGCCATTTCACGAACAACCGCTTCGCTTACGGCGCCGAAGGTGTTCAGCGATGCGGCACTGACCCCTAACATTTGCTGTTTTGCTTCATTGCTGTAGGTCACAAAGCCGCGTTCAAACCACGCCGAACTGCCGGAGATATCGGTGAAGACCTTGGCTATCCAGCCGCCAGTGCAGGATTCAGCGGCCGTGACCTGCCGTTGAAGCCTCAACAATTCTTTGCCTGTCTGCTCGCTTAACTCGCTTAATACCCTATCTGAAATCATCGCCCTCTCCTTTAGCGCGCTAACCTTATCAACAAATTAAGCCCTGGGATAATCCCTCTTACTGCAAATCGCCAGTGTTGTGACACGCTTTCCAGAGTCAGCCGCCGCGGGTAGCCACTAAAAAGAGACGTGGAAAAGCCAATAATACGGTGCCATTGGCACGTAGCGGATAATGTTGTGTCAGCTCACGGCGATAAAGCGACAAAAACTGCGCTTGTTCTTGCGTTGACAACGGTGCCAGAAAGGGTCTCAGCCCGGTGGCTCTCAACCAGTCAATAATAGCATCTACCGATGGCATGACATGGTAATAGGTCGTACGCCAGATATCGGCGGTCGCTTCGTTGGTGGTTAACAGATCGTAGTAACCCTCAGTGCTTAATAGCTCAGCCCGCATGCTGGTTGCATCGCCAATTTTATCGCTGAATTGAGGTAACCCGGCCACGTCGCGCATCGCACGATGAGAAGGTTCCTGAAGATTGTCTGGCATTTGAATAGCCAGCACGCCGCCTGGAGCTAGCTGTGCCAGCAGGTGCGGCATTAGCTGTTCATGTTGCGTCAGCCATTGAAGAGAAGCGTTGGCATAAATCAGGTCCTGGGGCTGGCGGGCCCGCCATGTGCTGATATTAGCCAGTTCAAATGCGCACTGCGGTAATCGTTGTACCGCCTGTTCCAGCATGGCAGGTGAATTATCCAGCCCAACCACTTTGGCTGCAGGCCATTTTTGAGCCAACAACGCCGTACTGTTGCCGGGACCACAACCGAGATCGGTAATATGGTTCGGCCGTTCGAGTGTGATGCGAGTAAGTAGCTCATGCGCCGGGCGAGTACGCTCATTTTCAAACTGACGGTACAGCGAAGGATCCCAGTCACTTTTCATCGGCCACCTCTGAGTTAACTAAATATGAACGCAATAGACCAACGGCAAAAAAGAGCAGCGTGGCACCTTCTTACTGAACGCCAAACTGAGCATCGGTCGTCGCTGGTAACTTGAACATCACCCGGCAATATTATCGCGTAGTAGCTCGCATCGCTTACAACGTCTCTGACGTCTGTCACGCCATTTGCCAAGCTGAATTGCCCGGCCTGGCGTATTGTCTGGTCGCCATACTGCATCGAAATGAGGCCCTGAGGCTGACATTACATCAGTAAGTTTACCGCGCGAATACAGCCTTAACATCTGGTGCTGCGTGTGTCCTGCCAACGTGATGGAGAGTCATTAAACTTTACGGCATCTACTGGTATCAACCACAGACTACGCTTACCTGTTACGCATCATTCAACGGCGATGATGCCGCAATAGCAGTGCCGCATTTTGTCCCTCATCAACGGCTTTTATTATCGTGGACGGCGACACTAGTCCGGAGTTTGCCTGTTACCTTTCATCATGCTCTCGCTGTAGCTAATCAGTATGGCTTCACTGGCATCAACGATTTTGCTGATGGCATGTCATATCTAATCAGACTATTGAACAGCCAGAAAGTGACGCTTCAATAGCGGCATATTATATGGCGGCGATGAATATCGGCTACGCACTATTGATGAGTGACATTGAGAAGTATTGGTGGCTTAGATAATTTTATTGCGTCGTTATTAGCGGACGTGACATGCAAATGAGACTGTATCACTGATAGAGCTTCAGCTAAAAATTGGCAGGCTGGCGATTTAAGCCATTAATAATTGGTTAAAGCCGCAGTGACATTGCGTATCGGCACCATATCCAATGTCATGCAATGTTGGCGGGCAACTCAGCGCCGACAGGCAGCGCCAGGTTGTCGCATTGTTTTCACAACAACGCAGGCAGGCAGGAAACAATCAGCCTTTTTTCACAAATTCAGATTTGAGCTTCATCGGCCCGAAGCCATCGATTTTGCAATCGATATTGTGATCGCCTTCAACCAGCCGAATGCTTTTTACGCGCGTACCAATTTTCAGCGTCGACGAGCTGCCTTTAACTTTTAAATCCTTCACGACGGTCACTGCATCACCATCAACTAACAGATTGCCATTAGCGTCACGGACGACCAGCGCGTCCTCGTTTGCCGACGCGTCGCCTGGCGACCAGATATGCCCACATTCAGGACAGTTAAGGTTATCGCCATCCTGCCAGCTATATTCTGACTGGCATTGGGGGCACGGAGGTAAAGACATAAAAGACTCCTGATAAAGACAAAAAAAGAGAGCGCCTCAAAACGGCGCCCATCTTATAACCTTACCTTTACTAAGGACAGTGTTAAAACGGATTGTTACTCCGCGCTTTACCTACTGCCTCGCCCAGCTGCCATACCGCCATGGCATAATGGGTGCTGTGGTTATAGCGAGTAATCACGTAAAAATTTGGCAGGCCATACCAGTATTGATAGCTGGTGCCCACATCAAGACGCAACAGGCTGACCTGCTGATTCCCTTCCAGCGAGCCTTGGGGCACCAGCCCGGCAGCCTGCAGCATCGCCGGGGTATAACGGGTTTTGAAGCCGTTTTCCAGCGCTGGCGCCTGGCCGCTCGCTGGCACCGCAATGCCACCGCCCGCCACCCAGCCGTGTGCTTTAAAGTAGTTAGCAACGCTGCCTATCGCATCAACCGGATCCCACAGATTGATATGACCATCGTTGTTGAAATCGACGGCATACTGTTTGAAGGAAGAGGGCATAAACTGGCCGTATCCCATTGCGCCGGCATAAGAGCCGCGCAGATCCAGCGGATCGTCCTGCTCACTACGCGCCATCAGCAGGAAGGTTTCCAGTTCGCTGCTGAAATATTCTGCGCGGCGAGGATAGCTGAAAGAGAGCGTTGCCAGCGCATCCAGAAGGCGCGTTTTGCCCATCACCCGGCCCCAGCGTGTTTCCACGCCAATAATGCCAACGATGATTTCCGGCGGCACGCCATATTGCTGACGTGCACGTTCCAGCGCATCCTGATATTGATTCCAGAACGCCACGCCATTCGGCACATTATCCGGCGTAATAAACTTGTTGCGGTAGCGAATCCAGGCGCCGTTAGGCCCGGTTGGCGGCGTATAGGATGGTGCCTGTCGATCCATCAGGCGCAAAACATAATCCAGCTTTTTCGCCTGGCCAATCACCGCCTGTAGTTGAGCGCGATCGAAGCCGTGCTTTTGCACCATCATATCGACAAAGCGATCGGCTGCAGGATTACCGGCAAAATCCCCAAACAGTGGCTGTACGTTGTGCTCGCGATCAAGCAAAAAACCGCCTTTTGGTGCCGGCGCTTTTCCTTCCTGAACGGCCTGTTTTTGATTTTTTGAATGGCTGCTACAAGCGGCGAGTAAGACAGTAAGAGAAAGTAAAGCAACCTTGAAACGCATTAAGAACCCATCTGTTTAGCGGTGAAATTTAGCACCATGTTAATCTTTCAAGGCAGTGACTTATAGTGCTAATCCACCCGCCAGCCTTAAATTTACGTTTCCATTCGAATCGCTTTTGCGAGGCCTGCCGCAGTGCCGTATCAGAGGTACAAATATCGTTAAGTCCGCGCCATTTCCCTCTGCTATGGTCACATCTTTATCGACGGGTGAAGCCGTTCGGGCAAAGTGTTAACATCACCTATTACGCTACGCAGCCGCTGCGTATCCATTTGCCGTACCGGGAAGAATCAACGTTGAGTAAAATCAGTATGACAGCAACAAATCAAACGGACTTCAGCACCCACACGCCGATGATGCAGCAGTATCTGCGGCTGAAAGCCGCCCATCCGGACATCCTTTTGTTCTATCGCATGGGTGATTTTTACGAACTGTTTTATGACGATGCCAAACGTGCTTCGCAACTGCTGGAAATATCGCTGACCAAACGTGGTGCCTCCGCTGGTGAGCCGATACCGATGGCTGGCGTGCCCTATCATGCGGTCGAGAACTATCTCGCTAAGCTGGTGCACTTAGGCGAATCGGTGGCCATTTGTGAGCAAATTGGCGATCCGGCACTGAGCAAAGGTCCAGTTGAGCGCAAAGTTGTGCGCATCGTTACGCCCGGCACCATCAGCGATGAAGCGCTGCTACAGGAGCGCCAGGATAATTTGCTGGCGGCCATTTTTCAAAGCCAGCGCGGCTTTGGCTATGCCACGCTGGATATCAGCTCCGGGCGCTTTCGTCTGTGTGAGCCTTCCGATCTCGATACCATGGCTGCTGAACTGCAGCGGACCAATCCGGCTGAATTGCTCTACCCGGAAGATTTTCCGGCTAAAGAGCTGGTGGAAAACCGCCGTGGGTTACGGCGTCGACCGCTGTGGGAATTTGAAATTGATACCGCGCGCCAGCAGCTGAATATGCAGTTTGGCACCCGCGATTTAAGTGGTTTTGGCGTTGAGCAGGCCCATCTTGCACTGCGCGCGGCGGGCTGTCTGCTGCAGTATGTCAAAGATACGCAACGAACGTCTCTGCCGCATATTCGCTCATTAACCATGGAGCGTGAACAGGACGGCATTATTATGGATGCGGCAACGCGCCGTAATCTTGAAATCACCCAAAACCTTGCTGGCGGCATTGAAAATACCCTGGCGTCGATACTTGATAAAACCGTTACGCCAATGGGAAGCCGCATGCTGAAGCGCTGGCTGCATATGCCAGTACGTGAAAGCCGGGTAATTACCCACCGTCAGGAAAGCATTGAGCAGTTGCAGGACAAAGCAGGCGAACTGCAGCCGGTTTTGCGCCAGGTGGGCGACCTGGAACGCATTCTCGCTCGTCTGGCTCTGCGTACGGCTCGGCCACGCGATCTGGCACGTATGCGTCACGCTTTTCAGCAGCTTCCTGAACTGAATCAGCAGCTTGAAAGTGTAGAATCTGAACACCTCCAGCAGCTAAAACAGCAGATGGGCGAATTTGTTGAACTGAGAACGCTGCTTGAGCGCGCCATTATTGAATCCCCACCGGTGCTGATTCGTGACGGCGGTGTGATTGCGCCGGGCTATAATGCCGAACTGGATGAATGGCGTGCGCTGGCCGATGGCGCAACGGATTACCTTGATCAGCTTGAGATCCGCGAGCGGGAAAAGCTGGGGCTTGATAGCCTGAAAGTGGGCTTCAATGCCATTCACGGCTATTACATTCAGGTTAGCCGCGGCCAGAGTCATCTTGTCCCTATGCATTACATGCGCAGACAGACGCTGAAAAATGCCGAGCGCTACATTATCCCTGAACTAAAAGAGCATGAGGATAAAGTTCTTACCTCGAAAGGCAAAGCGCTGTCGCTGGAAAAAGCGTTATACGATGAGCTGTTCGATCTGTTGTTACCGCACCTCGAAGCATTGCAGCTCAGCGCGGCGGCGTTGGCCGAGCTTGACGTGCTGGCTAACCTTGCCGAACGCGCGTGGACGCTTAACTACTGTCGTCCGGTATTAAGCGAAAAAGCCGGTATTACCATTACTAACGGTCGTCATCCCGTTGTAGAGCAGGTAACCAAAGACCCCTTTATCGCTAACCCGGTTAAGCTTTCACCGCAGCGACGTATGCTGGTGATTACCGGCCCTAACATGGGCGGTAAAAGCACCTACATGCGCCAAACGGCGTTAATCACGCTGATGGCTTACATCGGCAGCTTTGTCCCGGCTGAAAAAGTTGAAATTGGTCCTGTTGATCGCATTTTTACCCGCGTTGGCGCGGCGGACGATTTAGCGTCTGGTCGCTCGACGTTTATGGTTGAGATGACCGAGACCGCTAATATTCTGCACAATGCGACAGAAAACAGTTTGGTGCTGATGGATGAGGTCGGCCGTGGAACGTCCACCTATGACGGGCTGTCACTAGCCTGGGCCTGTGCTGAAAACCTGGCAAATCGCATCAAGGCCATGACGCTGTTCGCTACTCACTATTTTGAGCTAACTACCCTGCCTGAAATTATGGAAGGCGTTGCTAATGTTCATCTTGATGCGGTAGAGCACGGTGACACTATCGCCTTTATGCACAGCGTGCAGGAAGGTGCCGCCAGTAAGAGTTACGGCCTCGCTGTTGCCGCGCTGGCTGGCGTGCCAAAAGAGGTGATCAAGCGGGCCCGGCAAAAGCTTAAAGAGTTGGAAACGCTCTCTGTGCATGCTGGCGCTACGGCTGCTGATGGCCCACAACTGCCGTTGTTGGCAGAGGAGACCTCACCTGCTGTTGAGGCTCTTGAGGCGCTCGATCCCGATACGCTATCACCGCGACAGGCGCTGGAATGGATTTATCGTCTTAAGTCGCTGGTCTGATTTGACGTCTGCGCATAGTGGCTAAGGCTATGCGCAGACTGCTTTTCAGCGGTGTAACAGCCCCGGATGCCTTTCCGGTTCTGGATTACGCCGGGCGTTTAAATAATTGAATAGCCACCATCCACAATCAGGTTCTCACCATTAATGATGCCCGCTGCGCCACTGCTGAGATACAGCACGGCAGCGGCAATTTCGTCAGTTGAAGCAAATCGTCGGCCAGGGATTTTTCGTTTCATCTCAGCCGCACGTTCACCATGCCAGTAACGCTTACCCAATTCTGTCTCCACCACGGTGGGTGAAATAGCATTCGCGGTAATCCCAAACGGCCCCCACTCCGCAGCAATCACTTTGGTAAATGCCACGACACCAGCCTTACTGGTGCAATATGCCGCATGATTTTCAAGGGCGATAACGCTGGCTTGTGAGGCAATATTAATAATTCGTCCATACTGGCGTGTTTTCATATCATGGCCGCAGCGCTGAGCAAGGAAAAATGGCGCGGTGAGATTTATCAACAATGTCGCATCCCAACTTGGCTGCGTGACCTCACCCATCGGCTCCAGAATACCGATGCCAGCGTTGTTAACCAGAATATCAATCTGACCATAATCATCGATGATGGTAGAAATCAAATTATCTATCTTATCCAGCTCCTGTAGATCAAAGCGATACCCGCGCGCACCTGCGCCAATTTCAGCAGCACATTGCTCTACGTTGTCTGCGCGGTCCACCATTGCAACCTGCGCACCGGCAGCGCTTAGCTGTGTGGCAATTGCGTAACCAATACCTGATGCAGCGCCGGTAATTACGGCGACCTGCCCTTTTAAAGAAAATAGAGAGGCTGACATGGTCATTCCTTATACTGTGTTTAAATCGTTAAACCCGGCTCATGGTGCTTCAGAGTGGTATTCCGCTGACGCTCGGGCATGTTCTTCTTTGGCTGCAGGCTGTGGATCGCGAATAAAAAACGTCAACACTCCGCCAAAGAGATATAAAAGTGAGAATGCGATAACGACGCTCTGCATACTGAACGAAAGGCTGAACATAAAGGTGGCAATAGCAGGCCCAATCAAATTGCCCAATCCACCGCCCAGATTTTGTACGGAAACCGCAGCACCTTTATGTTTCGGTGCGAGCATCGGAAAGATGGCGCCCATCGGCACAAAAGAGGTGAGCGTCAGTGCCAGCAGCAGCGCGCAGAACGTGGCGACCAGCATGTTGCCCGGGAAGAACAGCGGCAGAAAACAGAAAGCAGTCGTGGTAATGGCACTACCAAAAAAGCCAAACCAGCGCATCTGATAAATCCAGCCTATGCGGTCACCAATAATTCCCCACAGCACGTTGGTCACCGGTTGAACAAGAAAGAAAATCCCCCAAATCCATGCCCATTGCTCTGAGGTATAGCCTGCTTCTTTGGTAAATAAAATCGGCATAAAGATGGGAAAGCCAAAAAGCGTGACGTTGCAGAGAATGCGCATAATCAACGCCAGTGAAATGCTGACATCTTCAAAAATAAGCGTGATGCCTTTACTTATCTCACCGAATTTTTGGCGCGGCGGCAAAGTCAGTGGCTTTTCCGTATCCTGCGCCGGAGCCTTGACGCAAAAGAAAACGATAATGCCGCCAACCGCAGCAAAGGCTAATGAGAGCCACAGCGTATTGATAAAACCATACAGCGGTACGGTAATTCCCGACAGGAAAGAGGCGGTAATGCCATATCCGATGGTAAACATTGACCAGATCCAACCCGTTGCCGAGGCGAGTCGATGTGCTGGCGTTTGCTGCACAACCAGTACATAAAAACCGTAAAAGAAGAGCGGATAGGCAAAGCCACGCAGACTGTAGCTCAGCAGAATCAGCAGGTAATTATTTCCGGTAATGCCGAACTGGACAAAGGTGGTATGTAAGACGATCCAACTCACCACCCCAATTAACATGATCTTTTTAGGGCCGTATATTTCGCTGATGCCGCCCGAAAGCCAGCTTGAAATGGCTGCAGTCAGCGCATAAAGCGTGAAAACCAGGGAGATCTCTTTTTCACCGTATCCGGCGTCAAACAGATAACGCGACAGATAAGCCAGTTCGATGCCATCACCGGTCATAAATATGGCGATAGCCACATAGCCCCAAAACAGGGATATCGGCATGCCGAAAATAACCCGTGACTGCCCGGATGCCCGATTTTCTTTAATTACATTCATAAGTCGATCCCCATAAGCAGGTTATGCAAAGGATCGCGTTGAGTTGATGTCTCATCTGCGTTTCCCTTTTCATTGCGATGTGTAGCTGGCTGAAATCAGTCAGCGCTAAGCGCAGATGAAAATGTCACAGAGTGGAATTAAAAACGTTGGCATCATTGCCAGCAGAATTAAATGAACGGCAATAATGTGAAGATCATGTGGTGTTGTGCGGCATTTTTGCAGAGTGTCAATAAAGTCTGAAAAGCGTTGATTAGTGCCAGATAGCGCCAGAAGGAGAAAAATGACTGGGCATGTTGAAGTGAAAAGAAGTTCCGAAAGGGGCAAACGTCGGTTAAAAGTCCGTGCAGCAGCCATAAAAAAAGCGGAGGCATCAGCCACCGCTCTTTGTGTTATTTAAAGAAATGTAAACGATTACTCGCGGAACAGCGCTTCAATGCTCAGACCCTGTGCCTGAAGAATCTCACGCAGACGGCGCAGACCTTCAACCTGAATCTGACGAACGCGCTCGCGGGTCAGGCCGATTTCGCGACCAACATCTTCTAACGTGGCAGCTTCATAGCCCAGCAGACCGAAACGACGTGCCAGAACTTCGCGCTGCTTAGCGTTCAGTTCAAACAGCCACTTAACGATGCTCTGTTTCATGTCATCGTCCTGCGTGGTGTCTTCCGGACCGTTGTCTTTCTCATCGGCCAGAATATCCAGCAGCGCTTTCTCTGAGTCACCACCCAGCGGCGTGTCTACCGAAGTAATACGTTCGTTGAGACGCAGCATACGGCTGACATCCTCAACCGGTTTATCCAGCTGCTCCGCGATCTCTTCGGCACTTGGCTCATGATCAAGCTTGTGCGAAAGCTCACGCGCAGTACGCAGATAAACGTTCAGTTCTTTAACAATATGAATCGGCAGGCGGATGGTACGGGTTTGATTCATGATCGCCCGTTCAATCGTCTGACGAATCCACCAGGTAGCGTAAGTCGAGAAACGGAACCCTCTTTCCGGGTCAAACTTCTCAACGGCGCGGATTAAACCCAGGTTACCTTCTTCAATCAGGTCAAGCAGTGCCAGACCACGATTGCTGTAACGGCGGGCAATCTTCACTACCAGGCGTAAGTTACTCTCAATCATGCGACGGCGTGATGGCACGTCGCCACGAAGTGCGCGTCGGGCAAAGAAAACCTCTTCCTCTGCCGTCAGAAGCGGAGAATAGCCGATCTCTCCGAGATAAAGCTGAGTTGCGTCGAGAACACGTTGTGTCGCACCCTGTGATAGCAACTCTTCTTCAGCTACATCGTTATCACCAGGTTCGTTTTCGACAAGAGCCTTCTCATCAAAAATCTCAGCTCCGTTCTCGTCGAATTCCGCATCTTCATGTGACTGGTTAACTTTCAGCGTATTCTGGTTCATAAGCGGCTCCTACCCGTGATCCAAAGGCAAAACAACATGGCTCTGCCGGATTATCGCTGCGGTAAATATCGCAACGGGTTTACGGATTTCCCCTTGTAACGAATTTCAAAATGTAATCTTACTGAACTTGTGCCCGTACTGCCCATGGTGGCAATCTTCTGACCGGCTTTAACATCCTGTTGCTCCCGGACCAGCATTGAGTCGTTATGAGCATAGGCACTCAGGTAATCGTCGTTATGTTTAATGATGATTAAGTTACCGTAGCCTCGTAATGCGTTGCCCGCATACACCACACGTCCGGAGGCGGTGGCGATAACAGGCTGCCCACGAGAGCCAGCGATATCGATACCTTTGTTTCCACCTTCAGAGGAGGAGAAGTTATCGATAATCTTGCCATCGGTTGGCCAACGCCAGCTTCCCACTGGAGTTGAACTATTCGTTGTGCTGCTAACCGTTGGCGGTGCGGTAACCGGAACTGTCGTCGATGCAACATTTGTTCCTGACGATGGCAACATTCTGCCACCAGTTGATTTACCTGAATCCTCAGAATACGTAATTACGGGTTGCTGTGCAACAGCTGTTGGTTTGTTTTGCGGCTGAACCGGTACGGTATTTTGCGTTGCATCTGCTGCGGTTACCGTATTGCCTCCGGTAATCGGCTGACCGGTGCCATTGCTGACCTGCAAGGTCTGTCCGACGCTCAGCGCATAAGGGGTTGGCAGGTTGTTACGCTGCGCCAGATCGCGGTAATCATTGCCGGTAATCCAGGCGATATAGAACAGCGTATCGCCGTGTTTAACGGTATAGGTATTGTTGCCGTAGCTACCTTTCGGAATATTCTGGTAACTGCGATTGTACACAATACGACCATTATCCGTGGACATATTGCTGTTCTGTGGCGCGGTAGTCACAGGCGTGCTGCGCGGAGCAGAATTAGTCATCATGCCGCTGCGTGGTTGCGCAGGCACCGTGCCGTTCATCATGCCGCCGCTGGACTGCACTGGCGCAGAAGCGCCGCCGCCGCTCATGGCATTATCGCCGTTACCGCCAACCTGGCTGATAGGAGCCTGGGTATTGTCACCAGAAGAACATCCCGTCAACCAACATCCAATCAGTGAAACCGCCGCAATTCGGCGCAAAGTAAATAGTGGGCTTCCCGTGCTCATTAATCCCCCGTGTAGCAAAACGATATTGAATGCGGTTTCAGCGCCGCGAGAAAGGTAAGTGCAGCGCGCTCAATCTACAACAGGTAGATGAGAAGAAGAGATACTAGCAATATCGCACCACGGGTGCCATGAGTCAGTTGTATAGAAATGCTTTTAGGCGATAAGAATGAAGAGGATTATGCCAGTTCGCCCTTCACCAGCGGGACAAAGCGCACGGGTTCGATAATATCTGCCAGGAATTCATCGCCAGCGCGACGAATACGCTGCAGTACCTGCTGGTCTTCACCGACCGGCAGCACAAGAATGCCGCCATCATCGAGTTGCGCCATTAAATCATGCGGAATTTCAGGCGGTGCGGCGGTAACGATAATCGCATCAAACGGCCCGCGCGCCGCCCAGCCCTGCCAGCCGTCACCATGACGCGTGGACACATTATGCAGATCGAGCTGCTTGAGCCGACGCTTCGCCTGCCATTGTAAGCCCTTAATCCGCTCCACTGAGCAGACATGCTCGACCAGATGCGCCAGAATGGCGGTCTGGTAGCCAGAGCCGGTGCCAATCTCCAATACGCGCGATGTTGGCGTCAGCTCCAGCAGTTCGGTCATTTTCGCTACCATGTAAGGCTGCGAAATGGTCTGGCCGGAGCCGATCGGCAGCGCCACATTTTCCCAGGCCTTGTGCTCAAACGCCTCATCAACAAATTTCTCACGCGGCACATCACCGATAGCCAGCAACAGGCGCTCATCGTGAATGCCCTGCGCGCGCAGCTGGGTCAGCAGCGTTTCGATGCGTTTACTCACCATTTTTTGTCGACTCCGGCAACATCCAGCCAGTCAGCCACCACCTGTTGAGCACCGTGCGCAGTCAAATCAACATGCAGTGCGGTTACCGATACATAGCCCTCATCAACCGCAGCGAAGTCAGTGTCGGGGCCAGCATCCTGCTGCGCGCCGGGTGGGCCGATCCAGTAAAGCGTCTCGCCACGCGGATCCTGCTGTGGAATCACCTGATCGGCGGGATGGCGGCTGCCACAACGGGTAACACGAATGCCTTTAATCTGATCCAGCGGCAAATCCGGCACGTTGATGTTTAGAATGCGCCCGGTGCGCAGCGGCGTTTGCTGTAGCGCCTTCAACAGTGAGCAGGTCACCGCCGCGGCGGTGTCATAATGCTGATGGCCATTGAGAGATACTGCTAACGCTGGCAAGCCGAGATGGCGCCCTTCCATGGCGGCGGCCACCGTGCCGGAGTAGATCACATCATCGCCGAGGTTAGGCCCGGCATTGATGCCCGAAACCACAATGTCTGGCCGCGGGCGCATCAGCGTATTCACGCCTAAAAACACGCAGTCGGTTGGGGTACCGTTTTGCACAGCAATATCGCCATTCGGATAGCTGAACGTGCGCAGTGCGGTTTCCAGCGTCAGTGAATTGGATGCGCCACTGCGATTGCGATCGGGCGCCACGATTTGCACCTCCGCAATCGCAGACAACGCTTTCGCCAGTGTCTGAATACCCGGTGCATGAATGCCATCATCATTGCTCAGCAAAATTCGCATCAAATTCCAACCTTAACCCTAATCGCCAGACAGCACAGACAGCAAGCTGTTGTGTTTGCAGCAATTTAGTGTGCTTATTTCGTCACAGCAGAAATGTAAAGATAATGGCATTCTAGCGGGCGGCGTCGGGAAGTGGTAGACGTAATTAGACTATTCATTGTGACAGACGGTGGCCCTGCGGAAAAAAGGACCACCGAACTCAGGTGTTTACTCATCCACCTCGGACGCCGGGGCATTCACCAGCTCGCGTACTACCGCGGTGGCAAAACTGCCGGCCGGTAGCCAGAAACTCAACTCCAGCGTGGCATCGTCCCACCAGCGCCACTGAAAATCGCCTGGCACCACCAGCATCGCGCGACGCGCTGCTTCCACCCTCTCGCGCTGCAACAGCGCCAGCAGTTCGCCTTCGGCAGCGAGACACTGCTGCTCAAACAGCAGCGCGCTGTCGGTGGTACCGGCGTTGCCGCTGCCAGGCAACGGCGCGGTAATGCGCAGCTCATGTTGCTCTACGCGCTGTTGCAGCGCGGGCAGCTCTTCCTGCTGTGCGACAAACCAGCTGCCGCGGCCGGTAAGCTGCAACGCATCGCCATTTACTACCTGCATCAGGCCGAGCTGCTGCAGCCGATCGCTGGTGACCTGATTGAACATGGCGCTGCGGGCAGCCGAGAGGTAAAAGCTGCGTTTAGGACGTTCACGCACCTGAATCTCATTGCGCGCCCAGCGCTGCGCCATCAGCACATTATTGCCGCCGTGGCCAAAGCGCTGCGGACCGAAATAGTTGGGCACGCCCGCCTGCTCAATCTGCTTTAACCTGGACTCAACGTCAGCGCGATCGCCAATCTGGCGAATCATCAGCCGAAAGCGGTTTCCCGCCAGCGCACCGGTACGAATTTTACGGCGGTGACGATCGACCTGCAAAATATCGACGCCTTCCAGCACAAAGCCGCTCATTACCGGCATCTCTTTACCCGGCACGCGCAGGCAAAAGGTCTGTTCGGTAACGGCATGGCGATCTTTCATGCCAGCAAAGCTGACATCACGCGGATGAATACCAACAAATTTCGCCAGCGCATCCGCCACAAAGCGGGTATTGCAGCCGGTTTTTCGCAGGCGCACCAGCAGCTGTTCGCCATCGCCGTCCGGCTGATAGCCCAAGTCTTCCACCACCACGAAATCGTCTGCGCTGGTTTTAAGCTGGCCGCTGCCCGCAGGTTGCCCGTGCAGCCAGCCCAGTTGCGCCATATTCATTATGCGTCAGCCTTGAAAATCAGCGCCACTGCCTCGCAGGCGATCCCTTCGCCACGACCGGTGAAGCCCAGCTTCTCGGTGGTGGTGGCTTTGACATTGACGTCATCCATGTGGCAGCCCAGATCTTCGGCAATGTTGATGCGCATCTGCGGCACGTGCGGCAGCATTTTCGGCGCCTGCGCAATAATGGTCACATCGACGTTGCCCAGGCGATAGCCTTTTGCGGCAATACGTCGCCAGGCTTCACGCAGCAGGCCGCGGCTGTCAGCACCTTTGAAAGCGGGATCGGTATCGGGGAAAAGCTTGCCAATATCCCCCATCGCCGCGGCGCCCAGCAGCGCGTCGGTCAGCGCATGCAGCGCCACATCGCCATCTGAGTGCGCAATAAAACCGTGCTCAAAAGGAATGCGCACGCCGCCAATAACCAGCGGGCCTTCGCCACCAAAAGCGTGCACATCAAAACCCTGTCCGATACGCATCATGCGCTCTCCTTATTGGATAATTCTGTCAGATAGAAATTCGCCAGTGCCAAATCTTCCGGCCGCGTGACTTTGATATTGTCACTGCGTCCGACCACCAGCTCCGGATGATAACCACAATATTCCAGCGCCGAGGCTTCATCGGTGATGATGGCACCTTCCTGCAGTGCGCGCGTCAGGCAGCTGCGCAGCAGCTCAAGCGGAAACAGCTGCGGCGTCAGCGCATGCCACAGATCGTTACGTTCCACGGTATGGGCAATTGCGGGTTGACCCGGCTCCGAGCGCTTCATGGTGTCACGCACCGGCGCGGCCAGAATGCCGCCGGTTTTACTGTGATGGGTAATCGCCAGCAGGCGCGTCAGATCGTCCTGATGCAGACAGGGCCGCGCCGCGTCATGCACCAGTACCCAGTGATAACCGGCCGCCATCTGCAGGCCCGCCAGCACCGAGTCAGCGCGCTCTGAACCGCCAGTGACCACTATAATGCGCGGATCCTGCGCCAGCGGCAGCTGCGGAAACCAGTGATCCTGCGGGCTGATGGCCACGATGATCTGTTTCACCGCGGGGACTGCCAGCAGGCTATGAATACTGTGTTCGAGGATCGTACGCTGGCCGATGCGCAGGTACTGTTTAGGATGTTCCGCTTGCATGCGGCTGCCGATGCCAGCTGCCGGAACAACGGCAATGACATCAGGAAAGATGGTGTTGTTGGTCATTAGCGTTGTTGGCTTTGCGCTGATTGCTGCGCATTACGTCGATTCTGGTCAGGCACCAGACGATAGAAAGTCTCACCGGGCTTAATCATGCCCAGTTCGTTACGTGCGCGCTCCTCAATGGCTTCCGAACCGCCGTTGAGATCGTCGATTTCAGCAAACAACTGATCGTTTCGCGCTTTAAGTTTGGCGTTATTCGCCTGTTGAACCGCAACGTCATCATTGACGCGCGTATAATCGTGCAGGCCGTTCTTGCCCAGCCAGAGCGAATATTGCAGCCAGCCAAGTAGAGCAAGTAACAGCAGCGTCAGTTTTCCCATGACCGCCCCCTGAAAAACGGCCCAATCATCCCATAACTTTACACAGGACTCCACTACGACGGTGAAATAGAGTGGCTTTCACAGCGGGGAAGTAAAAAGAGGCGAAAGATCTTGTAACCAGCGGTCGCGTTTCCACATCGCTTCCGCCGCTTACCAGCCAGAGAGAAAGGTAAACAGCAGCCAGAAAAGGCACACCACCACCACAGCGGTAGAGAGCAGCGTCCACAGCAGACGGCCACGCAGCATCAGGCTCAGCGCAATGCCGATCAGCACCGATACCGGCAACAGCGCCAGAAAAAATGGCCAGGTGTAGAGGAAGAAAAACAGCGTATTAGAACCGTAGATCAGGAAAGGCAGTGCCAGCGCACACCAGTAGGATACAAAGCCGATAACGCCACCGGGAAATGACCATACGGGGTCTTCCGGCTCGCGGTCCTCTTTACGTGCCAACAAGGGAGTAATGTTTTGCATAGGTATCCTGTAGACGCTGGTAACGGCCCGCCAGACGGAAGCGAGCCGTGACTGACTCAGGATGGGATGATATCGCGGTCTCGCAGTAGATCTAACACTTGTGTGGCTAATTTTGTTACCAATTGTTCGCCATCCAGATGAATATCTGCCTGCTCTGGCGCCTCATAAACTGCATCGATGCCGGTAAAATTACGCAGCTCGCCAGCGCGCGCTTTTTTGTACAGCCCTTTGGGATCACGCGCTTCGCAGATCGCCAGCGGCGTATCGACAAACACTTCAATAAACTGGCCATCGTCGAGCGTGTCACGCACCATCTGGCGCTCTGCCCGATGCGGCGAGATAAACGCCGTCAGCACCACCAGCCCGGCATCCACCATCAGCTTTGCCACTTCACCGACACGACGAATATTCTCTTTGCGATCGGCGTCGCTGAAGCCAAGATCGCTGCACAGGCCATGACGTACGTTATCGCCATCCAGCAGGTAGCTGCTGACGCCCGCCTGATGCAGCGCCTCTTCAACCGCACCGGCAACGGTGGATTTCCCCGAGCCCGAGAGCCCGGTAAACCACAGCACCACGCCGCGGTGCCCGTGCTGCTGCTCACGGGCGTCGCGCGTCACCGGGTGCGCATGCCAGACAACATTTTTGTCATGCTGCGCCATCAGTTGCCGCCCAGCAGATCGCGTGCGTTCCAGTGCGGGAAATGACGGCGCACTAGCGCGTTCAACTCCAGCTCAAAAGCGCTGAACTCGCCGCTATGGCTGCTCTCTCCGCCCTGCTGCGGTTCACGGATCATGCCCGCACCCACGGTGACATTGGTCAGGCGATCGATAAAGATCAGGCCGCCGGTTACCGGGTTTTGCTGATAAGGATCCAGCACCATCGGCTCATCAAAGGTGAGATTAACCAGGCCGATGCCGTTCAGCGGCAGGCTGCTGGCGTCGTGCTTCTCCAGCGAGTTAATCTCAACCTGATGGGAAATGCTTTCCACCCGGGCGCGTGCTTTCTTGCCTGCGACCTTGATATCGAAACTTTGGCCCGGCGTCAGCGCTTTTTCCGCCATCCACACCACATCCACTGAGGCCGCCTGCACCGCATTCAATGCCGTTGCCGCATCCACCAGCAGATCGCCACGACTGATATCGACTTCATCGTTCAGCACCAGGGTAATCGCCTCGCCCGCCGCCGCTTCCTGCAGATCACCGTCAAAGGTGACAATACGCGCCACGCTTGATTCCACACCCGATGGCAGCACCTTCACGCGCTGACCGACACGCACCGTTCCCGAGGCCAGCGTACCGGCATAGCCGCGGAAATCGAGGTTAGGACGGTTGACGTACTGCACCGGAAAGCGCATCGACTGTGCTTCAACAATGCGCTTCACTTCTACCGTTTCCAGCACGTCGAGCAGCGTTGGGCCGCTATACCAATTCATGGTGGTGCTCTGCGTTGCCACGTTATCGCCTTCCAGCGCGGACATGGGCACAAAGCGAATGTCGAGATCGCCCGGCAGCTGCTCGGCAAAGTCGAGATAATCCTGTTTGATCTGCTCAAAGCAATCCTGGCTGTACTCCACCAGATCCATCTTGTTAATCGCCACGATCAGATGCTTGATGCCCAGCAGCGTTGAGATAAAGCTGTGGCGACGCGTCTGATCCAGCACGCCTTTACGCGCATCGATCAGCAGAATGGCCAAATCGCAGGTTGACGCGCCGGTGGCCATGTTGCGGGTATATTGCTCGTGTCCCGGCGTGTCAGCGATGATAAATTTACGCTTTTCGGTAGAGAAATAGCGGTACGCCACGTCGATAGTAATGCCCTGCTCGCGTTCGGCCTGCAGGCCATCTACCAGCAGCGCCAGATCCAGTTTCTCGCCCTGCGTACCGTGACGCTTGCTGTCAGTTTGCAGTGAAGAGAGCTGGTCTTCATAGATTTGCCGCGTGTCATGCAGCAGGCGACCAATCAGCGTGCTTTTACCATCATCGACGCTGCCGCAGGTCAGAAAACGCAGCAGGCTTTTATGTTGTTGTGCGGTCAGCCAGGCTTCGACGCCGCCCTGATCGGCAATTTGTTGTGCAATAACGTTATTCATCTGGCGTCTCCTTAGAAGTAACCCTGGCGTTTCTTAAGCTCCATCGAGCCCGCCTGATCGCGATCGATCATCCTGCCCTGACGCTCACTGGTGGTGGAAACCAGCATCTCTTCGATGATGCCCGGCAGCGTCTGTGCTTCCGATTCCACCGCGCCGGTTAATGGCCAGCAGCCCAGCGTGCGGAAACGCACCATACGTTGCTCTATCACTTCACCAGGCTGCAGATCGATACGATCGTCATCAATCATCATCAACATGCCGTCGCGCTCCAGCACCGGGCGCGGAGCCGCCAGGTAAAGTGGCACGATCTCAATGTTTTCCAGAAAGATGTACTGCCAGATATCCAGTTCGGTCCAGTTGGAGAGCGGGAACACGCGGATGCTCTCGCCTTTATTCACCTGGCCGTTGTAGTTGTGCCACAGCTCCGGGCGCTGGTTTTTTGGATCCCAGCGGTGGAAGCGATCGCGGAACGAATAGATGCGCTCTTTGGCACGCGATTTTTCTTCATCGCGGCGGGCACCACCAAACGCAGCATCAAACCCGTATTTATCCAGCGCCTGCTTCAGCCCTTCGGTTTTCATGATATCGGTGTGCTTGGCGCTGCCGTGCACAAAGGGGTTAATGCCCATTGCCACGCCTTCCGGATTGCGGTGCACCAGCAACTCAGCGCCGATGTTTTTCACCGTGCGATCGCGGAACTCGTACATCTCACGGAATTTCCAGCCGGTATCAACGTGCAGCAGAGGAAACGGCAGCGCGCCGGGGAAAAAGGCTTTGCGCGCCAAATGCAGCATCACCGATGAGTCTTTGCCGATGGAATACATCATCACCGGATTACTGAACTCCGCCGCGACTTCGCGGATGATATGCATGCTTTCCGCCTCAAGCTGGCGCAAATGGGTGAGTCGTTTTTGGTCCATAATTTTTCCTCAAGCCAAAGTGACAACAGCGGACTCGCGGACCACCTGCTGTGCAGAATGTTGATACCAGGCCAGCTGCTGATGCAAATTGACCACTTCGCCAATCACCAATAGCGCTGGCGTGGGAGCTGAACGAGCCAGCTCATCTAATTGTTCGAGCGTGCCGATCAGCACCTGCTGATCCTGACGCGTGCCGCGGCCAATCACCGCGATCGGCGTGGAGGCGCTGCGTCCATGGGCAATCAGCTGCGCGCTGATTTCAGCCGCTTTCACCGTGCCCATGTAAATCGCCAGCGTTTGCCGCGCTCTGGCCAGCGATGGCCAGTCGATGCCATCGCCATCAGGGCGGCAATGGCCGGTAATGAAAAGTACGCTCTGCGCGTGATCGCGATGGGTCAGCGGAATACCGGCGTAGGCGGTTGCACCTGCGGCCGCGGTGATGCCCGGCACCACCTGAAAAGGAATACCTGCCTGCTGTGCCGCCTGCAGCTCTTCGCCGCCGCGGCCAAAGATAAAGGGATCGCCGCCTTTCAGACGCACTACCCGTTTGCCTTTCAGCGCCAGCGACACCAGCAGCTGATTAGTCTCTTCCTGCGGTACCGAATGCGCACCGGCACGTTTGCCGACGCAAATACGATCGGCATCGCGACGGACCAGATCGAGCACTTCGTCGCTGACCAGATGATCGTAAAGCACCACGTCTGCCAGCTGCATCACCTGCAAACCGCGCAGCGTCAGCAAACCGGCATCGCCTGGCCCGGCACCGACAAGAATGATTTCACCCTGCTGTTGTCCCGGCGATTCCAGCTCTGCGGCCAGTGTCTGTTCCGCGCCCTGCACGTTGCCCGCCGCCATCTGGCTGGCGAACAGGCCGTTAAACGCCCGCTCCCAGAAACGGCGACGATCGGACATTTTGCTGAAGCGGGCTTTAACCCGGTCACGCCAGCTTCCCGCCACTTCAGCCATCTGGCCAAGGTTGGCAGGCAACAGCGCTTCCAGTTTTTCACGCAGCATACGCGCCAGAACCGGTGCCGTGCCGCTGGAGGAGATCGCCACCACTAACGGCGAGCGATCAACAATCGACGGAAAGATAAAGGTACATTTCGGTTGGTCATCCACCACGTTTACCAGGCGATAACGCTGGTTCGCGGCGTCAAAAACGCGGGCGTTCAATGCGCTGTCGTCGGTGGCAGCGATCACCAGGAAGACGTGATCCAGCTGCGCCTCATCAAACTCCTTTGCCAGCCAGGTTAGCTGCTGTTCGTCTGCCAGCGCCTGCAGTTCCGGGCAGAGTTCGCGTGCAGCAATCAACACCTTCGCGCCAGCCCGGCGTAACAGCTCAATCTTGCGGGACGCAATATCGCCGCCACCGACAACCAGCACCGGCTTTTCTTTCAGCTCGGCAAATATTGGCAGATAGTCCACGTCAACCTTTCTATTTATCAGGATTACAAAACTGTATGCGACTATACGTCTCAGCTCTCAACGAGATGAAATTACCAATTAGAATGAGTAGTTCCCAAATGGAATAACGCCGCGGTATAGCACATGCTTTTTTGTGCTTAAGGAATGATTTATCACCACTTTTTGCTGCATGCAACCGTCAGTCATCCAGGCCAGCGCAGGCACGAATTAGGAATAGCCGGGGGTGCGCGTTGACGCTGAATGGATACACAGCGAAAAAGCTCGGTTCAGGAAAGCAGGGATAAAAAAAGGGCGATCATCGCCCCTGAGGATTCAGCCTTCGTGCAGGCCGCATTCACGCTTCAGCCCGAAGAAGCGCGTCTCTTCTTCGGCCATGCCCGGTTCCCACTTTTTGGTGGTGTGAGTATCGCCCACGGAGAGATAGCCTTCCTCCCACAGCGGATGATAGCTTAGGCCATGCTGCTGCAAATATTGATAAACCTGGCGGTTATCCCAGTCAATGATCGGCAGGATCTTGAACACGCCGCGCTGAATGGCGAGCACCGGCAGGTTAGCGCGGCTGCCCGACTGATCGCGGCGCAGACCAGCAAACCAGGTTTGCGCACCCAGCGAGCTCAGCGCGCGATTCATCGGCTCAACCTTATTGATCAGGTTGTACTTCTCGATACCTTCAACGCCCTGCTCCCACAGCTTGCCGTAGCGCGCCTCTTGCCAGGCAGCGGAGTGCTCCGCCTGGTAAACTTTAAGGTTCAGGTTAAGCTTTTCCGTCAGCGCATCGATAAAGCGATAGGTTTCCGGAAACAGGTAGCCGGTATCGGTGAGAATCACCGGAATATCGGGCTTCTGCTGCGTCACCAGATGCAGCGACACCGCCGCCTGAATGCCAAAGCTGGAAGAGAGCACGAACTCGCCGGGCATGTTTTCCAGCGCCCAGCTCACCCGCTCTTCCGCAGAGAGCTTTTCCAGCCGGGCGTTGGCCGCCGCCAGCGCCAGGATACGTTCTACCTTCGGCAGCTGATTGAGTTCTGCCAGATCGCGTAAAGACATGCTTGCCCCCTATTCCCAGAGATCGCGCGCCGGATCGAGCACCGGCCGAATGATACCGGCACGGATGGTGAAATCACCGAAGCCTTCGTCTGCCTCACGCTCGGTTGCCCAGCGTCCCACCAGCTCATTGATGCTGATCAGGATCTCTTCTTCGTTGATGTTTTCGCGGTACATCCGCGGAATGCGCGTGCCGATGCGATTGCCACCGATATGCAGGTTGTAGCGGCCTGGCGCTTTACCAACCAGACCGATTTCAGCCAGCATGGCACGGCCACAACCGTTCGGACAACCGGTAACGCGTAACACTATGTGCTCATCGCCCACGCCGTGTTCGTTCATGATCGCCTCAACGCGGGTGACAAAGTCGGGCAGGAAACGCTCCGCTTCCGCCATCGCCAGCGGACAGGTAGGGAAAGCAACGCAGGCCATCGAGTTTTCGCGCTGGGCGGTGACGTTTTCCATCAGGCCGTGACTGCGTGCAATCGCTTCAACCTTCGCTTTTTCGCTTTCCGGCACGCCCGCAACGATCAGGTTCTGATTGGCGGTCAGGCGGAAATCTCCCTGATGAATCTTCGCAATCTCCGCGATGCCGCTTTTCAGTGGGCGATCGGGATAATCGAGCAGGCGACCATTTTCGATAAACAGCGTCAGGTGCCACTGATTGTCGATGCCTTTCACCCAGCCGAAGCGATCGCCACGGGTGGTAAATTCATACGGGCGAATCGGCTCAAAGGTGAAACCGGCGCGCTTCTCAACTTCCGCCTTAAAGGTCTCAACGCCGACGCGCTCCAGCGTATATTTGGTTTTGGCATTTTTACGGTCGGTACGATTTCCCCAGTCGCGCTGGGTCGTCACTACCGCTTCTGCTACCGCCAGGGTTTGATCCAGCGGCAGGAAGCCAAATTCACTTGCGGTACGCGCATAAGTCGCTTTATTTCCGTGCTCCAGCGACAGGCCACCGCCGACCAGCAGGTTAAACCCAATCAGCTTGCCATTTTCAGCAATCGCCACGAAATTCATGTCATTGGCATGCAGATCGATGTCGTTGTGCGGCGGCACCACTACGGTGGTTTTAAACTTACGCGGCAGGTAGGTTTCACCGAGGATCGGCTCTTTATCGGTGGTAGCAACCTTCTCTTTATCCCACCAAATCTCAGCATAGGCGCGTGTTTGCGGCAGCAGATGCTCAGAGAGTTTCTTCGCCCACTCGTACGCTTCCTGATGCAGCTCCGATTCAATCGGGTTCGACGTACATAGCACGTTGCGGTTTACGTCGTTGGCGGTGGCCAGCGCGTCAAGCCCAACTTCATGCAGCATCTGGTGCGCCGGTTTCACGTTCTTTTTCAGAATGCCGTGAAACTGGAAGGTCTGCCGGTTGGTCAGGCGGATGCTGCCATAAATCGTGTTGTTGGCAGCGAACTTATCGATGGCCAGCCACTGCGTCGGCGTGATGATCCCGCCCGGCAAACGGCAGCGCAGCATCATGGCGTGACGCGGCTCCAGCTTCTGCTCGGCACGTTCGGCGCGAATATCGCGGTCATCCTGCTGATACATACCGTGAAAACGGATCAGCAGAAAGTTATCGCCGGTAAAGCCGCCGGTGAGGCCATTGTCGAGATCCTCAACGATGGTGCCACGTAAATAGTTGCTCTCTTTTTTCAGGCGCTCGGCATCGGAAAGTTTGCCTTCCACCACCAGCGGCCCTGGATGTTTTTCGCTCATTAGTAAACGTCTCGCTGATAGCGGCGCTCAATGCGCAGCTCACTTAAAAACTCGTCAGCTGTTTCGGTGTCCATGCCACCGTATTCAGCTACCACTTCCAGTAATGCCTGCTCAACGTCTTTCGCCATACGATTGGCGTCGCCGCAGACATAAATGTGGGCACCTTCGTTAATCCAGCGCCACACTTCCGCACCTTTTTCGCGGATTTTGTCCTGTACATAAACTTTATGCACCTGATCGCGTGACCAGGCGAGATCGATATGGGTCAACAGCCCCTCTTTTACATAGCGCTGCCATTCCACCTGATAGAGAAAATCTTCGGTGAAATGCGGATTGCCAAAGAACAGCCAGTTTTTACCGCTGGCGCCTTCGCTGTCGCGCTGCTGCATAAAGGCGCGAAACGGCGCGATACCGGTGCCTGGGCCAATCATGATTACCGGAGCATCCGGGTTAGCAGGCAGACGGAAGTTATCGTTATGCTCGATGAAGATGCGAACATCGCCCTCTTCTTCCAGTCGATCGGCCAGCCAGGTTGATGCGCCGCCGGCACGTTCACGATCGTTGACCTCAAAGCGTACCGCACCCACGGTGATATGCACTTCGCTCTCATTTTCCGCCTGCGACGAGGCGATAGAATAGAGACGCGGTGTTAACGGCCGCAGCAGCTCGGTCAGCTGTTCCGGAGGCAGCTCCATCGGCGCGTCACGCACCATATCGACGATCGGCATGGTCTGCGCATAGATCTGTAGCTTGCTTTTATCCGCCGCGATCTCCAGCAGCGCCTCATTGCGCGCCAGCGTGGCGTACTGCTGTACGATTTGCGGCGTGTTTACCGTCAGTTCGTAATGGCACTGCAACGCCCTGGCCAGCGGTAAGGTTTCCCCGTTGACGCTGACCGGTTCATCACCTTTTAACCACAGCAGCTCAACCAGTTCGTTGACCAGCGCCGGATCGTTTTCATACCAGACGCCTAACGCATCGCCTGGCTGATAGCGCAGCCCGGAGTCGCCCAGATCGATTTCGATATGGCGCACATCTTTATCGGAGTTGCGGCCGGTAATCTTCTGGTTAACCGCCAGGCTGGCGGTAAGCGGTGCTTCTTTATTATAGGGGCTGGTGGCCACTTCATTGACGCTGCCCGTGGCGGCGGTCTGCGCAGGCGCCGCGACCGGCGCACGTTTTTTCAGGATCTCCACCACCGCCTGGCGCCATTTTTCGGCGTCGGCAGCGTAATCGACATCGGCGTCAACGCGATCCAGCAGACGTTCGCCCCCCAGCTCAGCGAGCTTGCCATCGACATCTTTTGCCGCCTGGCAGAAGAATTCATAGGAGGTATCGCCCAGCCCAAACACCGCAAACGCCGTGTCGGCGAGCTTCGGCGCCTTTTTCGACAGCAGAAACTTATGCAACGCCACCGCTTCTTCCGGCGGTTCGCCCTCGCCCTGCGTGGAGGTGACAACGACCAGCAGTTTTTCCTGCGCAATCTGCTTGAATTTGTAATCGCCGGCGTTCACCAGATTAACGGTGAGTTTGGCGGCGATCAGGTCATCGCGCAGCTGCTCGGCCACGCGACGGGCGTTGCCGGTCTGCGAGGCGGACAGCAGCGTAATCGCAGGCGCTTCCGCCGCCGGTGCGCTGGTGGCTACCGTGGCACCAGGAGCCTGATTGACCATGCCCCAGAAATAACCGGAGAGCCAGGCGAGTTGCGTGGTGGAAAAGTCGGTGGTTGCCGCCTGTAAACGCGCGAGTTGCTCCGGGTTTAACGGAAGCAGTGAAGCAGGAGGAGCCTGAGTCGTCATTGCGTAGAATTCCGGTGTGTAAAATTGTGGCTTGAGCTGGGAAATGCCAACAGGGTAAACGGCTGCATAATAACGATTAAATAAGGGTTCGACATAATAAATAACCAAAATGACTAAACGCTTTTACCGTTAGGTTATAGTGCTAAAAGTGGTAGAAATTAGGCTTATTAATCAATTAATTAAATTCAGACCTGGCGAGGGCTACGCTTTAACGGTGGAAACGGGTGCGTCAAAGCGCGCTTTCCGGTAGACTTCGCCGGTTTTTTTAGGAAAAAGGCAGTTAGCATGGCAACCACACTTTTTAAAGATTTCCATTTCGAAGCGGCGCACCATTTACCGCATGTCCCTGAAGGACACAAATGTGGCCGTTTGCACGGACACTCGTTTATGGTGCGGATTGAAATTACCGGCGAAGTGGATGCGCATACCGGTTGGGTGATGGATTTTGCCGACTTAAAGGCCGCCTTTAAGCCGATCTACGATCGGCTGGATCACTACTATCTCAACGATATCGCTGGTCTGGAAAACCCAACCAGTGAAGTGTTAGCGCAGTGGATTTGGCAAAACCTCAAGCCAGATTTACCGGAGCTGAGCGCGGTAATGATTAAAGAAACCTGCACCGCGGGCTGTATTTATCGCGGTGAGTAAGCCTGTGGGGCCGCTGTTACCGGCGGCTCCAGCAGGATTCAGGCAATATTCAGGTATTTGTGCGTTTGCATCGACAGCCGCCAGTTGCGGGCAATACAGGTTTCGATGCACAGGCGGGTTGCCGCGTCTTTCTGGCTGATAGGCTGCAGCGCAATGATGCGCGACTTGTCATCCTTCAGCGTACTTAACAGCAGTTCCAGCTCATCAATATCGCGCTGCCGTCCCACCGGATGCTTTACCTCATCGGCACGTTGCAACGCCTGCGCAATGACATCATAGCCGCCACGCATATTCACTTTCGGGGACACCGTTACCCAGGTTGCGGACGAACAGCGAATCTCATGGGTGCCGCTGGTTTCAATCTGACAGCTAAACCCCGCCTGCTCGAGACTTTCCGTTAGTGGGCGCAGATCGTAAATGGCCGGTTCACCGCCGGTAATCACCACATGGCGCGCCGTCCATTGTTGATTGGCAATGGTTTGTATCAGGGTCGCAGCATCCGCCGATCCCCAGGCGTCGCTCTCTTCCGTTTTGACCAGAATATCGCCGAGCGCGGTTTCCCGATTGGCCAGCTTATCCCAGGTATGTTTGGTATCGCACCAGCTGCAGCCGACCGGGCATCCTTGCATACGGATAAAGATTGCTGGCACGCCGGTATAGAAACCTTCGCCCTGCAACGTCTGGAACATTTCATTAATCGGGTACTGCATTATTAACTCGCTCGGGAAAAATAAGGGCGCTGATTATGGCAGATCACAGAGTAAGGTCAAAGGCGGATTCATTTTTGCCCGGAATCGGGCGGTATTTGCGGCAACGTCACTGGACGTTTTTTGGTCTTGCAGGCGAGCTTCTTAAAGATGTTGGCCTTAAAGTCATTGAACTTAAGAAGCCCGCCTGCAAGGCAAAAAAAAAGCCCCATTTCTGGGGCTTATCATTCTCCGTATGCGAATACGGTAAGGCGTGGCTTATGCCTGCCCTTTCACTTCTTTCAGACCGTTAAACGGTGCTTTTGAACCCAGCGCTTCTTCGATACGAATCAGCTGGTTGTACTTAGCAACGCGATCTGAACGGCTCATTGAACCAGTTTTGATCTGGCCCGCTGCGGTGCCTACTGCCAGGTCGGCAATGGTCGCATCTTCGGTTTCGCCTGAACGGTGAGAGATCACTGCAGTGTAACCAGCGTCTTTCGCCATTTTGATCGCAGCCAGCGTTTCAGTCAGTGAACCGATCTGGTTGAATTTGATCAGGATGGAGTTAGCGATACCTTTATCGATGCCTTCTTTCAGGATCTTGGTATTGGTTACGAACAGATCGTCGCCAACCAGCTGGATTTTGTCGCCCAGCACTTTGGTCTGATAAGCAAAGCCGTCCCAGTCAGATTCATCCAGGCCATCTTCGATGGAAACGATTGGATACTGCTTGGTCAGATCTTCCAGGAAGTGGGTGAACTCTTCTGAAGTGAAGGCTTTGTTGCCTTCGCCAGCCAGCACATACTTGCCGTCTTTGTAGAATTCAGAGGCCGCACAGTCCATCGCCAGGGTGATATCTTTACCCAGCTCATAGCCTGCCGCTTTAACCGCTTCAGCGATAACAGCCAGTGCTTCAGCGTTAGAGCCGAGGTTTGGCGCGTAGCCGCCTTCATCGCCAACGGCCGTGTTCAGGCCTTTAGCCTTCAGCACTTTCGCCAGGTGATGGAACACTTCTGAACCCATACGGACCGCTTCTTTCAGGCTTGAAGCGCCAACCGGCTGGATCATGAATTCCTGGATGTCGACGTTGTTGTCGGCGTGCTCGCCGCCGTTGATGATGTTCATCATTGGCAGTGGCATAGAGAATTTGCCTGGAGTGCCGTTCAGCTCAGCAATGTGCTCATACAGCGGCATGCCTTTAGAGGCAGCTGCTGCTTTGGCGGCTGCCAGAGAAACGGCCAGGATCGCATTAGCACCAAAGTTGGATTTGTTCTCAGTCCCGTCCAGATCGATCATCACTTTATCGATGTTCGCCTGATCTTTCGCATCTTTGCCTTTCACAGCATCTGCAATCGGGCCGTTTACCGCAGCTACCGCTTTGGTCACGCCTTTACCCAGGAAACGAGATTTGTCGCCGTCACGCAGTTCCAGTGCTTCACGTGAACCGGTAGAAGCCCCTGATGGTGCCGCTGCCAGACCCACAAAACCGCCTTCAAGATGTACTTCCGCTTCCACAGTCGGGTTACCACGTGAATCAATGATTTCACGACCGATGACTTTTACGATTTTGGACATTAGATTTTCCTCAGTACTGGTTAAGCTAAGCTTGTTACGATCCTAAGACAAACAACGCGCGAAAAGTTCGCGCGCTGCTCGTGAATACTGCTTACTTCGCTAAACGCTTCTGGTGCTCGCTGGCCGCTTTCACAAAGCCGGCAAACAGCGGATGCCCATCGCGTGGCGTTGAGGTGAATTCCGGATGGAACTGGCAGGCAACAAACCATGGATGATCGGGAATTTCGATAATCTCTACCAGCTGGTCATCTCCGGAGCGACCGGCAATACGTAAGCCCGCCTCTTCGATGCGATTTAATAGCATGTTATTCACTTCATAGCGATGACGGTGACGCTCAACGATGGTGTCAGTACCATACAGCTGACGCACCAGGCTGTCGCCGGTGAGCTGGCACTGCTGGCTGCCAAGGCGCATGGTGCCGCCAAGATCGCTCTGTTCAGTACGCACTTCAACGTTGCCGTTTTCATCACGCCATTCGGTAATCAGCGCCACAACCGGGTATTTACAGTCCGGTACAAACTCCGTGGAGTTCGCGCCTTCCATGCCCGCTACGTTGCGCGCAAATTCCATCAGCGCAATCTGCATGCCGAGACAAATGCCCAGGTACGGCACCTTGTTCTCACGCGCATACTGCGCGGTCATCAGCTTGCCTTCCACGCCGCGATAGCCGAAACCACCAGGGATCAGGATAGCATCTAAATCTTTCAGCAGTTCGACACCGCGCGTTTCTACGTCCTGCGAGTCGATCAGCTTGATGTTCACCGTGACACGGTTTTTCAGGCCACCGTGCTTCAGCGCTTCAATCACCGATTTGTACGCATCTGGCAGTTCAACATATTTGCCCACCATACCGATGGTGATTTCACCGCCCGGATTGGCTTCTTCATAAATGACCTGCTCCCATTCGGCGAGATTCGCTTCCGGTGCATTCAGATTAAAGCGTTTGCAGATGTAGTCATCCAGGCCTTGCGATTTCAGCATGCCAGGAATTTTGTAGATGGAGTCGACATCTTTCAGCGAGATCACCGCTTTTTCCGGCACGTTACAGAACAGCGCGATTTTCGCCCGCTCATTGGCTGGCACGGCGCGATCGGAACGGCAAATCAGCACGTCTGGCTGGATACCGATCGACAGCAGCTCTTTCACCGAGTGTTGGGTCGGTTTGGTTTTCACCTCACCCGCTGCCGCCATGTAAGGCACCAGCGTCAGGTGCATATACATGGTGTGTTCACGGCCAACATCTACCGCCATCTGGCGAATCGCTTCAAGGAACGGCAGTGATTCGATATCACCCACCGTGCCGCCGATTTCCACCAGCACCACATCGTGCCCTTCACCGCCCTCAAGGATGCGCTCTTTGATCGCATTCGTGATGTGCGGGATTACCTGAATCGTGGCGCCAAGATAGTCGCCGCGGCGCTCTTTGCGCAGCACTTCAGAGTAAATACGGCCAGTGGTGAAGTTGTTGCGGCGTGACATTTTAGTGCGAATGAAACGCTCGTAGTGACCCAAATCGAGGTCGGTTTCGGCACCGTCATCGGTGACAAACACTTCCCCGTGTTGCGTCGGGCTCATGGTACCCGGATCCACGTTGATATAGGGGTCCAGCTTCATGATGGTCACGTTCAGACCACGTGCTTCGAGGATGGCTGCGAGGGAGGCTGCGGCAATGCCTTTACCCAGAGAGGAAACAACCCCGCCGGTCACAAAAATATAGTTCGTTGTCATGCTGAACCTGAGAGTTTAGGTTTAAAGACGATGGAATAACCAGGACGGGAAAACAGTATACCGGAACTCCCATAAGGCCACAATTGATGATTCATTTTCACTCCATCGTCTTATTGCGGATAAAGTAGCCGATTGGCTCGGATTGAATTTTGATGTGCGTCACAAAATCGACGCTTTGCTGAATCGTGTAAGCTCAACTGTCGAAAGGTTGTGCAATCCGCTGCGCCGGGCCGATTTCAGCTCAGCGCAGGGTGAACTTATGCCTGGTTTTTTTCGCCCTGTTTAACCTGCTGCCAGGCGGCCTCCATCTGTTCCAGCGTCGCCTCCTGCATTTGCAGTTGCTGGCTGGCAATGATCGCCTCTACCTGTCGGAAACGGCGTTCAAACTTGTCGTTGGCCTTTTGCAGCGCGGTCTCCGCTTTTTTACCCAAATGTCGCGACAGGTTTACCGTGGCAAACAGCAAATCGCCCATCTCCTCTTCGAGCTTATCCTGGTCGATAACCGTCTGCTGGGCTTCGTGCATCACTTCATCAATCTCTTCATGCACTTTCGCCACCACCGGCCCCAGCGTGGTCCAGTCAAAGCCCACGTTGCTGCAACGCTTCTGGATCTTATGGGCGCGCATCAGAGCGGGCAACGCGCGAGGAATGTCATCCAGCGCCGAATGCTGCGCTTTATCGGCTCGCTCTGCGGTTTTGATTTTTTCCCAGTTTTGCAGCACCTGAGCGCTGTTCTCCGCCTGTGCATCGCCGAAAATATGGGGATGACGGCGCTCAAGCTTGTCGCTGATAGCGTGGCAGATATCGTCAAAGTTGAAGCGGTGTTCTTCCTGCGCCATCTGCGCGTAAAACACCACCTGGAACAGCAGATCGCCTAACTCCCCGCGCAGATCGTCGAAATCCTCGCGCTGAATGGCATCCAGCACTTCGTAAGTCTCTTCCAGGGTATAGGGCGCAATGGTGGCAAAGGTCTGTTCGCGATCCCACGGACAGCCGTGTTGTGGATCGCGCAGGGTTTTCATGATGTTCAGCAGGCGGTCAATAGCGGTCATAGTGGCGGTCTCGTCATTCTGTTCAGGTGCAATGTTGTCCACATTGCACCTGAGATCGGACGCGACCGCAAGCTGGCTTAGTGCAGGCGGCGCGCGTCGATGATATCCGGCACCTGATTCAGGCGCGCTAAGACGCGGCCCAGCACCTGCTGATTGTAGATTTCAATATCCATATCGATGGTCGCCAGCTGCTTACGGGTATCGCTGCGGCTGGCAACGCCAAGCACGTTGACCTTCTCATTAGCCAGAATGGTGGTGATGTCACGCAGCAGGCCGCTGCGATCGTTGGCGGTGACGCGCACCACCAGCGAATAGCCACTGGAATAGCTTTCGCCCCACACCGCATCGACAATGCGCTCCGGCGCATGGGAAATCAGATCCGCCAGCTGGTCGCAGTCGGCACGGTGAATCGAAATGCCGCGGCCCTGAGTGATAAAACCGACAATATCATCGCCGGGAATTGGCTGGCAGCAGCGCGCAATGTGGTGCATCAGATTACCGACGCCTTCTACCACCACGCGGCCGCTCTGTTTGCTGCTTGGCGCGTGTGACTTCTGTGTCAGCTGGCGCAGCGCCTCACGATCTTCCTCTTCGGCGCTCGGCTTATTCAGCTTCGACTGCAGGAAGTTGACCATCTGATTAAGACGGATATCGCCGCCGCCAATTGCCGCCAGCAGCTCATCCAGCGAGGTGACGTTATAGCGCGGCAGCAGCAGTTTTTCCGCCTCTTTCAGGCTGATGTCGAGCTGGCTCAGCTCGCTGTCGAGAATTTGTCGTCCGGCAACAATGTTTTTGTCGCGATCCTGCTTGCGGAACCAGGCGTGAATTTTAGAACGCCCTCGGCTGGTGGTGATGTAACCAAGATTGGGATTGAGCCAGTCGCGGCTCGGGTTGGGCTGCTTCTGCGTGATGACCTCAATCTGATCGCCCATCTGCAGCTGATAGGTAAAGGGCACGATGCGGCCGCCAATTTTGGCGCCAATGCAGCGGTGACCGATATCGCTGTGAATATGGTAGGCAAAATCCAGCGGCGTGGAACCAGCGGGCAGATCGATCACGTCGCCTTTTGGCGTAAACACGTAAACCCGATCGTCAAAGACCTGGCTGCGCACCTCTTCCAGCATTTCGCCAGAATCGGCCATCTCTTCCTGCCAGGCGATCAGCTTACGCAGCCAGGCGATGCGCTCTTCGTGGCCCGCCGCTCCGCGCGCATGGCTGCTACTGGTGGAGCCCTCTTTGTATTTCCAGTGAGCAGCGACGCCCAATTCGGCATCTTCGTGCATCTGCCGGGTACGGATCTGGATCTCTACCGTTTTGCCGCGCGGGCCCAGCACCACGGTGTGAATGGACTGATAGCCGTTGGGTTTCGGGTTGGCGACGTAATCGTCAAACTCGCTGGGCAGGTGGCGATAAAGTGTATGCACAATGCCGAGCGCGCCGTAACAATCCTGCAGGCGCTCCGCCACAATACGCACCGCGCGCACATCAAACAGCTCGTCAAAGGCCAGCGCCTTTTTCTGCATCTTGCGCCAGATGCTGTAGATATGTTTCGGACGGCCGTAAACCTCCGCCTTCACGCCCTCCTTCACCATTTCGGTGCGCAGCGAGTTAACGAAGGTATCGATGTATTGTTCACGGTCGATACGGCGCTCGTGCAGCAGTTTGGCGATGCGTTTGTATTCGTCGGGATGAAGATAGCGGAAGCAAAAATCTTCCAGCTCCCATTTGAGCTGGCCGATGCCGAGCCGGTTGGCCAGCGGCGCATATATATTGGAACACTCTTTCGCTGCCAGCACCCGCTCATCTTCGGTGCCATCTTTCACTTCGCGCAGGTGCGCGATGCGCTCCGCCAGTTTCAGCACCACGCAGCGGAAATCTTCCACCATGGCCAGCAGCATGCGACGTACGTTATCGACCTGTTCAGAGGCCATGGAATCGTTGTGAATCGCCTTCAGCTGGCGAATTGCATCCATGTCACGCACACCGTGCACCAGCGAGACGATGCCCTTGCCGAACTGCTCTTCCAGCGTCTCTTCCGACACCACATCGGCGTTAGCCAGCGGGAAAATCAGCGCGGCGCGCAGGCTGTCGATATCCATACTGAGCATCGAGAGGATTTCCACCATCTCAATGCCGCGCCAAAGCAGCAGCGCCTGATCGGGATGATTTTCGGTGGCGGCATGACAATAGCGCCAGATTTCGGCAAGGCGTTCACATGACTGTTGGTTGGTGATCCCCAAACTGGCGATCCATTGGTCGATCGCGAACTCGCCAGCCGTATTCAGATGTGCACTTCTTACCGCAACCATATCCTCTCCTGATCGAACGCTCCGCAGAGCGCTTAGGTTTTGCTGAAAAGCACCATGGATTCGAGATGACCGGTATGTGGAAACATATCGAGCATCGCGACCCTCTCCAGGTGGTAACCGGCAGCCAGTAAAGTCTGACTGTCCCGCGCCAGGGTCGCTGGATTGCACGACACGTACACCACACGCTGTGGTGCCAGCCTGGCGATATGCTGCATTACGCCTGCGGCCCCGGCACGCGCCGGATCCAGTAACACCTTATTAAAGCCTTGCGCCGCCCATGGCTGGCGCGTCACGTCATCGTCTAAATTTTCATGAAAGAAGGTGACGTTATTAAGATTATTCAGTGATGCATTATACGCACCCTGGCGAACTAATGCTGCAACACCCTCCACACCGACAACATTTTCTGCCTGTTCCCCCGCCGGAAGTGTGAAATTTCCCATCCCGCAAAAGAGATCCAGCAGCCGATCTTGCGGCTGCAGATCGAGCCAGGCCAGCGCGCGACTCACCATCTGCTGATTCACCGCATCGTTAACCTGAATAAAATCACGCGGACTGAAACTCAGGCGCAAACCTTGCGAGTGATAAACCGGCGGCTCGCCGTTGACCTGCTCAAGCGTCTCGCTGTCCGGGGCCAAAAACAGCGATACCTGCTCTGTATGCGAAAACTGTTCCAGTTTTTGCCGGTCGGCGGCGCTCAGCGGCTCAAGATGGCGCAGGATCATCAGCGGTCCGTTATCGGCCTGCACCAGCTCAATGTGTCCCAGACGGCGCGCCGCCTGTAAACTGCGCAGGCACTGGCTGAGTGGCGCAATCAGTGCATTAAGTTCGGGCATCAAAACAGGGCATTCGGTGATTTCCACCAGTTCAGCCGAGGCGGCCTGGCGAAAGCCCATCTGCAACCGCTTCTCTTTCGGCAGGTAATTCAGACTCAGGCGCGCGCGACGACGATAGCCATATTCACTGCCGCTGATGATTTCATCAATGGCGATATCGCGGACCGCTTCCCGGCTGAGCTGACGCGATAACGCCCGCGCCTTGCTCTCCTGCTGTAGCGCAACCGACGCATGCTGCTGCTGGCAGCCGCCACAGCGTGAAAAGTAGGGGCAACGTGGCGTCACCCGCTGCGGGCTGCGGGTGATCAGCTTGCTGGCTTTGCCGCGCGCATATTGGCGCTTCTCCTCCAACAGCGTGACCTCCACTTCCTCGCCCGGCAACGCGCCGCTGATAAACAGCGCCTTGCCCTGATGACGGGCAACGCCCTGACCAAAGGGATCGAGATCGTCGACCGTTACGGTGATGCGTTGGCGGGTCGTCACGCGCCGCTTTGCAGAGTAGAATTGCGCCATAATGTTCTCGGGATAAGAGTAAAATCGCGCGTAATCTACCGCAGGTGCTGGCGATTTACGACTTCAATGCGCGTTACGCGGCGGCATCCTCGCTGCCCTGAATGGGATAGTATGACCAAATATAGCCTGCGGGCGCGAATGATGATTTTAATCCTGGCCCCGACGCTGATGATCGGGCTGCTGCTCAGCACCTTTTTTGTGGTGCACCGCTATAACGAGCTGCAGCGTCAGCTGATGGACGCCGGCGCCAACATCATTGAGCCGCTGGCGGTCTCCAGTGAATATGGCATGGCATCGCACAGCCGCGATGCGGTGCGCGAGTTGGTCAGCCTGCTGCACCGCCGCCACTCCGCTATCGTGCGCGCCATTACCGTATTTGATGACAACAACGAGGTTTTCGTCACCTCTAATTATCAACAGCATGGCGATCTGCTGCGGCTGCCTGCGGGCGTCGAGCCACCTCAGGCGCTGGCCAGTGAACGTCACGGCAACGTGATTATTCTGCGCACGCCGATTCTCTCCGAAACCTGGTATCCCGACGAGATGCGCGGTAAAGCGCTTAAGCCCACCGGCAATCCACTCGGCTACGTCGCCATTGAGCTCGATCTGCAATCGGTGCGCCTGCAGCAGTACAAAGAGGTGTTTGTCTCCACGCTACTGCTGCTGTTTTGCCTCTGCATCGCCATGCTGTTCGCCTACCGCCTGATGCGTGACGTGACCGGTCCGATCCGCAATATGGTCAGCACCGTGGATCGCATTCGTCGCGGCCAGCTCGACAGTCGGGTTGAAGGCCATATGCTCGGCGAACTCGATATCCTGAAAAACGGCATTAATTCGATGGCGATGTCGCTGACCGCCTATCACGAAGAGATGCAGCACAACATCGATCAGGCGACCTCGGATCTGCGCGAAACGCTGGAGCAGATGGAGATTCAGAACGTAGAGCTGGATTTAGCGCGCAAACGCGCGCAGGAAGCGGCGCGCATCAAGTCTGAGTTCCTTGCCAACATGTCGCATGAGCTGCGCACACCGCTCAATGGCGTGATCGGCTTTACCCGTCAGACGCTGAAAACGCCGCTCAGTGCCACCCAACGTGACTATCTCAATACCATCGAACGCTCGGCCAATAACCTGCTCAGCATCATCAATGACGTGCTGGATTTCTCCAAGCTGGAAGCGGGCAAGCTGGTGCTGGAATCGATCCCCTTTCCGCTGCGCGCCACGCTGGATGAAACCATCGTACTGCTGGCGCCCTCGGCGCATGAAAAAGGGCTGGAAATCACCATCAGCCTACAAAGCGACGTACCGGATAACGTTATTGGCGATCCGCTGCGTTTGCAGCAGATTGTCACCAACCTGATCGGTAACGCGGTGAAGTTTACCGAGCGCGGCAATATCGCCCTACGCATCGATAAACGCGCGCAGAATCATGAAAAAATTGAACTGACGCTGCGCGTGCAGGACAGCGGTATTGGCATCGCGGAAGAACAGCAGTCGCAGCTGTTTCAGGCGTTTCGCCAGGCCGATGCCAGCATCTCCCGTCGGCATGGCGGCACCGGCCTTGGCCTGGTGATTACCCAGCGGCTGGCCAACGAAATGGGCGGGGATATCGCCTTTCAAAGTCGGCCCAATGAAGGATCAACGTTTTGGGTGCACTTCTCGCTCGATCTTAACCCCAACGCCAGCAGCAACCCGCATGCGCTGATGGCGCTTCAGGGCAAACGGCTCGCCTACGTCGAGGAGAATGCCATTGCGGCGCAGGCGACGCTGAACATGCTCAGCAGCACACCGCTGGAGGTGAGCTACGGCACCAGCCTCAACGCCCTGCCCGATGCGCATTTTGATATTTTACTGATGGGCATGCCGGTCAGCCGTCAGCCGCGTGCCATTCCTGCTGAACTGCTGCAGCGTCAGCTGGCGATCGCCAACAGCGTGATCATGGCGTTACCGAGCCAGATGCTGATCTATGCCGAAGAGCTGAAGGCGCGCGGCATTGATGCCTGCATCGCCAAACCGGTTACCTATACGCGCCTGATGCCGATCGTGCTTGAGCTACACACCCGCACGCTTTATGACCTGCCGCCGTCGACGCGATTACCGCTGACCGTGCTGGCGGTGGATGATAACCCGGCCAACCTTAAGCTGATCGGCGCGCTGTTACAGGAACAGGTCGAGCACACGCTGCTCTGCGACAGCGGCGAGCAGGCGATCGCCATCGCGCGCCAGCAGCGACTGGACGTGATCTTAATGGATATTCAGATGCCGGATATTGACGGCATCCGCGCCAGCGAAATCATTCGCGCCATGCCGCAGCATCAGCACACGCCGATTGTGGCAGTCACCGCGCACGCCATTGATGGCGATCGCGAGCACCTGATCAAAGCGGGCATGAATGATTATCTTGCCAAGCCGATTAACGAACAGAAGCTGGCGCTGTTGCTGGCGCGCTATTCGCCCGGCGTGGTACATGAGTCGCAGACGGTGCCGCATCTGCAACTGCCGTCGCTGGACTGGTCGCTGGCGCTGCGTCAGGCGGCCAACAAAACCGATCTCGCGGAGGATATGCTGGTCATGCTGCTCGATTTTCTGCCCGACGTGGCGCAGCAGGTTGAACAGTTTATGGAGCAAAAAGATGCGCAGCGTCTGCGCGATATCATCCATAAACTGCACGGCAGCGCCAGCTACAGCGGTGTGCCTCGACTGAAACAGCTCTGTTTGCAGCTGGAGAAAAGCCTGCGTCAGCAGGAGGATATTGCAGAGTTTGAGCCGGAGATTTTTGAACTGCTGGATGAGATGGAAAACGTTGCCCGCGAGGCAAAACGCCTGCTGGCACGCTAAAGTAAAACCGGGCAGTCCGCGCCCGGTTGCACATTACTTCAGCTGCTGGCCCATCTTCAGCAGCGCGGCAACGTTGCGTGAGCTCAGCCGCAGGTTTTCAGCGGCCTTTTCCAGCGCCTCTTCCAGCGTACAGATACTGTAGATAATGCTGAAGACCGCATCGATACCGTGTTGATGCACCACGCCAACGTCAGCGGTCAGGCTGCCTGCAATGCCAATCACCGGCTTGTTGTAGCGCTTCGCCACCTTCGCCACACCAATCGGCACTTTGCCGTGAATCGTCTGACTGTCGATGCGGCCTTCACCAGTAATCACCAGCGTGGCATCTTTGACTAGCGCATCCAGTCCCAGCGCCTCGGTGACAATTTCAATGCCGCGGCGCAGTTCCGCCTGGCAAAACGCATGCAGCGCGGCGCCCATGCCACCGGCCGCACCGCCGCCTGGCACGTGCAGCACGTCGATATCCAAATCGCGCTGAATTATCGCCGCATAGTGTTGTAACGCAGCATCCAGTTGCGTGACCTGCGCCGGTGCCGCGCCCTTTTGCGGCCCAAAAATAGCCGATGCGCCCTCTTTGCCGGTTAACGGATTGGTGACATCACAGGCCACCTCAAAGCGGCACTGTTTGATGCGGGCATCGAGCTGACTGTTATCGATACGCGCCAGATCGGGCAATGCGCCGCCGCCAAAACCGATCTGCTGATCCTGCGCATCTAACAACTGCGCACCCAGCGCCTGCATCATCCCGGCGCCGCCGTCATTGGTGGCGCTGCCGCCAATGCCGATAATAAAATGCTTAACGCCTTTATCCAGCGCGTTATGAATCAGTTCACCAGTGCCGTAAGAGGTGGTAATCAGCGGATCGCGCTGGGCGGCAGGCACCAGTTCAAGGCCGCTGGCGGCAGCCATTTCGATAAAGGCGGTTTGCTCATCGCCGGAGAGACCATAAAAAGCGTCGACTTTTTTGCCCAACGGCCCGGTTACCTCCAGTTTGACAATCTTTCCCTGTGTCGCCGCCACCATCGCTTCTACGGTTCCCTCGCCGCCGTCGGCAACGGGCAATTTGACATAGTGCGCCTGCGGGAAGATTTCGCGGAACCCCGCCTCAATCTCCGTGGCGACCTGCAGGGCGGATAAACTCTCTTTATATGAATCCGGTGCGATAACTATTTTCATAAGCGTTCCGAGCGCGGGTGAACTGACAGCCGTCAGTCAGGTATCAGCCTGCTGATGAGACCCGGCGCAACGGCGCCGGGCCAGGATCAAACCTGCCGGGAGACTTCGATCTTCGCTAACTTCTCATAATAGCAGGCCAGCGCGCTGTGGTCGGCGGTGCCCAGACCATCGGCTTTCAGCGCCTGCATCATCTCCATTACCGCGGCGGTCAGCGGCAGCTGTGCACCGATGGAGTGTGAAGTATCAAGCGCGTTAGCCAAATCCTTGATATGTAAATCGATGCGGAAGCCTGGCTTGAAGTTACGGTCCATTACCATCGGCGCTTTGGCATCCAGCACCGTACTGCCGGCAAGGCCGCCGCGAATCGCCTGATAAACCAGATCCGGACTCACGCCCGCCTTGGTGGCCAGCGTCAGCGCTTCCGCCATCGCAGCGATGTTCAGCGCGACAATCACCTGGTTAGCCAGCTTGGTCACATTACCCGCGCCAATTTCACCGGTGTGCACCACCGAACCGGCCATCGCTTTCATGATGTCGTAGCATTGATCAAACAGCGCTTTATCGCCGCCGACCATGACCGACAGCGTGCCTTCAATCGCTTTTGGCTCGCCGCCGGAGACCGGCGCATCCAGCAGGGCGATCTGCTTTTCAGCCAGCGCAGCATGAATTTCGCGGCTGGCCAGCGGCGCAATCGAACTCATGTCGATCACCACCGTGCCCGGCTTCGCGCCGTCCACTACGCCATTTTCGCCCAGCACCACTTCTTGCACCTGCGGGGAATTTGGCAACATGGTGATGATCACATCACTCTGCTCCGCCACTTCTTTAGCCGTTTTGCCCACGGTGGCACCCAGCGCCACCAGCTCAGCTTCGTTTTCTGCATTGTGATCGCGCACCACCAGGCTGTAACCCGCTTTAATCAGGTTTTTGCTCATCGGCTTGCCCATGATACCAAGGCCAATAAATCCAATTTTCATCTGTGACTCCTCACTTTATTTTTTAAAACGATCGCACAGCGCCTGGGTGGCATTGCGGAAAACCCCTAAATCACTGCCGACGGCGACAAAACCTGCGCCCCATTCCAGATAACGGCGCGCATCTGCTTCCACCGGCGCCAGAATACCGCTGGGTTTACCGGCGGCTTTGGCGCGCTCAAAAAGGTACTGGATCACCTTGAGCACTTCCGGATGCGCAGGCTGGCCGAGATAGCCCAGCGCGGCAGAGAGATCGCCCGGCCCGACAAAAATGCCGTCCACCCCTTCCACCGCGGCAATGGCATCAATGTTGTCCACCGCCTGCTGCGTTTCGATCTGCACCATCACCGTGATGTTGTCGTTCACCGTGCTGTTGTAATCGGGCAGCGTGCCGTACATGTTGCTGCGGTGAGAAACCGATACGCCGCGAATACCGGCCGGTGGATAGCGCGTTGAGGCAACCGCCAGCCGCGCTTCCTCTGCGGTTTCGACAAACGGAATCAGAAAGTTGTAAAAGCCGATATCGAGCAGGCGTTTGATGATCACCGGTTCGTTACAGGGCGGCCGGACCACGGCGGCGCTGCTGCTGCCCTTGAGTGCCATCAGCTGTGGCACAAAGGTGGTGATATCATTCGGCGCATGTTCGCCATCCAGCACCAGCCAGTCGAATCCCGCCAGGCCGAGCACTTCGGTGGTCAGCGGATTGGCCAGCGCACACCAGCTGCCAATCAGGGTTTCGCCGGCCAGCAGACGCTGACGAAAGCGGTTCGGATAGATCGCATTGCTCATAATGACTCCTGTTAATCAGGCTTCGCGCGTGACGCCAAGCCAAAAAGTTAGCGCACCAGGCAAGGACGCTTATTGTCGAAGGTCCAGTCTGGCACCAGAAACTGCATCGCCTGCGCGTCGTCGCGGGCACCCAGCCCATGCTGTTGATACAGCGCGTTCGCCTTCATCACCTGATCCATATCCAGTTCGACGCCCAGGCCCGGCTTTTGCGGCACCTGCACCATGCCGCCTTTGATTTGGAAAGGTTCTTTGGTCAGCCGCTGATTACCCTCCTGCCAGATCCAGTGGGTATCTATGGCGGTAATGCTGCCCGGCGCGGCAGCGGCAACGTGGGTAAACATCGCCAGTGAAATATCGAAATGGTTATTGGAGTGCGAGCCCCAGGTCAGGCCAAAGTCATGGCACATCTGCGCCACGCGCACCGAGCCTTGCATGGTCCAGAAGTGCGGGTCGGCCAGCGGAATGTCCACCGACTGCAACGACAGCGTATGACCCATTTGTCGCCAGTCGGTGGCGATCATATTAGTGGCGGTAGGCAGGCCGGTGGCACGGCGGAACTCCGCCATCACCTCGCGGCCGGAATAGCCCTGTTCGGCACCGCAGGGATCTTCCGCGTAGGCGAGCACGCCGGTCAGCTGTTTACCGAGCAGGATCGCCTCATTCAGCGACCAGGCACCGTTGGGATCGAGCGTGATGCGCGCCTCAGGAAAACGCTTCGCCAGCGCGGTCACCGCTTCTGCCTCTTCGCTACCGCGCAGCACGCCGCCCTTGAGCTTGAAGTCATTGAAGCCATATTTTTCATAGGCTGCTTCAGCCAGCCGAACGATGGCGTCTGAGGTCAGCGCCTCTTCGTGGCGCAGGCGATACCAGTCGCATTTGTCATCACGCTGGTTTTGATAAGCCAGCGAGGTTTTGGTGCGGTCACCGATATAGAACAGATAGCCAAGCATCTCTACGCTATCGCGCTGCTGCCCTTCGCCAAGCAGGCTGGCGACGTTAACCTGCAGGTGCTGCCCGAGCAGGTCGAGCAAGGCGGCTTCGATGCCGGTGACCACATGAATGGTGGTGCGCAGATCAAAGGTTTGGTTGCCGCGTCCGGCAGCATCGCGATCGGCAAAGGTCGTGCGTACCAGCGTCAGCAGGTTTTTGTATTCGCCCACCGTTTTGCCAATCACCAGCCTGGCGGCATCTTCCAGCGTCTGACGAATTTTCTCGCCGCCGGGAATTTCGCCCACGCCGGTATGGCCTGCGTTGTCTTTGATGATCACGATGTTACGGGTGAAAAAAGGCGCGTGCGCCCCGCTCAGGTTAAGCAACATGCTGTCGTAACCGGCGACCGGAATCACCTGCATGTCGGTGATTTTTGGCGTGCTTGTCTCGTTCATTTGCAGCTCCTTTTACTGATAATCGCGGCCAAACGCCGGGCGTTTACGATCGAATGTCCAGCCAGGAATGAGGTATTGCATCGCCTGCGCATCGTTGCGCGCGCCCGCAGGCAGCGTTTGATACAGCGCATGTGCTTCATGGACTTTGTCCCAGTCGAGTTCGATGCCGAGACCGGGCCGATCCGGCACGGCGATCTTGCCGTCGCGGATTTGCAGCGGTTCTTTGGTCAGCCGCTGATCGCCCTCCTGCCAGATCCAGTGGGTATCGATAGCGGTGGGTTTGCCGGGCGCTGCCGCACCGACGTGGGTAAACATCGCCAGCGAGATATCAAAGTGGTTATTGGAGTGACAGCCCCAGGTCAGGCCCCACTCATCGCAGAGTTGCGCCACGCGCACAGCGCCGCTTAACGTCCAGAAGTGCGGATCGGCCAGCGGGATATCGACCGCATTGAGCATCACCGCATGGTTCATCTCACGCCAGTTGGTGGCGATCATATTGGTGGCGACCGGCAGGCCGGTGGCACGGCGAAACTCCGCCATCACCTCGCGCCCGGAATAGCCCTGTTCGGCGCCGCAAGGGTCTTCTGCGTAGCTCAGCACATCCTGCATGTTTTTACAGAGCGCAATCGCTTCTTCCAGACGCCAGGCACCGTTGGGATCGACGGTAATTCGCGCCTGTGGAAAACGTTTTTTAAGCGCCGACGCCGCCTCCAGTTCCTGCTCGCCTGGCAACACGCCGCCTTTCAGCTTGAAGTCTTTAAAGCCATATTTGTCCTGTGCCGCTTCGGCGAGGCGCACAATCGCCGCGCTATCCATCGCCTGCTGGTGACGCAGGTGATACCAGTCATGGCTGGCGCCTGCGCCATCGCGATAGGCCAGATCGGTTTTCTCACGATCGCCGATATAGAACAGATAGCCGAGCACGGTGACCTCGTCGCGCTGCTGGCCGGGTCCTAACAGTTCCGCCACCGGTACGCCGAGATGCTGACCGAGCAGATCCAGCAGCGCCGCTTCCAGCGCCGCCACCGCATTCACCCGCAGTTCAAAGGTCCAGGCGCCCTTGCCGAAGGTATCGAAATCTGCCGACTGATTGCCTTTATGCACCTGCTGCACCAGACGGTTCATGCGGGCAATCTGCTGGCCTTCCACCTGCGGAATAGCCTGTTGCAGCGTCTGCAAAATGGTTTCCCCACCGGGCGCTTCACCCACGCCGGTGTGCCCGGCGCTGTCGGTGAGCACCACGATATTGCGGGTGAAGCAGGCGCCGTGCGCGCCGCCGATGTTGAGCAACATGCTGTCGTAGCCCGCCACCGGGATCACCTTCATGCTGGTGATCACCGGGCTGCTTTGCGTCGTCATAGTGGATCCTTGTGCATCGGTTTCAGTTCAAAGCGTTTGATGTCGCCGGTGATGAACAGGAAGCTGAACGCAGCGACAAAGGCGTGGATGCCGACATAGACCAGCGCGCCGTTATACGATCCGGTCGTCGCGATGATGTAGCCGATAGCGATAGGCGTTACGATGCCCGACGCGTTACCAAACATGTTGAACAGACCGCCGCTGAGACCGCTGATCTCTTTCGGTGCGGTATCGGCCATCACCGCCCAACCCAGCGCGCCAATGCCCTTGCCGAGGAAGGCCAGCGCCATAAAGAACACCACCACCCATTCGGTATCGACATAAATACAGACCACCATGGAGATCGACATCAGCATGCCTACCACAATCGGCGTCTTACGGGCGATGTTCAGCGAGCCGGTTTTGCGCATCAGCATGTCGGAAATTACCCCGCCCAATACGCCGCCGATAAAGCCGCATACCGCGGGAATCGAGGCGACAAAGCCCGCCTTCAGAATCGACATGCCGCGCTCGTTGACCAGATAGAGCGGGAACCAGGTGATGAAAAAGTAGGTCAGCGCGTTGACGCAGTACTGGCCGAGATAGATGCCCAGCATCATGCGTGAACTGATGAGCTGGCGAATCTGGAACATTTTTTCGTCCCAGCCGACTTTGCGCTCCTCTTTCTTCTTGTCCATGTTGATCAGCGCACCGCCCTGCTCAATATATTCAAGCTCCGCTTTGTTGACGCCCGGATGATCGTTGGGATCGTGGATCACTTTCAGCCAGACAAAACTGAGGATGATGCCCAGCCCGCCCATAAACCAGAAAACGTGTGCCCAGCCGACGGCAGAGGTCAGCCAACCCATAATCGGCGCAAAAATCACTGTGGCGAAATATTGCGCCGAGTTAAAGATGGCCACCGCCGTGCCGCGCTCCTGCGCCGGAAACCAGGCAGCGACAATGCGGCTGTTGCCGGGGAATGAAGGGGCTTCCGCCAGACCCACCAGGAAGCGCAGGGTGAACAACGCAATCACAATGCCGAAGCCATCAAAGACGTCGACAAAACCCTGTAACAGCGTGAACAGCGACCAAATAAAGATGCTGTAGAAATAGACGCGCTTTGAGCCAAAGCGATCGAGTAACCAGCCACCCGGAATCTGCCCGATCACATAAGCCCATGAGAATGCAGAGAAGATATAACCCATGCCGATCGGATCGAGCCCGATATCCCTGGCCATTGATGTGCCAGCGATGGAGAGCGTGGCGCGGTCACCGTAGTTAAACGAGGTGACGATAAATAACATCACGACGATCCAATACCGCGCGTTGGTTCTTTTCTCCACCGCGCTTTTGGCGGGGCTGACTGTACTCATGATGCACTCCTGAAACTGTTTTCACTCTGCATGCATACACATCGCGTTGGGTATCAGAATGAGGTCGGGTTAAACACAGCGATTTTATTGTTGGCAAACAATCTCTTTGCGCAGTGTCAGGTCATATCCTGGTGCAACGTTGAAAAGTATATGAAGGGCGGCTGGCGCAGGCATTAGATGAACGCACGAGTATTTGCACTAACAAACATCGTTTTTATGGCATTTGCACATTTGAGTGCGCGAGCGCTCACGAAAACCGTTTTTAGCGCCGATTTATTACGTCAAATCGCATGCTTTTATCGGGCTTTGTGAGAATCTTCACTTGTACCTGGTGAAGCGCCAGAAAATAGCCGCAATCAACCGGTGAATGGCCGACATTTGCACAGTGTGGTGCCCCCCGCGGCTGCCTATACTTTTTTCCGGCAAACAATTTCCGCAGTTGATGTGTATCGCATCACTTTTACCGTTTTCTCACTGTGGGCAGATGAGCAATGAATAAAATCACCGTAGAGACACCGCTTTATATCAAGGTGCATGAGTCGGACAATGTCGCCATTGTGGTGAATAATCATGGCCTTCCCGCCGGTACGATGTTTGCCGGTGGCCTCAGACTGATTGAGCAGGTGCCGCAGGGCCATAAAGTGGCGCTCAGCGCCATTGCCCGCAGCGAACCGATTCTGCGCTATGGCGAAATTATTGGTTATGCCGTGCAGGATATTGCCCAGGGCAGCTGGGTAGAGGAGTCGCTGGTGGCCCTGCCGGAAGCGCCGCCGCTGGCCAGCCTGCCGCTGGCGAATCAGGTGCCACCGCCGCTGCCACCGCTTGAGGGTTACACCTTTGAAGGCTATCGCAACGCCGATGGCAGCGTTGGCACGCGCAATCTGCTCGGCATTACCACCAGCGTGCATTGTGTGGCGGGCGTGGTCGATCATGTGGTCAGGATCATTGAGCGTGAACTGCTGCCGCGCTATCCCAACGTCGACGGCGTGGTTGCGTTGAATCACCTTTACGGCTGTGGCGTGGCGATCAATGCCCCGGCAGCGGTGGTGCCGATCCGCACCGTGCATAACCTGGCGCTCAACGCTAACTTCGGCGGCGAAATTATGGTGGTCAGCCTCGGCTGCGAGAAGCTGCAGCCAGAGCGTCTGCTGGCGCCGGGCGGCGGGCTGGAGGCGATTAACGTCGGCGATGATGACATTATTCGTTTACAGGATGAGCAGTTTGTCGGTTTTGAGGCGATGGTGACGTCAATTTTGCAGGTGGCCGAGCGCCATTTGCAGCGGCTTAACCAGCGCCAGCGTGAAACCTGCCCCGCCTCAGAGCTGATTGTCGGTATGCAGTGCGGCGGCAGCGATGCTTTTTCCGGCGTGACCGCCAACCCGGCGGTCGGCTTCGCTTCCGATCTGCTGGTGCGCTGCGGTGCCACGGTGATGTTTTCAGAGGTCACGGAAGTACGCGATGCGATTCATTTGCTGACGCCGCGCGTGATCGATGAAGCGGTAGGCAAGCGCCTGCTGGAAGAGATGGCGTGGTATGACGACTACCTCAATCAGGGTAAAACCGACCGCAGCGCCAATCCCTCACCAGGCAATAAAAAAGGTGGCCTGGCGAACGTGGTAGAAAAAGCACTGGGTTCGATTGCCAAATCAGGACGCAGCGCCATTGTTGAGGTGCTTTCTCCCGGCGAACGCCCTACCCGTCGTGGCCTGATTTATGCCGCTACGCCAGCAAGCGACTTTGTCTGCGGCACGCAGCAGTTGGCATCGGGCATTACGTTGCAGGTGTTTACCACCGGCCGTGGTACGCCCTATGGTCTGGCGGCCATTCCGGTGATCAAAATGGCAACGCGTAACGCGCTGGCGGAGCGGTGGCATGATTTGATGGATATCAACGCGGGTACCATCGCCACCGGGGAAGAGACGATTGAGCAGGTGGGCTGGCGGCTGTTTGAATTAATTCTGGATATTGCCAGCGGCCGCAAACAGACCTGGTCCGATCGCTGGGGAATTCATAATCAGCTGGCGGTATTTAACCCTGCGCCGGTGACCTGAAGGCCGCCAGCACAGGCTGGCAACGCTGGAATTACAGCAGTTGCATCCACTGCTCAACCCATGGCATGGCCACGGACTCCGGCTCAGGATGCTCTTCAGCATCAATCAGCAGCACGTCGCCCAGCCGTTGCGCGCCCTGCTCCTGCAGCAGGGCGTCAAACTTCTTGCCGCCGCCGCAGAAATGCTCATAGCTACTGTCGCCCAGCGCGATAACGCCGTAACGCAGATCGGGCTGGTGGCCCAGCTTTTCACGCATCTCTTCGTACAATCTGCCGATGCTGTCAGGCAGATCGCCCTGGCCAGTGGTCGAGGTGATAATCAGCGCCACCTCACTGGCGTAGGGTTGCCAGTCAGCCAGCGTTGCGTCTTCATAAACATGCACATCGTGCCCGACCGCCTGCAAAACAGGCTGCGCTTCTTCCGCCACTAACAGGGCATTGCCGTACATCGTGCCCACAAAAATTCCAATCCTGGCCATTGCTGCTCTCCTCAGGGTAATGCGATATCCTGGCCTGCCGACGGCGTAATTTCAACCCGAGGGAGATCGGGGAGAAGCTGCTGCCAGCCAAAATGCGTCATCATCGTTTGCCAGACACCATCAAGCCCGGCGGTAATGCACAGTGGCTCACCGGTTACCGGGTGCGTTAATGCAAGTTTACTGGCGTGCAGCATGAGCCGATTGCAGCCCCAGTGCTCGGCAGCGGCGCGATTCTGTTTGAGATCGCCGTGATTGGTATCGCCAATAATCGGATGGCGTAAGTGCACCAGATGGCGACGCAGCTGGTGTTTACGGCCGGTTTTTGGCTTCAACTCAACCAGGCTATAGCGCGCGCTGTCGTAGCGCCCGACCGCAATTGGCATTTCTACCCTGGCCAGCCCGCGATAATGAGTCACCGCAGGCTGCGGCAGACGATCGGCGGAGGCAAACTTATCTGCCACCTTGTCCAGCTCTTCCACCAGCGGATAATCCAGCAGCGCTTCATCCTGCAGCCAGCCGCGCGTCAGCGCATGGTAGGTTTTTTCGATTTGATGCTGCTCAAACTGCTGCGACAGTAGCCGACCCACTTCACTCGACAGGCCCATCAGCAAAACGCCGGAGGTCGGACGATCGAGACGATGCACGGTAAACACATGCTGACCAATCTGGTCGCGCACCGTCTGCATCACTACCACTTTTTCTTTGCGATCCAGCCAGCTACGATGTACCAACCAGCCAGCGGGTTTGTTCACCGCGACCAGCCACTCATCCTGATAAAGAATCTCCAGCATTAAGCCTGACCGTCCGTAAAGACTGCATCCAGACGATTCAGCACCAGCAGCAGTTCGGTGCGGCCACTGAGATCGGCCTCCAGCGCCATCTCGTAATAAGGCACAATGGCAAAGCTGCCCGGCAACGGCCGTTGCGCATCCAGCAGCGCACGCATCCGCGGAATTAAGATCCATTGCAGCCACTCAAGTGCATGCATGGTATCGACGCAGAAAGGCTCCACGCTGGTGAAAGCGGCTGCGTCAGGCGCTGCGGTGCGCCACAGATCATATTTTTTTAGCACCTGCTCAATCTCATTCAGATAAGCGGCGACTTGCTGTTCAGGCGTCAAAAGCATCTCCGGGGGAACAGATTCGGGGGCGAAAAGGATAGCACTGGTCGGCCAAAATCAGCATAAAAAAAGGGAGCACTGTAAAAACAGTGCTCCCGGTTCGTTTGTAGACGTCCTGCTACGCTTATGCTCCCTGCTCGTCCATGAAAACTTTTCCTGCGTGACATCCTGCCACTCTCGTCATCATGACCTGTATTCCTTTAGCATCCTGGCCCACCGCACATTCCGTAGCGGCTCTCATTCTCCATCCTGGAGGTGTCCTTTATCCTCATCCTGAGGTGTCCTGCTTCAACCCTGAAGCCTTCCTTGAGGCGCGTATCCTTCTGCGATCCGCTTCTTCATCCTGAATCGACATCATCCTGATGCCGCTTAATCCCGGTGGTCTCCTGACCGACCTGCAACATTCTGACAGACTCTTATAACGACACAAGGTAACGAATAATTTAACGATAAGTGCTTACAGGTTAGCAAATCGTCACGCTTATATAATTTTTTGATTTATTTACATTTTTATAACGTCTGAAGAATTAAACCCGGCGTTATTTTGGCGATCTCTCACAAGCTATGTGCGAGATCTCTTACAAAGCATATAGCTAAAGGCTTACATCTGGCTGGAGGGCATTTAAAAAGGAGGGCACATCTTCAGACAATATCTCACGCTTATTGGTTCCCAACTGTTCAAGAATAACCTCACCGCGGAGATTACACAGCGAAACCACTTCCAGCTCTGAATCTGTGGTCGCGATAAACAGCGTGGGTGACTGCTTCAGCCGGCGCTTCATCACCAGGTGGCCGATCAGGTTTTCCTGTATGCGAATAAAATCGTCCTCGCTCCACACCTGCAACAGCGTAAGCGGGCGCGTACCAAGGCGTGCCGTCATATCACCAGCAAACTGCGTGGTATACCAGGCGGTAATTGCTGGCTGAAGTGCGAGATCGAGAGCATGAGAAACCGCATCAAGGTTCTGCGGCAGTGTAAACGGCTGGGGCTGCCATAAGACGCTCGTCTCACGCGTAGTTATAATACAGGATGAAGGCACGCTGTAAAGCGCTTCGCTCTCTGGCGCATGACCGTATTGCTGCTGCCACTGCTGGCAATAATTTGTTGTAAAATTTCGCAGCGCATTTGCCGTTTCAACCATCATTAATTTTCTCACTCCACAGGGGTACGTTACACTTAACCCCTTATTTCTGATTTTCGGTAACCGTTATGTCTTACGACAACCATCAGGCGCTAAACAGCCTGACGCTAGGCAAGCCCACAGCCTACCACGATATTTATGATGCCAGCCTGTTGCAGGCGGTGCCACGCAGTATGAATCGTGAACCGCTGGGTCTCTATCCCGAGAGCCTGCCCTTTCAGGGCGCCGATATCTGGACGCTGTATGAGCTATCCTGGCTGAACAGTAAAGGCGTGCCACAGGTAGCGGTCGGCGAAGTGGTTCTGGATGCCAGCAGCCAAAACCTGATTGAATCCAAGAGCTTCAAACTCTACCTCAATAGCTTCAACCAAACCAAATTTGCTGACTGGGGCAGCGTCCGCGCCACGCTGGAACGCGATCTCTCCGCCTGTGCGCAGGGCGACGTTAGCGTGGCACTGTTTCGTCTGCAGGAGGTCGAAGGTCAGCCGATTGGGCACATGGCGGGCGTCTGCATTGATGAGCAGGATATCACTATCGATGATTATCAGTTCAACGCTGACTATCTCGACAACGCCACGCGTAGCGAAGTAGTGGAAGAGAGCCTTGTCAGCCATCTGCTGAAATCAAACTGCCTGATTACCAATCAACCAGACTGGGGTTCGGTGATGATTCGTTATCGTGGGCCGCGCATCGATCGCGAAGCGTTGCTGCGCTACCTGGTCTCTTTCCGTCATCACAATGAGTTTCATGAGCAGTGCGTTGAGCGCATCTTTAATGATGTACTGCGCTACTGCAAGCCAGAGCAGCTCACGGTTTATGCACGCTACACACGGCGTGGCGGCCTGGATATTAATCCCTGGCGCACCAACACGCCGTTTGTGCCCTGCCGTTCGCGTCTGGTCAGGCAGTAATTGCGAGAAGCCTCGCAGCGCAGTGCGATAGCGTTGTTAAAGCGCTGGCAGGACGGTTAACCTGTTTATCACAGCGGCCTTTTGCCGTCAGAACAAGGATTTCGCTGCCGCGCGTGAATCTCGTCCGGCAGCGACAACTATCACCGAAACGGGTGCAAAGGAGTTTATTTGATTACGCATATCAGCCCTCTTGGCTCAATGGATTTACTTTCGCAGCTTGAAGTCGACATGCTCAAGCGCACCGCCAGCAGCGATCTTTACCAGCTTTTTCGCAACTGTTCGTTGGCCGTCCTGAATTCAGGTAGCCAGACCGACAGCAGTCAGGAGTTGCTGTCGCGCTTCGAGGATTTTGATATCAACGTGCTGCGTCGTGAACGCGGCGTGAAGCTGGAGCTGATTAACCCGCCGGAAGAGGCGTTTGTCGATGGGCGTATTATTCGCTCGCTGCAGGCTAACCTGTTCGCCGTGCTGCGCGATATTCTGTTTGTAAACGGTCAGCTCAGCAGCAATTTGCTGGAAGAACAGCAAGATAACAACACGTCGGCGTATATCACCAATCAGGTCTTTTCTATTCTGCGCAATGCGCGCGCGCTTCATGTCGGCGAATATCCCAATACCGTGGTGTGCTGGGGCGGCCACTCAATCAATGCGGTGGAATACCAGTATTGCCGCAACGTGGGTTCGCAACTCGGCCTGCGCGAATTAAACATCTGTACCGGCTGTGGGCCGGGCGTGATGGAAGCGCCGATGAAAGGCGCGGCGGTCGGCCATGCTCAGCAGCGCTATAAAGAGAGCCGTTTTATTGGTTTGACCGAGCCTTCAATTATCGCCGCTGAACCGCCTAATCCGCTGGTGAATGAGCTGATTATCATGCCGGACATTGAAAAACGTCTGGAAGCCTTTGTGCGCATTGCGCATGGCATCATTATTTTCCCTGGCGGCGTGGGCACGGCGGAAGAGCTGCTTTATCTGCTGGGCATCATGATGAACCCACACAATAAAGATCAGGTGCTGCCGCTGATTCTGACCGGACCCAAAGAGAGTGCGGATTACTTCCGTGGTCTGGATGATTTTATTGTCAGCACGCTGGGTGAACAGGCTAAACGTCACTACACCATCATCATTGATGACGCCGCTGAAGTGGCGCGCCGCATGAAGCAGGCAATGCCGCAGGTGAAAGAGTATCGCCGCGAAACCGGCGACGCTTACAGTTTTAACTGGTCGATTCGCATCGCTCCCGATCTCCAGCAGCCGTTCCTGCCAACGCACGAGAATATGGCGAACCTTAATCTTTATCCTGACCAGCCTGCGGAACAGCTTGCCGCCGCACTGCGTCGGGCGTTCTCCGGCATCGTGGCTGGTAACGTTAAAGAGATGGGCATTCGCGAAATTCGTGAGAAAGGTCGCTATAAGCTGCACGGCGACGCGGCGATCATGCATCGCATGGATGAGTTGCTGCAGGGCTTTGTCGCGCAGCACCGCATGAAACTGCCGGGCACGGCTTATATCCCGTGCTACGAAATCATCAAATAACCGCAGGCGGGCAGCAGGATGCTGCCCGAAACCGATCATGACTTTTCATCTGTTAATCGTCGATGCGCTGAACCTTATCCGTCGCGTCCACGCCGTGCAGGGTTCCCCCTGCGAAGAGACCTGTGTTGGCGCGCTGCGTCAGCTGCTCAACCATACTCAGCCGACTCATGCCGTGGCGGTTTTTGACGACGATCGCCGTTTACCCGGCTGGCGTCATCGCCTGCTGCCTGATTACAAAGCGGGCCGCCCGGCCATGCCGGACGATTTGCAGCGCGAAATGCCCGCGCTGCATGCGGCCTTTGAAAAGGCGGGTGTTGCATGCTGGACGGCGAATGAAGATGAGGCTGACGATCTGGCGGCCACGCTGGCGGTGAAAATGACGGCCTTGGGTCACCGCGCCACCATCGTCTCTACCGATAAAGGCTATTGCCAGCTGCTGGCACCGGCGATTCAGATCCGCGACTATTTTCAGAAGCGCTGGCTGGATATGGCATTTATTGAAAAAGAGTTTGGCGTGGCGCCGCATCAGCTGCCCGACTATTGGGGGCTATGCGGCATCAGCAGCAGCAAGATCCCGGGCGTTGCCGGTATCGGACCAAAAAGCGCGCAGCAGCTATTGCAGCAGTTTGGCTCGCTCGCCGCCATCTGGCAGCAGCTGGAGGCGGTACCCGATAAATGGCGCGATAAGCTGCAGGACCAGCAGGAGATGGCGCAGATTTGCCGACAGGTGGCAACGCTGCGCGCTGATTTACAGCTGGCAGGCAATTTGAAATCCCTGCGTCTGGCACCCTGAATAGCAGGCTCGGCCTGCTGTTCAGCAACCTTTAGCGCTCGTCGCGACGGCCCGGCGTGGCGCTCCAGATGCGACGGATATGCACCGTCACTTCCTCACGATCGTGATAAAGCTGGCGGGCATGAATTTGTGCGTTGATGCCTTTTTCCTGCAAACGCTCCTGAATCAGCTGCAGGTTCTGCGACACCTCTTCATAGCGCTTTTTCATCGGTAATTTAAGGTTGAAGATCGCCTCACGACACCAGCCATTAACCAGCCAGTCAGCCATCAGGTTCGCCACGCGCACCGGTTTTTCAACCATGTCGCAAACCAGCCAGTAAATGTTGCTGCGCGTTGGGCGATAGCGAAAACCATCTTCTTTGTGATGGGTCACCTGGCCGGTGTCCATCAGGCTCTGCGCCATCGGTCCATTATCTACCGAGTGCACCATCATGCTGCGTTTCACCAGCTGATAGGTCCAGCCGCCGGGGCAGGCACCGAGATCCACAGCATACATGCCGCTCGCCAGACGCTCATCCCACTCGTCGGCGGGAATGAAAATATGAAATGCCTCTTCCAGCTTTAACGTTGAACGGCTCGGCGCATCGGACGGAAACTTCAGGCGTGGAATGCCCATAAAGAACGGCGAATTATTTTCCGGCAGCGAATAGCCGACGTAACAGGTGCCCGGTGCGATAAAGAACACATGCACCACCGGCCGTTTCGCGCTCTCATAGTTGAGCAGGATTTTGTTGGCACGCAGGCTCGCGCGCAGCGGCACGGTAAATTTGCGGCAGAACTTCAGCAGCTCTTTGGCTTCGTTGGTATCGGGCACCTCGACGCGCAGGTCGCCGCCCTTCTCCACCGCTCCGGTCAGCATGCCGGTCACCGGCGTGATGCGATCCTCGCTGGGCAGATCGCGCAGCAGTTCGCCGACCACCACCATCTGACGGGCAAAAATCAACGACTGAAACGGCAGCTCACGCAGCAGCTTCTCCGCTTCACCCTGCTGATAGCATTCAAACAGCACATAACCGGACTGCTCTTTCACGCGAGCAAAGCCGAAGACGTTCCGCTCCGCGGCTTTGGCCGTAATCTCAGCCGCGCACTCTTTCTCAAAGCCGGAACGGCAATACAACAACACTTTATTCATGGCGATCTGCCTTTGTTTTCAGACGCAGCGCGCCAATCAACATCAAAAACCAACCGATAAGCAGGCAAAAGCCGCCAACCGGGGTGATAAATACCAGCATATGCAGGTGAGAGAGCGCCAGACAATAAAGGCTACCGCTGAACAGCACAGTGCCCAATGCCAGCAGCGCGCTGCTCCAGTAAAACCAGATATTTGCCCGACGTAACATCGCGGCAGCGAGGCCCATCATCGCCAGCGTATGGTACGCCTGATACTCAAGACCGGTGTGGATCCACGCCATTTCGGTTGGACCCAGCGATTTGCTCAATACGTGTGCGCCAAAGGCGCCAAACGCCACCAGCAGAAAGCCACTGATGGCGGCAAAGATGAATGTGGCACGACTGGACATCAGACTATCCTCAACACAGCACGCCATCCCGTGGCGCACCGAAATAATTAGTGTTCGTAGCGAAAGCGGAACTTTTCCTGTTCGCTGGCGGCCTTGGCCAGAATCCACTGCCGAAAGGCGGCTATTTTACCCAGTTCTGCCTGGCTGTCATGACAAACCAGATAAAAAGCATTTTTGCTCACCAGCACATCATTAAACGGACAGACCAGTCGGCCCGCTTCCAGCTCGGTTTGCGCCATGACGTTATTGGCCAGCGCAATGCCCTGACCATGAATCGCCGCCTGTAGCACCATGGCGCTGTGGCTGAAGATCGGTCCCTGCTGCACATTGATGTGCTGTAAACCCAACTGGCGCGTATAGGCCTGCCAGTCACGGCGCGAAGCATCATGCAGCAGCGTAACCTGGGCAAGATCGGCAGGCGTTTTCAGTGCGCGATCGCCAATCAGCAGCTGTGGCGAACAAACCGGCAGCAGATATTCGGCATAGAGTTTTTCCACGCGCAGGCCCGGCCAGTTGCCGCGACCATAAAAAATCGCCACGTCGACATCGTCCGCCAGCTTCTCCTCTTCGCGGTCAACCGCCTGGATGCGCACGTCGATGCCCGGATAAGCTGAGTTAAAGCTGGTCAGCCTCGGCACCAGCCACTGAATGGCAAAACTGGGGGGCAAACTGACGGTCAATGCGCCTTTTGCGCTGCGCGCCTGGAGCTTGCGGGTCGCATCATTCAGCGCGGAGAAGATCTCTTTGATATCGAGATAGTAGCTTTGGCCCTCTTCGGTCAGCAGCAGCGAGCGATTGCGCCGCCGAAACAGCTTCAGGCCAAGGAAATCCTCCAGCGATTTAATCTGATGGCTTACCGCAGCCTGAGTAACAAACAGCTCTTCAGCCGCTTTAGTAAAGCTGAGATGTCGGGCTGCGGCGTCAAAAACGCGCAGTGCATTGAGTGGTGGAAGACGCTTAGACATAGTTCCCGCGCAGACGATAGAGGCAAAACCAGATGAACTGGCAAGGTTGCGTTACGTATTAGATTTTTTTATCCGAGGCATTATAAATTGTCCGTTGAGGAAGCTCCAGCAAATACCTATAGTTGCGCCACTTCCGGAGCCGGAACGAAAAGTTTTTGCAGATTTGTGCGAGAGATCGCGGAAAGAAGAGAGACTTTTGGCTTGTGGTTGTGATGTTGTGTTTGCATTTTTGATCTGACATTTTCAGATCTGATTTTTCTTCCTGTAGATTTATCCTGTCTGTCCATAGTGATTTAATACAGCACCGCAAATTGCGGTGCTTTTTTTTTGCTGCGATTACTGTCCGGTTTCAACCATCTCTTTTACGTCTGAACGGTTGATCTGCTGCTTGTTGCCATTGGCATCTTTATAGCTGATCATACCGGTATCGCTATCCACGACTGGCTTGCCATCGGCAACAATGGTGCGTCCGTCATTGGTATGCATCACATAGTTGCTTGAACAGGCAGCCAGGGTAAAAGTCATGGCACACGCGGCTAACACTGCGGCGAATTTTTTCATTTTCTATTTCCTTGTAGATAGATTGCGATAAACCACCCGCTAAATGTGCACGCGAAAAGGAAAAATCCCTTTACAGACAACAGCATTTTGCGGCGGGAAAAAGTTTACACCTTGCATCTAACAGCATAACCCGCTTTTTCAGCTTTGCCAGTTGCCGCGCCATACGTACTGAGTTCCTTACCGACGAGCAGGATATGACACCCTTCAATCCAGTAACATTTCGCAGCCAGTTTCCCGCCCTGCACGATGCTGGCGTTTACCTTGATAGCGCCGCCACCGCCCTGAAACCGCAGGTTGTCATTGATGCGACACAGCAATTTTACAGTCTCAGCGCTGGCACGGTGCATCGTAGCCAGTTCGCGGAGGCGCAAAAACTGACCGCACATTATGAACAAGCACGTGGCCAGGTCGCCGACCTGATTCATGCTGCCAGCCCGCTGGAGATCGTCTGGACGCGCGGCACCACCGATGCGATCAATCTGGTGGCAAACAGCTGGCTGCGCCCTCGTTTACAGTCGGGCGATGAGATTTTGGTTTCCCGCGCAGAGCATCACGCCAACCTGGTGCCGTGGCTGATGCTGGCGGCGCAAACCGGCGCTCGCGTAGTGGAATGGCCGCTGAACGCGCAGCTGCTGCCCGACATGACTCTGCTACCGACGCTGCTAACCGCTAAAACGCGGCTGCTGGCGGTCAGCCAGATGTCTAACGTGACCGGCGGCGGCCCCGATCTCGCGCAGGTGATTGCGCTGGCGCACAGCGTGGGTGCCAAAGTGATGGTGGATGGCGCGCAGGGTATCGTGCATAACGCGCCCGACGTTCAGCAGCTGGATATCGATTTCTACGCGTTTTCCGGTCACAAGCTTTACGGGCCGATGGGCATCGGCGCACTGTACGGCAAGGCAGCGCTGCTGGAGGAGATGCAACCTTCGCAGGGTGGCGGCAAAATGTTAACCGACGTCAGCTTTACCGGCTTCACGCCACAGCCGGTGCCGTGGCGCTTTGAAGCGGGCACGCCCAACGTCGCTGGCGTGATTGGCCTGAGCGCAGCGCTGGAATGGCTGCAGACCATCGACCTGGCCGGTGCCGAACGCTGGAGTCAGCAGCTGGCCAGTCAGACAGCTGAACAGCTGGCGCAGATTGCCGGTTATCGCAGCTTTCGCTGTGGCAATTCCAGCCTGCTCTCTTTCACCATTGATGGCGTACACCACAGCGATATCGTCACGCTGCTGGCGGAAAGCGGTATCGCACTGCGCGCCGGTCAGCACTGTGCGCAGCCATTGATGGCGGCGTTAGGCGTGAGCGGCACGCTGCGGGCATCTTTTGCCCCCTATAATAATCAGCAGGACGCAGAGGCGCTGGTTAGCGCGCTGCATCACGCACTGGATATACTGGCAGACTAGAGATGACAACCCTGATTGCACCGCACCCCTTCGGCACCTTGCTCACCCGTGACGCACTGGAGGCGAAATTTGACGCCTGTCGGCTGTGGGAAGAGAAATATCGTCAGCTGATTCAGCTGGGCAAGCAGCTGCCTGCGTTGGCAGAGACGTTAAAAACAGCAGAGATTGAGCTTAGCGGCTGTGAAAATCGCGTCTGGCTGGGCCATCAGCGGCTGACAGACGGCACGCTGCATTTTTACGGTGAGAGTGAAGGACGTATCGTGCGCGGGCTGCTGGCGGTGTTGCTCACCGCGGTTGAGGGTCAAACGCCGGATACGCTGCTGGCGCAGGATCCGCTGCTGATCTTTGATCGCCTTGGGCTGCGTGAGCAGCTCAGCGCCTCACGCAGCAGCGGCCTGCAGGCGCTGGCCGCTGCGGTGATCGCGGCCGCACAAGCGCATTAAGCCTGCGCTGCGCGCTGGCGCGCCAGCAATTTTTTCAGCGCATGCGACACGGCGACAAAGCCAAAAGTCGCCGTCACCATCGTGGCGGCACCGAGTCCTGAAGCGCAATCCATGCGTTTTGACCCTTCTGCGGTGCTGCGTGAAGCGCACACTGAACCATCCGGCTGCGGATACATCAACGCCTCGGTAGAAAACACGCAGTCGATACCCAGCCGGCCTTTGCTGTTCTTCTTGATGCCAAAATCCTGCTTCAGACGCTCACGCAGCTTTGCCGCCAGCGGATCCTGAATGGTTTTTGCCAGATCGCTGACCTGAATTTGCGTGGGATCGATCTGTCCGCCCGCGCCGCCGGTGGTCACCAGCGGAATTTTGTTGCGGCGACACCAGGCCAGCAGCGCGGCTTTTGGCCGCACGCTATCGATGGCGTCGATCACGTAGTCAAACGCCGGTGCCATCAGCTCAGCGGTATTGTCTGGCGTAATAAAATCATCAACGCAAATCACGCGGCATTCCGGGTTAATTTCGCGGATGCGTTCCGCCATCACCTCGGTTTTCGCCTTACCGACGTTATCGCGCAGCGCGTGAATTTGTCGGTTGGTGTTGGTGACACAGACGTCATCCATGTCGATCAGCGTCAGCGTGCCAATGCCGGTCCGCGCCAGCGCTTCCGCCGCCCACGAACCCACGCCACCAATGCCCACCACACAGATGTGCGCATCAGCAAATCGTTGTAGCGCATCCTGACCATACAGGCGCGCCGTACCGCCAAAGCGTTGCCGCCAGGCTTCAGAAATCAGAGTCATAATTACCTTCAGAGGCTGCGGGCAGAAAGCCCGCAGCAGAGAACATTACAGAGCGTTGCCAGAGAGCAGCATACCATTACTTTTTTGCTGGTTGCTGAACAGTAATTGCCCTGCGCCAGGCGCAGAGCGCAGCACCCAAACGCGGCCATAATGGTTATAGAAGCCGGCCATATGTCCGGCATCGGTGCCAATACCCTGATAGATATCGAAATGCTGTCCTTTAATCGCGCCGCCGACATCCAGTGCCACCATCAACCGCATCTCATAGCGACCGTTGAACTTCCCTTTTTGATCCAGCAACGGCACTTCCGCCAGCAGCACGGTGCCTGGCGGCAGCAGCGCGCGATCGGCAGCCACAGACGCTTTGGCAACCAATGGCACGGCGCTGGCTCCGCGAACCGGCGCAAAGTTTTCCGGCTTGAAGAAAACAAACGACGGGTTAGTTTCCAGCAGCTCGCGCACATCCGCTGCGCTATGCTCTTCTGCCCATTTGCGAATCGCCTGCATCGACATATCTTCGCGCTTCACTTCGCCGCGATCGATCAGCTCTTTACCGATGCTGTGATAACCCCAGCCATTTTTCCCGGCGTAACCAAAGAAAGTCAGCGGGCGACCATCACCATAATCGACGTAGCCACTGCCCTGCACATCCATCATGAAGTTGTCGATCAGTGAGTTGCTGTAGCCCGCAATATAACGTTCATCGATGGCGCCGCTGTAAATCTGCGCACGGCTGGGCAGCTTTCTTCCTTTACTGCGCGGCGGCATGCGGTAGATCGGATACTGGAATTCACCCTGACGGGTATAGCGCGCCTGCACCACCGGCGTGTAATAGCCGGTGAACTGCACGTTACCGTAATTGTCGACGCCTTCCATCTGGAACGCATCCAGCCCGAACTGGCGAAGCTGACGCGTATCGGCACCCGCCATCAGCCAGCTTTCCACTGCGCTGTAGGTGCTGCTCTGTCGGGAATAGAGCGATGAGGAGGCGAATTTGATCTGCCCCACCTGATCGCCAAAATCTTTGCCGTTCACCGGTCGTCCCTTGGCGTTAGGCTGATTCACCAGCGCCAGCGGTTGATGCAGTTTTCCGTCTTTATATTGCTGACCGCGATCGGTCGGTTTTGACGAACATCCCGCCAGTAGCGCCAACAGCGCGCCAGTAAATGCAAGCTTTGCCCAACGTCCTTTCATTGCGTTCTCTTTATTGCTGATGGTGGCTGATAAATGCAGGCTGAAGATAGCAAAGAGCCGCGAGGATTTAAACGCATCGCCGGGCCGCAACGAGAAATTGCGCAGAAAAAAATCGTATTGTCGATAAAGCCAACACTCTGTTCCCGTTTGTTAATTTATGCAAAAAAAGGGTTGCGTCATAACGCCGAAAGAGTATAGTGCGCTTCCACGGACGCGGGATGGAGCAGCCTGGTAGCTCGTCGGGCTCATAACCCGAAGGTCGTCGGTTCAAATCCGGCTCCCGCAACCAACTAATGAAAGTGAGCGCAGTAAAGAAAAACTGTTGTGATGGAAGCAACATACGGACGCGGGATGGAGCAGCCTGGTAGCTCGTCGGGCTCATAACCCGAAGGTCGTCGGTTCAAATCCGGCTCCCGCAACCAACTCACGAAAGTGAGCGCAGTAAAGAAACAAGCTGTTGTGATGGAAGCAACAGACACGGACGCGGGATGGAGCAGCCTGGTAGCTCGTCGGGCTCATAACCCGAAGGTCGTCGGTTCAAATCCGGCTCCCGCAACCATTTAAACACCCAATCGGGTGTTTTTTTGTATCTGAAATTCGTCATACCACCTGCCGTTCAGGGATTCCCTGCCCATCTCACTACTTATGCGCCGCGCCCGATGCCACCCAGGCTTTGATGCCAGCCAGAATCGCCTCTGCCACCTGCTGCTGATAACGCGTGGTGCGCAACTTCCGCTCTTCGGCAACGTTACTGATAAATGCGGTTTCCACCAGAATCGACGGAATGTCCGGCGCTTTCAGCACGGCAAAGCCCGCCTGATCAACAGTGCGCTTGTGCAGATGATTAATTTTTCCCATTCTGGCCAACACCTCTTTACCCAGCTTCAGGCTGTCGGTGATAGTTTGCCGCTGCACCATATCCAGCATGGTGTGATCGAGATAGCGATCGCCGCTCATGCTGACGCCGCCAATCAAATCCGCCTCGTTCTGTGACTGCGCCAGAAAACGCGCTGCGGCTGAGGTCGCACCGCGGGTCGACAGGGCAAACACCGACGAACCGCGCGCCGCCCGGCTGGTAAACGCATCCGCATGGATCGACACAAAGAGATCGGCCCGCTGTTTGCGTGCCTTTGCCACCCGGACTTTTAGCGGAATGAAGACATCTTCGTTGCGTGTCATGTAAGCGCGCATCTTCGGCTCTTTGTCGATCAGCGCCTTGAGCCGCCGTCCGATTTTCAACACGATATCTTTTTCGCGCGTTTTGTATTTGCCGTGTGCGCCCGGATCTTCGCCGCCGTGACCCGGATCGATCATGATCACAATCGGCCTGTCGCGCCCCGCTTTGCCTGGCAGCGGCGCACTGACCGGCTGGGTTTTCTCCAGATCGCCCTGGTTATAATCTTTCAGCAACGCGAGCAAGGGGTCGTCATGCGCCACTTCAGTTTGCGCATAGAGATCGACCACCAGTCGATGGCGAATACCGGCCACTGGCGCCAGGGTGAAGATCTTCGGCGCTACGCTGCGCTTCACCTGAAACACGATGCGCACCGTATTGTGATTAAATTGCCCGACTCGCGCCTCTTCAATAAAGGGATCGTCGCTGCGCACCAGTTTGCTCACGCCTTTCAGCACGTGGTTCAGCTGCGCATGCTCAATGTCGATCACCAGCCGATCGGGATTACTCAGGAAAAATTGCTTATATTTAAGCGGAACCGTCGATTCCAGCGTAACGCGCGTATAAGTTGAGGAAGGCCAGATGCGAATAGCCACCACATGGCTGCTGGCCGCCAGACCATCACGACTGATGGTTAACATCCATGCGGCACCAATGCCTTGCAGTAATCGTCGTCGGGATAAAACAGGGGTTGATTCGGACATGCCACTCCATGCTGCTGTGTACGTCTAAAAAATAGCCAACAGAAAAAAAATCAAAGCGGAACTTTAACGAATCTCAATTTTCAAGTCATCCCAAAATTGCCAGAAAATGCAGGCCGTTAGCGCGGCGGAGCGGAGTTAACCGTTGCGCCGCCAGCTGAATTGGCACTTGCAAAAACCCTCATAAAAGAATAAAAATACAAAAAATACGAATAAAAATGCAATGAGGTTGGCCGTGAAGGAACGTAGTACTGAACTGGTTCAGGGTTTTCGCCATACCGTTCCCTATATCAATGCCCATCGGGGCAAAACCTTTGTCATCATGCTGGGTGGCGAGGCGATCGAGCACGAAAACTTCTCCGGAATCGTCAATGATATTGGCCTGCTGCATAGCCTGGGTATCCGGCTGGTGGTGGTTTATGGTGCACGTCCGCAAATTGACGCTAATCTCGCGGCACATCAGCTTGAGCCGCAATATCACAAACATACGCGCGTTACCGATGCGCAATCGCTTGAGCTGGTCAAGCAGGCCGCCGGGCGTTTGCAGCTCGATATTACCGCCCGCCTTTCAATGAGCCTGAACAATACGCCGCTGCAGGGCGCGCATATTAATGTGGTCAGCGGCAACTTTATTATTGCTCAGCCGCTGGGCGTGGATGACGGCGTGGATTATTGTCACAGTGGCCGTATCCGTCGCATCGATGAAGAGGCGATTCATCGCCAGCTGGACAGCGGCGCTATCGTATTGATGGGACCGGTTGCGGTATCGGTGACCGGCGAAAGTTTTAATCTGACCTCAGAAGAAGTGGCGACACAGCTGGCGATCAAACTTAAGGCAGAGAAGATGATCGGCTTCTGCGCCGAACAGGGCGCCACCAATGATGATGGTGAAATTATCTCTGAGCTCTTTCCTGCCGATGCGCAGCAGCGTATTGACGTGCTGGAAACGCGCCACGACTATCTCTCGGCCACGGTGCGCTTTCTGCGCGGCGCGGTGCGTGCGTGCCGCAGCGGCGTGCGGCGCAGTCATCTCATCAGCTATCAGGAAGATGGCGCGCTGCTGCAGGAGCTGTTCTCACGTGACGGTATCGGCACGCAGATTGTGATGGAGTCGGCAGAGCAGGTGCGCCGGGCCACCATCAACGATATTGGCGGTATTCTTGAGCTGATTCGTCCACTGGAGCAGCAAGGTATTCTGGTGCGCCGCTCGCGTGAACAGCTGGAGATGGAGATTGATAAATTCACCATTATTGAGCGTGATAATTTAACCATCGCCTGCGCTGCGCTCTATCCTTTCCCGGAGGAGCAGATTGGCGAAATGGCCTGCGTGGCGGTGCATCCCGATTACCGCAGCTCATCGCGTGGCGAAATGTTGCTGCAACGTGTGGAGATGCAGGCGCGCCAGATGGGCTTGAAAAAACTGTTTGTGCTGACCACGCGCAGTATTCACTGGTTTCAGGAGCGCGGCTTTACGCCGGTGGATATTGAACTACTGCCAGAAAGCAAAAAAGAGATGTACAACTATCAGCGCCGATCCAAGGTGTTGATGGCCGACCTGCGCCAGTCGAGCGCCAGATGATAAAAAAAGGCACCCTGTGAGGTGCCTTTTTTATTAGTCTGCCAGCCGCTCCACCAGCCCACTGCGCCGCTGCGTACGCAGCTGAACCGCCCGGCTGAACACCGTTTTATCGCTGTATAATGTCAGCTGTTTACGCGCGCGAGTGATCGCGGTATAGACCAGTTCCCGCGTCAGCACCGGCAGAAACTGGTTTGGCAGCACCAGTGCCGTGTGATCAAATTCCGATCCCTGCGATTTATGCACGGTCATCGCCCATGCCGTCTCATGCGGTGGCAAACGGCTTGGCTGCACGGCTTTGATCGAGCCATCCGGCAGCGGAAAGAAGACCTTCAGCGCGCCTTCACTGTCATACATGGCTACGCCGATATCGCCGTTGAACAGGCCAAGCGCCCGATCGTTGCGGGCGATCATGACCGGACGCCCCGCATACCATTTTCCGGCGCTGAGCGGCTTATCCAGCAGCCGTTTACGCATCAGCGTTTGTACGATGCGCTCATTGAGCCCGGCGACCCCGAACGGCCCTTCACGCAGCGCGCACAGCAGCTGATAGCGACCAAATGCCTCCAGCACCGCTGCAGGCTCTGCCTTCTGCCGCAATAGCTGCACATAGTCGTGATAGCCGGTAACCACCTCATCCAGCATCTGCTGATAGCTGTCGGCATCAGCCAGATCAACACGCTGAAGATCGGTAAATCCGCGCTGAAATACCTGCTCTGCTTCAACGGTATCGCCTGCATTGACCGCGCTGGCCAGCTGACCGATGCCTGACTTCGCGTCAAAACGATAGCTTTTTCGCAGCAGACAAATGCTGTCGCGCACCGCTGACACGCTATTGTCGTCAATGCCTTCAACCTTGCAGCCGGTCAGGGCACTAAGCAGCCGCGCACGTTCCACGCTGTAACCCGCTTCGGCGCAGCGGCAGATATCACCCAGCACTGCGCCCGCTTCCACGGATGCCAACTGATCGCGATCGCCAAGAAAAATCACCCGCGCATGAGTAGGCAGCGCGGCGATCAGGTTAGCCATCATCGGCAAATCCACCATTGAGGCTTCATCGACCACCAGCACATCAAGGTGCAACGGGTTGCCGGCATGATAGCGCAGGCGCTGGCTGTCCGGCTGTGCGCCCAACAGGCGATGCAGCGTGGTCGCTTCGGCGGGAAAGCGCTGCCGCTCTTCTTCGCTGACCGGCAAGCCCTGTAGTGCCTTACCCAGCGATTCCGTCAGCCGCGCCGCCGCTTTGCCGGTCGGTGCGGCAAGCTGAATGCGTAACTTGCCGCCTTCCAGACGGATCATCGCCGCCAGCAGCCTGGCAACGGTGGTGGTCTTACCGGTGCCAGGCCCGCCGGAAATTACCGCGGTTTTTCGGGTCAGCGCCACCGCAGCGGCAATTTTCTGCCAGTCCTGCTCCGCTTCGCCAAACAGCGCATCCAGCACCTGGCGCATGCGTGTGGGATCGGCTTCCTCTGCGGCGGGCGGTGTGGCGATAAATGACGCCACATGACCTTCACTGCGCCACATACGATTCAGGTAAAGACGTTCGCCGCTGAGCACCAGCGGTGCCGGTGATGAGCCATCGCTGACCGCTGGATGTTGCGCCAGCAGCTCGCGCCACGCCGTCGGCGCGCCCGCTTTTTGCCACAGGGCACGCGCCAGTTCAGGATGCCGTCCGGCAAACAGGTTGTCGACCGTGAGATGCGCCAGCGGCAGACACACATGACCCGCACCCGCCTCTGCACTGAGCCAGGCAGCGGCCAGCATCAAAGCAGGCTGCTGTTCGTTAGCCACCATACGGGCGAACTGCACGTCAAGCGGTCGCAGCAAGCGTTTGGTCAGCGCTTCAATCAACAGGTTATTCATGCTAACTCCACATCTGTACCGGCAAAAAGCCGATCCAGCGATGTAATCAAATGCGCGTCAGGGCGGGTATAAAAGATGCCGTTATCCGATGCGCTGCCATCAATGCCGCGCAAAAAGAGATAGAAGACCCCGCCAAAATGACGTTGATAGTCATAATCGGGCAAACGGTGCCGCAGATATCGATGCAGCGCAAGGCTGTAGAGCTGATACTGCAAATCATAGCGATGAGAAATCATCGCCTGTGCCATGGCGGTTTGCGTATAGGCTTCGCTCTGCTCACCCAGCCAGTTTGATTTGTAATCGAGCAGGTAATATTTCCCCTGCCAGCAAAACACCAGGTCAATAAAGCCTTTCAGCATGCCCTGCACCTGACGGAAATCGAGCGGGGGCGCGGCCGCCGACAGCGGATCGTAATGACGAATCACGCGATCGAGACGATCCGCGGTAAGCATCGCCGAGATAGGCAGATAGAATTCCAGCTCCACCTGACGCTGTTTAGCCGACAGCTGGCGTAACTCAATTCCCTCTTCGCCCAACGGTGCTGCCAGCACGCGCTCGGTCCAGCTTTGTAACACCGGCAGCCAACTCAGCGGATAACCCTGCTCTTCCAGCTGCTGGCCCAGCCAGCTTTCGGCAACCGGCTGGGTAAAATCGATCTGCTCAAACAGGCCGTGCAGAAAGGTGCCCGGCGAGGCACCGCGCGGAAAGTGATGCGGTGTCAGCGCCGGTTCGATCACCGCCGATGCATCGCCCACCGCGTCGATATCGAAACGCGGCATCAGATCCAGCGCCACGGTGGGCCCATGCTGCTGCAACGCCGAATAACTGGTTACGCGCCAGTTATCATTTAGCGTGCGGCTCAAACGCAGGCTGCCCAGCGCGCTGCTGGCCGGGCGCTCAGGCCGCCATATTTGATCTTCCGGTGCCGGTTCGCTGACCAGCGCCACGTTGTCATTACACATCTGCGTTAAATAATGTATTAACTGACCAGCATCGGCGGCCTCGCCCTGCTGCACCAGATAACCCAGCGCGCTTTTGTGCAGATCGCTGGCACCCTCTTTTTTACGATTGCCTTTTACCAGCGGCGCGATACCGACGCTGCAGTGCCAGACCGCACGCGTCAGCGCCACATAAAGCAGGCGCAAATCTTCCGCCAGACGCTCCTGCTCGGCCAGTTGCTGGCTCTCTTCGCCACCGCGCAGATCCAGCAGCGGCTGAAAAGTTTGCCGATCGTGATAGACCGCGGCGCTGCTTGCTTCACGAAAATTTGCGATAAACGGCAGCCAGACCAACGGATATTCCAGTCCTTTGGATTTATGTACCGTGACGATCTGCACCAGATGACGATCGCTCTCCAGACGCAGCTGCTGATTGCTGGCCTGGCTGTTGGGCTGCTCAATCTGCTGCGCAAGAAAACGCAACACAGCGTGCGGGCTGTCGAGCTGCGCTGAGGCTTCCTGCAGCAGTTCGCCGAGGTGCATCAGATCGGTCAGACGCCGCTCGCCGCTTTCCGACGCCAGCAAATTTTCTGCCAGCTGACGTTTCACCATCATATCGCGCAGCATAGGCAGCAGGCCGCGTTGCTGCCAGAGGCGCTGCCAGTTGGCAAACTCGTCCACCAGCGCATCCCATGCCTGCTCATCGCGGCTCAGCCGATCGATGGCGGCGGCATCCAGCCCTAAGATACTGGTTGCCAACGCGCTGCGTAAGGTTCGCTCATGCTCTGGCATCAGCACCGCCTGCAGCAGCCAGAGCAGTTCGCGCGCCTCCGGAGTGGTGTAGACGCTGTCGCGATTGGAAAGGTAAACCGAGGGAATATTGTAATGATTGAGCGCTTCACGCATGACCGTGGCTTCGCTGCGGCTGCGTACCAGAATAGCGATATCGGATGCCTGCACCGGACGCAGGTCGCCTTGCTTGCCGATCATCGCACTCTGCTGCTGTCCGCCCTGCAACCAGCTGCAAATCTCGCTGGCGCACTGCAGCGCCATATATTGCTGATAGTCGCTGACGCCGACGCCTTCGCCTGGCTGTAGCAGAAACCGTAAGGCGGGCTGTACCTGACCGTTGATCTCGAATCGCAGCCCGGCGTTTCTGGCCGCGGCGTTAACCGGCAGAAAGGGAATCTGCTCGAATAAAAACGGGTTTTCCAGCCGCGAAAACAGCTGATTCACGCTGGCAATCATCGCAGGAGAAGAGCGCCAGTTAGTATCCATGGTGTAGTGTGCGCTCACTTCAGAGCGTGCATGCATATAGGTGAAGATATCGGCACCGCGAAACGCGTAAATCGCCTGTTTGGGATCGCCGATCAACAGCAGCGCATGCTCAGGTTGCTGCGCGTAGATTTTACGGAATATACGGTACTGTTGCGGATCGGTATCCTGGAATTCATCGATCAGCGCAACCGGAAAACGGCTGCGAATGGTCTGCGCCAGTAACGCGTTATCTTCATGCTGCAGCGCCTCATCAAGCCGACTGAGCAGATCGTCAAAGCCCAGCAGCGCGCGCAGCTTTTTCTCTTTGCGCGTCATGATGCGAATTTCCTGCAGCGCGCGGGCGATGATCAGATCGCGCAGCGACAGCGGCTCAGCCAGAAAGTCTTCAATGGCGCTAAACAGCGCATGTACCGGCGGCGCGCCCTTTTTGGTTTTCTCATGCAGCGTGCTTTGCTGAAATCGCTCCAGCTCTTTGGGCACACTATACGTTTTGGTTTCCTGTTGCGCCCACTCGCCGATTTTTTCCAGCCAAACCGGCAGGTTTTTACTGCTGTAGCTGCGTTTATCAACGCCAGACTCGTGAATCAATCCATGCAGTGAATCGGCCGCTTCTCGCCACTGCGCTTTGATAGCGACGATACGGGCAATCAGCTTTTCATGTCGCACGGCGAGGGTTTCATCCTCCGCTGGCGGATGCTTGAGCGACGGCGACTCGCCCTGCAGCCAGGGCATCAGGGTAGTCAGCAGCTGCACCGGGCCGGTCCACTCTTCGGCGATCACCTGCGCAATGTCCATCGACAGCGGATAGCAGTGGCGACGCCAGAAATCTGCCGCGGCCTGGCGCAGCAGATGCTGCTCGTCTTCAATCAGCTGCTGGTCAAACAGCATGCCGGATTCAAAGGCGTTCAGGTTGAGCATGCGCTGACAGAAACCGTGGATGGTGAAAATGGCAGCCTCATCCATTTGCCGTTCTGCCGCCAGCAGCAAATTAGCCGCGTCGCTGAGATCCGCGATTTCTGCCATCAGCGCGGCTAATTGAGGATTGCTGCTGCTGCCGCGAACGCAGGCAATGCGCAGCTCGTGAATATTGGCGCGAATACGGCCGCGCAGCTCAGCGGTGGCCGCCTCGGTAAAGGTCACCACCAGGATCTCCTCAACCGATAACGGTCGGAAGTAGCCGTGTTCGCCACCATGCCCTAACAGCAGCCGCAAATAGAGCAGCCCGATGGTAAAGGTTTTGCCAGTTCCCGCGGATGCCTCAATTAATCGTTCATCACGCAGCGGCAAGGTCAGCGGATTAAGCGGCCAGGCAACCTGTTCGCTCATTGCAGCGCACTCTTAACCGGCATCGACTGCTGCAAGTCAGACAGCGCCGCCCAGGTGTGATAATCAGGCAAGATGGCGTAATCTGCCGCGCCCTGATGGCTGCCTGAAACCTGCGACATCATGGTCAGGCCATTTTGGGCGATAACCGCCTGATGGAAGAAATCCGCCAGTGAAGCGGGCGTAACCTGTTTGATCTGTTCTACTGCTTTTTCACGCGTATCGAACTGATAATTTTCCCGGTCAAAATCTTTGCTGTAACGTCCAGCCTCTTCGTCCAGCGTCTGCGGGCGTTGCTGCAGATCGTTGATCATCGCCAGCTGATACTGTGCAAAATCTTTCTGCTGCATGTCGCGCAGACGCTTTTCCGCCTGCGGATAAAAAGCCTGATAGCGCTGTAACAAATAAGCGGGCTGCTTAACGTTGCTTTGTAACAGGAAGCCAATACCCCACTGACGGCCTATCGGCATCTGAAACGCGAACACCGCATAACCCAGCTGTTCTTCAGTGCGCAGCTGATTGTAAAACCACGGCTGGATAATCTGGCTGATCATCGAACTGTGCGCGATGCCCTGATACTCGTTGTAACCCAGTGGCGCATAGAGCGCGGCCAGCGCCGAATCAGTGCTGCTGCCTGGCTGCTGCAGGTTGGCTTTAACCGGTTTATCGAAGGCGATGTGCTCACTGTGCCACCAGCCGTCGCCCTGGCAGCCCAACTGTTTTTTCAGTTCGGTGGCAAGAGCGGTCACGCTGTCGGCACGCATATTACCGATGACCATCATTTCAGGCGTCGCCTGCTGGATCAGCTGCTGGCGATAGTGCTGCAGGTCGTCCAGCGTCAGCGTTTTTATCACTTCGCGACGTTCGCTACGCTGGGTATAAGGCAGGCGCGACAACATTTGTGCCGGTTGAATCGCCTGCTCAAAGGCTTTGCCGCGATCGGCGGCATCAAGCTGCTGCAGGTAAAACGACTTCGCCTGGGCAAACTGCGCCTCATCGGGATGATAGCTGATATAGCCATGCAACATCTGTTGCATCAGCGCTGGCAGATGCTGTGTAAAGCCGCTGGCGTTAAACATGATGCCGTCATCTTCGCTGCTGGAAAAGCTGATCCCCGCGACGTTAGCCTGCGAGTTAAGCTCATCCAGCGCCAGGCCAGCCAGATAATCGTTTAGGCCAAAAAGTACCTGGCTGCGCGCATCGCGCATCGCCGCTTTATTACGTAATGCCAGAGTGATATTGGCTTTTGGCTCACTGGCAAAATAGCGGCTCGGCATGTAGAACACGCGCAGGCCCGGCTGGTTTACCAGTTCCTGCGGATGAATATAGGCTTTCTCAAGCGGCGGAATCAGGCTGAAATCATCGGGAATATAGGGGTTTAGCGTGGGCATGGCCAGATGCATGTCATCAGACATCTTTTGCCACTGCGCAAATTTTTCGCTGCTAATCTTATCAACCTGATAAGGCGCATCGACAAAATAGGCGACTTTATTGTGCGGCTCTTTCTCGCCGATATACCAGATACGCGCATGCTGCGGCGTCATCATGGCGAGCCGGGCATTGATCGCCTCGGCATCATACCGATCGGCCAGATAAGGCGCATCGAGCGTGTGCGCTACCGGCACGCGCAGCATCAGGTCAACCAGCCATTCGATATAGCCCATATTGCGGGTTATCGACGGATAACGGAAATCGATATTCAGCACCTTGGCTACCTCATCGAAGTAGCGTTTATCCACGCCCTGCTGACGCAGCAGGTTGATATAGCTGAACACCGCGGCAACGACTTTATCGCGCTCCAGCATGCCTTTGTCGGTAAGGTTAACGGAAATAGCAAACAGACCGCCATTGCGATCGATAACCGGATCGGCTCCGGCATTAATCGCGTCCGCGAGTCCCTGCTTTTGCAGCCAGTCTGACAGCGTATCGTGACTGCGATTACCCAGTAAGTAAGCGATCAGCGTGTCGCTTTTGGTGCGAAATTTATCGCTGTTATTATCGATACGAAACTCAATTTTCAGCTGCTTGCGCGGCTGCGCAGGCACGTAATGAATGATGATTCCCTGCTGTGCATCGGTTGCCGCGGGTACGCTGATCGCCGGCACGCTGGCCTGACGATTGGGCACGCGACCAAAGGTATCGGCAGCGATGTGAGCCATTTCCGGCAGTGGGCGATTACTGTAAATCACCGCTTTCATCAGGTTGGCGGAATAGTGCTGCTGATAAAACTGCTTCAGGGTGTCCAGCAATTTGCTGTCCGGCTTGTCGCGCAGCGTATCCAGATTGCCGCCGGAAAAGCGCGAGCCCGGATGGGCCGGATTCAGGGTTTCGGCGCCCACTTGCTGCATGCGCAGGCCATCGCGGGCACGCGCCATAGTCAGCTCGGCGTTAACCGCATTGCGTTCACGCTCAACGTTAATGGGATCGAGTCGCGGCGCAGCAATGGCATCCGCTAAACGATCCACCGCCGGTGCCAGCGCATCGTTTTCTACTTCAAGATAAAAAGCGGTGCGATAAGAGGCGGTGCTCGCATTGTGGCTGCCGCCATGCATTTTCAGGAATTCAGCGAGGTTATCAGGCTGGGGATAGCGCGCAGACCCCATCAGCACCATGTGCTCCAGGAAGTGCGCCAAACCGAGTTGCGAGTCAGGATCGTCCAGCGAACCAATCGGCAGGGTCAGCGCCGCCAGTGATTTGGGTGCCTGTACATCGGAAACCAGCATGACCGTCATACCGTTATCCAGGCGAATCGCCTGATATTGACGGGTATCTTTATCGCTTTTATTGATGGTTTCATTGATGGGTTGCCAGCCATCGGCAGCGCGCGCGCTGATTGCAACCAGGGAACAACATAACAGACTGATAATCCAGACAGCGTTCTTGCGCATTACAACCTCTTCTTAACCCTGGCATTACCCGGCGCTGTGCCACCGGGCAATAAAGTACAACAAACCGACAAAACGTTATAAAGTCACATTACAACAACCTGCTGGCGATGTCCGCTATTGTGTAAGAAATACTGTTTATTCGTCCAGCCGCGCCTGACGTAACGGCAGTAGCCAGCGTGTTGCCTGGCGGGTGATTTCCACAATGTGCTCTTCATCCAGTTGACGAATCAGCCGTTGCAGATAGGGATCGCTGCCCTCACCTTCTACCTGATAATTTCCGCTCCACGCCAGCAGCAGTTTGCCTCGCGCTTTCGCCAGGGTTGCATCGTCGCTCAGCAACTGACCCGATTTTTCATCAAAGCACGCTTCAAGCCAGGCGCCGCCGCTGGCGGGTAGCAGCAGTAAAGGCTGGCTCATGCCCTGCTTAAAACCGATAACGTACGCTTCAAGCTGCTGTTTCGCCACTTCCGCCGGAAGCGCTGCAAACTGCCAGGCGCTCTGTTTGCGGCCAAACATTCGGCTGTTCCCCGTGCCGCCAAGCGCGCAATAGATCAGGTGTTCCAGCCAAAGAATCAGACCATCTTTTAGCGTCAGTACGCCGGGACGCCAGCGTAACAGGCCATCGTCCTGCACCTGCGCCAGCCAGCCGGTTAGCTCAACGCCATCCACCGGCAAGGCAATTTCCCAACTGCTGCTGCTGCGACGATGGGACTTAACCTGCTCTGCCAGCTCCAGCATCTCCTCCTGCTGCCCGCGCCAGAACAGCTCACCAAAGGCGCCATAGGGCAAGGCGCCAGCAGCACGGTAATGCGCAAACAGCTGCTCACTGTCCTGATCCTCAATCAGCGCATTGAGCAGCTGCGCGTTGATCTGATAGCGATCCAGCGTTTCGATCACAAAGGGTTCGGCGTCCGGTAGCTCGCTGGACTCCAGCGCAAAGCTCACGCCCAGCCGTTGAGTAAAGAAAGCACGCACCGGATGACGCCAGAAGCTCAGCAGCTGCTCTGCGGTTATCTGGGTTAATTCTGGCGCTGGCAATGGCTGAATAAAGTCAGGATGTGGCTTACCGGCAGCACTGGCCGCGGGCAGCCACTCAGCGGCAAAGCTGCGAAACTCTTTTTCCACCGCAAAGTTGTCGGCGTCAAAAGGTGTGCGGCTGTGCAGATGATGCAAATGTCGACTGACCTTGCGGGCGCTGCTGTCAACGTCCAGCGCTTCATCACCCTGCAAACAGAAGCTCTGGGTAATGTAATCGGTCAACTCGGTGACCAGCACCGACGGAAAACGCTCGCTGTTATCCTGAATCGATCGGCCAATGTAGCTGATATAGAGCTGTTGCTGCGCAGAGAGCAAGGCTTCAAGAAAAAGGTAGCGGTCATCATCGCGGCGGCTGCGATCGCCTTTTTGCGGCTGCTGGCTCATCAGGTCAAAACCCAGCGGCGGTAACGTGCGTGGATAAACGCCATCGTTCATCCCTAACAGGCAGACCACCTTAAAAGGAATAGAACGCATCGGCATCAGCGTACAGAAGTTCACTGGCCCGGCGAGGAAACGCTGGCTGATGCGCTGCTGATCGAGTCGCGAAGTCAGTTCATCACGCAGCAGCGTTATCGGCACCGGCGCGCTGTAGCTCACCTCAATGCCAAAATTGATGCACTGCTTCCACTGCTCTTCGATAAGCGCCAGCGCAACCTCGGTGTCCGCATCGGCGGCAAAAAAATCGTCGAGTATTTCCCGACAGAGCGGCAGCCATTCGGTCAGAATGCGCGGCGCACGGAGCCGTTGACGCCACTGGTTGAGCTGCATCAGTAAATCGGCAAGGTTGCCCGCCAACTCGGCTATCAGTCCGCTGGACTCGTCATAAGGCAGAATACCCTGCCAGTCGCCATGATGGCTCTCCATCGCGTACCCCAGCAGCATGCGCGTGATGCCGAACCGCCAGGTGTGCTGCCCGGTAGCGGGCAGTTCAAGCTCACGTACGTTCTCGTCATCCAGCCCCCATCGCACGCCCGATTCTGCCACCCAGCGCCGCAAACGGCGTAAGCCATCCTCATCAATAGAAAAACGCGCCGCCAGCGACGGCACCTCCAGCAGGGCCAGCACCTCTTCAGAGGCAAAGCGGCTGTCGGGCAGCGCCAGTAGCGTCAGGAATGCCTGAATCGCCGGGTGCGCCTGACTGGCGCGCCGATCTGAGAGCGCAAACGGCAGGTAACGCTCGGGTGGCGCGCTGCCGAAAACGGCCTGGATAAAGGGTGAATAGGCGTCAATGTCCGCCACCATTACGATGATGTCGTGCGGCGTCAAAGCCGGATCGGCTTCCATCATCGACAGCAGGCGATCCTGCAAAACTTCAACTTCACGCTGCGGGCTGTGGCAGACATGAATCACGACGGAGCGATCGTCAGCACGCAGCAGGCGCTTGTTGTGGCTGCTGTCCAGCTCCTGTGCGGTCAGGCCGATGCGCGCATGATCTTCCAACTCCAGCAGGTCGTGCTGCATGGCGTGCAGCAGATTATCCTCGCCGACATCGACAAAGGCATCCACCTCATTGGCTTCCATTTGCGCCAGCAGAAACAGATTGTCGCGGCCCAGCTTGCCCCATGAGGCAAGCAGCGGATTAGTGAGCTGCTGCTCACCCAGCTCATTGAACAGTACGCTGGCATCGGCCGGTTCACGAAACAGGCCGCGTTCGCTTTGAGTCTGATAAACGCGCCGCTGGCGGCTTTGTAGCCGTGCCAGAAACGCATAATCCTGGATATCGCCCCAGTAATGACGGCAGGGATTGGTGAACAGCAGATGGATATCGATGTGTTTGCCCAGCGCCTTTAATGCCTGCAGATAAACCGGCGGCAGGGCTGAAATTCCGCAGATAAACACACGTTCCGGCAGGTTTGCAGGTCGCTCATTGCTGTTTTCCAGCGTGCGGATAAAGCGTGAATAGAGGTTGGCACGATGCCACTCGGGTTGCCCGAGCGCCGCGGTATAGCGCACCAGCTCTGCCCATAATGGCGCCTGCCAGCGCTGCACGTCGCCCAGCCCGTCTACTAACTCACCTTTTTCCCAACGGTTAAGCCATTCCGCCCGATAAACCAGATACTGGTCAAACAGATCGGCTACCCGTGAAGCAAGCTGGAATAATTTTCGCTGGTCGCCATCGTCATGCAAATAACTGCGTAACGAAACAAACTCTTCGTGATGCAGCATTTCCGGCAGGATGGACATCAGCTTCCAGCCCATGCTCGCTTTATTGAAGGCGCTGACCTCGGGGATGCCCGGCAGCACACGGACAAACATCTCCCAGATAAATGAGGCGGGCAGCGGAAAGTGCAGGTTAGCAGCAATGCCAAAACGCTCGGCAAGCTGCATCTGTAGCCACTGCGCCATGCCCGGGCTCTGCACCAGCACCACTTCCTGCTGAAAAGGGTCGCTTAACGGTTTATTTTCAATGAGATAGCCAGCCAGCGTTTGTAGCATATCAAGCTGATTGGAATGGTAAACCGTAAACATGGAGACTCCTGTTTTGTGCTGCCGGATGTAGCAAATGCGCCGTCACTTTAGCGCGATAATGACTGGATGGAAATGCAGTATCGGCATTAACCCCTGGGTTATTTCCGGGTTTACTTATCACATCGTAACTGGCGGATAGTGGCCTGCCGCTGAAGCGGGCTGCGCACATCGGCAATCAGCCAGCGACAGCCATCCGGTCCCGCCAGCTGACGAAACTGACTGCTCCAGCCGGGCTTTTCATAGCCCTCAAGGCGCAGTACAGCCAGCCGCCAGGCTTCCCGCTGTTGCCACTGCGCCATAAATCCCTGCGCCAGACGCTGCTGATAGTGCAGCAATCCCAGCGATGCCACCGCAAACAGCAGCATGGCCACCAGTGTCTCGATCAGGCTAAAGCCCGCCTGCTCACTGCGCATCGTCACAGGCCTGTGCTGGCGACAACGGACAGTAATCGATCCATCCGCCGGGTAGCGCGTCCAGGCGGTTGCCATTTGTTCTGACCCAGTGCCACAGCCGCAAAGCAGGGACATCATCGCCTGGCAACAGCGCCTGCTGTGTAGCGGGCTCGCCGAATAGCAGTGCCTGCGCATCCTCCTGATGCAGCAGACAGGCACGCCACTGATATTCAACCTGTGTGCGGCATGACCATCCTGGCAGCTGCGGCCAGGCCTGCTGTAACCCCCAATTCAGCGCTGACTGCGCCTGATGAAAGTCACGCACGTGCTGCTGCTCGTCCGCCACCAGCGACAGCGAGAGATCAAGCTGCCGCTGCATGGCATGAAGCATCAGGGTTGTCAGCATGACCAGCATGATGGTCATGCCCAACACCGCACCGCCCTGCTGCGACCGCATCACAAATTGCCTCCATAACTCCACTGCTCGGTCTGCTCGCGCAACTGAGGAAACTGGCGCACATGGCCACTGAGCACGATGCGAATCGTCTGCTGCTGCTGAAGCAGCTGCAACTCATCAAGCACCACAATGCGCGGATCGGAAATACGTTCCCAGCCGGTGCCTTCGCAACCGCTGGCACCGCGCAACACCTCCAGGCTTTGGTTACGTAATCGATATCCCCAGCGTTCACTTTCTGCATGCTCGCTGCCCTCCCATTTACCGTTACTGTTTTCATCCCACCGCACCAGCAAGCAGCGCGGTTGAATCTGTAGTGCTTCGCCGCTGCAAACGCCATGACAATAGCCAGCGCGACGCACGGCTTTTTCCATCAGTAGCACCAGCTGTAACAGCTCTTCCTGCAGCTGCACGCGAAGCTGTAGCTGCAATGTGTCGCGCTGTAGCAGCGGCAACATTTTTCCCACCGCCATCATCAGCACACTGCTTATCGCCACCGCCAGCAGCATTTCAATGAGGCTAAATCCCTGCTGTTTCACTGGCAGTTTTCCTCCTGCGGCTGGCACTGGCGGATTCGACCAAAGGCCGAAATGATGATGCGTCTGGTGCCTGCCTTACCGCTTAATTCAAGATGGCCCGCTTTTGCCGTATTGCGCACGCCGTAAAAACCCGGCTCGCCGACGATTTTGCTGATGACGACATCTGCATAGGGCAACACCAGCTGCATTCGCTGTGATGCTACGCAACTCTCTGGCTTTTTTCCGCTCCCCAGGCAACCCGGATTACCGTCAATCAGCCACAAGCTCTGGCCGCTGTTGTGCCAGTTAGCCCAGGATCGAAGACGCAGCAGAAATTGCTGCACCTGCCGCGAGCTCTCCTCCAGCCGCTGTATCTGCTGCCAGTGCTGCCAGCCGCTGAATGCGCCGCCGGTAAGCACCGCGGCGATAGCCAACACCACCATTAACTCGATCAATGTAAATCCCAGCTGCGATGTTCTGTTCATAGCCAGCGACATTACGCCGATAAAACGCGATGGAAATAGGTCAGATCACAAAGCATAAGGTCGCTTCCAGCACATTCGCGTCAGCAGCACCGGCTTACCTTTTTCTGCGAGGCATGCCGCAAAAACCACTGAATCGGCACGCACAAAAGCCGCCCGCTAATGGACTGAGCAGGTAAACAAAAACAGCAGACTCACAAAGACAGAAAGTCAGGATTCAGGATTCAGGATTCAGGAAAAGCAGAGCATCAAGCCCGCAAGCCATTAAATAAGGCTCGCTGCGGCAGATATCCGACCTTTAAGAGCGTTATTGCGGGTATCGGAGAGAGCCGTAGAGGATCGCCCGGCAGAAGGCGAGAAAAGAGTAAGAAGCTCGGCACAGCGCTCCTGCTGTTTTGAGCAGCGCCTGCGCGGCTAGGGCATTGCAAGCCTTTGAATGAGATGGGAAAGCTGATCATGAATATTCGCGAAGGAGTAGGATTTACAGGAACGGTATGAGGGGGAATGCCTGTCGGAGAGCTCAGGCAGAGGCGATGGTCGCTCTGGGCTGAACTCTCCGACAGCAATGTAACAGTTTAAAGTGTCTGGCTCTGGGTGCGATCCTGACGGCCTGTGAATTCATCGCCGTCACTCTTGCATCCGGTTCTTAAACCGCGACTGGCGCTTTGATCGCCGGATGATATTCGTAGCCTTCAATCACAAAATCTTCAAAGCGATAATCAAACAGTGAATCAGGCTTACGGGTAATCACCAGCTTCGGCAACGGATGCGGTTCACGGCTCAGCTGCAGTCGCGCCTGTTCCAGATGGTTGCTGTATAGATGCGTATCGCCACCGGTCCAGACAAAATCCCCCACTTCGAGATCGCACTGCTGCGCCACCATATGCACCAGCAGCGCATAACTGGCGATATTGAACGGCAAACCGAGGAAGACGTCGCATGAGCGCTGATAGAGCTGGCAGGAGAGCTTGCCATCCGCAACGTAAAACTGGAAGAAAGCGTGGCACGGCGCCAGCGCCATCTGATCCAGCTCGCCGACGTTCCATGAAGAGACGATGATGCGGCGAGAATCGGGATCCGCTTTCAGCTGCTGCATGACCTTGCTGATTTGGTCAATTTCAGTGCCGCTGGCGGTGCCCCAGCTGCGCCACTGTTTGCCATATACCGGACCTAAATCGCCGTTCTCATCTGCCCACTCATCCCAGATCGACACCTTATTCTCTTTCAGGTAGGCAATGTTGGTATCACCCTGCAGGAACCACAGCAGTTCATGCACGATAGAGCGTAAATGGCAGCGCTTGGTGGTCACCAGCGGAAAGCCTTCCTGCAAATTGAAACGCATCTGATGACCAAAAATAGAGAGCGTGCCGGTGCCGGTACGATCGTCTTTTGGCGTGCCTTCGGTCAGCACTTTGTTCATTAATTCCAGATACTGTTTCATTTTTCCTCACGTAAATGTTGCTGCGGACGGCGGCGATACGCCCAAACCATCATGATAATACCGGCGAGGATCATCGGGATAGAGAGAATCTGCCCCATACTGATCACGCCGTCAAACAGGCCAAGCTGCGCGTCAGGCTGGCGGAAGAATTCCACAATGATGCGGAAGGCGCCATAGCCAATCAGGAACAGGCCAGAGACGCTGCCCATCGGGCGCGGCTTGCGAATAAACAGGTTGAGAATGACGAATAGCACGATGCCTTCCAGCAGCAGCTCATAGACCTGCGACGGATGGCGCGGCAGAACGCCGTAGGTTGCCAGCAGCGACTGCCATTCCGGGTGGGTTGCCGCCAGCGCAACGTCTTCGCTGCGTGAGCTGGGAAACAGCATCGCCCATGGCAGATCGGGTGCCACACGGCCCCACAGTTCGCCGTTGATAAAATTACCCAACCGACCGGCACCCAAGCCAAAAGGAATCAGTGGTGCAATAAAATCAGCGACCTGGAAGAAGTTACGTTTGGTGCGACGGGCGAACCAGAGCATCACAACAATGACGCCAATCAGGCCACCGTGGAACGACATGCCGCCATCCCAGACTTTAAACAGATAAAGCGGATTTTCCAGAAACAACGGCATGTTATAAAACAGCACATAACCAATACGGCCGCCGAGAAATACGCCCAGGAAGCCAGCATAGAGCAGGTTTTCCACTTCATCTTTTGTCCAGCCGCTGCCGGGCTTGTTGGCGCGACGCACGGCCAGCCACATGGCAAAAAGGAACCCCACCAGATACATCAAGCCGTACCAGTGCAACGATATCGGACCGATGGAGAAGATCACCGGATCGAACTGCGGAAACGCAAGGTAGCCGTTACTCATTTTTCACCATTATTTTTCTGCCCTGAAAAGGGGCGATTAAAGGATTAAGCTAAGCGGAATATAAGGCTGCGCACTATAGCACAGCCTTTTTTATGGCGACGCGCGCAAATGTAAACGTCGGTCAACGGCCACCGCGAATCAGGCCGCCCAGTCCACGTCGTTCCATAAACATGGCAACCTGCTGACGCACTTCACTGGCGGTTTGCGCACGTAGCGCTTTACCGGCCATCTGTTGCGCCTCTTCCAAATCGGTATGGCGCAGCAGATATTTCACACGCGGGACGTTCTTGCCGTTCATGCTGAGATGAAAATAGCCGAGGCCGACCAGCAGCATCACGCACATCGGATCGCCCGCCATTTCACCGCATAAGCAGAGCTCCAGACCCGCCTGCGCGGCGTCCTGAGCAATGCGGTGCAGCGCCTGCAGCATCGCCGGATGCAGCGAATCATACAGGCTGGCAACGCGCGTATTGTTGCGATCCACTGCGAGCAGATACTGCGTTAAGTCGTTGGTGCCGACCGAGATAAAATCGACGCGGCTGGCGAGATGGCCAATCATATAGAGCATGGAAGGCACTTCAATCATCACGCCGATGCGCGGCCGCGGAATGCGGTAGCCGATCATCTCTTCCACTTCACGACCGGCGCGATCGATCAGTTTTTTCGCCTCATCAATCTCATCAATGCTGGTGATCATCGGCAGTAAAATGCTCAGGTTGCCGGTTGCCGCATTGGCACGCAGCATAGCGCGGACCTGCACGAGGAAAATTTCCGGCTGATCCAGCGTTAAGCGAATGCCACGCCAGCCAAGACATGGGTTCTCTTCGCTGATCGGCATGTAAGGCAGCTGTTTATCGGCGCCGATATCGAGCGTACGCAGGGTTACCGGCTTATGGTGAAACAGCTGCAGCATGCCCTGGTACTGCGCCACCTGCTCCTCTTCCGTCGGGAAGCCGCTTTGCAGCATAAAAGGAATTTCGGTGCGATAAAGGCCGATGCCATCGACCCAGCTGTCCAGTGCGCGTTCATGCTCGGCGCTGAGACCGGCATTCAGCATCACCTGTACCCGCTGGCCGCTTTTCAGCTCGCCAGGCTGCTCGACCACGCCTTCAGCTACTTTGCTGAGCGCGTTCTCTTCAACAATCAGCCGCTGATATTCCTGCAGCAGTACCGGCTCCGGGTCAATCAGCACTTCACCGCGATAGCCATCTACCACCAGCAACCGTTTGTTCAGCAGCTCAGGCTGAATGTCTGCGCCCATCACCGTTGGAATGCCCATGGCACGTACCAGAATCGCGGCGTGCGAGTTGGAGGCGCCATCGCGCACGACTACGCCCGCCAGCCGCTCCTGCGGCAGTTCCGCCAGCGTGGTGGCGGTCAGTTCATCCGCAACGAGAACAAAACGTTCCGGCCAGGCGTTGGTGCCCTGCAGCGTATCATCGAGGTGAAACAGCAGGCGCTGGCCGAGCACGCGCAGATCGCCGGCGCGCTCGCGCAGATAGTTATCCTGCAGCCGGGCAAACTGCGCCGCGTACTGCTCAATCACGGTTTTAACCGCCCATTCCGCCACGGACCCCTGCTCAATCTCGGCAAAGAGATCTTTTTTCAGACGTGCATCGCTGAGCAGGTGCGAATAGAGATCGAAAATTGCCGCACTCTCTTTCTGCACGCTGGCGGTGAAGCGTTTACTGAAGCGGCGGAATTCGGTCGCCGCCTCGCCCATTGCCAGCGTCAGGCGTTCGCGTTCGCTTTGAATATCGAGCGTGGAAGCCTGTGTGACCTGATCGAGGGAGGGCTGCGTGGTATCAACCCAGCCGGGTGCCACCGCCACGCCGGTCGCGGCGGCGATAGCGCGAATACGCGTCTGTCGAAACTGGCCAAATAGCTGGCCAAGCTGAGCCTGCGACAGCAGCGTGCCCAGCTGCGTAGCCAGCGTAACCAGAAACGACTCTTCGCTTTCATCAAACTGACGGTGTTCACGCTGCTGAACCACCAGCACGCCAGAGAGCTGGCGACGAGTGATTATCGGCACGCCGAGAAAAGAGCGATAGCGCTCTTCTTTTACTGAGGGAATGTATTTAAAACTGGGATGGCTCTGCGCATCGGCAAGGTTGATCGGCTCAGCCAGACGGCCAACCAGACCCACAATGCCTTCATCAAACGCGAGCGTGATGGTACGGCCACGGGGCTTTTTCAAACCGCGCGTGGCCATCAGGTAATAACAGCGGCGATCGTGATCGGCGAGGTAAACCGAGCACACCTCGGTGTTCATCGCAAAGCAGATCTCATTTACGAGAATTTCGAGCGCTTCACTCAGACGTGGCGCACCGGCAACCTTCTCTACAATTTCGCGCAACTGAGTGAGCATAATCTGGGTCGACTAACCTCTTTTACGCCGCCAGGCAGGCGCATTACGCTGAACTGTATTCTCCTGCATCGGCATAACCACGGTAGAGAACTCTTTCATCACGCGGCGATATACGTCGCGCTTAAACGAGACAACCTGCCGTACCGGATACCAAAAGCTGACCCACCGCCAGCCGTCGAATTCTGGCGTACTGCTGGTTTGCATATTGATATCCGCTTCATTACACATCAACTGCAGAAGAAACCATTTTTGTTTCTGGCCGATACAGACCGGCTTTGTATCCCAACGCACCAAACGCTTCGGCAACTTGTAGCGTAACCAGTTACGGGTTGAGGCAAGAATACGCACATCTTTGCGATGCAAACCCACTTCTTCAAAAAGTTCGCGGTACATCGCCTGTTCCGCCGTCTCACCAGGATTAATACCGCCCTGAGGAAACTGCCACGAGTGCTGACCAAAACGTCTGGCCCATAAAACTTGTCCCTGCCTGTTACAGATTACGATACCTACATTCGGGCGGTAGCCATCATCATCGATCACTGGACTACCTCAAACTAAAATTCAGATAGCCTGATTGTTTCATACTCCTTACAGACGGTAAACCACTGGTTAAGCGCACCGACAGCGGATAACAAAGGGATAACTCACAGAAAAAGTCATACTTATAAACAGAGGCAGCTAAATCTGTGCGATCTTATGCACGTTTTCTGTGGATAGCTTTGTGCAGAACAGGGTAAAGAATGGGATCAACCTGTTCGCCGCCGCGAGCTAAGCCCAAAGAGTTAACAATAAAAGTCTATATTATTCAGTAAAATGAAATTTTATCCATGCAGTTATCCCCGTCTTAGGGATCGCTTTTTGGCGAGACAGATCGATCAGTGGTGAAAGATCGACCAGTGGCGATGTTATCCACAGCAATTGCCAAAAAGATCGGCACTCAGGCACAAAAACTGTGCAAAAAGGTGTTCGTCAAGCCTGTAAATCGAACCAGTAGCGGTAACATTGCCCGGTTATCCCATTTTTCTGTGGATAAACCGGTGTAAGATCCTGTTCATTGTTGATGACAAGCTGGTAAAAGTGTCACGTCATATAAAACAGTTGCATGAACGATCGGTGAAAAACGCATGATTTATCATGCTATTATTTTTCCTTAAACTGCACTGGCGCTCTGTATAAAACGCGCCATGACAAACTGATTAAATTTTGAACAGCAGCAGGCTTGCTTATGACTCCCCTTTTACTGCCCGCAGGACCACCTGAAAGTGAAGCCGAACTGCTGGCGCGCGCACAGCTGCTGGCTGGTTTGACCCTGAGCGAGGTGGCAGAACAGGTGGGTATGGTGCAACCGCGCGATCTGAAAAGAGATAAGGGCTGGGTTGGTATGCTGCTGGAAACCGCGCTGGGCGCCAGCGCTGGCAGCAAACCGGAGCAGGATTTTGCCCATCTCGGTGTTGAGCTAAAAACCATCCCGATCGACAGCCAGGGAAAGCCGCTGGAAACCACCTTTGTCTGCGTCGCGCCGCTGACCGGCAACAGCGGGCTGACGTGGCAGCGCAGCCACCTACGGCATAAACTGTCGCGCGTGCTGTGGATTCCAGTCGAGGGCGAACGCACTCTTCCACTGGCGACGCGGCGCATCGGTTCCCCTTTGCTGTGGAGCCCGGATGCTGAAGAAGAGGCAGAACTGCGCCGTGACTGGGAAGAGCTAATGGACATGATCGTGCTGGGCGAGGTAGAGCAAATCACCGCTCGCCATGGTGAGGTCTTACAAATCAGGCCAAAAGCGGCCAACAGCCGTGCCCTGACCGCCGGTATCGGTAAAGATGGCCAGCCAATCATGACGTTACCGCGCGGATTTTATCTTAAGAAACGTTTTACCGCTGCGCTGCTGGCGCGCCACTTTCTGCTTTAAAGTTGGTTAACCTGCTGATTTTCCTCTCTCCTGACGCCAAACTGCGCTGTGCTGGCAGCGTTGACATTGTCAAGAACAACCCATGCTTAGCGCCTATTTTAAGAATGGTGCGATTAAACTGCGCGCGCAAATGGATTATTACTACACTGTTGAGGGTATCAGTGAGGGAGAATCAGGAATGAGGTGGATGTCTGGCGTCGTATTAGCGACGGTAACGTGTTTGTTAGGTGGTTGTAGTAGCGATTATGTGATGGCAACCAGGGATGGGAAAATGATCATGACCGACGGCAAGCCGGAAATTGATAAAGAGACCGGGCTGGTGAAATACACCGATCAGTCAGGTCATGAAATGCAGATCAATAGTGATGAAGTCTCAACCATTATTGAACGCTAAGTTCCTCATTCATCGCCTGTTATACCTTTCAGCTATAGCAGGCGCATTTCCCGATAAATCCCCCCTTCCCCCACTGCGATGACGCGGTTATAGTCAAAAAAGCCCCGATCAGCACTGCGTTATCTATTACATAAAGAAAAAGGAAGCCGGCAATGCAATATCACCGTATCCCCCACAGCTCGCTGGAGATCAGCCAGCTGGGATTAGGCACCATGACGTTTGGTGAGCAGAACAGCGAAGCCGACGCCCATGCACAACTCGATTTAGCCCTGCGCAGCGGGATCAACCTGATCGACACCGCAGAAATGTATCCTGTGCCACCGCGTCCTGAGACCCAGGGCCTGACGGAAAAGTACATTGGCAGCTGGATTAAAGCGCGCGGCAACCGCGACAAAATTGTGCTGGCCAGTAAAGTGGCCGGTCCATCACGCGGCAACGATGCCGGGATCCGCCCCAATCAGGCCTTGGATCGTAAAAACATTCGTGAAGCCCTTGATGCCAGCCTGAAGCGGCTGAACACCGATTATCTCGATCTTTATCAGCTGCACTGGCCGCAGCGGCAGACCAACTGTTTCGGCAAGCTCGGCTATGAATATGTCGACGGCGCCGTGCCAGTGACACTGCTGGAAACGCTGGAAGCGCTGGCTGAACAGGTGCGCGCCGGTAAGATTCGTTACGTCGGCGTGTCCAATGAAACGCCATGGGGCGTGATGCGTTATCTGCAACTGGCCGAAAAACATGAGCTGCCGCGCATCGTATCGATTCAAAACCCCTATAGCCTGCTCAACCGCAGTTTTGAAGTCGGCCTGGCGGAAATCAGCCAGCATGAAGGCGTGGAACTGCTGGCCTATTCCTGTCTGGCCTTCGGCACGCTGAGCGGCAAGTACCTGAACGGTGCTAAGCCAGCCGGTGCCCGTAACACGCTGTTCAGCCGTTTTACCCGCTACAGCGGCGATCAGTCACAGCAGGCGATTGCCGCCTACGTCGACGTGGCCCAGCGTTTTGGTCTCGATCCGTCGCAGATGGCGCTGGCCTACGTGCGGCAGCAGCCGTTTGTTGCCAGCACCCTGTTGGGTGCCACTACGCTTGAACAGCTGCAGTTGAATATTGACAGCTTTAACCTGACGCTGAGTGAAGAGGTGCTGCTGGAGCTGGAAGCGGTGCACCGTCGGTATACTTACCCGGCACCATAAACAGAGGCCAGGGGATAGCCTTGCCGGCGGGCTTTTTTGCCTTGCAGGCGGGCTTTTAGGGTCAGTGTCTTAAGGTCAATGTCTTAAGGTCAACGTCTTAAGGTCAATGTCTTAAGGTCAATGTCTTAAGGTCAACGTCTTAAGGTCAATGTCTTTAAGGTCAACGTCCATTTCGTTCTGCCCTTCGGGCCGCCCGAGCAGGGGCGGCATGCGCCCCGCCCCTGCACCCCGGCTATCCGGCAAACACAACCGCCCGCCAAAGGCGGGTTCCCTCAGCAAAACCCTTTTCCTGACGGACCGGACGCGATTCGCTCCCAGCTCAACGCGCCCTCTCGCCGCATCCCTGCGGCTCGCCCTGGAAAACGCTTTTGCCTCGGCGTTTGTGATGCCTCCTCAAAGTCAAAACCCAGGTCAAAACCTAAAAAACAAAGAATAAAAACGCGTCAAAAGTACTTTAAAAACACTTCAAGAACGCTTCAAAGGCACTTCAAAGGCACTTCAGAATTAAAGGTGCGGCTGCACTTTGCTGACGCATTATTTAGATGTCATTTTATCCAGCATTCAACACAAAGCTCGGACCTAAGTTATCAATTATTAAGGTTAAAAATTAAGTTACGCATTAAAGAGTCAGCTTCCTTGCTGGTTGGTCAGTTAGTTGGTTAGTTGGTTAGTTGGTTAGTGGGTATATGATTTTATTTTTAAGTTTTATTTTAAATTCTTGTCTTATTCTTTTAGGTTTTGACCTGGGTTTTGACTTTGAGGAGGCATCACCACCGCTGAGGAGGTGAACATTTTAGGATGTCCCGCCATGGATGGCGGGACAAGGGAGCGCTGAGCGGGGAGCGAATCGCGAGCGGTCCGTGAAGAAATGTGAACCGACGAAGGTACCCGCCTGCGGCGGGCGGTTGTGTTTGCCGGATAGCGCGGGTGCAGGGCCGGGGCGACTGCCGGCCCTGCTCGGGCAGGCTTTAGCCTGTACGAAACGGTCCTTGACCTGGCCCTGCCCGAGCTGCCTTCAGGCAGAACGAAATCGATTTTGACCTTAAGACATTGACCTTAAGACATTGACCTTAAGACATTGACCTTAAAGGCCGCCCGACCTCGGGCAACACCAGACGGCCCTGGGCCGTCACACTCGCTTTCGACCACTCACCCATAATATTGTTATCGCCACGGCAAACAGCACGCCGAAGCCGACACCGGTGGCAACCGGCGAAGCGCCCAGCTTCACCGCCAGCGAGTAGAGCGCCAGCATAATCAACATGGCGCTGTTTTCACCGAGGTTCTGCACCGCAATCGCGTTACCCGCGCCAACTGACTGCTTGCCGCGCTCCTGCAACAGCGCATTCAGCGGCACCACGAAAAAGCCGCCGAGTACGCCAATGACCACCAGCACGCCGTAAGCAGGCAGTAGCTGATGTTGCAAAGAGAACGCGACAACCGCAACGCCAATCAGCACGCCCGCAGGCATACAGCGCGCCACAGTTTTCAACGTCACCAGTTTGGCCGCGGCCGCGGCGCCAAACACGATGCCAATCGCCACCATGGCGTTAAGCAAGGTTGGCGTTTTGTTATCGCTGATGCCCAACGCCGCCGGAACCCACAGCACCAGCAGAAAACGCAACGTAACGCCAGCACCCCAGAACAGGCTGGTGCCCAGCAGCGAGAAACGCGTTTCACCGTTATGCCACAGCACACGGCAGGCGCTGAAAAACTGCTGCGCCATCCGTAGCGGATGCCAGCTTTGCCCAGGCCGGGCGGAACGCAGTTTCGGGATCAGCAGATTCGCTGCCACCGCAATTGCATACGCCACCACACAGGCGACGATCGCGCCGGTAAGATTCCAGTCGGCCAGGATGCCACCGGCTACCGAGCCCACCAGGATGGCGGCGATGGTTGAAGCTTCCATCAGCCCGTTGGCCTTCACCAGCTTATCGCCGCGGGTGATTTCGCCAAGAATGCCATATTTGGCCGGTGAATAAGCCGCCGCACCGATGCCCACCAGGCTGTAGCCGAGAAATGGATTGGCGCCAAACACCATCGCCAGCGTACCCAGCAGTTTCAATCCGTTGGCGAACATCATCACGCGCCCTTTAGCAAAACTGTCAGCTAACTGGCCGACAAAGGGCGCGAAAATAATGTAGGTGGCGACGAAAACCATCTGCAACACCGGCTGGCTCCAGTCGGGATAGAGCTGATTTTTCAGCACCGCCAGCGTGGCAAACAGCAGTGCATTGTCACCAAAGGCCGAGAAAAACTGCGCGACGATCACCGCCAGCATGCCGCGTGACAACAGCGGTGAATCGGGTTGCGTAACAGAACTCATGCCGGATCCGCCTCTTGTTCTTCAGCCATTTTTTTCAGCGCCACAAAGTCGGGCTTGCCGCTGCCGAGCATCGGTAACTGCTTCAGATAACGAATATCGCGCGGCACCGCCAGCTCACTGTTGCCCAGCTCACGCGCCGCTTGTTGCAGCTGACTACGCTGCAAAGCATCATCGGTCGTGAACAGCACCAGCGCTTCACCGCGGCTGCCGTCTGGTTTAATCGAGGCCGCATGCTGTTTCTCCGGCGACGCCTTCAGCGCCAGCTGCTCCACGCTTTCCAGCGATACCATTTCGCCAGCCAGTTTGGCAAAGCGCTTCATGCGGCCCTGAATCTGGCAAAAGCCGCCTTCATCAAAGCTGACGATATCGCCGGTGTCATACCAGCCTGCTTCCATCTCGCCTTCACCATTATCCGCCACCGGTGCCTCCAGCACGCCCGGATTCTCCACGCGCAGATAGCCTTTCATGATGTTTGGCCCGCGCAGCTGTAACTTACCGCCCTGCTCGATGCCTGGCACCGAAATCAACCGCGAATCCATCGCTGGCAGAATACGGCCAACGCTGTGCACTTTAGCCGCCATCGGTACGTTGATCGCCACCACCGGCGCGCATTCTGTTACGCCATAGCCTTCGAGAATACGGATGCCAAAACGATCCTGCCACAGCTGGCGCGTGCCTTCCTGCAGCTTCTCTGCGCCTGCCACCACATAGCGCAAGCGGGCAAAATCGTAAGGATTGGCGAAACGCGCATAGTTGCCAAGAAAGGTTGAGGTACCGAACAGCACGGTGCAGTTGCGGTCGTAAACCAGCTCAGGAATGATGCGATAGTGCAGCGGGCTGGGATAAAGAAAGGTTTGTGCGCCGGTCATCAGCGGCGTAAACAGGCCCACGGTCAGACCAAAGGCGTGGAACAGCGGCAGCGACGCCATAAAACGATCGCGCGGCGTGAAATCGGCCACGGTACGAATCTGCTCCACGTTAGCCAGCAGGCTTTTATGGGAATGTACCACCCCTTTCGGATTACCTTCGGAGCCGGAAGTAAACAGCACCATCGCGGCATCTTCCGGTTGCTGCGCCACGGCGGCACGGCGCGGCATCAGCAGATGCAGCAGGATCCACAGTTTATCCTGACGGGTAATGGTCTCTTTCAGATCTTCGAGATAAACCCACTGTACGTCGCTGAGCGCCTCCGGCAGATGCTGTAATTTGCCTTTTTCCAGGAACTGGCGTGAGGTAAAGACCGTTTTGATCTCTGCTGCCGTTAGCGCCACGCGCAGGCCGTTAACGCCCGCGGTGTAGTTGAGCATGGCCGGGATGCGTCCGCGCAGTGAAGCGCCAAAAATGGCTGCGGCGGTAACCGTGGTGTTCGGCAGCAGCAGGCCAACGTATTCGCCCGGCGCGCTGTAGCGCTCCAGAATACGGCCAACGCCCAGCGATTTTTTCAGCAGCGACGTATAGCTGTCGGGTTTGAAATTGATATCTTCAATACAGGGTTTAAACCAGCCGTAGCGATCGCGCGCGCTAAGCAGCGCTTCGTATAGCGTTTCCCGTGGCCGCACTGCCATGCGTGCTTCCATCATCACATGATGCAGATGTTCACCGGCTAACAGACGACGCTGCCGCGCGGTGGCGGCTTCCGGCATGGGAATGGTGGTGGACGGCAACAGCGTCAGCGTGATGCGGGGAAACAGCCGCCGCTTAAAGGTGCCGCCCAGGCGACCAAAAGGCGTAAACTCCGCCCCTTCAATGCGCATTGGCACCACGCTGGCCTGCGATTTCGCCGCCACAAAACCGGCACCGCTGTAGATTTTCATCAGCGAACCAGTGACGCTAATCCGCCCTTCCGGAAAGATCACCACCGGCTGACCGGTACGCAACGTTTTGATCAGGCGTTTAATCGACAGCGGATTGGTGGGATCCAGCGGCACAAAATCGATCACCGGCTTCAGCAGGCGCATAAACCATTTGTCGCCAATCGACGAGTAGACGGCAAATACCGGCTTGATCGGCAGGAACAGCGCCAGCAACATGCCATCCAGGAAGGAGACATGGTTTGGCGTAATCAGCACCCGTTCTTTATGCAGCGCCGAGAGATCGCCCCGTAGCTCAACCCGCCACAGCAAACGAAAGATAAATCGAAACAAACTAAACAGCATGCCAGCTCCTTGAGCATCAGATTCGCATCAGCCATGCAGGATATAGCGTTCACTGGCATTGTTAAAGCTGTACGCACCCCCCCGCTCCGCCCGTTGCCACGCCGCCACACGATAATATGCTGCCCACCACGTGCACGCGGCATAATGGCCACACGCCGCTGACTCATCATTTCCCAGCGGCCTCCCGATGCAGCCAGCTATCCCCCATCCATCCGCCCATTTATCCGATCATTCCGTCAGCCTCAATACGCCACACGGCCTTCGCCTTTAGATTTGGATTTGGATTTGGATTTGGATTTGGATTTGGATTTGGATTTGGATTTGTTTTAAGACTTTGCTTTTAGTCTGTTTGTTTTTGACCTGGATTTTGACCTTGAGGAGGCATCACAAACGCCGAGGCAAAAGCATTTTCCAGGGCGAGCCGCAGGGAAGCGGCGAGAATAAGCGTCGCGCCGGGAGCGCGTCGCGCATGGTCCGTCGGAAAAGGGTTTTGCTGAGGGTACCCGCTTCAGCGGGCGGTTGTGTTTGCCGGATAGCGCGGGTGCAGGGCCGGGGCGACTGCCGGCCCTGCTCGGGCAGGCTTTAGCCTGTACGAAATCGCTTTTGACCTGGCCCTGCTCGGTCTGCCTTTAGCCTGAACGAAATGGACCTTGACCTTAAGACATTGACCCTAAAAGGCCAGCCCGCCAGGGCCCCCCTCACCCATGCCCATACAACGCATCCGGCGGAATATTCATATGCTTCAACACCGGCCCAATAATATTGCCAAACACCGGCGCCGCCACCGAACCACCAAAGTGATCGCCTGCGGTAGGATGGTTAATCATGATCACCAGCGCCACCTCCGGATGGCTGGCAGGCGCGACGCCAACGGTATAGTTGATATAGCCACCGTCATATTTGCCACTGGCGCCCATTTTCTCTGCGGTACCGGTTTTGATCGCCAGCCGATAGCCAGGCACCGCCGCACGCACGCCGGAGCCGCCGGGCAGCGCATCGCTCTCCATCATGTGGATCACATCCTTCACCGTTTCCGGGTTGGCCACCTGTTTGCCAATCACCGGCGGCGTAACCTTGGTGATCGACAGCGGACGGTAAACACCATAGGCACCGATAGTGGCGTATTCGCGGGCGATCTGCAGCGGCGTCACGCGCAGGCCGTAACCAAAGGAGAAGGTCGCGCGCTCGATGTCAGCCCAGCGCTGGCGGTGCGCCGGAAAATAGCCGACACTTTCACCGGTCAGCCCTAAGCCGGTGGGTTTGCCAAGACCAAACGCCTGATAGGTATTGACCAGCGCTTCGGCAGGCATCGCCAGCGCAATATGCGATACGCCAATGTCGCTGGATTTTTGCAGAATGCCGGTCATGGTCAGGCGCGGCCAGTGGCCGACGTCGCGGATCAGATGGCCGTTAACACGGTAAGGCGTGGTATCAATCACCGAATCGGCGCGCACCAGATGGCGCTCCAGCCCTTCCATCACCACCAGCGGTTTCACCGTCGAGCCAGGCTCATAGCTGTCATTAATCGCCGCGTTGCGCATCTGCGCCGGTGAGGCATCGGCATAGTTATTCGGGTTAAAAGAGGGATAAGAGGCCATCCCGAGAATTTCGCCGGTATCGACTTTCACCAGCACCGCGGCGCCGGAGTCAGCTTTGTTTAACAGCACGCCATCGCGCAGTTTGCTGTAGAGCGTGTACTGATCGAACTTGTCGATGCTCAGCTGCACGGTCGGCGGCTGTTTTGGCGGTTCATAATCGATCATGGCAATAATGTTGCCTTCGCCATCCTGACGGTATTTCTCCACGCCCGGCTCGCCCTGCAGCAGCTTATCGTAACCGTGTTCCAGCCCGTTCAGCCCTTTATTATCGGCACCGACCACGCCAAGCAGCGGCGCGGCGGCTTCGCTCATCGGATAAAAGCGGCTGTCATTGTAAACGCTGCTGATGCCTTTCAAATGCAGCTTGCTGATGTCCTTGGCGATGCCCAGCTCGATTTTGCGGCCAAGATAGAGAAAGCGCTTGCGCGGATTGGCCTGAATTTGCGCGGCGATCGCCTCAGGTCGTTCATTCAGCGCGTTGGCGAGATATTGCCACTTGGCGTTGGTGAAATCGGGATGTGCCTCGAGCACGCGCTGTGGATCGGCGATGATATCGCGTGCCGGAACGCTCAGCGCCAGCGCCTCGCCGTTACGGTCCAGTAACGTGCCGCGATTGGTGGGCAACGTCACGGTACGCAGCGAGCGCTGATCCGCTTCGTGTTCCAGCATCGGATGGTTGATCAGCTGGAGATCGCCCACGCGTGCCAGCAGCAACACCAGGCAGGTCAGCACGCCGAGGCAGATCAAGCGAAAACGGAACGGATTAAACGGCGCTTTGATCTGGTCTTTTCCAAGAAATTTTTTTATGCGAGGCATGTCGATGGCTGCGGCAGATGAGGTAACTGGCTGGAAGTTATAAAGAATATCACTGCGGGTTTACAGGAAAACTGTGTTTCGATTCGTTAGCATCGAATGAAACGTGGGCGTTATCAACGCGTTAGCAGGGCCAGGAAATTTCAGGCAAAAAAAACCTGCGCATCTGCGCAGGTCGGTGTAATCAAGAAAACTTTTGATGTTCACCCATCAATACCTCTGGGACTTAAAATGTAGCAACCGATGCCTTGCCCTCGCCATCACATATTCGCAACAGTTACCCGCAAAATGTAACCAGCCATGTGATCCTTAACTGAATTTGCGACTGGCCGCTTTTTGCGCCTGCACAAGACAGCTCATGGCGTTGGGTCCCTGGGTCAGCGATGAGGTGCCGATATCCAGCGTCAGCACGTTAGGATTGCCGGCGCGATCGTGATCGTGCCAGGCCTGGCCAAAGCCGGGATCGAACCAGGCGCCGGTGGCGATGAGCACCACGCCAGGCGTCACGCCGTCGGTCAGCCTTACGCCCGCCAGCATGCGACCACGATCGTTAAACACCTCAATTTCATCGCCGTCTGCCAGCTGGCGCGCCGCGGCGTCGTCATGATGCATCCACAGCGTTTCGTGCCCGGCGGTTTTGTTGCCCTGTACGGTGGCGGTGGCATCCATCTGACTGTGCAGCCGATCGCCGGGTTGAATGGAGATCATTTGTAGCGGGAAGCGCTCGCTCAGCGCGCTGCCCAGCCATTCCGCAGGTTCGCGCCATTCAGCGTGACCGGCAAAGTCGCTCAGCGCATAACCGGCGATGGTTTCGCTGAACAGTTCAATTTTGCCGCTGGCGGTTTTAATCGGATTAGCCTGCGCATCGGCGCGAAAATCTTCCATAAAGACATAGGGTTTATCGCTCTGTGGCACCTCAACATAGCCCTGCTGCCAGAACGCCTCGAACGACGGCCACGCCAGCCCTTTCGCCGCATGTGCCCGCGCGCAGCGCTGATAGAGATGCTCAATCCACTGCATTTCATTGCGTTTTTCGGTGAAGGTATCGCGATAGCCGAGTCGCTCAGCCAGATCGGCAAAAATATCGAAGTCGTTACGCGCCTGATGCTGAGGTTTGATCGCCTGATGCATCGCCAGCACAAAACGATCCCGCGAGGAGCCGCCAATGTCGTTGCGTTCCAGCGTGGTGGTCACCGGCAGCACGATATCGGCCATCTGCGCAGCGGGCGTCCAGACAATATCCTGCACGATAACCGTATCGGGACGCTGCCAGCCTGCCACCAGCCGGTTGAGTTGCTGATGATGATGGAACGGATTGCCGCCCGCCCAGTGCACCAGATGAATATCGGGATAGCGGTGCGTTTCGCCCTGAAAAGCGTAAGGCTCGCCGGGATTCAGCAGCATATCGCTGATACGTGCTACCGGAATGGCCAGCCCGGCCGGATTAACGCCGGTGGACATCAGCGGCGCCGGCCCTTCAATGCGTGGATTACCGACGCTGTTCATGGAGCCGTGACCGAACGAGAAGCCACCGCCAGGCAGCCCCGGCTGGCCGAGCATGCTGGAGAGCGCAATCATCATCCAGTAAGGTTGTTCGCCGCGATGGGCGCGCTGCACCGAATAGGAACAGGTGATAAAGCTGCGTTTGCCACACAGCTGCTGCGCCAGCTGGCTGATGCGTGCCGCCGGAATACCGGTAATCGCGCTGGCCCACTGCGGCGTTTTTGCCACGCCGTCGCTTTCGCCGCTGAGATAGGCACGCAGCTGCGGCCAGCCAACGCAGTGCGACTGCAGAAAGGCGTTGTCCACGGCGCCGAGCCGTTCAATTTCCCAGCCCAGCGCCAGCATCAGCGCCACGTCGGTGTTGGGACGAATCGGGATCCACTCCGCATTCACAAATGCCGGGCAGTCATCACGCATCGGGCTGATATTGATCACCGGCGTGCCTTTTGCCGCCAGCCGTTGCAGTGCCGGTTTCAGGCTGTGCTCGCCCGCGCCGCCCGAGGCAACCTGCGCGTTCTTCAGCGCCAGACCACCAAAAGCGAGAAAAATCTCGGCGTGTTCCACCACGCTCGGCCAGTCGGTAACGCGACCGGTCAGCGGCATATAGGTGCCAATCACGTAAGGCAGAAAGAACTGCGCCGCGCCCCAGCTGTAGTTGCCCAGCTGATCGACGCCGCCGCCGCCCTGAAAATAGAAACGACGCACCAGCGTGCGCGCATGGTTTACGCGTCCGACGGAAGACCAGCCGTAAGAGCCGGTGAAAATCCCTTCCGCACCGTAGCGATCGCGCACACGGCGGTTCTCTTCTGCCACCAGATCGAGAGCGGTTTCCCAGTCAACGGCGACAAAATCTTCGCGCCCCCGCAGCGTGCGATCGCTTTTTTCGCGCGATTTAAGCCAGGAACGACGCACCATCGGCTGACGAATACGCTTATCGGAATAGACTAACTCCGGAATGGTATTGAGCATCGGCGAGGGATCGCTGTCGGCAAAAAAGGGCTCACAGCCAACCAGACGATCGTTGTCGGTTACGGCGGTAAAAGCGCCCCAGTGGGCAAGATGCGGCACGCGTTTTTTCATAGTCAATTTCTGGCAGGCGGGAGAACAGGAGCCACAGAATAGCATTTTTGCGCCGCGTCGCCAGCGTTGCCGCCCGCGCAACATGCCGCTGAAACTCACCGCTTTTGCGACGAAACTGACATTCTGTTGGCTTGAACCAGACACGCTTTTCCGTAACACTGGAGCCATGTGTAAACGTTTACCCAGGATGTATGCAAACGCATGGCCACGATAAAGGATGTAGCCCGTCTGGCGGGCGTGTCGGTCGCAACGGTTTCGCGCGTGATTAACAATTCGCCGAAAGCCAGTGAGAGTTCCCGTCAGGCCGTCGGCAGCGCGATGGAAGCGCTGCAATACCATCCCAACGCCAATGCACGCGCGCTGGCACAACAATCCACCGAAACCATCGGCCTGATTGTGGGCGACGTTTCCGACCCTTTTTTCGGCGCAATGGTCAAAGCGGTGGATGAAGTGGCCGGAGAGACCGGCAACTTTTTGCTGATTGGAAACGGTTATCACAACGAGCAAAAAGAGCGGCTGGCAATTGAGCAGCTAATGCGCCATCGCTGCGCGGCGCTGGTGGTCCACGCCAAGCAGATTCAGGACAGCGAACTGATTGCGCTGATGAAGCAGATTCCCGGCATGGTGCTGCTGAACCGGCTGCTGCCGGGGTTTGAATCACGCTGCATTGCGCTGGACGATCGCTACGGTGCCTGGCTGGCAACTCGCCATCTGATTCAGCAGGGGCATCAGAACATCGCGTTTATCTGCTCAACGCACCATATTTCCGATGCGGAAGATCGGCTACGCGGCTATTACGACGCGTTACGCGAGCACGATTTGCCCTGCAACGATCGGCTGGTAGCCTTTGGCGAGCCGGATGAACGCGGCGGCGAACAGGCGATGACCGAGCTGTTAGGCCGCGGCAAAACCTTCACCGCCGTTGCCTGTTACAATGATTCGATGGCTGCCGGTGCGCTGGCGGTGCTCAGCGATAACGGTATCGTGGTGCCCGAGGCGATGTCGCTGATCGGCTTCGACGATGTGCTGGTTTCCCGTTACGTGCGTCCTCGCCTGACCACCATCCGCTATCCGATTGTCACCATGGCGCAGCAGGCCGCCGCGCTGGCCCTCGCGCTGGCAAACGGCCAGCCGCTGCCGGAAGTGACGAATATGTTTAGCCCAACGCTGGTGAGACGGCATTCCGTTAGTGGACCGGGATGAGGGGGGATTGGCCTTGAGGCGGCGGGCCTTTTAAGGACCAGGCCAGGGACCCTTTCGTTCTGCCTTGCAGGCGGGCTTTTAAGGTCAATGTCTTTAAGGTCAACGGCCATTTCGTTCTGCCTGAAGGCAGTACGAAATAGCTTTTGACTTTAAGAAGCCGCCTGCCAGGCACAACGCAGAGCCGCCCGCTTTCGGGCAAACCCGCTGGCCTTTCTGGCCCAGCCCCCCCTCCTACATCAGCTTGCCCTGAAAAATCGGCACCGATTCAAACAGATAACCATCGAAATCCGGAGCGTTAGCATCCGAGATCTCAAGCAGCGTGTTTTTTACATTTTCCAGGTGCTGCCACATCGCCTGCCAGGAACCCATCACGTCGCGGCGTCGCAGCGCGGCGAGAATAGTCTGGTGCTCGCTCAGCCACTTAAGGCGATAGCTGCGGGTTTCAATGTGCGCACGCAGCTGTTGCCATAAGGGATTGTTTTCATGATGGCGCCAGACGCTGGTCACGGTATCCAGCAACATCTGATTTTGCGTGGCGCCCGCCAGAAGCAAATGAAACAGCTTATCGTTATCCTGGCTGCTGTCGTTCATGGCGATGGCACGCTGTTCCTGCTCCAGCGTGCGGCGCAGATTCTCAATATCCGCTTTGGTCGCCATGCGGGCAGCAAAGGCGGCGATGTTACTCTCCAACAGCTGACGCGCCTGTAGCATCTCAAACGGGCCAACGTCACTGCGAAAAAAGGCCTCTTCTTCATCACTGGTGGCGGAAGGAATGCGCATCACATACACGCCGGAGCTTTGCCGGATATCAACGGTGCCCTCCAGCTCCAGCATCAATAACGCTTCGCGCACGATAGTGCGGCTGACGCCCCAGGTTTCGGCAATGGCGCGTTCGGTCGGCAAGCGCGAGCCCACCGCATACATGCCATCGATAATTTGCTGGCGCAGGTGCTGGCCAATCTCCTGATACTGCTTCTTTTCTTGCGGCACTGCACCCTTCTCCACGTGATCACCTTAACCCTTAACGAACAGATAAAATCGTCAGCGCATATGATGATACGTTATGCGCCGCCTGGCTGCGGCAGCGCATTATGACGATGAAGCGCTAGTTTACCAAAGCCAGCGCCTGATCGAGTACTTTTGCACCATTGAGCGTGCCGTAAGCCACGGAATCGATCACCGCGATAGGAATCTGATGGCTGTCGGTGAGTTTGCGGTTCTCCTCCAGCTTGAAGCGCACCTGCGGCCCAAGCAGCACCACCGCCACCTCGCCGGGATTGTTTTCCAGCTCTTCGCGCAGGTTCTGCTCCGGAATGGCATAAATGTGATAGCTCAGGCCACGGGCGGCCGCCTCTTTTTCCATCCGCGTCACCACCATTGAGGTAGACATGCCTGCAGCGCAGGCGAGTACGATACGTTTCATGGGTAACTCCTTATTTATCCTCATCATCCAGCGTGAGGGTTAACTGTCGGCTGTCGCGCAGCGTGCGGAACCAGTGCGCGGATTTTTTCATCCGGCGCTGACGTTGATGCTCAAGATCGATCTCAATCAGGCCGTAGCGATTTTTAAAGGCGTTCATCGGTGAGACGTTGTCCGTAAACGCCCACAGCATGTAACCCAGACAGTTACAGCCCGCTTCGCGTGCCAGCAGTGCCTGGTAAAGATGCTCAGCGATAAAATTGATGCGGTAATCGTCCTGAATTTCGCCATTTTCCTGACGAAAACGCGCTTCATTTTCGATGCCCATACCGTTTTCGGCGATAAACCACGGAAAATTGCCATATTCCTGCTTCATGCGCTGCGCCATATCCCAGACGATGCGCGGCTGAATTTCCCAGCCGCGTGACGGGTTCATCCGTCGTCCCGGCAGCTCAAAGTGCTCGTAATAAAAGGCAGGATGAAAAGGCGTTTCCGCATGCCAGGCGCGCGACGGCGCTTTTACCCGATGCGGATAATAAAGATTCAGCCCAACCTCATCGACGCGATTTTCGGCGATCAGCGCCAGCTCTTCGGCAGTATAATCCCATTGAATATCATGTATTTGCAGCAGCGCCATCAGCTCGGCGGGATAAGCGCCTTTGATCGCCGGATCGAGAAACACGCGGTTGTAGAACAGATCGTAGATCTCCGCCGCCTGCTGATCGTGGGCGGCCGCAGAACGCGGATAGGTCACTTCGGGATTGAGAATCGTACCGACGCTGCCGCTGTAGCCCTGTTCACGAAACAGCTTCACCACCTTCGCCGTGGCGAGATTTTTATGGTGGTTCCACTGCATCCAGGTGTGGGTGTTCTGCTGATAAGGCCAGCGCAGCGCATCGAGATAGACCCGCGTCTGCACCACAATCGGCTCGTTAAATACAAACCAGCGCGAAACGCGACCGGCATAGCGGGCAAAAACTTGGTCGGCGTAACGGGTAAACAGCTCAACCACATGTTTGGATGCCCAGCCGCCGTACTGTTCCAGCAGCACCGCCGGCAGTTCGTAATGCTCCAGGCAGAGCATCAGCTCAATGCCCTGTGCCTCCAGCGCATCGATCAGCCGATCGTAATAAGCCGCATACTCTTCATCTACCGTGCCCTGTTCATAGTCGGTGAGAAAACGCGACCAGTTGATCGAGGTGCGGTAGTGCGTCAGCCCGGCGGCCTTCATCAATGCCACATCTTCCTCGAAGCGGTTAATGAAATCGGTCGCCACCGCCGGGCCGTAGCCGTTGTGCCAGACGTGGCGGTCCTGCTTGTACCAGGCGTCGAGATAGGAATCCTGACCCGGTTTTTTGCCGCTCCAGCCTTCGGTTTGCCAGGCGGAGGCCGCCGCACCGAGAATGAAGTCATCGGGAATAGCTATCTGCTGCTTGCTCATGATATCTCCTTAGTTTTGCACGGCATCAGGCTGCGCCAGCTTCGCCTCGGCGGCTTCTGCACGGCGCGCGGCAACTTTGACAAACGGCAGGTAAATCAGCACCGACACCACAATGCAGACAATTTGAGTTAAAACCGCGCCCATCGATCCGGCAGTAGAGAGCCAGGCGTTAATGATTGGCGGCGTGGTCCAGGGCACCATCACCACCGCTTTACCGGCAAAACCCATCGCGGTGGCGAAGTAGCCGATCGATCCGGTGATCAGCGGCGTGATAATGAACGGGATCGCGAGGATCGGATTCAGCATGATCGGCATACCAAAAATCACCGGCTCATTGATGTTGAACAGACCCGGTCCGATGGAAAGTTTGGCAATTTCCCGCATCTCTTTGCGTTTGGTGGCCAGCAGAACCGCGCTGAGCAGGCCAATGGTCAGGCCGGAACCGCCAATGCTCATGTAAACATCCCAGAATGGCATAGTGATGATGTTCGGCGCCTCAATGCCCTGCTCGAAGGCGTTCATATTGACCAGAATGGCGCCGAGCAGCAGCGGCTCGCGAATCGGTTTGACCATTTGATTGCCGTGAATACCGATCACCCAAAACAGCTGGGCAACGAACATCAGCAGCAGAATGCCCCACAGACTCTGCACCACCGATTCCAGCGGCTCCTGCACCACTTTGTACACCGCATCATAGAGATACATGCCGGTGACGCGGTGGAAGATAAAACCAAAAACGGCGACGGCAGAGACGGTGATCAGCGACGGAATCAGCGCGGAAAACGAGGCGGCAACGTTGGGCGGCACGGTGTCAGGCATTTTGATCTTTAAGCGATCGATGTTCTCCAGCCGACAGTAGATCTCCACCGACAGAATGGCGATGAACATGCCGAGAAACAGGCTCTTGGTATCAGAAAACTGTTTTGCCAGCACGTCGGTCACCAGCTGCATTTCACCGTTGACCATCATCTGCAACGTGGTCGGCGTAACGGAAATAAAGCAGATGATCGCCAGCAGGCCGGGAAACAGCGTTTTAATACCGTTGATGCGGCCCAGTTCGATACCAATTAAAAACACCGCGCCAATATTGAGAAAGCTCAGCGTGGCGTAGTTAATGCTGCTGGTGATCGGCTTCAGGTCAGCCAGAAAGCTCAGTGATGCGAAGCTGGCGAGACCATTTTTCGGATCCAGCACCATGTTGGAGATCAGCACGGAAAAAGCACCAACGATGATCACCGGCATCAGGGTGATAAACGACGCTTTGATCGCCATGATGTAGCGATAACTGTTGAAGCGGGTAGCGAAGCTGCCCAGCGAGTCAATAAGTCGATCCTGTAGAGACATCATTCATACCTCAGGTAAGAGAGTTGGCATCCCGTTATGTGCCTTCTACGGATTCCTTTCGCGTGGCATACCAAAAATAGCCTGCGCAGCGTTTTTTTCTGTGACAAGGCTCCCGGAACCGATTTTTGGTATTCCGGTACGATGAATACTCCAATATTGGCATACCAATAGCGAGAATGGCGTATGGATTATGAACAGGTGATGATGGAACTGCTGATCAGTGCGGGTGAAGCGCGATCGCAGGCGATGATGGCGATTCAGTTTGCGCGGCGACGCGCCTGGCAGGAAGCGGACGACGCGCTGCTGGCTTCAGCGGCGGCAGCGAAAGAGGCGCACAAGGTGCAGACGGCGCTGATTGGCGCAGATGAAGGCGAAGGCAAGGTGCCGGTGACGCTGATCCTGGTTCATGCCCAGGATCATCTGATGAATGCCCTGCTCTGCCGCGATCTGGCAGAAGAGCTGGTGTTATTGCGAAAAGAGATGGCACAGCCGCCTTGCTGAGAAGGCGGTCTGGCTTACAACTCCAGCGCTAACAGCTGCTGGATGGTCTGCGCACGGCGGATTTCTCGCACTTTGCCGCCGTCGAACAGCACTTCCGCAATCAGCGGACGGCTGTTGTAATTTGAAGACATGGATGCGCCATAGGCACCGGTATCGTGGAACACCAGATAATCATCCACCTTCGCCGATGGCAAAGCACGCGGCGCAACCATGCCGCCTTCAAGCTGGGTAAAGACGTCGCCAGATTCGCACAGCGGACCGGCTACCACGCTGTCGACGGTGACGTTCTCATCCAGGCTGCGGCCATCGGCAGGCAGCAGAGAAATATGGTGATAGCTGCCGTAGAGCGAAGGCCGCATCAGATCGTTAAAACCGGCATCCACCAGCACAAAGTGACGGCTGCCCATCGCTTTCACCGCCCGCACCTGCGAGACCAGTACGCCCGACTCGGCGACCAGAAAACGACCCGGTTCGATTTCCAGCTGCACCGCATGGCCGAGATGTGCCGCCACGCGATCGCGCGCGGTGTTCCACAGGCCATAATAGTGTTCGGTATCAATCGCCTCTTCGCCATAATGGTAAGGAATGGAGAGCCCGCCACCCGCGGAGATCGCTTTGGGATCGGCCCCGCTGGTGATAATCATATCCACCATCGCATCGCACACCTGCTCAAGATGGGCGTAATCCACGCCGGAGCCGATATGCATATGAATCCCTGCCAGATGCAGGCCGTAGCGCTGCACCGCCGCCAGAGCTTCCGGCAGATCGCTGTGCCAGATGCCGTGCTTGCTGTTTTCGCCGCCGGTGTTGGTTTTCTGGCTGTGGCCGTGACCAAAACCAGGATTTACCCGCAGCCAGACCGCATGACCAGCCGAAGCCGTACCCAGCTGATGCAGCATGTCGATCGATCCGGCATTCACCGGCACCTTCAGTTCAACAATGCGCGCCAGCGTGGCGTGATCCAGCAGGTCAGCGGTAAAAACGATCTCATCGCCGCCCGGCTGAAAACCGGCAGCCAGCGCCCGTTCAACTTCACCCAGCGAAACGGAATCGACCTTGACGCCCGCTTCACGCATCAGACGCAGAATATGAATATTGGAGCAGGCTTTCTGGGCAAAACGCACGGTATCAAACTGCTGTAACTGGCTGATACGCTGCCGAATAATGTCGGCGTCATAGGCCCAGAAAGGCGCATTGTAGCGCTGCGCCAGCGGCAGCAGGTTGTCACGGTTAAGGGCGGTGTCAGTATTATTCAGCGGGCGCGGCATGGCTTTCTCCTGTCAGTATTCGGTTATTACGCCATAAAAAAAGCATGCTGAAAAATATCTGTTTATCCAGTATCTATTCATTCAGGATATGGTTAGATCGAGACAACTTGCAGGCTTAGGGTAATAATCTTCTGCTCCACGGATGCGCAATGACCAATAAAAACAACTGGCGACAAATCGAGATTTTCCACGCTGTGATGACCAGCGGCAACCTGACGCAGGCGGCGGAGATGCTACACACTTCACAGCCCACGGTGAGCCGCGAACTGGCGCGCTTTGAACAGCAGATCGGCCTGCAGTTGTTTGAGCGGGTGCGTGGACGTTTGCAACCTACGCTTCAGGGGCTGCGGCTGTTTGAAGAGGTGCAACGCTCGTGGTACGGGCTGGATCGCATTATTGATGCCGCCGCGGGTCTGCGCCATTTTCGCCAGGGCGAGCTGTCGATCGCCTGCCTGCCGGTGTTTTCCCAGTCGCTGCTGCCGCGCGTTTGCCAGCCATTTTTACAGCGCTACCCCGATGTCAGCATGAACATTATTCCGCAGGAGTCTCCGCTGCTGGAAGAGTGGCTCTCGGCGCAGCGTTACGATATTGGCCTGACGGAGACGCACAGCACGCCCGCCGGAACCGAACGCCTGCCGCTGCTGACCTGCAACGAAGTGTGCGTGCTGCCGACCGGCCATCGGCTGGCGCAGGCGGAACGGTTGTCGCCCGCTGACTTTGCCGACGAACATTACATCAGCCTGTCGCGCACCGACAGCTATCGTCAGCTGTTGGATACGCTGTTTCTTGAGCATCGGGTGGAACGGCGAATGGTGATGGAGACGCACAGTGCGGCATCGGTGTGCGCGATGGTGAAAGCGGGCGTGGGCGTATCGGTGGTGAATCCGCTGACGGCGCTGGATTACGCCGACAGCGGGGTGATCATCAAGCCCTTCAGCGTGGCGGTGCCGTTTACCGTCAGCCTGATTCGGCCTCTGCACCGGCCCGCCTCGGCGCTGGTCGATACGTTTATCAGCTGGCTACAGCAACAGTGCAGCCAGCTGCGAGAGCAGGAACCGGCGCTACGCTTTTAAGCGTGCGCGGTCTCGCCTGGACCGCGTGAACGGCGAAAGGTGATTAAGCAGACCAGCAGGCCGAGCAGCGCCATCGCCGCCGCCGCAACCGGCACCGCGGTCAGGCCGTAGCCGCCGCCAATGACCGCGCCGCCCAACCAGGCACCCACCGCATTGCCGACGTTAAAGGCGGAAATGTTCAGCGTCGAGACCAGGTTAGGTGCCTCTTTGCCGTGGCGCACGACGTTGATTTGCAGCCCCGGTACGGTGGCGAACGTGGCCATCGCCCACAGAAACAGCGTGATCTCTGCCAGCCACAGCGCGTGGCTGGTCCAGCTAAACAGCAGCGAGAACACTGCGATCAGCGAAAAGCTGAGGATCAGGCTGGTAGAAACCTTGCGGTCTGCCATTTTGCCGCCGAGGATATTGCCCACCGTCAGGCCCGCGCCGATCAGGAACAGCGTCCAGCTGACGCCGCGATCGCTGATGCCGGTCACTTCCAGCAGCAAGGGCGCAATGTAGCTAAACAGGGCAAACATTGCGGCGGCAAAGCAGGCGGTCATCAACAGCGACAGCCAGAGTTTGCCGTTAGCCAGCGCACTGACTTCGCTGCCCAGATGCACCGGTTTCTCCTCTTTATTCACTGGCAGGCTAATAATCAGCGCAATAAAGGCCAGCACGCCGATCACCGAGACCGCCCAGAAAGTGGCGCGCCAGCCAAACAGCTGACCAAACCAGGTGCCGAGCGGCACGCCGAGCACGTTCGCCAGCGTCAGGCCGGTAAACATCAGCGCTACCGCAGAAGCCTGTTTGTTGGGCGCGACCAGGCTGGCGGCAACCACCGCACCGATGCCAAAGAAGGCGCCGTGGCAGAGCGCGGTAATCACTCGGGCGAGCATCAGCAGGTTATAGGTGTACGCCAGCGCGCAAAAGATATTGCCGACGATGAAGATCACCATCAGCAGAATCAGCGTGCGCTTACGCGGCAGCGAGGCGGTCAGCAGCGCCATAATCGGCGCGCCAATCGCCACACCCAGCGCATAACCGCTGATCAGCCAGCCTGCAGACGGAATCGATACCTGCAGATCGCGGGCGACCTCCGGCAGCAATCCCATGATGACAAACTCCGTGGTGCCGATAGCAAATGCACTCAGCGCCAGAGCCAGTAGTGAAACAGGCATAACACACTCTCCCAAAAAGATAAAAACAGGCCACCCCGACCGCAGCAGAGGTTCCTGTGCAGCATAAATGACGGTATAAATAGTTGATCTTGATCACGCGCGACATTAAAGCATAGCCGTCGTTGCGCATATACCCGGATAACGGCAAGGCAATGTTGCTTATCGCGCAACAATGCAGCAGTTGAACGTGATGATGCGCACCGCGCTTAACTGGAGCAGGACCCATGTGCATGCCGATTCAAAGGGTTAAGCTCTGGCTCAGGCTGGTGCTGTTGCGTTTTATGGGTCGTGATTTGCCTTAAAGATCGGCGCAGGCCGTGCCGATATCCTGTGGTTAACAGCAGCAATTGATAAACGGGAGAATGCATGTATCTGCGCGTGGCCATTATGGCGGTCTGTCTGAGCGGCTGCTCGGTCGGGCATTATGAGTACAGTAAAGAAGCGCAGAAACGGGTCGATATGACGGTCACCGGTATTCCTACCGTGCTGGGCCTGGGCACACTGGGCACCACCATTCCCCTGACGGCGGATTACAGCCTCACCGCGGCGCACGTGGCCAAGTTTTCGCTCTATAAGGTTAAAGCGTGGCATCCGGAATGCGATATCGCCGTGGTCTACCACAAAAACAGCGAAAAGGATCTGCCGCCGCGCTTTCGTAACAGCCATATCGGCGAACGGGTCAACTTCTACGGCTACAGCTTTATCTCAGCTATGCCGGTCAGCTCCAGCGGCACTAACCTGATTAACACTGGCCTGGAAAACAGCTGGAACAAGCTCAGCTGCGTGGTGGTGGCGGCCAACGCGGGCGTGGTTAAAGGCATGTCCGGCGGCGCGGTTTACAACGCCGATGACGATACGCTGGCTGGCGTGATCGTTGGCTACAGCAGCCATATTGATGACAACGCCAGCGGCAAAACGCTCTACAAAGATGTCGCGCTCTACGTGCCTTACCTGCAGTTCAAAGGCTGGCTGGACACGGTGTTAAAAAGCTAGTCGTCCTGCGGTTTATCCGGCAGGCCGGAATGCCCGCCCATGATCTGCGCCGGTGGATTGAGCCAGCGATCTTCTCGCGTGGCGGCATAAGCCGGGTTCAGCGGATAGAAAATGCGGTTCTCCGGCTTGTTGGCTTCGCCTACCACCAGCAGGTGCGCTTCCTCTTTGCCGTTGTTGATAAAGGTGTGACAAACGCCGGTGCCCGCGGGAAAAGCCACCGCATCGCCGGGCTGGAGCGCATAAAGTTCACCGTTGATCCAGGCGTGTGGCGATCCCTGCAAAACATAGACAAACTCCTCTTCGGCGCTTTCCGCATGCGGATAAGAGAGCCGACGCCCCGGCAGCAGACGCTCATGATGAATGCCGAGTCGCGTCAGGCCCAGCGCCCTGCCCAAGGGTGCGCCAATCGACATCCGCTCGTTGCTGTCGGGATAGTGCGCGTGATCATCGCCTTCCAGTTCATGCCAGTGGCGAATGCAATCCGGTCTGTTCGCTGACATCATCACTCCTGAGGGTTAGTGGCCCGAACATAAAAAAGCCAGCCCGCAGGCTGGCTCAATACTTTACGCGTTACCGATACCGTTACTTACTGGTTGGACGCAGCGCCGGGAACAGGATCACATCGCGAATAGTATGGCTGTTGGTAAACAGCATAACCATGCGATCGATACCGATGCCGAGGCCAGCCGTTGGCGGCAGGCCGTGCTCCAGTGCGGTCACGTAATCTTCGTCGTAGAACATCGCTTCATCATCGCCTGCATCTTTGGCATTCACCTGCTGCAGGAAACGCTCTGCCTGATCTTCCGCGTCGTTAAGTTCCGAGAAGCCGTTGCCGATTTCGCGGCCGCCAATGAAGAACTCAAAGCGATCGGTGATTTCAGGGTTCTCATCATTACGACGCGCCAGCGGAGAAACCTCGGCCGGATATTCCGTAATGAAGGTTGGCTGAATCAGGTGCGCTTCCGCGGTCTCTTCAAAGATTTCGGTCACGACGCGGCCAAGGCCCCAGCTCTTCTCGATCTTAATGCCCAGCGAAGCAGCAATCGCCGACGCTTTTTCCATATCATCCAGATCGGCAAGGTCGGTTTCCGGACGGTATTTCTGGATCGCCTGCTTCATGGTCAGCTTCTCGAACGGCTTACCGAAATCAAACTCCTGGTCGCCGTAAGGCACCACGGTGCTGCCCAGCACATCCTGCGCCAGCGTGCGGAACAGGCTTTCGGTCAGTTCGATCAGGTCGCGGTAATCCGCATACGCCATATAGAGTTCCATCATGGTGAACTCTGGGTTATGGCGCGGCGAAATGCCTTCGTTACGGAAGTTACGGTTGATCTCAAACACGCGATCAAAGCCGCCAACCACCAGACGCTTCAGGTAGAGTTCCGGCGCGATACGCAGATACATATCGATATCAAGCGCGTTGTGATGGGTAATAAAAGGCCGCGCTGAGGCACCGCCAGGAATCACCTGCATCATCGGCGTTTCCACTTCCATAAAGTCGCGCGACACCATGAACTGACGGATGCCCGCCATGATCTGCGAACGAATTTTAAAGGTGTTACGCGACTCGGCGTTGGCGATCAGATCGAGATAGCGCTGGCGATAGCGCGTTTCCTGATCGGCCAGGCCGTGGAATTTATCCGGCAGCGGACGCAGCGCTTTGGTCAGCAGGCGCAGCTCGCTACAGTGAATCGACAGCTCACCGGTTTTGGTTTTGAACAGCTTGCCACGTGCGCCGAGGATATCGCCGAGATCCCATTTCTTGAACTGCTCGTTGTAATAACCTTCCGGCAGATCGTCACGGGAAACGTAGAGCTGAATGGTGCCGCCGACATCCTGCAGGGTGACGAACGACGCTTTGCCCATAATACGGCGCGTCATCATGCGGCCCGCTACGCTGACCTCAATGCCCAGCGATTCCAGTTCCTCGTTCTCTTTGCCATCATGGCTGGCGTGCAGCGCATCGGACAGGCTGTCACGACGGAAATCATTGGGAAACGCCACACCCTTCTCACGCAGCGCGCTGAGTTTCTCGCGACGCGCCTTTAATTCGTTATTTAGCTCAACGGCGGCGTCAGCATTCTGCGGTTGTTGTTCAGACATGTCGGTTCCTTATAGCCCTGCTTTCAAACTTGCTTCGATAAAACGGTCCAGATCGCCATCCAGCACCGCCTGCGTGTTACGCGTTTCTACGCCGGTGCGCAGATCTTTGATGCGCGAATCATCCAGTACGTAAGAACGGATCTGGCTGCCCCAGCCGATATCAGATTTATTATCTTCAGCGGTCTGTTTGTCAGCATTTTTCTTTTGCATTTCATATTCATACAGCTTGGCGCGCAGCTGCTTGAAAGCCTGATCTTTGTTCTTATGCTGAGAGCGATCGTTCTGGCACTGCACCACAATGTTGGTCGGTAAGTGCGTAATACGCACCGCTGACTCGGTTTTGTTCACGTGCTGGCCACCGGCACCGGATGCGCGGTAAACGTCGATGCGCAGGTCGGCTGGGTTGATTTCGATATCGATGTTGTCATCCACTTCCGGATAGATAAACACCGAACTGAATGAGGTGTGACGACGGCCGCCGGAATCGAACGGGCTTTTACGTACCAGGCGATGGACGCCGGTTTCGGTGCGCAGCCAGCCAAAGGCGTAGTCGCCAATCACTTTGATGGTGGCTGATTTGGTGCCCGCCACTTCGCCGTCGGACTCTTCGATGATTTCGGTTTTGAAACCGCGCGCTTCCGCCCAACGCAGATACATACGCAGCAGCATGCTGGCCCAGTCCTGCGCTTCGGTGCCGCCGGAACCGGCCTGAATATCCATGTAGCAATCGGCGCTGTCATATTCGCCGGAGAACATGCGACGGAACTCAAGCTCAGCGAGTTTTTTGTCGAGCGTTTCCAGCTCGGCAACTGCTTCATTGAAGGTCTCTTCGTCGTCGGCTTCTACCGCCAGCTCGAGCAGGCCGCTGACATCTTCCAGCCCCTGACGCAGCTGATCCAGCGTATCCACGATTGCTTCCAGCGAGGAGCGCTCTTTGCCCAGCGCCTGAGCGCGTTCAGGTTCGTTCCAGACGTCCGGCTGTTCCAGCTCGGCGTTTACTTCTTCGAGGCGTTCTTTCTTGGCATCGTAGTCAAAGATACCCCCTGAGCACGTTGCTGCGCTCGCTAAGGTCCTGAATACGATTTTTGACCGGATTAATTTCAAACATGATTTCGGATCTTTTTCGCAGAAAGTCGATAATGTAACGGCGAAGTTTACCTGAAATGGTGGGTAGTTTGTAGCGCTGCTTTGCCCTTCTCACGGCATTCTGCCGTTAAAAAACAGCAGAATGCCGACATGGGCTGAGCGGAAGGTTACAGCGGACGCAGGTGTTCGATAATCAGCTGCACGCTGCGGTTACCGCGGAACTCGTTAATGTCGAGACGATAGGCGAGTTCAACCTGGCGCACGCTGTTGTCGGGCCAGATCAGCGGATCGATATTAAAGGCGATGCCATCCAGCAGTGGCCCGCCGCCCAGTGGCTCCACCATCACTTTCAGATGACGTTCGCCAACCAGTTTTTGCTGCAGCAGCTTGAACTTGCCGTCAAACAGCGGCTCCGGGAACGCCTGGCCCCACGGGCCGCCATCACGCAGCAGCTCGGCGGTGGCCAGCGAAAACTCCTGCGGCTGCAGTTCGCCATCGGACCAGATAATGCCCTGCAGCGCTTCGCCATCAAGCCATTCGCCCACCAGCGCGCTGAAACGCTCGCTAAATTCCTCAAAGCGTTCGCTATTCAGCGACAAGCCAGCCGCCATAGCGTGACCGCCAAACTTAATGATCAGGCCCGGACAGAGCGTATCCAGTCGCTCCAGCGCATCGCGCAGATGCAGCCCGGCAATCGATCGGCCCGACCCTTTTAGCGTGCCGTCGCCCGCTGGCGCAAAGGCGATCACCGGCCGATGAAAGCGATCTTTCAGCCGCGATGCCAAAATACCCACCACGCCCTGATGCCACTCCGGATGGTAAAACGCCAGGCCCAACGGCAGCGTTTCGTGCGTATTTTCCAGCTTGTCGCACAGCGCCAGCGCTTCTGCCTGCATACCGCGCTCAATCTCTTTGCGCGTCTGGTTCAGCGCATCAAGTTCGCTGGCCAGCATGCGCGCCTGCGCCACATCGTTGGTCAACAACAGCGCAACGCCCACTGACATATCGTCCAGCCGCCCTGCTGCATTCAGCCGCGGCCCGAGCGCAAAGCCGAGATCGCTGGCCGCCAGCTGATGCGCTTCACGATTGGCGACCTCCAGCAGCGCGCGAATGCCTGGCCGACATTTACCGGCGCGAATACGGCTCAAGCCCTGCCAGACCAGAATGCGGTTGTTGGCATCCAGCGGCACCACGTCGGCTACCGTGCCAAGCGCTACCAGGTCGAGCCATTCCGCAAGGTTCGGCATCGGTCGCGCATCACTGAACCAGCCCTGTTCACGCAGGTGCGCACGCAGAGCCAGCATCAGATAAAACGCCACGCCAACGCCCGCCAGCGCGCGCGAAGGAAAATTGCAGTCAGCCAGATTAGGGTTAACGATCGCCTCAGCGGCCGGCAAGGTGTCGCCCGGCAGATGGTGATCGGTGATCAGTACCGGAATCCCTTTCTGATGCGCCAGCTCCACGCCGCTGTGGGAAGAGATGCCGTTATCCACGGTCAGAATTAGCTCAGCGCCGCGCGCCGCCGCCTGCTCCACCACTTCCGGGCTCAGACCATAGCCGTCATCAAAGCGGTTCGGCACCAGATACTGCACGTTAGCACCACCCATGCTGCGCAACGCCAGCACGCTTAGCGCGGTGCTGGTGGCGCCATCGGCATCGAAATCGCCCACCACCATAATGCGCTGCTGGCTTTGCAGCGCCTGATGCAGCAGCCTGACGGCGCTGTCGATGCCGCTGAGCTGCTGCCAGGGCAGCAGATTTTTCGCGCCGCGCTCCAGCTCTTCAGGCTGACGCACGCCGCGCAGCCCGTAAAGACGACGCAGCAACGGATGCAGCTCAACGGGTAGCGTGTTGTCAACGGCTTCGCGCCGCCGTAATTCAGAAGACCCTTTCACGCAGACTTAACCACCACTTTTTTGGCTATCCAGCACCTGTTTCAGCTCTTTCGGTCCCTGATAGCCCGGAATCATCATGCCATTTTCCAGCAGCATGGCTGGCGTGCCCTGAATACCGTACAGAATGCCCAGCTTGTACTGCTCATCCAGTTTGATATCGCAGGCGATTGGCGAGACGGCATTGCCTTTCATCGCTTCATCAAAGGCTTTGTTACGATCCGCCGCACACCAGATCGACTTCATCTGTTTTTCCACCTGGCCGTTCAGACCTTCACGCGGAAACGCGAGATAGCGCACGGTGATGCCCAGCGCGTTGTAATCGGCCATCTGCTCATGCAGTTTGTGGCAGTAGCCGCAGGTGATGTCGGTGAACACGGTGATCACATGCTGCTGCTTCGCCGCTTTATACACGATCATCTCTTTGCTCAGCGCATCGACCTTTTTTTGCAGCAGCTGGTTGGTGACGTTGACCGGCTGCGCGCCGCTGACGTTATACAGCGGACCCTGAATGAAGTGTTTGCCATCTTCAGTGACATAAAGCACGCCGCTTTCGCTCAGCACCGTTTTTATGCCGGGCAGCGGCGACGGCTGAATTTCGGTCTGCTGCAGGCCCAGTTTTTTTAGTGATTGTTGGATGGCCGCATCGTCTGCGTGGGCGACATTCGTCAGCGAAGCCGCCAGTAAAGAGAGAACTGCAATACGCTTATACATCCTGATTCCTTGTGTTCTGGCTATGCGCGTGGATGATGCTGTTGATGAAGTTGACGCAGTCGCTCGGTGGCAACGTGCGTATAAATTTGGGTGGTCGACAGGTCGCTGTGGCCTAACAACATCTGTACGACACGCAGGTCGGCGCCATGGTTCAGCAGATGAGTGGCAAAAGCGTGCCGTAATACGTGAGGCGAGAGCTTTTCGCTATCGATACCCGCCAGCGTGGCATAATGTTTGATGCGATGCCAGAAGGTTTGCCGGGTCATTTGTTGCGCGCGATTGCTGGGAAACAGGACATCCAGCGTGCGACCATTGGTCAACCAGGGGCGACCGTGTTCCAGATACTGCTCCAGCCAGTGCACCGCCTCTTCGCCCAGCGGCACCAACCGTTCTTTATTGCCTTTACCAATCACGCGCACCACGCCCTGGCGCAAACTGACGTCGCTGAGCGTCAGGCTCACCAGCTCGGTGACGCGCAGCCCGGTGGCGTAGAGCAGCTCAAGCATCGCTTTATCCCGCAGCTCAATCGGCTGATCGGTTACCGGCGCCTGTAACAGGCGCCCCACCTGCGCTTCACTGAGATCTTTCGGCAAACGCTGTGGCAATTTGGGCGCCGCCAGCAGCGCGCTGGGATCGTCATCGCGCAGCTTTTCACGATAGAGATACTGAAACAGCCGGCGCATGGCGCTGAGCAGCCGCGCCGAACTGGTAGCTTTATAGCCGCCTTCGATACGCTCAGCGAGGAACGCCTGCAGATCAGCCGCGCCAGCCTGCAACAACGTGAGCTGTTGATGCGCCAGCCAGCCGGTCAGCGTCTGCAAATCCTGCCGATATGAGGCAAGCGTATTTTGCGCCAGATTACGTTCGATCCAGAGCGCATCCAGAAATTGCTCAAGCAGTTCAGTATCTTGCACAGTAAAACCACGCGTGAAGGATGTGAATTTGTGCTCATTATGCCTGAATTCCGCCCCTGTCTGGTACACTTGCGCCAACGGTACGTCAATATGAGCTCTACCCGCATGAAAATTGGCCTCTTCTATGGCTCCAGCACCTGTTACACCGAAATGGTCGCGGAAAAGATCCGTGATTTTATCGGTGCTGAGCTGGTGACTTTACACAATGTGAAAGACGATTCTCCGGCGCTGATGGCGCAGTACGATCTGCTGATTCTTGGCATTCCCACCTGGGATTTTGGCGAGCTGCAGGAGGACTGGGAGGCGATCTGGCAGGAAATTCCCGCAGTGAATTTGCAGGGAAAAATCGTTGCGATGTACGGCATGGGCGATCAGTTTGGTTACGGCGAATGGTTTCTTGATGCGCTGGGCATGCTGCACGATTTGCTGACGCCAATGGGCGTGCGCTTTGTGGGCTACTGGCCGCTGGCAGGCTATGAGTTCACCAGCGCGCGGCCGTTAACCGCTGACGGCACACAGTTTGTCGGCCTGGCGCTCGACGATGTTAACCAGTTTGAGCTCAGCGATGAACGCATTGAACATTGGTGCGAACAGATCCTGACCGAAACGGCTGAGCTGCTGTAGCGGTCGTTATCTGCTCAGCTTGCCTGCTCAATATGCAAGACTAAACAGGCGAATCAGGCGGGCCAGCCGTCAGAATCTGATAGCGCAGCGCGCGCCATTCCGCCTCGCTCATGCTGTCACGCATCAGCCAAAACTGCTGCTGCCCCGCCTCACCGCGTAAACGAAGCAGGATCGCCGCGTTCAGGCAGCAGGTTGCCGGGCAGAGCCGCCAGTGGCGCTGCTGCCAGCGCCAATCATCATTCTCTTTCCATACCAGCGCGCCGCAGCGTCGCTGTAGCACGTGATGATGGCGTCGCCACTCATACATCACCGCGGCCAACAGCAGCAGGTTCAGTAACCCGTAGCTCAGCTGCCACGGCGGCAATAGCGTCACCAGCAGCGCCGCTGTCAGAAACAGCCCATGGCCCCAGCGCTGTGCCAGCACGGAGGCCTGTAGATCAGCGCGCCACCGGACCACGTTGCTGGTTCCGCTGCTGAATCAGGCGCACCATGCGTTTTAACTCTTCATCAGCGGGTTCGCCGTGATTCATCATCCAGTTAAACAGATCGGGATCGTCACTCTTTAACAGGCGAATAAATAACTGTTTATCCTCATCATTCAGTGAATCATATTCATATTCAAAGAACGGCATGATGGAAATATCCAGTTCAAGCATGCCGCGACGGCAGGCCCAGTGAATGCGTGATTTTTCGTGAATATCCATAAGCTCAGTCATCCGCAACGAAAATAATGGCGCTCAGTGTAGCGGTTTTTTAGCACGCTGCCGAAGCCAAATTAGCGCTTTGCGGCACGCCTCGCAGCTGGCATAAGCGCGGCTCATGACGTATCACGCCTTTTGTGCGCCCTTTTCCGGAAACAGGTTGCAAAGACGCGATGCTCTTTTAACATGAATACCATTGTCGTACATTGCCAGGATACTTTTATGCCACGCTTTAGCTTACCGCCACGTCAGCCCGCCGCCTCGGCTCGCCTGCCTTTAACGTTGATTTCTCTGGAAGAGTGGGCGCTGGTCAGCGTGCAGGGCGCAGACAGCACCTCTTATCTGCAGGGCCAGCTGACGCTGGATGTCGCCGCACTGGATGCCAGTGCGCATAAACTCGCCGCCCACTGTGATGCCAAAGGCAAAATGTGGAGCAGCCTGCGGTTGTTTCATCGCGGTGAGGGTTATGCGTATGTTGAGCGTCGCAACCTGCATGAAACGCAGATTGCTGAACTAAAGAAATATGCCATTTTTGCCAAAGTGACCATTGCCGCCGATGAAGATGCGGTGCTGGTTGGCGTTGCGGGTTTTCAGGCGCGTGCCGCGCTGACCGGGCTGTTTGATACCTTGCCTGATGCCGCGTCGCCGGTGGTGCAACAGGGTGAAAGCACGCTACTGTGGTTTGAACAGCCAGCCGAGCGCTTCATGATTGTTACCTCGCTGGAACAGGCGCAGGCGCTGCAAAACAAACTGGCCGGTGAAGCGCAGCTCAGCGACAGCGCGCAATGGCTGGCGCTGGATATCGAAGCGGGACTGCCGATTATCGAAGATAAAAACAGCGTGCAGTTTATTCCTCAGGCGACCAATCTTCAGTCGCTGGACGCGATCAGCTTTAAAAAAGGCTGCTACACCGGCCAGGAGATGGTGGCACGCGCCAAGTTTCGTGGCGCCAACAAGCGCGCCCTTTACTGGCTGGCAGGCAGCGCCGGTCATGTGCCGGTAGCAGGCGATGCGCTGGAGATGAAGCTGGGTGAAAACTGGCGCCGCACCGGCACCATTCTCAGCGCCGTGCAGCTCGATACCGGTGAAGTATGGGTGCAGGCGGTCATGAACAACGACCTCGAACCCGCTACCCCGTTTCGCCTGCAGGGTGATGAAGGCGGCGCACTGGCGATCAAACCGCTGCCTTATGTGATTGAATAACGGATTCAGGGGCCATACGGCCCCTTTTTTACATCACGTATAAATAGATAGCGAGGAAATGGCACAGGCTGCCGCCGAGCACAAAACCGTGCCAGATGGCGTGGTTATAAGGGATACGTTCCGAGACGTAGAAGATGACCCCCAGCGAATAGATCACGCCACCTGCTGCCAACAGCCAGATACCTGCCGCCGGTAGGATCAGCGCCAGCTGATAAATCACCACCAGCGAAAGCCAGCCCATCAGCAGATAGGTTATTACGGAAAGTTTTTCAAAACGGTGCGCTATGGTGAATTTGAAAATAATGCCCGCCAGCGCCAGACCCCAGATCACCACCATCAGGCCGTGCGCCAGCGGAGATTTTAATCCTACCAGCAGGAAAGGCGTGTAGGTCCCGGCAATCAGCAGATAGATGGCGCAGTGATCGAACTTTTTCAGCCAGTACCGCGCAGCAGGATGCGGAATGGAATGATAGAGCGTGGAAGCCAGAAAAAGCAGAATCATGCTGCCGCCGTAGAGGCTGTAACTGACGATGGCCACTGCGTCAGCCTGCGCCGCCCAGGCCTGATTCAACAGTAGCACCAGGCCGATAATGCCAAACAGACAGCCAATGCCGTGGCTGATGCTGTTGGCGATCTCCTCCGCCACAGAATATCCCTGCGCGGGTAATGGGGTTTTCGCCATAGGTTCCTCAAATGCTGTTATCGCGCCGCAGGATGCAGCACGAATAGCCTATCTGAGAATTATTTCAGTGTACACGTGTACGCCGTAATATTTTGTGTAGCGCGGTAACGGAAAGCGCGCCGTGCGCCACAGACGATATCAGCCCTGCCCTAAAGTCTGATAAACTCGCGCTTCATTGCTTCAGGAAACGCTTTTGTTATGTTCACTCATACCGCACTGGCTTCGCTAAACGATCTTGAAATGCAGGTTTATCAGGTGGTTATTAAGCAATCGGAAAATGTGATGTACATGACGATTCGCGAACTGGCCGATGCGGCAGGCGTATCCACCACCACCGTGCTGCGCTTCTGCCGCAAAATGCAGTGCGAGGGTTATGCTGAATTTCGTGTGCGCCTGAAGCTCTATCTTGAGCAGGAACAGCAGCCGCCTATTCATTATGGCGTGAATGAAATCGTCAGCTTTTTTAAAAGCATTAATAACGATGAGTTTGAGCATTTAATAGCACAGGCGGTTGCGCATATTATTGACGCGCGGCGGGTTATATTTGTTGGCGCCGGCACATCAGGCACACTGGGTAAATATGGCGCACGCTTCTTCTCTAATATCGGTAAATTTAGTAGTCACATTGATGACCCTTATTTCCCGGTTAATAGCGATATGTATAAAGATGCGGTGGCGATTATTTTATCCGTGTCGGGTGAAACGCCGGAAATATTGCGCCTTGCCAGCCAGTTCAGCCTACATCGCTGCAAAATCATTAGTTTGACCAACAGCGAAAACTCCTCGCTGGCCAAAATCGCCGATTTCAATCTCTCTTATCACATGCCCCTTATTCGCGTAAACGGCGGCTTTGATATCACGACCCAGGTGCCGGTGCTCTATATTCTGGAAACCATTGGCCGTCAGCTGGCGCAATATCTGCCGAAATAAAACAGCCTGTTTTTTCAGTGTGACAAATTACAAATTGTCTCCGGCGTTATATCGTGACATTCAATTCCGCTTTGCTAAACTCGCCGCATTAACAGAAAAATGTTATCAGTCCAGCAAAATAAATGAGGGGTTTGATGAGCCAGTTTCAGCAGTTACCAAAAGATTTCCTCTGGGGCGGCGCGGTTGCCGCACATCAGGTTGAAGGCGGTTGGGATCAGGGCGGCAAAGGCGTCAGCATCGCTGACGTGCTGTCCGGCGGTTCACACGGTGTCGATCGCGTAATGACCGATGGCGTACAGCCCGGTTACAGCTACCCCAATCATCAAGGCGTGGAATTTTATTCCCGCTATAAAGAGGATGTGGCGCTGCTGGCAGAAATGGGCTTTAAATGTTTTCGCACCTCCATTGCCTGGACGCGCATTTTCCCGAATGGCGATGAGCAGGAGCCCAACGAAGCTGGCCTGCAATTCTATGACGATCTGTTTGATGAACTGCTGAAGCACGGCATTGAACCGGTGATCACCCTTTCTCACTTTGAGATGCCTTACCACCTGGTTAAGCATTATGGCGGCTGGCTAAACCGTGACGTGGTTGATTTCTTCGTACGTTTCAGCGAAGTGGTGATTGCGCGTTACCAGCACAAAGTGAAGTACTGGATGACCTTCAATGAGATTAACAACCAGCGCGACTGGAAATATCCGCTGTTTGGCTACTGTTGTTCTGGTGTGGTGTTTACCGATCATGAAAAGCCTGAACAGGCGATGTACCAGGTAATGCACCATCAGTTTGTAGCCAGCGCGAAAGTGGTGAAACTGGGCCATGCGATCAACCCTGATTTACACATTGGCTGCATGATCGCCATGGTGCCGATCTATCCATTCTCCTGTCATCCCGATGATGTGATGTATGCCCAGGAAGCGATGCGTCATCGCTATGTCTTCAGTGATGTACAGATGCGCGGCGCATGGCCTACCTATGCACAGCTGGAATGGGCGAAAAAAGGCTATCAGATCGACATGGCGCCAGAAGATGCACAGACGCTGCGCGATGGCTGCGCGGATTACATCGGCCTGAGCTATTACATGAGCAATGCGGTCAAGGCCGATGCCGAGGGCGATGCCTCCGGCGTGGCTGACTTCAAAGGCAGCGTACCGAACCCGCATGTGAAAGCCACCGACTGGGGCTGGCAGATCGATCCGGTTGGCCTGCGTTATGCGCTGTCGGCGCTGTATGAGCGCTATCAAAAACCACTATTCATCGTGGAAAACGGTTTTGGTGCCTACGACAAAATCGGCGACAGCGGCATCATTGAAGATGATTACCGTATTGATTACCTGCGTGCGCATATCGAAGAGATGAAAAAAGCGGTGTTTGACGATGGCGTGGAGCTGATGGGTTATACGCCGTGGGGCTGCATCGACTGCGTCTCTTTCACCACCGGACAATATGATAAGCGCTACGGTTTTATCTACGTCAACAAACATGACGACGGCAGCGGCGATTTTTCCCGCGCGAAGAAAAAGAGCTTCAGCTGGTATCAGCAGGTGATTGCCAGCAACGGTGAGCAGCTGTAACACACCGCGCTGTTTATCTGATAACACACAATAAAAAGCCGGGCATTGCCCGGCTTTTTTTATGCGCAAAATTACTGGTAGTCGCCGATCGGCACGCAGGAACAGAACAGATTGCGGTCGCCAAAGACGTCATCAAGGCGCTTCACCGTTGGCCAGTATTTGTTTTCGCTGCCGCCAGGAAACACCGCCAGCTCACGGCTGTAAGGATGCGTCCATTCACCGACGATCTCTTTCTGCGTATGCGGAGCATTCACCAGCGGGTTGTCTTCAGCAGACCATTCGCCTGCGGCAACGCGATCGATCTCCATACGAATCGCCAGCATGGCATCGATAAATCGATCCAACTCGATTTTGCTTTCCGATTCCGTCGGCTCCACCATCAGCGTTCCGGCTACCGGGAATGACATGGTCGGCGCATGAAAACCGTAATCGATTAAGCGCTTGGCGATATCCAGCTCGCTAATGCCGGTTTGCTCTTTCAGCGGTCGAATATCCAGAATACATTCGTGCGCCACATGACCGTCACGACCGGTATAGAGAATTGGGTAGGCTGATTTCAGACGGCTGGCGATGTAGTTAGCATTTAAGATCGCCACTGAGCTGGCCTGTTTTAGCCCTTCCGCGCCCATCATGCGGATATACATCCAGCTGATCGGCAGAATCGATGCGCTGCCGAACGGGGCAGCGGACACCGCGCCCTGCTGCGTCAGCAAGTCGTCGATTTGCACCACGCTGTGACCTGGCACGAACGGCGCCAGATGCGCTTTAACGCCGATAGGGCCCATACCTGGACCGCCACCGCCATGTGGAATGCAGAAGGTTTTGTGCAGGTTCAGGTGCGAAACATCCGCGCCGATGTAACCTGGCGTGGTGATGCCCACCTGCGCATTCATGTTGGCGCCGTCCAGATAAACCTGGCCACCAAACTGATGCACGATTTGGCACACTTCACGGATGGTTTCTTCGTACACGCCGTGTGTTGACGGATAAGTCACCATAATGCAGGAGAGTTTGCTGCCCGCCTGTTCGGCCTTGATGCGCAGATCGTGCAGGTCAATGTTGCCCTGTTTGTCACAGGCGACCACCACCACCGACATACCCGCCATCTGCGCCGATGCTGGATTAGTGCCGTGCGCCGAACTCGGAATCAAACAGATTTCACGCTCACCTTCATTGCGGCTTTCATGGTAGCGGCGGATAGCCAGCAGGCCAGCATACTCGCCCTGAGCGCCAGAGTTTGGCTGCATGCAGAGTGCGTCATAGCCGGTCAGCTGCACCAGCCACTGCGACAGCTGGCCGATCATCTGCAAATAACCGCCCGCCTGTTCTGCCGGGCAGAAAGGATGCAGCTCGGCAAATTCCGGCCAGGTAATCGGAATCATTTCCGCCGCCGCGTTCAGTTTCATGGTGCAGGAGCCGAGTGGGATCATCGCCTGATTCAGCGCCAGATCCTTTTTCTCCAGGCTGTGCATGTAACGCATCATCTCAGTTTCGCTGTGATGACGGTTAAATACTGGATGCGTCAAAATGGCATCGTGACGCTGCAGTGCTGCTGGAATAGAGCTACTGTTGCTCGCCGCGCGATCGAGCGCCTCAATATCCTGACCGTGATCGTCGCCAAGCAGGATAGCGAACAGCGTAGCGACATCTTCACGGCTGGTGGTTTCATCCAGCGTAATACCGACGGCGTTGAGAATATCGCTGCGCAGGTTGACGCCAAAGCTCAGCGCACGATTCAGCACTGCTGCCTTGTCGGCGACTTCAATGGTTAAGGTATCGAACCAGCTGGTATAGCGGCATTTCAGGCCGCCCTGCTGCAGGCCGGCAGCCAGAATATCGGTCAGGCGATGGATGCGGCTGGCGATGCGCTGCAGGCCAACCGGGCCATGAAATACCGCATACAGGCTGGCGATATTGGCTAACAGCACCTGTGAAGTACAGATGTTGGAGTTGGCTTTTTCACGACGAATATGCTGCTCGCGCGTTTGCATCGCCATGCGCAGCGCGGTATTGCCCGCAGCATCGCGCGATACGCCAATGATGCGTCCCGGCATCGAACGTTTGTGCTCGTCGCGGGCAGCGAAAAACGCCGCATGTGGCCCGCCGTAGCCCATCGGCACACCAAAACGCTGCGCCGATCCAAATACGATATCGGCGCCCTGCTTGCCTGGCGCCTCCAGCAGCAGCAGTGACATAAAGTCTGCCGCTACGCTGACCACCACTTTACGTGCGGTGAGTTCGGCTATCAGCTGACGATAATCATGCACTTCGCCACCGGTGCCCACCTGCTGTAACAGCACGCCAAACAGCGAGTCATGCTCAATCGCTTTCTCTGCGCGATCGACCAGTACCTCAAAGCCGAAGGTTTCAGCACGTGTGCGTACCACGTCCAGTGTCTGCGGGTGAATGTCGTCAGCGACAAAAAACTTATTGGCGTTTTTTAGCTTGCTGACGCGCTTCGCCATCGCCATCGCTTCGGCGGCGGCGGTGGCTTCGTCCAGCAGCGAGGCAGAGGCGATATCCAGCCCGGTTAAATCCAACGTCAGCTGCTGGAAGTTCAGCAGCGCTTCGAGACGACCCTGCGACACTTCTGGCTGATAAGGGGTGTAAGCGGTATACCAACCGGGGTTTTCCAGCATATTGCGCAGGATAACCGGCGGCGTCAGCACCGGGGTATATCCCATGCCGATGTAAGATTTGTAACGCTGATTCTGACTGGCAATCGCTTTTAGCTCGGCCAGCGCCTGATGTTCCGTCATCGCTTCGCCGACCGCCGGTGGCCCCGGCAGCTGAATATCCGCGGGTACAATGGAAGCGATCAACGCATCGAGAGAATCTGCGCCGATCGCCTGCAACATGTCGTGCTGCTGCTGTAGTGAAGGGCCGATATGGCGCTCAATAAATGCACCGGTATGTTCAAGCTGACTGAGAGTCTGGGTCATTAGCGGTAAATCCTGCATCGGGCATGGTGAATAAAAATCCCTTCGATAAGCAAAGGGTGCAGGCGAGGCTGGCCTCGCCCAGGCCCTTTCTCGCGGACAAAAAGGGCCAACGCGGGTTTACTCTTCGATAGACGCCTTGTAAGCGTCAGCATCTAACAGGTCGTCCAGTTCTGATGCATCGCTGGCCTTGATTTTAAACAGCCAGCCATCGGTATAAGAGCCACTGTTAACCAGCTCTGGCGAGTCCGTCAGCGCATCATTCACCGCCACGACTTCGCCGCTTAACGGTGCATAAATATCGGATGCGGCTTTAACTGATTCGGCTACGGCACAGTCATCGCCAGCGGTATAAATCGCGCCAACATCAGGCAGATCGACAAACACCATATCGCCCAGCAGCTCCTGTGCATGTTCGGTGATGCCAACGGTGTAAGTGCCGTCCGTTTCTTTGCGCACCCATTCGTGGCTGTCGCGATATTTCAATTCATTAGGTACATTGCTCATCGCCATTCTCTCCTGACGTAAATTACTGGACCGGCTTACCGGCACGAACAAAAACGGGTTTAGTGACGTCAACCGGCATTTCGCGGTTGCGAATCTGCACGATGGCACGCTGGCCAATTCCGGCTGGTACACGTGCTAAGGCGATGCTGTAGCCCAGCGTCGGTGAGAAGCTGCCGCTGGTAATAATGCCCTGCTGTTGCTGACCGAGTTCATCGGTGAAATGCACCGGCAGCGCATTACGCAGCACGCCTTTTTCACGTAGGATCAGTCCCACCAGCTTCTCGCTGCCATTGGCGCGTTGCGCTTCCAGTGCCTCACGACCAATAAACTGACGATCGGCCGGTTCCCAGCTCACCGTCCATGCCATGTTGGCGGCCAGCGGCGAGACGCCTTCGTCCATCTCCTGACCATACAGGTTCATGCCCGCTTCCAGCCGCAGCGTGTCACGCGCGCCCAGCCCTGCCGGTTTCACCCCAGCAGCGATCAGCTGCTGCCAAAAGTCAGCAGCCTGCGCGGCAGGCAGGGCAATCTCATAGCCTGCTTCGCCGGTGTAACCGGTGGTGGCGATAAAAAGATCGTCAGCCTGCACGCCAAAGAATGGCTTCATGCCGGCCACGGCCTGCCGTTGCGTGTCGCTGAGTAAAGAGTGCGCTTTTGCCTGCGCCTGCGGACCCTGCACGGCAATCAACGCCAGATCGTCACGTTCGGTCAGCTCCACGGCAAAAGGCGCGGCGTGTTCGCGGATCCATTGCAGATCTTTTTCACGCGTGGCGGAATTCACTACCAGACGGAAGAAATCCTCCGCCATGAAATAGACGATCAGATCGTCAATAACGCCGCCGGAAGCGTTAAGCATGCCGGTATAAAGCGCCTTGCCCGGCTGCGTCAGTTTGGCGACGTCATTAGCCAGCAGGTAACGCAGAAAATCACGGGTACGGCTGCCGTGCAGATCAACGATGGTCATGTGCGAGACATCAAACATGCCGGCATCGTTGCGCACCGCATGGTGCTCGTCCATCTGCGAGCCATAATGCAGCGGCATAATCCAACCATGGAAATCGACCATACGTGCACCGCAGGCCTGATGCTGTTCATACAATGGAGTCTGTTGAGTCATAACTATCCTGTGCATAAGCAAGTCGTTATTTTCTGGCGTTTTTACCGGCCGTAATGGCCGACGCAAACGTTATCTTTATCCTGACGTTATCACCTTCAATCGGGATTAACCATAAGCAAAACAGGGTCGAAACCGTTGCGCTGCGCTTTCTACTCGCAGGCGCTAACAGCGAATATAACCAATTATTTTTATGAAAGCAGAGGATTGAACCGCATCTGAAGGCTGCAACCAGTAAAATTGTGCGCAGGCTCGCGTTTGTTGATTTTTTTATTCACCGCTACCTCACCTTTCGAATGAGAAAATCTAATCCGATTACGCAGCAAAATTAGAATTATTCAAATGAAGGATCGTTACGGGGCGGGCGCGCACCAGCAGAGTGCAAAGGCGGCAAAACAGCGAGGGATGAGCAAACCAGAAGCATAAAAAAGGCCAGCAAGCTGGCCAGTTATCTGTTGGATTAGCGCGGCTGGCGTAGCCATTCCGGCAGGTCATTCAGACCCATCGCCTGCCTGAGCATCAGCGGCTTAACGCCCGGCAGGTTATTTGCCAGCTTCAGGCCCACATCGCGAAAGAGTTTTTTAGCGGGATGCGTACCGGCAAACAGCTCACGAAAACCTTGCATGCCTGCCAGCATCATAGCGGCACTGTGTTTGCGGCTGCGTTCATAACGACGCAGATAAAGATGCTGACCGATATCTTTGCCCTGTGTATGCAACCGCTTAATTTCACCAATCAACTCGGCGGCATCCATAAAGCCAAGATTGACACCCTGCCCGGCCAACGGATGAATCGTATGGGCGGCATCGCCGACCAGCGCCAGCCGGTGCGCGGCAAAATTACGCGCATAGCGCGCCACCAGAGGGAAGGTGTGTCGCTCGCTCTCAACCTGACACAGACCAAGACGCATATCGAACGCTACCGAGAGCTGCTGATTAAACAGCGCAGCGGGCATCGATTGCAGGCGTGAAGCCTCCTGCGGTGAAATCGACCAGACGATCGAGCTAAGATGCGGATCGCTTAAGGGCAGAAACGCCAAAATGCCTTCGCCATGAAACACCTGACGTGCCACGCCATCGTGCGGTAGATCCGTGCGCACATTAGCGACCAGCGCATGATGTTCATAATCCCAAAAGGTGAGCGGAATATCCGCTTTGTTACGCAGCCAGGAGTTGGCGCCATCGGCGGCAATCAGCAAGCGGGCGCTCATCATGGTGCCATCCTGCAGCGTCACGAACGCTTCGTTATCGCCAAACGCCACCTGCTGCAGCTGCGCCGGAGCAATCAGTGTCACTTCGCTGAGCGAAGATGCACGCTGCCAGAGTGCCTGATGAATCACTTGATTCTCAACGATGTGGCCAAGGTGCGACAGCCCCTGCTGTTCATCGTCAAAGGTGATGGTGCCGAAGCTGTCCCGATCCCACACCTCCATGCCGTGATAGCAGCTGGCGCGTAATTCAAGAATGGAAGACCAGACGCCCAGATGCTGCAGCAATGTCTCGCTGCCTGCATTAATCGCCGATACGCGCAATCCCGGCGCGTCATCAGGCTGGAAGGGCTGCGGCTGCGCCTTTTCCAGCACCGCCACGCGCAATCCGCTGCCCTGCAAACCACAGGCTACGGCGAGCCCAACCATTCCGCCACCGGCGATTATCACATCATAAGTTTGCATTCAAAGCCTCATGTTAACGCTTAACCCAGCCCAGCGTACGCGACGCCAGCTGGTTGCGCAGTAACGGTAAATTGTCCATGGTCATCAGCCCCAGATTACGGCCAACAACTAACGGAGAGTAGCGATTGGCAAACAGGCGCACCAGGCTGTCGGTGACACCAATGGTTGCCTGTCGATCGGGCTGCCGACGCTGTTGATACTGCTGGAGAACGTTAAAGCTGCCGATATCCCTCTGTTGGTGATGCGCTGCGGCCAGCGTTTCCGCCAGCGACATCACATCGCGCATGCCCAGGTTGAATCCCTGGCCAGCGATCGGATGCAGCGTTTGCGCCGCATTGCCCACCAACGCCAAACGGTGGCTGATCTGCTGATTGGCCTGCTGCAGCGCCAGCGGATAACAGCTGCGCGTGCCGACCTGCGTGAAACGTCCCAGCCGCCAGCCAAAGGCGCGCTGTAGCTCGGCGAGAAACTGCGTATCGCTCCAGTTTTCAACCGCGTGACGCTTTTCCTGCGGATGACACCAAACCAGTGAACTGCGCCCGCCTGACATCGGCAACAGCGCCAGCGGCCCGTGTTCGGTAAAGCGCTCAAAAGCGCGGCCCTGATGCGCGATCTGCGTGGAAACGTTAGCGATCAATGCCACCTGTTGATACGCCTCCTGCTGCCAGTGAATGCCGCAGGAGGCGGCCAGCGGCGAACGCGTACCATCGGCAGCGACCAGAAGTTGTGCCGTCAACGTCTCGCCGTCAGCGAGCGTAACCTCGACGTTATCCTGCTGCCGGGAAACCGTTTTTACCGATGCCGGGCAGCGCAGGCTAATGCCCGGTGCCTGCTGCAACAGCGTAAACAGGCGCTGGCCGACTTCGTGCAACTCGACCACCTGCCCCAGCGCCCGCAACCCATAATCCTGTGCATTGAGAGAGACAAAACCCGCGTGGCCGCGGTCGCTTACGTGCACATGGGTAATCGGCGTGGCCAGGCTTTGCAGCGCAGGCCATAAACCAATGGCCGCCAGCTGTTGGCAGGTACCCTCAGCCAGCGCAATTGCACGACCATCGTAGCCAGGATGCGCATTGCTGCCCGGCTGGCGCGCTTCGATTAAGGTAACCGGTAACGTGCCCTGAGTCAGCGCGGAAATGGCCAGCGCCAGCGTGGCGCCGGTCATGCCACCGCCCGCAATGATGATGCTCATTTTGCCGCCGCCATTAATGCCTCAATCTCAGCCGCCTCTTTAACCACGCTGGCGGTGAGATTCTCATTACCTGTTTCGGTAATCACAATGTCATCTTCAATGCGTACGGCGATACCGCGATATTCAGCAGGCACGTCAGCATCTGGCGCTATATAGAGGCCAGGCTCAACGGTGAGCACCATGCCCGGCGCCAACGTGCGGGTGCGCTCGGAGGTGCCATAGTTTCCGACGTCATGCACATCCAGTCCCATCCAGTGACCGAGGCCATGCATGTAAAACTGACGATGTGCAGAATCTGCAATCAGCTCGTCAACATCGCCCTGCATAACGCCCAGCTTCACCAGGCCAGAGACCATAATGCGCACAACAACGTCATTCACTTCGCGAATGCTGATGCCGGGGCGAAACAGCGCCAGCGACTGATTCAGGCAATCAAGGACAATGTCATAAATAGCACGCTGCGCGGCGGTAAATTTACCGTTAACCGGATAGGTACGCGTAATATCGCCAGCGTAGCCGTGTAACTCGCAACCGGCGTCCACCAGCACCAGATCGCCGTCGCGCAGCTCACTCTCGTTTTCGGTGTAATGCAGGATACAGCCGTTTACGCCGCCGCCGACAATGGTGTTATAGGCCGGGAAGCGAGCACCGTGACGAATAAATTCATGCTCAATCTCGCCCTGCAGCTGATATTCATACATTCCGGGCCGACAGGCTTGCATGGCGCGTGTGTGGGCCAGCGCGCTGATCTCACCGGCACGGCGCAGCACGGCTAGCTCCTCAGCGCTTTTGAACAGACGCATTTCGTGCACCCAGGGACGCCAGTCAGTGACGGTTGCCGGCGCCGAGAGGTTTTTACGAAAGCCGCGGCGCAGTGTTTCCAGCGCGTCGAACAGCTGGCGATCGGCGTCGGCGTATTCGCCCTGAGCGTGGTACACCACATCCAGACCATTTAACAGCAGATGCAGCTGCTCCGGCAGGTCGCTCCAGGGAAGCGCACGATCAACACCGAGTTTCTCAGGCGCGGCATCCTGCCCGAGACGGCGGCCAAACCAGGTCTCCGCCGTCAGATCCCGAACCCGGTTAAACAGCACGCTGTGGTTATGCGTTTCGTCGCTTTTAATCAGCAGCAGCAGCGCTTCCGGCTCATTAAAACCGGTGAAGTACCAAAAATCGCTGTTCTGGCGATAAGGATATTCGGTGTCATTGCTGCGCGGCGCTTCCGGTGCGGCGAAAATCAGCGCGGCGCTGGCCGGGGCCATACGAGACAGCAACGCCTGACGACGTTGCTGAAAAGTGTTCAGCGTAATCATTATCTGCACTCCCTGTTAAATGGACGTTTATACCCCGGCGGTCACTGCGCCACGCGCGGCTAAGTTAGTGTAGCGTCGGTTTTTTTTGCACTTCAGGCGCGGTGGGTGACTGATGGGTAAAAGAACTGAAGCAAAGCACGGCGGCAACGCGTACGTATTCGATCACCTCTTCCAGCGACTGCTCCAACTCTTCCTGATCTTCATCCTCATCATAGCCAAGTTGGGCAATGGTGCGCAGGTCGTCAATCGCTTCGCCCGTCTCGCCGGTGACCTTATCCAGTTTAGTTTGCGTCACGCCTAAACCCAGCAGGAAATGGTTAACCCATCCGGCCAGCGCATCTGCACGATCGAAGACGGTAATATCGTCGCCTTCTGGCAGGTAGAGCTGGAACATAAAGCCATCATCTTCTAGTGCATCCAGCACGCTGCCGTGCAGCAGCAGCAGCGGCTGGGAAACCGCCTGTGGAAAAGCCAAACCTTCATTAATCAAATCGTTAACCAGCGGTTTCCAGCTGTGGTCGAGATTGCCGCCGCAGATAATGCCACTCAGTAATCCGTGGATTTCGGCGGGCGTCATGCCGACGCCCTGCTGGGTAAGTACGGCTGCCAGGGTGTCGTAGTCTGGCGCAGAGTTCTGTAAAGACATAAGTATTCATCGTCGTTGGCGGAATAAGTTCATGGTATGCTACCACCAGGTGCCGCAACGATTCCAGAAAAGGGGTTGTAACTTATTTAGCGGGTCTATATAGTGGCGCCCCTCCCAAGCCATTGAACGGTAAGGGTGAAGCGGGCGCAGTAATCAGTCGGGAAGGTTCAATGTCGGCACAACCGGTAGATATACATATTTTTGGCCGTTCTTTACGAGTAAATTGTCCGCCAGAACAGCAAGATGCTTTAAATTTGGCGGCGGAAGATCTCAATCAACGGTTGCAAGATTTAAAAGTTCGCACTAGAGTCACAAATACAGAGCAGCTGGTGTTCATCGCTGCGTTGAATATTTGCCATGAGCTGGCGCAGGAAAAAAGCAAGACCCGCGACTATGCTGCTAACATGGAACAACGCATCCGAATGCTGCAGCAGACCATTGAGCAGGCATTACTTGAGCAAGGTCGCATTACTGAACGCCAGGGTGCTAAGTTCGAATAGTACTTCATGGTTACTGTGATAGAGTAACGGTGAAGCAAATTTTCTCTGAGATGTTTGCAAGCGGGCCAGTCCCCTGAGCCGATATTTCATACCAACAGAGTGTGACGCTCTGCTACCTGTGTGCATGCTCGGTCCGTCCGAGAAGCCTAATGGTTGCGACGGCATACTCACCTTGAACCAAGGGTTCAAGGGTTACAGCCTGCGGCGGCATCTCGGAGATCTCCCCTCTTCTATCACCCTTTAAGTACCAGCGCGTTACACGTGAAAAAACCCACTTCTTAAAAAAACATCTTCTTTTGCCTTAACTCTTGCTGTGAGCAACGCTTTTTTCATCCTGCACTTCTTCTCGTTAATCATCCTGTTATAGTGATTTTATTCACTTTCCGCGTTAGCAGGTAACTCAATGCCGTCGCTCTCATTACGTGACAGACAGGATATCCGCAGCCATATTCGGCATCTGCGCCGCTCGCTCTCTGCTGCGCAACAGCAGACGGCAGCCGATCGGGTTGCTGAACACGCCATCAATTTCGCTCCGGTCACGCAAGCGCAGAACATCGCTCTGTTTCTCTCCTTCGACGGCGAGCTGAATACCCGGCCGTTGATAGCGCGTCTCTGGCAGCAGCATAAAAACGTCTTTTTGCCTGTCCTGCATCCTTTTGCACGCGGTCAGCTGCTGTTTTTGCGCTATACGCCAGAAAGCGACCTGCGCCTTAATCGTCTGCGCATTCCGGAGCCGCCACTGGACGTGCGTCATATTATTCCGCTGTCTCAGCTGGATATCATCATGATGCCGCTGGTTGCTTTTGACAGTTACGGCCAGCGGCTGGGCATGGGCGGTGGATTTTACGATCGCACGTTGCAGCACTGGCAGCAGCATCGCCTGGCCACGATCGGCCTGGCGCACGATTGTCAGCATGTGGATGCCTTACCGGTCGCAGAATGGGATGTACCGCTGAGCGCAGTGATTACGCCAGCAAAACTGTGGCAATGGGATCTAACATGAGGAAAGAACGGATGTGCTTACAGAGCATAGGGGGAAACAAAATAGCCCGCCGCCTGAAACAGGCATGCGGGCCGGGACATCAGTAGTGAGCGTCGTTAAATCAGTAGAGCAGGCGCGCGCGCATGGTGCCTGGAATGGCCTTCATCAGCTGTAGCGCTTTATCCGCTACCGTTTGATCGGCATCGATGTCGATCACCACGTAGCCCATATACGGCGTGGTTTGCAGGAACTGGGCGGCGATGTTGATGCCTTGCTCAGCAAAGATCTGGTTGAGCGCGGTCAGCACGCCAGGACGGTTCTCGTGGATATGCAGCAGTCGGCTGACATGCTCGCCATGAACTGGCAGAGAGACTTCCGGGAAGTTAACCGCAGAGAGCGTTGAACCGTTATCGGAGTACTTAGCCAGCTTACCGGCCACTTCAATGCCGATATTTTCCTGCGCTTCTTCGGTGGAACCACCAATGTGCGGCGTCAGAATCACGTTGTCGAACTCACACAGCGGCGACGTGAAAGGATCGCTGTTGGTTGCCGGCTCGGTAGGGAAAACGTCAATTGCGGCGCCAGCAAGGTGTTTACGCTTCAGCGCATCGCACAACGCAGGAATATCCACTACCGTACCGCGCGAGGCGTTGATCAGCAGCGCGCCTGGCTTCATCCAGGCCAGCTCTTTCTCACCGATCATATCCTGCGTTGAGGCAGTTTCCGGCACGTGCAGCGTGACGATATCGCTCATTCCCAGCAGTTCGCTGAGCTGGTTAACCTGAGTGGCATTGCCCAGCGGCAGTTTATTCTCGATATCGTAAAAATAGACGTGCATGCCCAGGCTTTCCGCCAGCACGCCAAGCTGCATACCGATGTGGCCATAGCCGATGATGCCGAGCTTTTTGCCGCGCGCTTCATAGGAGCCAACCGCCAGCTTGTTCCAGATACCGCGGTGCGCCTTGGCGTTCGCTTCCGGAATACCGCGCAGCAGCAGCAGCAGCTCGCCGATCACCAGTTCTGCAACAGATCGGGTATTAGAGAAAGGTGCATTAAACACCGGAATACCGCGCTGCGCCGCAGCATTGAGATCAACCTGGTTAGTGCCGATGCAGAAGCAGCCAACCGCCACCAGTTTTTCTGCCGCCGCGAAAACTTCTTCTGTCAGCTGCGAGCGCGAACGGATGCCGATGAAATGCGCATCGCGAATTGACGCTTTCAGTGCTTCTGTATCCAGCGCACCTTTATGAAATTCGATGTTGGTGTAACCCGCAGCACGCAGATTTTCCAGCGCGCTTTGGTGCACGCCTTCCACCAGCAGGAATTTAATCTTGTCTTTCTCCAGTGATACCTTTGCCATTTCCCGACCCTATTATGCAGACTTCAGATGGAGCTGATGATCGGTAGCTGTACCCATGCAAAAGAGCGTTTCTCCTGTGCGTCACGATTCAGCACGGTGACCAACCGGACAATTCTCTTTTGCCTGCGTCAGCTAACCAGATATAAGCCAGCCTTCTGCCAAAATAACAAAATTTACGTATGGAGCAATACAAACGATTGCCTGACATGCAGCACAGGCAGAGCGCCTGTTGCTGCGACATGGCACAAAATCTGGCTAAGGAATTTAGCCCCAGAATGTTAGCAATGTCAGCGTGCTGTTTGTGACATAAGTCACTAAATATTGCGGGTTAACAAAAGTTACGTTTTAGCGGAAAAAACTCAGCGCTGCAGATCATTTCTCAATGGTTCGCACGCCATTTGGACCGCCAATCAATGCCACGTCGGCTCCGCGGGCAGCAAACAGCCCTACCGTCACCACGCCAGGCAGCGCGTTAATGGCCTGCTCAAGCGCAATCGGCTCCATGATACGCAAGTTGTGCACATCCAGAATGATATTGCCGTTATCGGTAATCACATGCTGGCGATATTCCGGCAGACCACCCAGCTTAACCAGCTCGCGGGCAACAAAACTGCGCGCCATCGGGATCACCTCAACCGGCAACGGAAAGTGCCCCAGCACGTCGACTTCTTTTGACGCATCGGCGATGCAGATAAACCTGGTCGCCACGGCGGCAATGATCTTTTCGCGCGTTAATGCCGCGCCACCGCCTTTGATCATTTCCATTTGCGGATTGATTTCATCTGCGCCATCGACATATATCGCCAGCGAATCGACCTCGTTCAGGTCAAAAACGGGAATGCCCAACGCCTTCAGTTTTAACGTCGAAGCTTCCGAACTGGATACCGCACCGTCAATCTGGTGTTTTATCGTGCCCAGCGCATCAATAAAATGCGCGGCGGTGCTGCCGGTGCCCACGCCAACAATCGTGCCGGGCTGGACATATTCCAGCGCGGCCCAGCCTACGGCCTTTTTCAGTTCATCCTGAGTCATGATATAAACCTGTGCTGCCACTAAGTTGAGGCGCGTAGTATAAATCAAGCTTCTGTGAAAGTGCGCATAGCACAGAGAGCGATTCGCAGCTTTGTAAGCCAGCCCACAAAACACACTGTAACGAGAAGTACCCGGCAACAGGCTGTTTTATGGCATAGTGCAGAAAACCATCCTGAGAGAGAAACAGAACGCTAATGAAACGCCCGGATTATCGAACGCTTCAGGCGCTGGACGCAGTGATTCGTGAACGCGGCTTTGAGCGCGCGGCACAAAAGCTTTGCATTACGCAGTCAGCGGTCTCACAGCGTATCAAACAGCTGGAAAATCTGTTTGGCCAGCCGCTACTGGTGCGCACCGTGCCGCCCCGCCCCACCGAACAGGGACAAAAACTGCTGGCACTGCTGCATCAGGTTGAGTTGCTGGAAGAGGAGTGGCTGGGCGATGAGAACAGCGGCACCACACCACTGCTGCTGTCGCTGGCGGTCAATGCCGACAGTTTGGCGACCTGGTTACTGCCTGCGTTAAAAGATGTGCTGGCTGATTCACCGGTGCGCCTCAATTTGCAGGTGGAAGATGAAACACGCACTCAGGAGCGCCTGCGCCGCGGTGAAGTGGTCGGCGCGGTAAGTATCCAGCCGCAGCCATTACCCAGTTGCCTGGTCGATCAGCTGGGCGCGCTGGACTATCTGTTTGTTGGCTCGCCCGACTTTGCCGCCCGCTATTTTCCCAACGGCGTCACCCGCTCAGCGCTGCTGAAGGCACCTGCGGTGGCGTTTGACCATCTTGATGATATGCATCAGGCGTTTCTGCAGCAGAACTTCGATCTCTCTCCCGGCAGCGTACCCTGCCATATCGTCAACTCGTCAGAGGCCTTTGTGCAGCTGGCAAGACAGGGTTCAACCTGTTGTATGATCCCGCACTTGCAGATTGAGCGCGAGCTGGCGAATGGCGAACTGGTGGATTTAACGCCGGGACTGCTGCAGCGACGCATGCTTTACTGGCACCGTTTTGCGCCCGAAAGTCGCCTGATGCGTCGGGTAACGGATGCGCTGCTGGCGCATGGTCATCGCGTGTTAAGACAAGATGCGGAGATGATCTAAAAAACAGGGCGGGATGCCGCCCTGTTAACTGATTTACTGCGGCTGAAGCTGGAACACCACATCAACTTGATCGTCAAAGTGGATGCTCTGCTGCTCATAGGTTTGCTGCGCGGTCGTGTCCGCCATTGCCGAAGCTGATTTATACATGCGTGCCACCGGCATTGGCTGATAATTTGAGACGTGATACCGCACGCTCCATACCGCGCCAAGCTTGCTGTGGAAACCTTCAGCCAGTGCCTGTGCCTGCTGGGTCGCATTGGCAATTGCTGCCTGACGCGCTTTATCCTTGAACGCTTCCGGGTTGGCTACACCTAACTCAACCGAGCGAATCTCATTCAGACCCGACTTCAGCGCACCGTCCAGCAGCTCATTAAGCTTATCGAGCTGGCGCAATGTGACCTGCACCTGACGCACGGCACGGTAGCCTTTCAGCACCGCTTTGCCCTCTTTGGTGTAATCATATTCCGGCTGCGTACGCAGGTTAGCGGCATCAATATCTTTTTTCTCAATGCCATTTTTATTCAGAAAATCAAAATACTGTGCGACGCGATCGTCAGCCTGTTTCTTTGCCTCTGCGGCTTCTTTAGACGAAACATTCACTTCGATAGCCAGCGTGGCGATGTCAGGCGTTGCGTCAACGCTGGCCTGGCCAGACGTCACAACATGCGGGCCGTTAGGCAGTTCTTCCGCCTGAGAAACCAGCGGCAGCGTGCCCATTGCCATCAGGGCTGAAAGAGCCAGAGCTTTCATTTTCACCAAAGTCCTCCTTGAGGGGTTATCGCTAAAAGATGGGATTACAACGCCAGCTTGCCTGAGCAGCAAGCGGTTTTCCATGTGCGATGTTCTGAGTTTTCATTGTGGCAAAAGTTCCGCCAACGCGCGCGAACTCTTTAGTGAAAACCGGCAATGCCCTGTTGCGCCAGGCGAAACGCGATAAACCACATGATGACACCCACCAGCAAATTGATAATGCGCTGGGCAGCGACCGTGCGCAGAACCGGTGAAAGCGATGCCGCTAACAGCGCCAGGCCAAAAAACCAGGCCAGCGAGGCACTAATGGTGCCAAAAGCAAACCAGCCACGTGCCGCCTGCGGTAGCTGACTGCCCAGGCTACCCAGCACCACAAAAGTATCTAAATAAACGTGCGGATTAAGCCAGGTCACCGCCATCATGGTGGCAACAATCCGCCAGCGGCTCTGCTTTGCCACCGTTTCGTCAGCCAGCGACAGGTTACGATTACAGGCAATGCGTAAGGCACCAAAGCCATACCACAGCAGAAATGCTACGCCGCCCCAGGTGACCAGATTAAGCAGCAGCGGTGACTGCGTTAACAACGCGCTGCCGCCAAAAATCCCGGCACAGATCAGCACCATATCGCTCAGGCTACAAAGCGCGGCGGTCATAATATGAAACTGCCTACGCACGCCCTGATTGAGCACAAACGCATTCTGTGGGCCTAAAGGTAAAATAAGCGCCAGACCAAGCATAACGCCTTGAAAATAATAGGAGAGCATGCCGTTTTCCCGTTATGGCTATGAACAGACGCAGTGTAAATCGCGACCACTATTAGTGGAAATTCAAAATAGTGATAGAGCATTAGCGCAGCTGATAACCTGACAACCGACATAAAAAAAGGAGCCCTCAGGCTCCCTTATTCAATACAGCGTGTTATTTGCTGAGCGACACTTTTTGCTCAGCATCCGGCTGCGTAGGCTCAGCACGATGCAGATGCACATCCATCTGTGGATAAGGAATACCGATGCCGTGCTCGTCCAGCTTGAGCTTGAAGTTCTTCATCAGATCCCAGTAAACATTCTGCAGATCGCCGCTGTTGCTCCAGCAGCGCACCACGAAGTTCAGCGATGACGCTGCCATTTCGTTCAGGCCAATCTGCACGCCTTTTTCCTGCAGTACGCGTGAATCGGCATCAACCACTTCGCGCAGCAGCGTCAGCACCTGATCGACATCCGCATCATACGCGACACCGATAATGAACTCGTTGCGTCGTACCGGCTCGCGCGAGAAGTTGACGATGTTACCGGAGATAATTTTGCTGTTCGGCACCACCACAATTTTGCCATCGGCGGTACGTAACGTGGTAGAGAAGATCTGCACGCTTAATACCGTGCCCATCACGCCGCCGAGATCGACAAACTCACCGGTGCGGAACGGACGCAGCGTGACCAGCAACACGCCAGCCGCCAGGTTAGAGAGCGATCCCTGAAGTGCCAGGCCAACGGCCAAACCGGCTGCACCCAGCACGGCAATCACCGAGGCGGTTTGCACGCCAACCCGTCCCAGCGCGGCAATCAACGTAAAGGCGATAACGCCATAACGCACCAGCGTGGCCAGAAAGTCAGAAACCGTGTCATCAATGTGACGCGCGCGCAGCAGACGCTTGACGCCGTTAGAGATAATCCGCGCGATGATCATACCGATGATCAAAATGGCGATAGCGGCCACGATGTTTACCGCATAACTCAGCAGCAGCGCCTGATTGCGCACCAGCCAGCTCCCGGCGCTGTTAATGCCATCAACTACATGCAAATCTTCCATCTGTTAGCCCTGTTGTTGTTCCTGAAAAGAAGCATTATTGCCGAAGCGCTTCGGCAATCCACAGAGAAAGGGTAACTAATAAATAACGGATACGCCAAATCCCCGTTGAATTTGCTCTGTTTTTTGAGCTGATTCCATAAAAAAAGGCCCCGAAGGGCCTTATTTTGTACAAACTTTCGCAGCTTACAGCACGTCGACAGCGTTCAGTTCCTGGAACGCCTGCTCTAAACGCACAACCATAGAAGATTGTGACGCACGCAGCCATACGCGTGGATCGTAGTACTTTTTGTTTGGCTTTTCAGCGCCTTCCGGGTTACCCAGCTGCGCCTGCAGATAGCCTTCGTTCTTTTTGTAATACTGCAGAATGCCGTCCCAGGTTGCCCACTGGGTATCGGTATCAATGTTCATCTTGATCACGCCGTAGCTGATAGATTCTTTGATTTCTGCAGCAGAAGAACCGGAACCACCGTGGAACACGAAATCCAGCGCGTTGTGCGGCAGATTGTGTTTCTTGGTCACGAATTCCTGAGAATCACGCAGGATGGTTGGGGTCAGCTTCACGTTGCCTGGCTTGTAAACGCCGTGCACGTTACCAAAGGAAGCGGCGATGGTGAAACGTGGGCTGATAGCGCTCAGTTTCTCATACGCGTAGTTCACATCTTCTGGCTGGGTGTAAAGGGCTGATGCGTCCATGTGGCTGTTGTCGACGCCATCTTCTTCACCACCAGTACAACCTAATTCGATCTCCAGCGTCATATCCAGTTTGGCCATGCGCGCCAGATATTTGCTGCTGATCTCGATGTTTTCTTCCAGTGATTCTTCAGACAGGTCGATCATGTGTGAAGAGAACAGCGGCTTACCGGTTTTCTTGTAGTGCTCTTCGCCCGCGTCCAGCAGACCGTCGATCCACGGCAGCAGTTTCTTGGCGCAGTGGTCAGTGTGCAGGATAACCGGCACGCCATACTGCTCGGCCATCAGGTGAACGTGCTGTGCACCGGCGATAGCACCGAAAATAGCGGCGCCCTGTGGCTTGTCAGTTTTGAAACCTTTACCCGCGATAAACGCGGCACCACCGTTGGAGAACTGGATGATGACCGGCGCTTTTACTTTCGCGGCAGCTTCCAGTACGGCATTGATGGAGTCGGAACCCACACAGTTCACTGCAGGCAGAGCAAACTTGTTCTCTTTGGCGACTTTAAAGATTTTCTGCACGTCATCACCGGTGACAACGCCTGGTTTTACGAAATCAAAAATTTTAGACATCTCATAGGTCCTGTTTTGTCGGCCGTGTATACGGGGTACAAGGGATTTAGCGCCCTTGCGGGCAATATTTCAGGCAGGACACTGCGCCTGCCTCCATAAGGTTACTGTTTCGCACGCTCTTCGAGCATAGCAACAGCTGGCAATGTTTTACCTTCCACGAATTCCAGGAAAGCACCGCCACCGGTTGAGATGTAGGAGATTTTATCCTCGATGCCGAACAGATCGATAGCCGCTAAGGTATCGCCGCCGCCAGCCACAGAGAACGCGTCACTGTCCGCGATCGCATTGGCCACAATTTCAGTGCCCTTGCGGAAATTAGGAAACTCAAACACGCCTACCGGGCCGTTCCACAGGATGGTTTTGGCATTTTTCAGAATGTCAGCCATCGCCTGTGCGGTTTCATCACCGAAGTCCATAATCTCTTCGTTTTCCTGAACTTCGGAAACTTTTTTCACCGTTGCCGGGGCAGTTTCAGAGAATTCTGTGCCGACGCGGGAGTCAGTCGGTACTGGAATACCGTATTGATCGCGCAGCTCTTTCGCTGCTGCCACGAAGTCTGGTTCATAGAGTGATTTACCGACCTTGTTGTCGATCGCGACGAAGGTATTCGCGATGCCGCCGCCAACGATCACGGTATCAGCAATTTTCACCAGCGATTGCAGTACATCAAATTTGGTAGAGACTTTTGAGCCGCCAACCACCGCCACCAGCGGACGTTCCGGGTTGCTCATTACTTTACCCAGCGCTTCCAGTTCAGCAGAGAGCAGCGGACCAGCGCAGGCAACAGGTGCAAATTTTGCCACGCCGTGGGTCGAAGCCTGCGCGCGGTGTGCGGTGCCAAAGGCATCCATTACAAATACATCGCACAGTGCCGCGTATTTTTTCGAGAGGGCTTCGTCGTCTTTTTTCTCACCTTTGTTGAAGCGCACGTTTTCCAGCACAACCAGTTCGCCTGCGCCTGCTTCAACGCCATCAAGGTAATCTTTTGCCAGCGTAACGTTGGTGCCGTTCAGTTTCTCTTTCAGGTAGTTAACCACCGGCAGCAGAGAAAACTCTTCGTTATACTCGCCTTCAGTTGGACGGCCCAGATGAGACGTTACCATCACTTTAGCGCCCTGCTTCAGCGCCGCTTCGATGGTTGGCAGCGAAGCACGAATACGTGCGTCGGACGTCACTTTTCCTGCTTTTACCGGTACGTTCAGATCCGCACGGATCAGAACACGTTTACCTGCCAGATCCAGATCGGACATCTTAATTACAGACATGGTGAACCCTCTCGTTGATTCTCATCTAATTTTGTCAGACGCAGTCCGCGCCTTACCTGAAACCGCTTGCGGCCATGGCTAACGTGGTATCGAGCATCCGGTTAGCAAAGCCCCACTCGTTGTCGCACCAAACCAGCGTCTTGATCAGGTGCTGACCGCTGACCCGCGTTTGCGTGCCGTCCACAATGGCACTGTGCGGATCGTGGTTAAAATCTACTGAGACTAACGGCAATTCCGTATAGTCAACTATACCACGAAATGCCCCTTCTGCCGCCTTGCGTAACAAGGCGTTAACCTCTGTTGCCGTCACCGCCTGCTCAACGCTGACGCTCAGGTCAATGGCCGTCACGTTAATCGTAGGCACCCGCACCGCAATCGCCTCAAAGCGATCGTTGAATTTAGGAAAAATACGGGTAATGCCAGCCGCCAGCCGCGTATCCACCGGAATGATCGACTGACTGGCCGCGCGTGTCCGCCGCAGGTCGCTGTGATAGGCGTCGATCACCTGCTGATCGTGCATCGCCGAGTGAATCGTAGTGACCGTGCCCGATTCGATACCAAATGCATCATCCAACAGCTTGATGACGGGAATAATGCAATTGGTGGTGCAGGAGGCGTTAGAAACGATACGGTCATCAGGCTGCAGCGCCTGTTCGTTAACGCCAAATACCACGGTTGCGTCAAGATCGTTGCCGCCCGGATGCGAGAACAGCACCTTTTTGGCGCCCGCCTGCAAATGGGCTTCACCGTCCGCACGGCTGCCATACACGCCGGTGCAATCCAGCACCACATCCACATTGAGTTCGCGCCACGGCAGATCGGCGATGGCGGGCTGATGCAGCAGGCGCAGCGTATCATCGCCGACCCACAGCAGATCGCGTTCCTGACGCACGTCAAACGCGAAACGCCCGTGGCTGGTGTCATACTTCAGCAAATGCGCCATTCCTGCCGCGTCCGCCAGCTCATTGATGGCAACCACGGTGATTTCCGCGCGACGGCCGGTTTCATACAGGGCACGCAATACGTTACGCCCAATACGCCCAAAGCCATTTATCGCCACACGAACAGTCATACTTTTCCTGCAACCCCAGTGAATAAGGCGGTAAGCGTGAGTCAGACAGCGTAATTTGTACAGGAATTTTCGCCGCCCTTGTTTCAGCGTAACCTGTATATGGCACCTTTACTGAAACGGTTCAGCTACGATAATGGAAGGCAGGAATAAGCGGAATGATTGCGATCAATTCATCGTGCGAATTTTCGATCCACATCACAAAACCAGCAAAATTCTGGCTGCTGAATGCGCAACAAACAAATCATCGTCCGTGAGAACAAACCACAATAAAAAAGGGGACGATATGCTCGTCCCCTTTCTGCAGGCAAAGTGATTAAACGCGATTACAGCAGCGCTTTCGCTTTTGCCACCACGTTATCAACCGTAAAGCCAAACAGCTCGAACAGCTGCTCGGCCGGTGCGGATTCACCAAAGCTGGTCATGCCGACGATAGCGCCATTCAGGCCGGTATATTTGTACCAGTAATCGGCAATGCCCGCTTCGATGGCGACGCGTGCGCTGACCGCTTTCGGCAGCACCGATTCGCGATAGGCTTCATCCTGCTTGTCGAACGCATCGGTAGACGGCATGGAAACCACACGCACCTTGCGGCCTTCGGCGGTCAGCGTGTTGTACGCACCTACCGCCAGTTCCACTTCAGAACCGGTTGCGATCAGAATCAGCTCAGGCTGGCCATCGCAATCCTTCAGCACATAGGCGCCGCGCGCCACGTTGGCCAGCTGCTCGGCTGTACGATCCTGCTGGGCAAGGTTCTGACGCGAGAAGATCAGCGCGGTTGGGCCATCCTGACGCTCGATGGCATATTTCCACGCCACAGCAGATTCAACCTGATCGCAGGGACGCCACAGGCTCATGTTTGGCGTAGTACGCAGGCTGGCCATCTGCTCAACCGGCTGATGCGTTGGGCCGTCTTCACCCAGGCCGATGGAATCATGGGTATACACCATGATCTGACGGATTTTCATCAGTGCAGCCATACGCGCCGCGTTACGGGCATATTCCACAAACATCAGGAAGGTTGCGGTGTACGGCAGGAAGCCGCCGTGCAGCGCAATGCCGTTGGCGATAGCGGTCATACCGAATTCGCGCACGCCGTAATGAATGTAGTTACCGGCAGCATCGTCGTTGATTGGCTTTGAGCCAGACCAGATGGTCAGGTTGCTCGGGGCCAGATCCGCAGAACCGCCCAGATATTCCGGCAGAATCTTACCGAAGGCTTCGATGGCGTTTTGCGACGCTTTACGGCTGGCGATTTTGGCCGGATTTGCCTGCAGTTGCTCAATAAACTTCTGCGATTCCTGCTGCCAGTCAGCGGGCAACTGGTTGGTTGAGCGGCGCTTGAATTCCGCGGCCAGCTCAGGATGCGCCTGCGCATAGGCAGCAAATTTCTCGTTCCAGGCTGACTCTTTCGCCTGGCCCATCTCTTTGGCATCCCACTGGGCGTAGATGTCTTGTGGAATCACGAACGGTGCGTGTTCCCAGCCCAGCTGTTTGCGGGTCAGCGTGATTTCGTCATCGCCCAGCGGCGCGCCGTGCGAATCGTGCGTGCCCGCTTTATTCGGTGAACCAAAGCCGATAACGGTTTTGCACATCAGCAGTGATGGCTTATCGCTGACGGTTTTCGCTTCTTCAATCGCGGCTTTAATGGCATCGGCGTTATGTCCGTCTACGCCCTGCACCACGTGCCAGCCGTATGCTTCAAAACGCTTCGCGGTATCGTCAGTGAACCAGCCATCAATGTGGCCGTCGATGGAAATGCCGTTGTCATCATAAAATGCCACCAGCTTGCCCAACCTCAGCGTACCGGCCAGTGAACAGACTTCATGGGAAATGCCTTCCATCATGCAGCCATCGCCCATAAACACGTAGGTATTATGGTCAACAATGTCGTGTCCCGGACGGTTGAACTGTGCGGCCAGCGTACGTTCAGCAATGGCGAAACCCACTGCGTTAGCGATGCCCTGGCCCAGCGGACCGGTGGTGGTTTCAATGCCCGCGGTGTAGCCATATTCCGGGTGGCCTGGCGTTTTGGAGTGCAGCTGACGGAAGTTTTGCAGCTCGTTAATCGGCAGATCGTAGCCGGTGAGGTGCAGCAGGCTGTAGATCAGCATGGAGCCGTGACCGTTGGAGAGCACAAAGCGATCGCGATCGGCCCACAGAGGATTTACCGGGTTGTGGTTCAGGTAGTCGCGCCATAACACTTCAGCGATATCCGCCATGCCCATCGGGGCGCCCGGATGGCCCGATTTTGCTTTTTGCACAGCATCCATACTCAATGCGCGAACGGCATTGGCCAGCTCTTTACGAGAAGACATGTTTTACTCCAGATCGGATATACGGCTTGGCCACACTTAACCTATTGTAATTAATGGATTATAAGGCAAAGCCAGGGGAAAGATGCCGATCAATGTACATGAAATAAGGGTAGAAAGTACATGGCGTACAATGCGATTTATCATGCGTAATTCGCGCATTCCGCGGTGTGCTGCTGGAAATCTGTGCACACTCCCGTTATAAACAACAGATTCTGCGCTGGCCTCTGTTGCGCAGGCTACTTTGCACACGCTTTTTTGCCTTGTTATTGAATGGAAACAATCTGATGAAAATGACCCAACTCGCCGCCACTCTCGGCGTTACCCTGCTGCTAGCCGGCTGCCAGAATTTCGACAGCAATGCGCTAATGCAGTCCGGTGCGCAGGCTTTTCAGGCCGTCACGCTCAACGATCAGCAGGTGAAAACCCTGAGCGATCAGTCGTGCCAGAAAATGGACAGCGAAAATAAGGTAGCGGATGCCAACGATCCGTATCAGCAACGACTGAATAAAATTGCTGCCGCGCTGGGCGACAACATCAACGGCACGCCCGCTAACTACAAGGTTTATCTGACCAAAGACGTCAACGCCTGGGCGATGGCCAACGGCTGTATCCGTGTTTATAGCGGCCTGATGGATTTAATGTCCGACAATGAAGTGACCGCGGTAGTGGGTCATGAGATGGGTCACGTTGCACTGGGCCATACGCGCAAAGCGATGCAGGTGGCGTACGGCACCACGGCGGCGCGCACCGCGGCAGCTTCAGCGGGCGGCATTGCGGCCACGCTTTCGCAGTCACAGCTGGGTGAAATGGGTGAAAAGCTGGTGAATGCCCGGTTCTCACAGAGCCAGGAATCACAGGCGGATGATTACTCTTTCGATCTGCTGAAAAAACGCGGCATCAGTCAGGAAGGTTTGGTGACCAGCTTTGAGAAGCTGGCAAAACTCGAAGGCGCGCAGCAGAGCAGCAGTATGTTTGACTCGCATCCGTCATCCAGCGCCCGCGCTGAGCACATTCGTCAGCGTATCGCCGCAGGCAAATAAATCAGTGACACAAAAAGGGGCGCCAGTTGCGCCCCTTTTTCTATTTCAGGAAGCCTTTTAGCAGGCCGCCAACATCACTTTTGCCCGGTGAACTGGTATCCAGCTCGCCTTTCGGCGACAGCTTATCTACCACCATCGGCAGCATTTTTGCCACCGTGGATGCGGCGCTGTGAATATCCGTGCCCAGCTTATCTGCCAGCGATTTCAGACTCTCTTCGCCCAGCGCAGCATGCACTTCTTCGCCACTCACCGGCTTGTTACCGCTGTTGCTCAGCCAGGAGTCAACTACCGACGACAGACCGCCGCTGCGCAGTTTTTCCAGCAGCCGATCCGGCCCGCCCTGCTCCTGTACCCATTTCCAGATAGCGAGTAGCTGATTAAACTTCCCGCCCTGAGCACCGCCGAGCGCGCCGCTTAAATCATCAAGTAATCCCATATTTCTCTCCTGCAAGCTTCTGAACAGAGTTAAGTGTAGTCGGCGAAGCGGCTATCAACCTTTATTGACCGCCTGCACGTGCAGCATATCCAGCGCCAGCGTCGCCGCCGCCAGGGCGGTCAGGTCGGATTGGTCGTAACCCGGCGCCACTTCCACCAGATCCATACCCACGATGTTCATGCCCTGCAGGCCACGTACCAGCTTGGTTGCTTTATCGGTGGTCAAACCGCCGATCACCGGCGTGCCGGTGCCTGGCGCGTGCGCCGGATCGAGGCAGTCGATGTCAAAAGTCAGGTAAACCGGCAAATCGCCTACAATCTGCTTCACCTGCTGCAGAATATCGTCAACGCTGCGGTCATTCACCTGCGCGGCATCCAGCACGGTATAGCCGAGATCTTTATCAAATTCGGTACGAATACCGATCTGCACGGAATGCGCTGGATCGATCAGCCCTTCGCCTGGCGCATGATGGAACATGGTGCCGTGATCAAACTTAGCGCCGTTGGAATAGGTATCGGTATGCGCATCAAAATGCACCAGTGCCATTTTGCCAAAATGTTTGGCGTGCGCGCGCAGCAGCGGCAGCGTGATGTAGTGATCGCCGCCGAAAGTCAGCATGCGCTTGCCGCTGGCCAGCAGTTTTTCTGCGTGCGCCTGCAGTCGGTCGGTGAGATCCTGCGAATCACCAAAGGCGTAAACCAGATCGCCACAGTCCACCACGTTCAGGCGCTCACGCAGGTTAAAGTTCCACGGCCAGCGGCAGCCTTCCCACGCCAGGTTAGTAGAAATTTGACGGATCGCGCCCGGGCCAAGGCGGCTGCCAGGACGGCCTGAGGTCGCCGCATCAAATGGAATACCGGTAATAACCCACTCCGCATCGCTATCCCACGGGGTAAAGTGAACCGGGAAGCGCATAAACCCAAAGGCGTTGGAAACCAGCGAGTTGTCATATTCATGACCAAGGGTGTTATTCATAACAAATCCTCTGTTTTGCCTGTGCACAGCGGTATCAGGCTAAAAAAATCCCCTCCGCGTCGTTAACCCGACGAGGAAGGGATCGATAACGTTAGTTAACGTCACCAGGCGACGTTAACTTTAGGGCAGTAACGCGGTTACTCATCTTCCAGATAGGTGTAACCGTACAGGCCGCTTTCAAACTCCTCAAGGAACTGCGCGCGCAGCTCTTCGTCGAGATCGGTTTGCTTCACCTGATTACGGAACAGCGTCATCAGCTCTTCCGGATCAAGCTGCACATATTCCAGCATATCGGCAACGGTATCGCCTTCATCAGAGAGCTGCACTTCAACGCTGCCATCCGGGAAGGCAAAGACGTCAACGGCTTCGGTGTCGCCAAACAGGTTGTGCATGTTGCCAAGAATTTCCTGATAGGCGCCAACCATAAAGAAGCCGAGCATCGGTGGATTTTCCACGTCGTACTGCGGCATCGGCATGGTAGTGGCGATGCCGTCACCGTCAACATAGTGATCGATGGTGCCATCGGAGTCACAGGTGATATCCAGCAATACTGCACGGCGCTCAGGCACCTTATCCAGCCCTTCCAGCGGCAATACCGGGAACAGCTGATCGATACCCCACGCATCCGGCATCGACTGGAACAGCGAGAAGTTGACGTAAATCTTATCCGCCATGCGCTCCTGCAGTTCGTCGATAATCGGGCGGTGCGCGCGGTTGCTTGGATCCAGATGCTGCTGAATATAGTGGCAGATACTCAGATAGAGCTGTTCCGCCCAGGCGCGCTGGCCGAGATCGTAAGTGCCCGCCGAGTAGCCGGTATGGATATCAGAGAGATCCATCTGGCTGTCGTGCAGCCATTCACGCAGTGAACGACGGTTGTTTGGCTCGTGCATCTCCAGCCAGGTTTCCCACAGGCTGATGATGGGACGCGGCGCATCAGCTTCTGGCGCCACCGGCGTGCTGAACTCGTTGCGTTCAACGCCGATGATGTTAGAAACCAGCACCGTATGGTGCGCGGTTACCGCACGGCCCGATTCGGTGATCACTGTTGGATGCGGCAGACCATGCTCTTCACAGGCATCGCCAATCGCCCAGATCACGTTGTTGGCATATTCGTTCAGGCCGTAGTTCACCGAACAATCTGACTGTGAGCGCGTACCTTCATAGTCAACGCCCAAGCCGCCGCCAACATCGAAACATTTGATGTTCACGCCCAGCTTGGCCAGCTCAACATAGAAGCGCGCCGACTCGCGCACGCCGGTGGCGATATCGCGGATATTGGACATCTGCGAGCCGAGATGGAAGTGCAGCAGCTGCAGGCTTTCCAGACGATCCGCTTCACGCATGATTCTGACCAGTTCCAGCACCTGCGTCGCCGACAGACCGAACTTCGATTTTTCGCCGCCGCTTGACTGCCATTTACCGGAGCCCTGCGACGCCAGACGCGCACGAATACCGAGGCGCGGCACCACGTTCAGCCGTTCTGCTTCTTCCAGCACCAGCTTCACTTCGGTCATTTTTTCGAGAACCAGATAGACCTTGTGGCCCATTTTCTCGCCGATCAGCGCCAGACGAATATATTCGCGATCTTTGTAGCCGTTACAAACAATCACCGAGCGCGTCATACCGGCATGCGCCAGCACCGCCATCAGCTCAGCTTTAGAACCCGCTTCCAGACCCAACGGCTCGCCGGAGTTGATCAGCGACTCAATCACGCGTTTGTGCTGGTTAACCTTAATGGGATAAACCAGGAAGTAGTCGCCAGTATAGCCATAGGATTCGCGCGCACGTTTGAATGCGGCATTGATGGAGCGCAGGCGGTGTTGCAGAATTTGTGGAAAACAGAACAGCGCAGGCAGTCGTTGCCCTTCCGCTTCGCGTTCTTTGACCAGCTTCGCCAGATCGACGCGCGCTGAGGGCACATCCGGATCGGGACAAACGCTGATATGACCTAATTCGTTAACGTCATAATAGTTATTTCCCCACCAGGCAATGTTGTATGTGCGCAGCATTTTGCTGGCATCCTGATCGCTCATCGCTACCTCCTGCATGGAGCGGAGTACACCCTGTTCGCCTGCTGACGAACCCTTAATGTTTTTCATGTCGTCAGACATTGCGAACCTCAATATAAGTAGTTACTGATAAAGTGTAAAACACGTCGCCAAACTCCGTGTTACGAATGATAAAAAAGCGTAAGCCATCCCTCAGCAGAGGCTGAGAGGTCCGGAAATCACAAATTTAACCGGCGCTCGTGTCGTGATGATTACCGAATCGATTAAAATTTCGGCTGATTGCGAAGGAAGAGATCAACGGGATGAGGCACTGAAGCACGAAGCCGCGCAGCGAACCGGAAGAGAGAAGAAAAGCCTGGTTCATTACTCGCATCACCTCCACACATACGGTCAGCATGTGGATAAACGGTAAGAGGATGAATATCAGATATCGCGTAACCTTCCCGCGCCTGACTAAGTGCCAACAGAGCAGCGGCGTTTTATACAGCGGATAAGGGTTAAATGCAAAAACAAAATATTGAATTTGCAGCAGATGTCCGAATATTTAATATATCTTTCCCGCATCACGCGCGATCTAACAAAAAAATTACTGGCAATTCGCCTGAGCTGTAACCTAGAATGGACGTCCAGATGTTAATCCATCTAAACCCTTTTTTGCTGCTCACGGCGTTGCCTGATGGAGCATGCAGATGGCGCAGCCACGCATGCTATGCAGTGCTTTCTAAACCGATTTCTAAGGTACAGATAAATGGCTAAACACCTTTTCACATCCGAGTCCGTATCCGAAGGACATCCCGATAAAATCGCTGACCAGATTTCCGATGCCGTGCTGGATGCGATTCTCGCTCAGGATCCTAAAGCGCGCGTAGCCTGCGAAACCTACGTCAAAACCGGTATGGTGCTGGTTGGTGGTGAAATCACTACCAGCGCATGGGTCGATATCGAAGAGATTACCCGCAATACCGTACGCGATATCGGCTATGTCCATTCCGATATGGGCTTTGATGCGAACTCATGCGCCGTACTGAACGCCATCGGCAAACAGTCGCCGGATATCAACCAGGGCGTTGACCGCAGCGATCCGCTGGAGCAAGGCGCTGGCGATCAGGGCCTGATGTTTGGTTACGCTACCAACGAAACCGACGTGCTGATGCCTGCACCGGTGACCTATGCGCACCGTTTAGTGCAGCGTCAGGCTGAAGTTCGTAAAAGCGGCGAGCTGTCATGGCTGCGTCCGGATGCGAAAAGCCAGGTGACCTTCCAGTACGCCGACGGCAAAATTGTCGGTATTGATGCAGTCGTACTGTCCACGCAGCATTCTGAAGAGATCGGTCAGAAGGATCTGCAGGAAGCGGTGATGGAAACCATCATCAAGCCGGTACTGCCTGCTGAATGGCTGAACGCCGACACCAAATATCACATCAACCCAACCGGCCGTTTCGTTATCGGTGGCCCAATGGGCGACTGTGGTCTGACCGGCCGTAAAATCATCGTTGATACCTACGGCGGCATGGCGCGTCACGGCGGCGGTGCTTTCTCAGGCAAGGATCCATCAAAGGTTGACCGTTCAGCGGCCTACGCAGCGCGCTACGTTGCCAAAAACATCGTTGCTGCTGGCCTTGCCGATCGCTGTGAAATTCAGGTTTCCTACGCTATCGGCGTGGCAGAACCGACCTCCATCATGGTGGAAACCTTTGGCACCGAGAAGATCTCTACCGAGCAGCTGACGCTGCTGGTGCGTGAATTCTTCGACCTGCGTCCTTACGGTCTGATTCAGATGCTGGATCTGCTGCATCCGATCTACCGTGAAACTGCTGCCTACGGTCACTTTGGCCGCGAACATTTCCCATGGGAAAAAACGGACAAAGCAGCGCTGCTGCGTGAAGCCGCTGGCTTCTGATTATCCGTTTAATTTCTAACTAAAGCGGGCTCTGGCCCGCTTTTTTTGTTCCTGCGCATCTTTTTGCTTATTTTCCGATAGCGATTTTTCTGAAAATTCGTCCCAAATCCCGCTAAAAAACTGCTGATAATCGCCGTCTGGCGCAGGCATTTTCATCATCCTCATCTACAATTTTCCCTGCCCGCTGAAGCATTTAAATGATAACGATTACAATTTGAAACGCTTTACTTTTCTGTAATTTAAGAATTTCAGGCCGTGGTTTTCATAATTGAAATGCGTTATTTTCAGCGTCGTCTGATAGCCGATAAATAGAAGGATGTCAGAAACTTAACAACTGCTCTACCTTACTGGTTATTGACCAATCCAGGGTGATAAATGCTGAAAAACAGGGTTTCGGCGTGTGTAACCGATTACACCAGTGTGATCTGTCTCACTTTTTACTCTGCGCGGGTTTTTTAACATTCATAAAAACAATGATGGATACATGTGGAGGCAAAATGCCTGGGAATACACACAAAAGCAGGACTTCAAATAAGGCAATGACCTTATTTGTCTGCTTTCTTGCCGCACTGGCGGGCTTACTTTTCGGACTCGATATCGGCGTGATCGCCGGTGCGCTGCCGTTTATTGCTAAAGACTTCAACGTTACTGCCCACCAGCAGGAATGGATTGTCAGCTCGATGATGTTCGGCGCGGCGATCGGTGCGATCGGCAGCGGCTGGATGTCCTCGCGTCTGGGACGTAAGAAAAGCCTGATGGCCGGTGCCGTTCTGTTTGTGATCGGCTCGCTCTGGTCATCCATGGCGCCAAACCCCGATATGCTGATCGTGGCACGCGTGCTGTTGGGTCTGGCAGTGGGTATCGCCTCTTATACCGCTCCACTTTACCTCTCTGAAATTGCGCCGGAAAAAATCCGCGGCAGCATGATCTCCCTTTACCAGCTGATGATCACCATCGGTATTCTGGGCGCTTATCTCTCCGATACCGCGTTCAGCTTCACCGGCAACTGGCGCTGGATGCTGGGCATTATCACCATTCCTGCCCTGCTGCTGCTGATTGGCGTCTTCTTCCTGCCAAACAGCCCACGCTGGCTGGCGGCGAAAGGCAACTTCCGCGATGCACAGCGCGTACTGGATCGCCTGCGTGATACCAGCGAACAAGCGAAACGTGAGCTGGATGAAATTCGCGAAAGCCTGAAAATCAAACAGAGCGGCTGGAGCCTGTTCACGTCCAACACCCATTTCCGTCGCGCCGTTTATCTGGGCGTTCTGTTGCAGGTTATGCAGCAGTTCACCGGTATGAACGTCATCATGTATTACGCGCCGAAAATCTTTGAAATCGCTGGCTTTACCAATACCACCGAGCAGATGTGGGGCACAGTGATTGTGGGTCTGATCAACGTACTGGCGACCTTTATCGCTATCGGTCTGGTCGATCGCTGGGGCCGTAAACCTACACTGACGCTGGGCTTCCTGGTGATGGCGGCAGGTATGGGCGTGCTGGGCACCATGCTGCACATGGGCATCCATTCTGTTGGCGCGCAGTACTTCGCCATTGCAATGCTGCTGATGTTCATCATCGGTTTTGCCATGAGTGCGGGTCCGTTGATTTGGGTTCTGTGTTCTGAAATTCAGCCGCTGAAAGGCCGCGATTTCGGTGTCACCGTTTCAACCACTACCAACTGGATTGCTAACATGATCGTTGGCGCCACCTTCCTCACCATGTTGAATACGCTCGGCAACGCCAACACCTTCTGGGTGTACGCGGGTCTGAACATCTTCTTCATCGTGCTGACGCTGATGTTGATTCCTGAAACCAAAGGCGTTTCGCTGGAGCATATCGAGCGTAACCTGCTCGCCGGTAAGAAACTGCGTGATATCGGTCATCGCGACTGAGAGTAAATTAACGGCGGGATCATCCCGCCGTTTTTCTTTTCACTGATTGCCATCCCCTCTTCTGCGATTTATCCTCCCGACATGAAACCGATTCGTCTTCCCGTCGCCCTGCAACAGGCCGTGATGCAGTCGCTGCGCACCCATTTGCAGCAGGCTAATCAGGCACTGAAAACCCACTACCCGGAACCGGCGCTCAATTATCAACAGCGCGGTACCGCCGCGGGCACCGCCTGGCTGGAGAGCTGGGAGATTCGCCTCAATCCTGTGCTGTTGCTGGAAAATCAAAACGCCTTTATCGACGAAGTGGTGCCGCACGAACTGGCGCATCTGCTGGTGTGGAAACACTTTGGCCGCGTGCCGCCGCACGGCAAAGAGTGGCGCTGGATGATGGAAACCGTGCTTGGCGTTCCGGCGCGTCGCACCCACCAGTTTGCCGTCGCCTCGGTGCGGCGCAATACCTTTCCCTATCGCTGTCGTTGCCAGCAGCACCAGCTGACGGTTCGTCGCCATAATCGCGTGCAACGTGGCGAAACGCAGTATCGCTGCGTGCACTGCGGCGACGTTTTGCAGGCGGAATTATCCGCCAGCAGCTAAATCTGCTACCCTGCGAGCACGCTTAGCTAAAGACAAAATTTGGAATATGCCTCGCAAATTAATCATCGCATCCGCGCTGCTTTTTACATCTTTCGCCGCACAGAGTCTCAACCTGAATAATTATCATCAGAATAATTTTCAGCAGGCGAAAACCTATGCCGTTGAGATCAACAGCGGCGCGCCCTCTTTCTACTGCGGCTGTAAAATCAGCTGGCAGGGCAAGAAAGGCACGCCTGATCTCGCGTCTTGTGGCTATCAGCCGCGTAAAAACGCTGAACGTGCCAGCCGCATCGAATGGGAACACGTGATGCCAGCCTGGGAGTTTGGTCATCAGCGCCAGTGCTGGCAGGATGGCGGCCGCAAAAACTGCAGCAAAGATGCGGTATACCGCAAAATCGAAAGCGACCTGCATAACCTGCAACCCGCCATCGGCGAAGTGAACGGCGATCGCGGCAATTTTCCCTACAGCCAGTGGAACGGCAGCGAGCAGCAGTATGGCCGTTGTGAGATGAAGGTAGACTTTAAAAACAAGCAGGCGGAGCCGCCCGCCCGTGCCCGCGGTGCCATCGCACGCACCTACTTTTACATGCGCGACCAGTACAAGCTGCGCCTGTCACGCCCACAAACGCAGCTGTTTGAAGTATGGGATAAACAGTATCCGGTATCGGCGTGGGAATGTGAGCGCGATACGCGCATTGCGCGGGTTCAGGGCAACCATAATCCGTACGTGCAGCGTGCTTGCCAGCGCTAAAATCTCTGCCCTACACTAAGACACCCTTTTACGTCGGGCCTGCGGTTAACGCTGGCCCGGCCTTTCACTTACGTCCTGGCCACGCGTTATAACGCGAGGCTTTTTATTCTCAGGAAGCCCATGCGTATACCCCGCATTTATCACTCAGAACCTCTTCACGTTGGCAGCGAAATCGATCTGGAAGAGGATGCCGCCAACCACGTTGGACGCGTACTGCGCATGAGCGCCGGTCAGCAACTCGAGCTATTTGATGGCACTAATCTGACTTTTTCGGCTGAGATAACGCAAGCGGACAAAAAGCGTGTAAAAGTAAGGGTTGTTAGCAGCAATGCGGATAACCGCGAATCGCCGTTGCATCTGCATCTTGGGCAGGTGATGTCGCGCGGCGAGAAAATGGAGTTCACCATCCAGAAATCCATTGAGCTGGGCGTGAACGTTATTACCCCCTTGTTTTCTGAACGCTGTGGCGTGAAGTTAGACGCTGAGCGGCTGGCAAAGAAGATTCAGCAGTGGCAAAAAATTGCCGTTGCCGCCTGTGAACAGTGCGGCCGTAACTGGCTGCCTGAAATTCGCCCGGCGATGACGCTGCAGGCCTGGTGTGCGGAAGCGGACAGCGGGCTAAAGCTTAATCTTCATCCGCGCGCGCAGCACAGCATCAATACGCTGCCGCAGCCGGTAGAACGCGTGCGCCTGCTGATTGGTCCTGAAGGCGGCCTGACCACAGAAGAGATTGCGATGACGGCGGATCAGGGCTTTACTGATATTTTGCTCGGCCCGCGCGTCTTGCGCACCGAAACCACCGCGTTAACGGCCATTACCGCATTGCAGGTTCGATTTGGCGATCTCGGCTAACGTTGCCCCGCGGCGCTAAGTCAGCCTGGCCTGTTTGTGGCATGCTACTGCACAGCTAAACTAAACGAATAAATGAAGCGAGCCATTAAGGCTCACCGGGAGAATAAGATGATTAAGTTAGGCATTGTAATGGACCCCATCGCGTCCATTAATATTAAAAAAGACAGCAGCTTTGCCATGTTGCTGGAAGCACAGCGCCGTGGTTACGAAATTCACTACATGGAGATGAACGATCTCTATCTGCGCGGCGGCGTGGGCCGCGCCCGCACGCGCACGCTGAGCGTCGAGCAGAACTACGACAAATGGTATGAATTCGGCAGCGAGCAGGACATTGCGCTGGCCGATCTTAACGTCGTACTGATGCGTAAGGATCCGCCGTTTGATACCGAGTTTATCTACGCGACCTATATTCTGGAACGCGCTGAAGAACAGGGCACGCTGATCGTCAACAAACCGCAAAGCCTGCGTGACTGTAACGAGAAGCTGTTTACCGCATGGTTTGCCGAGCTGACGCCAGATACGCTGGTAACGCGCAGCAAAGAGCAGATCCGCGCCTTCTGGGAAGAGCACGGCGATATCATTCTGAAACCGTTGGACGGCATGGGCGGCGCCTCGATTTTCCGCGTGAAGAAAGAGGATCCGAACCTGTCGGTGATCATCGAAACGCTGACCGAACACGGTAACTTTTACTGCATGGCGCAGAACTATCTGCCTGCGATTACCGAAGGCGACAAGCGCGTGCTAATGGTCGACGGTGAGCCGGTGCCTTACTGCCTGGCGCGCATTCCTAAGTCGGGCGAAACCCGTGGTAACCTCGCGGCCGGTGGCCGTGGCGAAGCGCGTCCGCTGACCGAAAGCGACCTGGAAATTGCCCGCCGTGTTGGTCCAACCCTGAAAGCCAAAGGGCTGATTTTTGTTGGCCTCGACATCATTGGTGATAAACTCACCGAAATTAATGTAACCAGCCCAACCTGCATTCGCGAAATCGAAGCCGCTTTCCCGATCTCCATTACCGGCATGTTAATGGACGCCATTGAAAAGCGTTTGGGCTGATTCAGCAAACGGGGGGTGATCCCCGTTTTGCCAACCCGTTAATTGTACTTTCGGCACAAACCGCGAGCTTCATATTGCGCTTACGCTTGCCTGCTGCCGATGAGCCAGGCGAGTCGATAGAGTGCCGTATTATGAAGCGGCGCGGTTTGTTGCCAACAGCAATTGACCGCAGATAAAACGAGTGAGAATGAATTTACAGCATCATTTTTTAATTGCGATGCCTTCGCTACAGGACCCGCTCTTCAAACGCTCGGTGGTCTACATTTGCGAGCACAACGATGAGGGAGCAATGGGCATTATCGTGAATAAGCCGATGGAAAACCTCAACGTTGACGGCATGTTGAAAAAGCTGAAGATCTCTCCAACCACGCGTGATCCGGCCGATAAGCTTGATAAACCGGTGTTCTCCGGTGGCCCGCTGGCGGAGGATCGCGGCTTTATTCTGCATTCTGCGCAGCGCACTTTCGCCTCCAGCATTCGTATCTCTGATAACACGGTGATTACCACTTCCCGCGACGTGCTGGAGTCCCTGGGCACCCCAGAGCAGCCGCAGCATGTGCTGGTGGCGCTGGGCTATTGCGCGTGGGAGAAAGATCAGCTGGAAGAGGAGCTGCTGGAAAATGCCTGGCTGACCACCTCCGCCGACAGCAACATCCTGTTCCATACCCCGATTGCTGAACGCTGGCGTGAAGCGGCGAAAAGCATTGGCGTGGATATTCACAATATCGCCAGTGAAGCAGGTCATGCCTGATGTCGCATACGCTTCTGGCCTTTGATTTTGGCACCAAAAGTATCGGCGTGGCGATTGGCCAGCAGATCACCGGCAGCGCCCGTCCGCTAACCGCCATTAAAGCGCGTGACGGCATTCCCGACTGGCAGCTGATCGAGCGCCTGCTGAAAGAGTGGCAGCCCGATTTCGTGGTGGTTGGCTTGCCGCTCAACATGGATGGCACCGAACAACCGTTAACTGACCGCGCACGGAAATTCTCCCAGCGCCTGCATGGCCGCTTTGGCGTGCGCGTTGAGCTGCACGATGAACGTCTCAGCACCGTTGAAGCACGGGCAGAGCTGTTTGCTCACGGCGGATTTCGTGCGCTGAACAAAGGCAGCATCGACTCGCTGTCGGCGGTGATCATCCTTGAAAGCTGGTTCGATACGCACTGATTAACCGCCTGCGTCCGGCGTTGCCGCCGCAGCCACCAGCGCCAGCCGGCTGCGCTCCTGCAGGCTCTGTTCAAAGGTTTGCATGCCAGACTGCGCGCCGGTTTGCAGCAGGCCCGGCAGCTGATGGGTTTTGCCTTCGCGGATCAGGTTGGCGGCCGCAGGCGTGTTGATCAACACTTCAAACAGGCCAATGCGACCGCCCTGCCGCGCCGCGACCAGCCGCTGCGCCACCACCGCCTTCAGGCTGCCCGCTAACTGCGTGCGCACCAGATTTTTCTCTTCGGCAGGAAACACATCCACCAGCCGTTCCACCGCCTGCGCTGCGCCGCGGGTATGCAAGGTTGCCAGCACCAGATGGCCGGTTTCTGCCGCCGTCAGCGCCAGGCGTATGGTTTCGCTGTCACGCAGTTCACCCAACAGAATGACATCGGGATCTTCTCGCAGCGCCGCTTTTAGTCCCTGCGCGAAACTGCTGCAGTGCTGGCCCACCTCGCGCTGCTGAATCAACGCCCGCTGGCTGCGGTGCACAAACTCAATGGGATCTTCCAGCGTCAGAATATGCACATCGCGCTGCACATTGAGCTGATGGATCATCGCCGCCAGCGTGGTGGATTTACCGCTGCCGGTGGCGCCGGTCAGCAAAATCAGGCCATCCTGCTGCTCAAGCAGCGTTGATACCACAGCAGGCAGCCGCAGTGTCTCCAGCGCCGGCGGTTCGCTGGCAATCAACCGCAGCGCCAGCGAAAGGCCATTACGCTGCGCAAACAGGTTAGCTCGCAAACGCGTGCCATCAGTGGTGGTCAGAGCAAAATCGACATGGCCAACGCTCTCCAGATAGCCAAGCTGCGTGGCACTGAGCCACTGGCGCGCCAGCTCCTCCAGCCGCTCGCCAGCCACTGTCTGCTGTTGTGGAATGGGTTCCAATGCGCCATATCGCCGCCACAGCGGCAAATGTCCGCTGCAAAGGTGCAGATCGGCGGCATTATGCTTTACACTAAGCGCCACGATATCTTCCACATTCATAATACTCTCCCGACTATGACCTCAATCCAGCACAACCTACAGCACGTACGCCAGCAAATCTCAGCGGCGGCGCAGCGTTGCGGCCGCGCTTCCGAAGAAGTCAGGTTGCTTGCAGTCAGTAAAACCAAGCCTGTGAGCGCGATCGAAGAAGCTATTCAGGCAGGCCAGCTCGCCTTTGGGGAAAATTACGTTCAGGAAGGGGTTGAAAAGGTCGTGGCGCTGGCCGCACATCAGCAGGTGGAGTGGCACTTTATTGGGCCACTGCAGTCGAACAAAAGCCGTTTGGTCGCAGAGCATTTTCACTGGTGTCACACGGTGGATCGTCTGCGCATCGCCAGCCGACTGAGTGAGCAGCGTCCTGCGGCGCTGGGCGAGCTGAACGTCCTGATTCAGGTCAATATCAGCGACGAAGCGAGCAAGTCAGGCATTGCGTTACCGGACGTGGCGGCGCTGGCTGATGCTATCAACGCCCTGCCCAATCTGCGGCTGCGCGGGCTGATGGCTATTCCGGCACCGCAGTCCTCTTATCAGGATCAACTGGCCGTCTGCCTGAAAATGGCCGGCGCTTTTGAGGCACTACAACGAGACTATCCTTCTGTCGATACGCTTTCTCTGGGAATGAGCGACGACATGGACGCCGCGATTGCGGCAGGCAGCACCATGGTGCGCATTGGAACCGCCATTTTTGGCGCACGCGATTACTCCACACAACAATAATTGAGGAACCTCATGCTGACGCTGACTTTTCTGGTCAAAACCCTGATCGACCTGTACGTAATGGTGCTGCTGTTGCGCATCTGGATGCAGTGGGCGCGCTGCGATTTTTACAATCCGCTGGCGCAGTTCGTGGTCAAAGTGACCCAGCCTATCGTCAAGCCGCTGCGTCGCGTTATTCCGGCTATTGGGCCGGTGGATACCGCCTCTCTGCTGCTGGCGTTTGTGTTGACCACGCTGAAATACCCGATTTTACTGCTGATTCAGGTGGGTGCCTTTTCGGTCGATCCAACCAACCTGCTGGTTGGGCTGCTGTCGCTGCTGAAATCGGCGGGATATCTGGTGTTCTGGGTGATCATCATTCGCTCACTGATGAGCTGGATCAGCCAGGGACGCAACCCGGTAGATCAGGTGCTGCTGCAGCTGACCGAGCCACTGATGGCGCCGATTCGCCGCATGCTGCCCGCCATGGGTGTCATCGACTTCTCCGCCATGATTGTGATTCTGGTGCTGTACGCGCTGAACTTCCTCGGCATGGATCTCTTCCCTGGCCTGTGGTACCTGCTGTAACCGATGAATTCTGGAACTCCTATGCAAAAAGTAGTACTTGCTACCGGCAACGCCGGTAAAGTGCGCGAAATGGCCGATCTGCTGGCGGACTTTGGCCTCGATGTCGTGGCGCAAAGCGACCTTAACGTCATCTCCGCTGAAGAGACCGGCCTGACCTTTATCGAGAATGCCATTTTGAAGGCGCGTCACGCGGCGCAGATTACCGGGCTGCCTGCCATTGCCGATGACTCGGGTCTGGCAGTAGATGCGCTTGGCGGCGCACCGGGCATCTACTCGGCGCGTTACGCCGGTGAAGATGCCAGCGATGAGCAGAATCTGCAAAAATTGCTGGCAGCGCTGGAAAACGTGCCAGACGATCGCCGTCAGGCGCAATTCCACTGCGTGCTGGTTTATGTGCGTCACGCCGCCGACCCGGTGCCGCTGGTGTTCCACGGTAGCTGGGCCGGTGAGATTGCCCGTGCGCCAGCGGGTGCAGGCGGCTTTGGTTACGATCCGATTTTCACCGTGCCCGAACTGGGGAAAACCGCCGCCGAGCTGAGCAAAGAGCAGAAGCGTGCGATTTCTCATCGTGGAAAAGCGTTGAAGCTGCTGCTGGATGCCCTGCGTAATGGTTGAGTTGCCGCCGCTGAGCCTTTACATCCACATTCCGTGGTGCGTACAGAAATGCCCTTATTGCGACTTCAATTCACACGCGCTCAAGGGCGAAGTGCCGCACGAAGAGTATGTGCGTCATCTGTTGGCCGATCTCGATAACGATGTGGCTCTCACTGCAGGCCGCGAAGTCAGCACCATCTTTATTGGCGGCGGCACGCCGAGCCTGCTCAGCAGCGAAGCGATGCAGCTGTTGCTGGATGGCGTACGTGCACGTCTGCCGCTGGCCACCGACGCGGAAATCACCATGGAGGCGAATCCGGGGACGGTAGAAGCCGATCGTTTCAGCGGCTACCAGCGCGCTGGTGTGAACCGCATCTCCATTGGCGTGCAAAGCTTTAGCCCGCAGAAGCTGCAACGTCTGGGACGCATCCACGGCCCGGAAGAAGCGATTCGCGCGGCACATCTTGCCGCCGGGCTGGGGCTGCGCAGTTTCAACCTCGATTTGATGCACGGCTTGCCCGATCAGTCGCTGGCTGAGGCGCTGGACGATTTAAAACAGGCGATTGCGCTCAATCCGCCGCACCTCTCCTGGTATCAGCTGACTATCGAGCCGAATACCCTGTTTGGATCGCGGCCGCCGGTGCTGCCGGATGACGATTCGCTGTGGGATATTTTCGAGCAGGGCGATGCGCTGCTGCGCGCTGCCGGTTATCAGCAGTATGAAACCTCAGCCTATGCCAAACCCGGCTATCGCTGCGAACACAACCTGAACTACTGGCGCTTCGGTGATTATCTCGGTGTGGGTTGTGGCGCACACGGCAAGCTCACGCAGCCTGACGGCACGATTCTGCGCACGGTAAAAACGCGTCATCCACGCGGATTTATGGCGGGAAATTATCAGGAAAAGCAGTTTGCCGTTGCCGATCACGACAAGCCGTTTGAGTATTTCATGAACCGTTTTCGTCTGCTGGAGGCGATGCCGCGCGACGAGTTCAGCCGCTATACCGGCCTGCCGGTAGCGATCATTCGGCCACAGATCGATTGTGCGCTGGAGAAAGGCTACATCACAGAAAGCGAGCAGAGCTGGCAGATTACCGAACAGGGCAAGCTATTTTTGAATTCGCTGCTGGAGCTGTTCCTCAGCGAAGAAGAATAGAAAAAGGCGGCTCTGGGGCCGCCTTTTTTATCCCTGCTAAACGATCAGGAACGGATACCGGCAACCAGCGCCTTGCGCTGCGCTTCCAGCGTCGTCACCCGGTTACAGACTTCGTGACCGAAGTTCTGGAAATCCTGTTCCTGATTGCTCCATTCCGCCTGAATCGCCTGCTGTAAACCGCCGAGATTGCCCATAATCGCCTGCAACGGATTACCGTTGCCACCGCCGCCGGACTGCTTTGAGCCCATCTCATTCAGGCTGTCCTGCAAGACGCCACCGAGGCTGCTCTGCACCAGCTGTTCACCATCCTGACGTACCTGATCGATCGCCTGGTGGTGGAACGTCAGCCCATCGCTGCGATATTCGATAATGCGGTTCATCTGCTGCTTAAGCTGGGTGTTCAACGTGCTGAGACGATTACGCACGTTGCTCTGCTCGCCCAGCTTCTCAACGATAACCCGATCCAGCGCCACGCGCCCTTTTTCCAGACGCTGTGTGGCGCCCTGATCGATCCACGGCAGATCGCGGCGCAGCGCAGCCTGATAATCGATCGCTTTCTGGCGCGTGGCGTTATCGACCTCAACGGCGCTGCCGTTGAACTTCACGTTGCCAGTGGGGGAAATTTCGAGGTTGCCATTGCTGCCAACCACCTGCACGCTCTGCGGACCCACCACCACGTCATCCTGTGGCTTCACGCTGCATTCGTAAGCGGCCTGCGCCTGAACGGCGGCCAGCATCAGCATCGCCGCCAGTGTTTTTCGAATCATGCCTTCTCCTGATTAGGGTTATCCTGCGCCCGGAAGGGAGCGATCGGGTTGCCCGATCGCGGTATTGCATGCTCAGCGGGACGTGCTGCTTAGTCCCACCAGACGTCGAATAGTTCAGTGACTTTAACGTCAGCGTACTGGCGATCTTCCAGCCATTTGCGCACCAGTTCACGATGCTCGTCGGTGCATTTGCCAGTCTGCTGCAGGCAGATTAAACCTTCCCACTGCAGATATCCGCTGCCATCAAACGCCAGGCCCGCGGGATCGATCACTTCGTTAATCAGGGCATCAACGGCGGCATCAATTTCCGCTTCGCTGGTGCCGTCGGGAAAACGCCAGGCAACGGAAAAGCCCAGTTCCTGAAACTCATCAATGTGCAGTTTTTTCCGCAGACGACGACTACGTTGTGTGGCCATTATTTCACCCTCTCAAACATTAAATCCCATACGCCGTGGCCCAGTCGCTGCCCGCGTTGCTCAAACTTGGTTAACGGTCGCGATTCAGGACGCGGCACATAATTGCCCTCCTCGGACAGATTTTTATACCCGGCGATGCTGCTCATCACTTCCAGCATGTGCTCGGCGTACTGTTCCCAGTCGGTGGCCATGTGAAAGACGCCGCCCAGCTTCAGCTTGCGCATCACCAGTTCAGCAAAAGGCCCCTGCACGATGCGGCGCTTATTGTGACGCGCTTTATGCCAGGGATCGGGGAAGAAGAGCTGCACCATGCGCAGTGAGTGATCGGGAATCATCTTTTCCAGCACTTCCACCGCATCGTGACACATCACGCGCAGGTTGTTGACACCCGCCTCTTCCGCCGCGCTCAGACAGGCCCCAACGCCGGGAGCATGCACTTCAATGCCGAGAAAATTTTGCTGCGGATTGCTGCTGGCCATCGCCACCAGTGACGCGCCCATGCCGAAGCCGATCTCCAGCACCGTGGGTGCCTCGCGGCCAAACAGTTGCGGCAGATCGATCGGTTCAGGCTGGTATTCAACGCCCAGAACTGGCCAGAGTTGATCCAGCGCCTGCTGCTGGCCTTTGGTCAAACGACCCTGGCGGCGTACAAAACTGCGGATGCGCCGCAAAGGCCGTCCGTTCTCATCAAATTCTGGAGTTATGACGTCATTGATCATCAGTTGCCTGCTGCTGTGCTTATTTTGGGAAAACGGCATTATGCAAAGTTACCAGGCAGAAGCAAGCTCTTGCAAACTTCCGGTTTACAGCATTACGCGTCTGTGCTGGAATTCCTGCCTGAGTGTAGAGTAATCACGGAAAATTTCCTTCTTATGATGCAAGCGCAACCATTCGCGCAACAAGTGCTGGAATGGTATCAGCGCTTTGGCCGCAAAACCCTGCCGTGGCAACAGGAAAAAACGCCTTATAAAGTCTGGCTGTCAGAAGTGATGCTGCAACAAACGCAGGTCGCCACGGTGATTCCCTACTTCCAGCGTTTCATGGCGCGTTTTCCAACCGTAACCGATCTTGCCGCCGCGCCGCTGGATGAAGTGCTGCATTTGTGGACCGGGCTGGGCTATTACGCCCGTGCGCGCAATCTGCATAAAGCAGCACAACAAATAGCGGATAAACATCAGGGCATCTTCCCGCAAAACTTCGAGGACGTCTCAGCGCTGCCAGGCGTCGGTCGCTCCACCGCGGGCGCCGTGCTGTCGCTGTCGCTCGGCCAGCATTTTCCTATCCTTGATGGCAACGTAAAACGCGTGCTGGCACGCTGTTATGCCGTCTCCGGCTGGCCCGGCAAGAAAGAGGTAGAGAAAAAGCTGTGGCAGATCAGTGAAGAGGTCACACCGGCGCAGGGCGTCAGCGAATTTAACCAGGCGATGATGGATCTCGGCGCGCTGGTCTGTACGCGCTCCAAACCGAAATGCGAACTCTGCCCGCTGAATCGCGGCTGCATCGCCTATGCCACCAGCAGCTGGGCGAGTTACCCGGGCAAAAAGCCGAAGCAGACGCTGCCGGTGCGTGAAGGCTGGTTTTTGATGATGCAGCGCGACGACGGCATCTGGCTGGAGCAGCGCCCGCCCGTGGGCCTGTGGGGCGGCCTCTATTGCTTTCCGCAGTTTAACAGCGACGCCGATCTGCGCGACTGGCTGCGCAGCCAGGGACGCGATCCGGCGGCGTTGCAGCAGCTCACCGCCTTCCGCCATACCTTCAGCCATTTTCATCTCGATATCGTGCCAATGTGGTTACCCGAGCCTTCTTCCGGCGCAGCGATGGATGAAGGCAGTGGTCTCTGGTATAACTTAGCGCAACCGCCGTCTGTGGGACTGGCCGCTCCGGTTGAGCGGCTGCTGCAACAGTTGCGTCACCCACAACAATTGACGACCCGCGTGACCGAAGAGGAAGAGTAATGAGCCGCACTATTTTTTGTACCTATTTACAGCGTGATGCTGAAGGCCAGGATTTTCAGCTCTATCCTGGCGAGCTGGGCAAGCGTATTTACAACGAAATCTCGAAAGAAGCCTGGTCGAAATGGATGGCGAAACAGACCATGTTGATCAACGAGAAAAAGCTCAACATGATGAACGTAGCCGATCGTAAGGTGCTGGAGCAGGAGATGGTTAACTTTCTGTTTGAAGGCAAAGAGGTTCATATCGACGGTTATACGCCACCAGAAGCGTAACCGTTTGGGCCTCGGCTGAGGCCCGCACTTTATCAGGCACTGACACTAGTCGACTCTAAAATGAATAAAAAATTAATTGCCTTAATGGTAATAGCGCCACTCCTGATCTCCTGCTCCGGCAATAAAAAGCAAGTTTCACACGAAGAATGGGTCAAAGACACCAACGCTTTCGATATCTTAATGGGCCAGTTTGCCCATAACATCGAGAACATCTGGGGCATCAATGAAGTTCTGATCGCCGGCCCGAAAGATTACGTAAAATATAGCGATAACTACTATACGCGCAGCCACATCAACTTTGATCGCGGCTCGATCACCATTGAAACTATTTCCGGCACCGATCCTTCGGCCAGCCTGCGTCAGGCGATTATCAGTACGCTGTTAGTCGGCGACGATCCTGGCAATGTGGATCTCTATTCCGACGCCAACGATATCAAGATCAGTAAAGAGCCGATGCTCTATGGTCAGGTGCTGGATAATACCGGTGCGCCGATTCGCTGGCAGGGCCGCGCCGCCAGTTTTGCTGATTACCTGTTGCAGAACAAGTTGCAGCGACGCACTTCCGGCCTGCATGTGATCTGGTCGGTGACCATTCCGATGGTGCCGAACCACCTCGACAAACGTGCGCATAAGTATCTGCCGCTGGTGCGTAAATCTGCCGATAAATACGGCGTTGACCAGTCGCTGATTCTGGCAATCATGCAGATTGAATCGAGCTTCAACCCCTACGCAGTCAGCCATTCTGATGCGCTGGGCCTGATGCAGGTGGTGCAGCACACCGCTGGCGTTGACGTGTTCCGCATGAAAGGGAAATGGGGCAAACCGAGCCGCAGCTACCTGTTCGATCCGGAAAACAACATTGATGCCGGTACCGCTTATCTGTCGATTCTGCAAAACAGTTATTTGGGCGGGATTTCCAACCCAACCTCCCGCCGTTATGCGGTGATCACCGCTTACAACGGCGGCGCCGGTAGCGTGCTGCGTGTGTTCTCAAGTGATAAGAACCGTGCGTTTAACCTGATTAACGCCATGTCACCAGCGCAGGTTTACCAGACGCTGACCAGCGATCACCCTTCCGCCGAGTCACGACGTTATTTGTATAAGGTGAGTACCGCTCAGCGGAGTTATCGATAGGGATGGGATTTTGTTTCGTTCTGCCTGGCGGCGGCTTTTAAGGTCAACGTCTTTAAGGTCAAGGGCCATTTCGTTCTGCCCTTCGGGCCGCCCGAGCAGGGGCGGCATGCGCCCCGCCCCTGCACCCCGGCTATCCGGCAAACACAACCGCCCGCTAAAGCGGGTGCCCTCAGCAAATCCCTTTTCCTGACGGACCAGGCGCGATTCGCTCCCAGCTCAACGCGCCTTCTCGCCGCATCCCTGCGGCTCGTCCTGGAAAACGCTTTTGCCTCGGCGGTAGTGATGCCTCCTCAAGGTCAAAACCCAGGTCAAAACCAAAAAGATAAAAGATGAAAGATGAAATTCAAATAAAACCTAAAATTCAAAGCCCAAAGCCTGGAACCCCAAAACCCAAAACCCAAAACCTGAACTCCAACAAACTTAAAAGTCGAAGTGCCTGTGCCTTAGATGTTTGGGTGTTGACCTGGGTTTTGACCTGGGTGTTGACCTTTAGAGGCATCACAACTGCTGAGAAGGTGAACATTTTAGGATGGCCCGCCATGGATGGCGGGACAAGAGAGCGTTGAGCAGGAGCGAATCGCGAGCGGTCCGTAAAAAAATGTGAACCGACGAAGGGACCCGCCTTGGCGGGCGGTTGTGTTTGCCGGATAGCGCGGGTGCAGGGCCGGGGCGACTGCCGGCCCTGCTCGGGCAGGCTTTAGCCTGTACGAAATGGTCCTTGACCTGGCCTTAAAAAGCCCGCCTGCAAGGCAAAATCGCCCTGCCACACCCCGCCTGCAAGGCAAAAAAAAAGGCTGCCTGAAAGGCGGATTGCCTTCCAGGTCGCCTGGCTTAATTCCCCTGGTGTTGGGAATAGTATTAGCGTTTTATATTTTTGAACTGCTGTGTGGTCTCGGTTAATGCTACTTCTGTCGGCAGCCGCTCCATAGAGCTGGCACCGTAAAATCCATCGCATAACGGGCAATGTTCAAGAATATATTGTGCATCCTGCGGCGTGGCGATCGGGCCACCGTGGCACAGAACAATCACATCCTCGCGCACTGCTTTTGCCGCCTCTGCCCATGTATTTATTATCGGCACACAGTCTGCCAAACTTAAGGCGGTTTCGGCACCTATTTTACCGCCGGTGGTTAAACCCATGTGCGGCACGATAATGTCGGCGCCCGCTTCGGTCATCGCCACCGCGTCATCGGCACTGAACACATAAGGCGTGGTCAGCAGATCCTTTTCATGCGCCAGGCGAATCATCTCCACTTCCAGCGCATAACCCATGCCGGTCTCTTCCAGATTGGCGCGGAAGTTACCGTCAATCAGGCCGACGGTAGGGAAATTCTGTACGCCTGAAAAACCCAGCGTTTTGAGATCGTCGAGAAACTTATCGAACAGGCAAAACGGATCGGTGCCGTTGACACCCGCCAGAACCGGCGTCTTTTTCACTACCGGCAGCACCTCTTTCGCCATGTCGACCACGATTTCATTGGCGTTGCCGTAGGCGAGCAAACCCGCCAGCGAACCGCGGCCCGCCATGCGATAGCGGCCAGAGTTATAGATGACGATCAGATCGATGCCACCCGCCTCTTCGCACTTCGCTGAGAGGCCGGTGCCCGCGCCGCCGCCGATAATCGGCTCACGGCGGGCAATCATCTGCCGAAAGGTGCTGAGTATTTCCTGACGCGTAAACGCAGGCATGTTAGATCTCCCTGGAAAACAGTTGGCGAAATATTCCGACCGCTTCGTTAGCAAAAAGTGGATCATTAATGTTATAGGGCAGGCGGATCAACTGCCGCCGGCTATTTTGTTGCAGCTCCGCCTCAAGCGTGCGGATAAAAGCGTCGTTAGCCTGCGGGTTCCAGAATGGCTGGCCCGGCGCATCAAGCGCTGAGAAACCGCCTTCCGGCAGCAGGAAACGTATTTCGCCCTGGCAACGGTTCAGCTTGGCCGCGATCCATTTCGCCATGACGACATTTTCTTCAGGCGTGGTGCGCATCAGCGTCACCTGCGCGTTGTGCTCGTAAAACAGGCGATCGGCATAACGCGCCGGTACGCTGGCCCGCGCGCCGAAGTTGACCATATCCAGCGCACCACAGGAGAGCACGCACGGCACACCGCTGTGGGCGATGGCATCAAAGCGATCTTCGCCGCAGGCCAACACGCCGCCAAACAGCAGATCGCACACTTCGGTGGTGGTTAAATCGAGCACGCCATCAAGCATGCCGCTGGCGATCAGCTTTTCCATCGCCCTGCCGCCGCTGCCGGTGGCGTGAAACACCAGGCAGTCGAACTCCGCTTCCAGCTGATCGCTGACGTTCTGAATGCAGGGCGTGGTGACACCAAACATTGTCAGGCCCAGCGCAGGTTTGTCGCTGCTGGCCGTGGCGTCGGCAAACAGCACCGCGCCCGCCATCTGATGCGCGGCGTTGCCTAACACCTGACGAGAAATACGGTTCAGGCCGGCGACGTCGGTAACGGAATAGATCATGCTGATATCGCTGGCCCCGATGTAGCCGGAGATATCTCCTGACGCCATGGTCGAGACCATAATTTTTGGAATGCCGATCGGCAGCATCTGCATCGCAGGCGTAATCAACGCCGTGCCGCCGGAACCGCCCAGGCCAATAATGCCCGCAACGTCGGTGGCCTGGCTGAGAAAGCGTTCAAACGCCAGCGCCATCGCCGCGATCGCTTTACCGCGATCGCCACAAAATACTGCGGATGCCCCTTCAGGATGGCAGGCCGCAACCTGCTGCGGTGTGATATCGGCAGCAGAATCGACATGCAGCGCATGGGTAGACAGGTCCACCGTTTTCACCGGCAACGCCGTTTTCACAATCAGATCGCGAACGAAATTGAGTTCTCTTCCTTTAGTATCAGCCGTGGCAACTGCATAGATAAAACCCTTGTCTACGTTCATTTCTGTTACCTAATCCTGTTATATTAATCAATAACGAGTTGATAAATTTGAAATAAAAACCACACTATCCTGTGCAGAGCAGGCTGAATACGCGTTTCTGCCCAACAATATAACCGGTGTGATTAATAAATCAAGAGAATGAAACAACCGTCTCAATGTATCCACACCGTCGCTGCGTAATTTCGTCCGCAGTCGGCGGGTAATTTTTGCTATAGTGCCTTTCCGGTTACTGCTGCCGGATAAAGACAAGATGAGGTTATTGTGGTCGAAAGGGATCCCCAACAAGGAACGTCACTCACATCGACGCGCGCCCGCACGCGCCGCTTGTTGATTGACACCGCTATGGCGCTGTTTGATGGCGGCGCTTTTCCTTCCGTAACGGAAGTGGCGCATGCTGCTCAGCTCTCACGCGCAACCGCCTATCGCTACTTTCCGACGCAAAGCGCCCTGGTTTCCGCCATTGTCACCGAGACATTAAGCCCGATGCGCCAGTGGCAGCCCACGGAAAAAGAGAGTGGTGCCCGCATGGAAGAGCTGATCGCCTTTGCCTTCCCCAAAATGCTGCAACACGAAGGCACGCTGCGTGCGGCGCTGCATCTTTCGCTGACGCAATGGGCGCAGGCGCAGGCACCTGATGCGCTGCCGGTTAAAGAGAAACTGGTACGCGGCAATCGCAAACAGCTGCTGCAAAAAGTGGTCGAGCCGCTTGAGAAAGAGCTGCCGCCAGCGCTACTCAACAAGGTAATCTATTCGTTGTCGCTGATCTACGGTTCCGAAATTTTTCTGGTTATGAAGGATATCTGGGGTTGTAACGACAGCGAGTTAACAGAAGTGGCGCAATGGATGGCCAAAGCGGTGATTAATCAGGCGCGTCTTGAGGCCGGAAGCACATCGTAAAAATGGCGGCCTGCGCCGCCATATCGGTTGATCAACGCAGGACGTAGCCCATCAGCCTTTTCGATCCCTGTTCATCCGTTTCGCTGTAAACGCCCTGCAGTTCCGGCGAGAAGCCCGGCAGCAAATTGATGCCCGCTTCCAGCGCAAGGAAATAGCGCTGCACCGCCCCGCCCCACACTTCGCCCGGCACCACGCACAGCACACCCGGTGGATAAGGCAATGCGCCTTCGGCCGCAATGCGCCCCTGTGCGCTGGCGATCGGTACCAGCTCCACTTCGCCGCGAATAAACGCAATATTGGCATCCTGCGGATTCATCGCCACCGCAGGAAAACTCGCCTGACGAAACATCGCTTTTTGCAAATCCTTCACGCCATAGCTGACATAGAGATCGTGCATCTCCTGACAGAGCTGGCGCAGCGTATAATTCGCATAGCGCACCGCATTCTTACGCCAGATGGTCGGCAGCACGTCGCTTAACAGCGCATCCTCTTTTACATGCCGTTCGAACTGCTGCAGCATCGCCACCAGCTGCGCCATCTTTTCGCGACTTTCCGCCGGTGTCAGCAGGAACAGAATCGAATTCAGATCGCACTTTTCCGGCACGATGCCGTTTTCACGCAGATAGTGAGCGAGGATGGTCGCCGGAATGCCAAAATCGGCATAGTCGCCGCTGGCCGCATCAATGCCTGGCGTGGTGAGCAGCAGCTTGCAGGGATCGATAAGATATTGATCGCGCGCGTAACCGGCAAAACCGTGCCACTCTGCGCCCGGCGCAAAGCTGAAGTAACGCGCGTCACCGGCGATGGTCTCGGTTGGCGCAGCCTGCCACGGCGCGCCGTCAACACTATCCGGCAGGAAGGGCCTGATCATTTCGCACTGACTGAGTATCGCCTTGCGCGCCTCAATGCCCATGATCACACATTCGTGCCACAACCGGCGACCCGCAGGCCCCTGGTGCATTTTGGCGTTCACATCCAGCGCGGCAAACAGCGGGTAAAACGGGCTGGTTGAGGCGTGCAGCATAAAGGCATTATTCAGCCGCTTGTGGCTACAAAACCGCGCCTGGCCGCGCAGGTGATTATCTTTTTTATGAATCTGCGAGGTTTGCGAAAATCCCGCCTGCTGTTTATGCACCGACTGCGTGACAAAAATGCCGGGATCGTCGGCGTTCAGTTCGAGCAACAGCGGCGAACAGGCGGCCATCACCGGTATAAACTGCTCATAACCGACCCACGCCGAATCAAACAGAATGTAGTCGCACAGGTGGCCGATGCGGTCAATCACCTGGCGGGCGTTATAAACCGTGCCGTCATAGGTGCCGAGCTGAATGATCGCCAGCCGGAAAGGCCGCACATCGGTGGCGCGTTCAGGCGCTACCGCCGCGATCTGTTCACGCAGATACGCTTCATCAAAACAGTGCGCATCGATGCCGCCAATGAAGCCAAACGGATTACGCGCCGCCTCCAGATAAACCGGCGTGGCACCCGCCTGAATCAGTGCGCCGTGGTGGTTGGACTTGTGATTATTACGATCGAACAGCACCAGATCGCCGCGGGTCAGCAGCGCGTTGGTCACCACTTTGTTGGCGCTGGAGGTGCCGTTGAGCACGAAGTAGGTTTTGTCGGCGTTAAACACCTTCGCCGCAAATTTTTGCGCATCTTTCGCCGATCCTTCATGAATCAGCAGATCGCCGAGCTTCACGTCGGCATTGCACATATCGGCACGAAACAGCGTTTCGCCAAAGAACTCGAAAAACTGGCGTCCGGCCGGATGCTTTTTAAAGAACGCGCCGCCCTGATGCCCCGGACAGGCAAAGGTGCTGTTTTCCATCGCGACATATTTGGTCAGCGTATCGAAAAAAGGCGGCAGCAGCGCCGCTTCATAGGCGGCCGAGGCCTCTTCCAGCAGCGCGCCATCACCTTCATCGCCGCGCAGTATCGCCGTGACTTCGGGCAGATTTTCCGGCAATTCCCCCGCCGCCAGCTGAATAAATACCGGCAGCGAAAAGCCGGTATGCCGCAGCAGCGTCAGCATCCCGCTGCGCGCATCGGCCAGCGACAGCACAACGGCGGCGATATCGGTAAAGTCAGTGTTATCCAGCGTCACGATCTGACGTGTCGTGCGCAGTCGCAGCACAGGAGCCAGCGCAATGCTGGCGGCAATTTTTAACGGAGTCATAGCACAAATCCCCGGCGGTCAAGGATGAGCGAGTGCCTGAGGCACAGCAAAGGAGAGCACAGCACTCCCGGCGAATGATGTTGATTCTGGTGCAAAGCGATATCGCGCCTCACCCGCCAGACATCAGTAAAAACAGAGGATGACGTCTGCTTTTACGCATGTCCAACAGCCAGCAAACCCGGCTTCACCGCAGATTAGATGTGCGTATCGCACCAGCATGGCAAGCTACGCATCGTCCGGATTCCGCCTTAGCAACACGGCGATCAACAGCATCAGCCAGCAGCAGTAAACCCGTCATCGCGATAACCTTCCACAAGGAGAACAAACAAAGAAAAGGAGAAAAAAGGCCGCGCAATAATCGCACTTTATCCACCGCCAAACAACCCAAAAAGCATAAATAAAAAGTCACACCTCAAAAACACAAAACACTGAAAACATTAAAATAAAATAAAAAAACACGAAAAATACCGATTAAAAAATCTCAATAACCGAAAAATTATGCAAATGACACACTCATTCCTCGCCTCCAAACCCTTAGTTTACTGGCCCGCTCATTATCTCTCCTCGATGCATACCTGGCGAACAGCTTCCCGACTCCAGCCGTCCGCTGTTCAATTTCCGCTTTCCGCTTTTCTCATTCCGCTTCCCGCTTTCCGCCTTTCGCTTTCCGCTTTTCTCTTTTCTCTTTCCTCTTTTCTCTTTTCTCTTTTCTCTTTCCGCTTTTCGCCTTTCGCCTTTCGCCTTTTGCTTTCCGCCTTTCGCCTTTCGCCTTTCGCCTTTCGCCTTTCGCCTTTCGCCTTTCGCCTTTCGCCTTTCGCCTTTTGCTTTCCGCCTTTTGCTTTCCGCCTTTCGCTTTTTGCTTTTGATTTTGATTTTGACCTGGGTTTTGACCTTGAGGAGGCATCACTACCGCCGAGGCAAAAGCGTTTTCCAGGACGAGCCGCAGGGATGCGGCGAGAAGGCGCGTTGAGCTGGGAGCGAATCGCGCCTGGTCCGTCAGGAAAAGGGATTTGCTGAGGGCACCCGCTTCAGCGGGCGGTTGTGTTTGCCGGATAGCGCGGGTGCAGGGCCGGGGCGACTGCCGGCCCTGCTCGGGCTGCCTGCAAGGCAGAACGAAATCGCCTTTGACCTGGCCTTTGACCTGGCCGTTGACCTTAAGACATTGACCTTAAGACATTGACCTTAAAACGTTGACCTTAAAAAGCCGCCTGCCAGGCACCAAAGCCCCCCTACACCAATAACTCCCCCAGCCTCCGCAAAGCATGACTCGCCGCCTGCACAATCACTTGCTCCGGCTCATCCTTAAACAGCATGCGCTCGCTGACCACACCGCCGTTGGGCAGGCTCCAGGCAAACCAGATGGTGCCCGCTGGCGTACCGTCTTCCGCATCGTCTGGCCCGGCGTAGCCGCTGATCGCCAGGCCCACCGCCTCCTGAGCCAGCGCCTTAATGCCCTCGGCCATTTCGCTCACTACCTGCTGGCTGACCGCCGTATATTGCGCCAGGCTCTCGGCTTTCACGCCGAGCACGCGCTGCTTGGCATCTTCGGTATAACTCACCACGCCGCAGCTAAAAAAGTCAGCGCTGCCGCTGGTGGCACCCATCGCCTGGCTGGTGAGACCCGCCGTGCAGGATTCCGCAATCACCAAACGCACGCCCGCTGCCTTTAATTTTTCCGCCGTTTCTTCCGCTAAAGAAATCAGGGCCTTATCCATCTTCTCCTCCTTATTCTAACGTAGCCGGTGATGGCTACCCGTTGAAAATAATCCTAGCTCAACGCCCCAATCGGGCAAGCGTAACGCGGGTTAGCAGGCCCAGCGCGGAAACATTTTGAGAAAGTAAAACACGTATTGAAAACATCACTTTTGCGGCTTAACGCGATTTATGTACCAGGCTTAGAAGAAAAATAATCAGCAGAACAATGTGGAGCATTATGAAAGAGCAAAATCGCACCGTAGGCATCGCGCCTTATGGCGGCTCAGCCGGTGGCTGGGGCGCGTTGAAAGCCGTGGCCGATGCTATTCGTGGCCAGATGTCGGTCAAGCAGGATGTGATCGCCCTGTTCAAAGTTAATCAGCCGCAGGGCTTTGATTGCCCCGGCTGCGCCTGGCCCGATCCGCAGCACGCCTCATCGTTTGAGTTCTGTGAAAACGGCGCCAAAGCGGTTTCCTGGGAAGCCACCAGCAAGCGCACCACGCCGGAATTTTTTGCCGCGCACACGGTCAGTGAGCTTTGGCACCGCAGCGCGTTTGAGCTGGAAGGCGAAGGGCGCCTGACGCACCCGATGAAATATGACGCGGCAACAGATACCTATCAGCCGATTGAGTGGGAAACTGCGTTTAACGAGATTGGCGAGCATCTGCGCAGTTTTGAAGATCCCAACAGCGTGGAATTTTACACCTCGGGCCGCGCTTCTAATGAAGCCGCGTTCCTGTGGCAGCTGTTTGCCCGCGAATATGGCACCAATAACTTCCCCGACTGTTCCAACATGTGCCACGAGCCTACCAGCGTCGGCCTGCCGGAATCGATCGGCGTCGGCAAAGGCACGGTACAGCTGGAAGATTTTGATCACGCCGATCTGGTGCTCTGCATCGGCCATAATCCCGGCACTAACCATCCGCGCATGCTCGGCACACTGCGCGAAGTCTCCAAACGCGGCGGCACCATCGTCGCCATTAACCCGCTGCGCGAGCGCGGACTGGAGCGCTTTACCTCGCCGCAAAGCCCTATCGAGATGCTGTCGTTTAGCTCAACCGAACTCGCCTCAACCTACTACAAAGTGCGCGTTGGCGGTGATGCCGCCATGCTGAAAGGCGTGATGAAGCTGCTGCTGCGCATGCATGAGGATGCGCTGGCGGCAGGCGAGCCAGGCGTGATTGACGAAGCCTTTATCAACGAACACACCGAAGGTTTTGACGCGCTGAAGGCGGATCTTGATGCCACCGACTGGGATCACATCCTGAAGGTGTCGGGCATGGAACGTGAAGAAATCCAGCATATTGCGCGTCTGTACGCCAATGCGGAGAGAACCATCGTCTGTTACGGCATGGGCATTACCCAGCACCAATACGGCACGCAAAACGTGCAGCAGATCGCCAACCTGCTGCTGATGCGCGGCAATATCGGTAAAAAAGGCGCTGGCATCTGTCCGCTGCGCGGCCACTCCAACGTGCAGGGCGACCGCACCGTTGGCATCACCGAAATCCCGTCGCAGGAACTGCTCGACAGCATCGAAAAAGCCTTTGGCTTCCGACCGCCGCAGGAGCACGGTCACGGCGCGGTTGAAGCGATTCGCGCCATTCGCGATGGTCATTCGAAAGCCCTGCTCTGCCTTGGCGGCAACCTGGCCGAAGCGATCTCCGATCCGCAGGTCACCTTCCCGGCGATGCGCAAGCTCGATCTGGTGGTGCACATGGCGACCAAGCTCAACCGTTCGCACCTGCTGCTCGGCAAGCACAATTACCTGCTGCCAGTGCTGGGCCGTACCGAAACCGACGTGCAGAAGTCTGGCGCGCAAAGCGTCACGGTGGAAGACTCCATGTCGATGGTGCACGCCTCGCGCGGCTCGCTGAAGCCTGCCTCGCCGCATCTGAAGTCAGAACCGGCGCTGGTTGCCGGGCTGGCCATGGCCACCCTGCCGAATACCGTGGTGGACTGGCAGAAGATGATCAACGACTACAGCTTTATTCGCGACGCCATTGAAAAGGTGTTCCCGGCCTTTGCAGACTTCAATGAGCGGGTGAAGCAGCCAGGTGGCTTCCACCTGCGTAACACCGCCGCTGAACGCGTCTGGAACACGCCAACTGGCCGCGCTCAGTTTAAGGTGATGCAGGGGATTAACGAAGATCCACGCTCGCTGAAATGTCACGATATGGTGCTGACCACGCTGCGTAGCCACGATCAGTACAACACCACGCTGTATGGCCTGAACGATCGCTATCGCGGCGTCACCGGTCGCCGTGATGTACTGTTCATCAATGCCGATGAGGCGGAGAAGCGTCAGCTACGCGTCGGCGACCAGGTTAACGTCATCGCACTGGATGCTGAGGGCAATCACACATCGCGCCGCATGGATAATCTCACCATTGTGGTGCTGGATATGGCCGCCGGTTCTGCGGGCGCCTACTATCCTGAAGCGAACGTGCTGGTGCCACTGGACAGCCACGATACCAAAAGCGGCATTCCAGCCTATAAAAGCGTGCCGATCGCCATGGAACGCGTAGCGGAACCGGTGGAAACCTCGGGCGCGCGCCGCTAACCTTTCGCCAGACGATAGATAACAGCCCACTTCGGTGGGCTTTTTTACGCCGCTCACTGCTTTCTTTTTCATCAATTTGCCTGTTATGTTACAGGTCAATCTGCTGAACAGGAGTCGGTCATGACGCGTCTTACTGCAAAAGATTTCCCGCCCGAACTGCTCGAGCTTTACGACTATTACGCCCACGGAAAAATCAGCAAACGTGAGTTCATTTCAATGGCGGCGAAACTCGCCGTTGGCGGCATGACCGGCGCGACGCTACTGGGCATGATGAGCCCCAACTATGCGCTGGCGCAGCAGGTGGAATTCACCGATACCGCCATTATCCCGGAATATATTCATTACGATTCGCCTACCGGCAACGGCGAGGTGCGCGCCTACATGGTGAAACCGGCCAACGCCAGCGGTCCGTTGCCCGCCGTGATGGTGGTGCATGAGAACCGTGGCCTGAATCCTTATATAGAAGATGTCGCCCGCCGCGTTGCCAAAGCGGGCTTTGTGGCGCTGGCGCCGGATGGCCTGAGCAGCGTGGGCGGCTATCCCGGCAATGACGACAAAGGGCGCGAGCTGCAAGCGCAGGTTGATGCCACCAAACTGATGAATGACTTTTTTAACGGCATCGATTTTTTAATGCACCACCAGGCCAGCAACGGCAAGGTCGGCATAACCGGCTTTTGTTACGGCGGCGGTGTCGCCAATGCGGCGGCGGTTGCCTTTCCGGAGTTGCGCGCCGCGGTGCCTTTTTATGGTCGCCAGCCGAAAGCGGAAGATGTGCCGCGCATCAAGGCGCCGCTGCTGATCCACTATGCGGCGCTGGATACGCGCATTAACGAAGGCTGGCCCGCCTGGGAGGCGGCGCTCAAAGCGAACAATAAACATTACGAAGCCTGGATCTATCCCGGCGTAAACCACGGCTTTCACAACGATTCAACGCCGCGCTACGACAAAGCCGCTGCCGATCTCGCCTGGGATCGCACGTTGGGCTGGTTCCGACGATATCTGGTGTAGTGCGTGGCAGGTTTCAGCTGCCGCGCTTCTCGTTGTGGCCCAGATTTCTGTCCGGGAAGGCGTGATCGCGCAGCCGCTGCTTCATCGCCGCCGCCTCAGGAAAGCCGCCGTCGACCTTGCGATCCCACAGCAGCGTGCCATCGGCTTTGATCTGATAGATGCCGCCGGTGCCCGGCACCAGCGTCACCGATGCGAGATCGGTGCTGAAGGTGTGCAGCAGTTCCTGCGCCATCCATGCGGCGCGCAGCAGCCAGTTGCATTGTGAACAGTATTCGATGGTGATAGCGGGTGAAGGGGACATGACGATACTCCGACAAGGATCAGAATGAAGCCGTATTTTGCCAGCTATTGTGCGGCAAGCCCACATTCGTGCGGCCACCGCCACTGGTGGTAAGTGCGCGGGTGCAGTGAACGGGTATTATCAAGATGACGCGATCGCGCGGCAATCTCGCGACGATGGCTCATGCCAACCGATTTCCTGCCGGGCAATGTTGTCCGCAGGCATGTTTAACGCAGTATTCAGGAGAAGCTATGTCAGGGTTATTTTCCCCCTTTACGCTGAAATCAGTGACGTTGCGCAACCGCATCGCCGTACCGCCAATGTGCCAGTACAGCGCCGTTGACGGCTTCACTAACGAATGGCACAACGTGCACTACAGCGCTCTGGCGCGTGGCGGCGCGGGCCTGGTGATCGTTGAAGCCACCGCGGTTTCCCCTGAGGGCCGTATCACACCGGGATGTACCGGCATCTGGAACGACGAGCAGGCTGAAGGCCTGGCTAAGATCGCCCGTGACATCAAAGCAGCAGGTGCGGTGCCGGGGATTCAGATTGCCCACGCCGGGCGTAAAGCCAGCGCCAACCGCCCGTGGGAAGGCGATGACCATATCACCGCCGGTGATGCCCGCGGCTGGGAAACCATCGCGCCATCTGCCGTGGCCTTTGGTCAAAACCTGCCGCAGGTGCCACGCGAAATGACACGTGAGGATATCGCCCGCGTCACCGCTGATTTTGCCGCCGCTACCCGTCGCGCCCGCGATGCCGGTTTTGAGTGGATTGAGTTGCATTTCGCCCACGGCTATCTGGCGCAGAGCTTTTTCTCGGTGCACTCCAACCAGCGCACTGATGAGTACGGTGGCGATCTGCAGGGCCGCAGCCGCTTCATGCTGGAAACTCTGGATGCGGTACGCAAAGAGTGGCCTGAGCACCTGCCGCTGACCGCCCGTTTCGGCGTCATCGAATATGATGGCCGCGACGAAGAGACGCTGCAGGAGTCAATTTGGGTGACTAACGAGATGCGTAAAAACGGTCTGGATATGCTCAGCGTCAGCATCGGCTTTTCTACGCCGGACGCCGCTATTCCGTGGGGACCGGCATTTCTGGCGCCGATTGCCGAACGCGTGCGTCGCGAAGCGGATATTCCGGTCGCTTCCGCCTGGGGCATTGATGTGCCGGCAATGGCGAACGAAACCGTGGAGAAATCACAGCTGGATCTGGTGATGGTTGGTCGTGCGCACCTGGCAAATCCACACTGGCCTTACCATGCCGCGCTGAAACTTAATCAGGATCGCGCCGCGTGGGTCTTGCCAGCGCCTTATGCGCACTGGCTTGAGCGTTATCGCACCAGCGAGTAAGCCTTACTGCAGGGCGCAGGAGGCGCCCTCATCGAGATGCTCTGACAGATTGGCATCCCCGAGGATTTCGCCTTCGTGGCAACGGGTGTTGTGCAGCATGTTGTTTTTTTCGTTCAGCGGCGAGGTGCTCTGCGCACAGGCCGTCTGGCCCGCGAGTGACGCAGCAAATAGTACAGTAAACAGTAACGAGCGCATGATCTTCTGCTTTTTTAAAAATCAGTGAAAGGTTGAGCGGGAAATTACGCCATCTTCAGCGCGCGGCGATTATGCCGCCAGCGCGCCCTGTCGTCTTATTAACGCGTGCTCTTTTCCACGTTTTTTTCATCGGCGTTGTTCATCATCCATGCGGGCAACTGAGGCTCGGGGATCGCCGTGCCACCAAAGGGGCAATAGAGCGCGCTGTCATCGGTTTGGCTGGCGCGTCGATAGGCGGCAGGCGTCTGATGAAAATGGCTTTTGAACACGCGGGTAAAGTGCTGCTGGGTGTTGAAACCGTAACGAATAGCGATATCCAAAATAGAGAGGCGCGTTTTACGTAACGCCACGGCAGACTGCGTCAAACGGCGCTTGCGGGTGTAATTCGCCAGCGTTTCGCCGGTGTAATCTTTAAACAGCCGCTGCATGTGCCATTTTGAATATCCCGATTTGTCGGTAATGGTGTCGATATTGAGTTCGGCAGAGAGGTTGGCTTCTATCCAGCCGATAAGCTGACTGAAGTAGGCCTGTTTTAACGTGAGGTCGGACTTTCTCATTGCGGATGCGCGCTAGCGGGCAGTGGTTTATCAAATGGTGAAGTAGTTTAGCATGAAATCATTACATTGTTAACGATTGGCACCACCGGGAAGCCGTGCGCATAAAAAAAACGCCCCGTTGCGGGGCGTTCAGCGATCAGTGAGATTTCATGCCTGCCGCGGTCATCATCATGCGGAACAGCATGGCGACGACGCCTAACGCCAGCACGCTGGCGCCGTAGATTATCACTAGCCACAGCATGCGCTGCCACAGTGGCGCTTTGGGTGTTGCGGTTGCTTCAGTCACAGAACCCTCCTGAATCATCAATGGTAGCCTTCATCCGGCGTGATTTTGCCGCGGAACACGTAGTAGCTCCAGAAGGTGTAGCACAGGATCACCGGGATAATCAGCAATCCACCCACCAGCATAAAGCCCTGGCTTTGCGGTGGTGATGCGGCATCCCAAATGGAGATCGACGGTGGAATAATGTTTGGCCAGATGCTGATGCCGAGGCCGGTAAAGCCAAGGAAAATCAGCGCCAGCGTCAGCAGAAACGGCGTGTAGTGCGCATGGCGCTTCACCGCTTTCAGCAGGCCCCAGGCGCACAGCACTACCAGCGCCGGCACCGGCAGGAACCAGAACAGGTTCGGCAGCGTGAACCAGCGATGGGCGATGCTGGCGTGTGACAGCGGCGTCCAGATGCTGATCACCGCGATCGCCGCCAACAGGGCAAGCAGCAGCGGCGGCACCAGTTTTGACATCTTCTGATGCAGCGCGTTGTCGGTCTTCATGATCAACCAGGTGGCGCCCAGCAGCGCATAGGCCAGCACCAGGCCAACGCCGCAGAACAGCGGGAACGGCGCCAGCCAGTCCAGCGCAGAACCAGCAAAGGTACGATTCACCACCGGGAAACCGTTCAGGATCGCGCCAACGGCCACGCCCTGACTAAAGGTGGCGACCACCGATCCAAAGATAAAGGATTTATCCCAGAAGGCGCGGTGACTGACGGTAGCCTTGAAACGGAACTCAAACGCCACGCCGCGGAAAATCAGGCCAAACAGCATCACGGTCAACGGAATCGCCAGCGCATCAGCAATCACCGCATAGGCCAGCGGAAAGGCGCCATACAGCGCCGCGCCACCCAGCACCAGCCAGGTTTCGTTACCGTCCCAGACCGGCGCCACGGTGTTAACCATCATGTCGCGCTCAACCGCATCCTTGTTAAACGGAAACAGGATGCCGATACCCAGGTCGAAGCCATCCATGACGATATACATCAGGGTGGAGAAGACGATGATGGTGAACCAGATAATAGAGAGATCGATACCCATCGAATTATTTCACCTCTTCTGCTGAGTCATGACCTTCCTGCACCGCAGAGAGCGGACGGGCTGGCGTACGTTTCTGGCCCGGGCCGCCTTCTGGCGTATGACCGCCCTCGCCCGGCTTCGGCCCTTTCTTGATCAGGTGCGTCATGTAGCTGTAACCAACGCCAAACACCGACATATAAACCACGATAAAGGCGATCAGGCTGATGCTCATGTGCAGATCGCCATGGGCAGAGACCGCATCTTTGGTGCGCAGCAGGCCATACACCACCCACGGCTGACGGCCAATTTCAGTGGTAAACCAACCGGCCAGAATAGCGATTAAGCCGCTTGGCCCCATGAACAGGCAGAACCACAGGAACGGACGCGAGCTGTAGAGGCGTTTTTTCACGCGCAGCCACAGGCTGACCACGCCCATCAGCACCATCAGCATGCCCAGCCCGGCCATCACGCGGAAAGACCAGAACACGATGGTGGAGTTAGGACGATCCTCTTTCGGGAAGGTCTTCAGCGCTGGCACCTGCTCGGTCAGGCTGTGCGTCAGGATCAGGCTGCCAAGGTAAGGAATTTCCAGCGCATATTTGGTTTTTTCCTGCTCCATATCGGGCAGGCCAAACAGGATTAACGGCGTCGGTTCACCCGGCGGGTTTTCCCAGTGCCCTTCAATCGCCGCGATTTTCGCCGGCTGATGGTGCAGCGTATTCAGCCCGTGCATGTCGCCCAGCATTGCCTGAATCGGCGAGACGATCAGCGCCATCCACAGCGCCATAGAGAACATTTTGCGAATAGCCGGGGTATCATTTTTACGCAGCAGATGCCACGCCGCCGAGGCGCCAACAAAAAAGGCGCTGGCCAGAAACGCCGCGGTAGCCATGTGCATCAGGCGGAACGGGAACGACGGGTTGAAGACAATCTTCATCCAATCCACCGGCACCACCAGGCCATTCTGAATCTCATAGCCCTGCGGCGTCTGCATCCAGCTGTTGGAGGCGAGGATCCAGAAGGTGGAGATAATAGTGCCCAGCGCAACCATGCAGGTGGCGAAGAAATGCAGGCCAGGACCCACGCGGTTCCAGCCGAACAGCATGACGCCGAGGAAGCCCGCCTCAAGGAAGAAGGCGGTCAGCACTTCATAGGTCAGCAACGGGCCGGTGACGCTACCGGCGAACTGCGAAAAGCCGCTCCAGTTGGTACCGAACTGATAGGCCATCACCAGACCAGAAACCACGCCCATGCCAAAGTTCACCGCGAACACCTTCGACCAGAAGTGGTAAAGATCGCGATAATCATCGTTACGGGTTTTCAGCCACAGCCCTTCCAGCACCGCCAGAAAACTGGCCAGGCCGATGGTGATGGCGGGAAAAATAATGTGGAAGGAGACCGTAAACGCGAATTGTATCCTTGCCAGATGAAACGCATCTAATCCGAACATTGCTTACCTCTATGCGACATAACACACCTTGTTAATTACTTATATTTAACAAATCGATTTCATTTGTTACTTTTTTATTATTCTGAATTCAATAACGAATAAAAAGAGAGCGGGAAATAAGGAAAAATGAACCGGAGGCAACTATATCAATTTATTTTGACGCTGATCATTGTTTTTTATTGAAACTATTATGATAAAAAACAAGGCGCCAGGTTAAATATCGACACGTAATGTAAAGACAATGTAAATGACAAGACGAGTTGTTAAAAAGCAGCAACTTATGCATTAAATACAGCGTAAAACCGGGTCGTAATGGCTTTTTTTAACGCCTGATGGCGTTTATTTCCGGCAATTCAGGCTGATAAAAAAGATTATTTTTTGCCTGAAGCAAATGAATTTATTACTACTTTTAGAAAAATTAATTTCGCAGACGACTTTTAGGCAAAAAAACGGCATGAGCAATTTTATTTAACGCTTACGGCGCCTTATTTCGCCCCTTTCACCTACCTATTTTTTTAATTATTTCCGACCGGCGGCGGTGCGTTTTTACTACGGGCAAAAAGTGCGATGGCGGCACAGCTCAGAGTGTGTTGCTGTTGCCAGGCGGACGATTTGTGCCATTGCGCTTGTTTCTAAAATATATCTTAGATAGGGTATGAGGCAACGTAAGCGGCTGCCCAGGAAGCCGCCCCTTCCCTCTTCCAGACAGGACTATGCCATGAGTATTGAATCCACTCCGCTGCACTATGCCGTGCCACAACGCGTAAAAAACGAGCTGGTCTTTCGGCAGATGACCGTCCAGCAAAAAACGCGGGTTGCCGACGCTTTTTACCGCGTCGTCTTTCACGGTGAACAGCTAAAAGGCTTTCATTCACCGAGCTTCGACGATCACAGCAAGCTTTTTTTCCCCGATGCCGACGGCGTACTGCATCTGCCGACGCTCACCGACGAAGGCATCAGCTGGCCGCAGGGCGTGCGTCCCGCAGCACGCGATTACACGCCGCTGGCGTTTGACGGCGAAGGCAGCCTGACCATCGACTTCTTCCTGCATGATGGCGGCGTCGCCAGCGAATGGGCCAAACGTGCTCAGCCGGGCGATGTGCTGGCGGTTGGTGGCCCGCGCGGCTCGACGATCATTCCCACCGACTATCCGTTCCAGGTTTACAGCGCTGACGAAACCGGCTTACCGGCACTCAAACGCCGCCTGGCGGAACTGCGGCCGCTGCTGGCGGAAAAAGAGATTCACGTGCTGGCGCAGGTAGATGAGGCGGTCGGTCGCGCCTATCTTGACGAGCAGCCGGGCATTCATTTTCAATGGCTCGACTCCGCCGAGGCGCTCACTGCTGCGCTGCACGCACTGACGCTGCCGGGCGAAGGTTACTTCTTCTGGCTGACCGGCGAAGGTGCGCAGACCAAAGCACTGGCTGATTCTTTGGTACAGCAGCGGCAGATTGACGACCGCTGGATCCGCGCCGTGGCGTACTGGCATCAGAAAGCGGAGGCGTAATGCGGGAGGAGAAAAGCGCCCAGTCGCGCGCGGGCAGGCAGAAACGGCGCGAACGGCTGCTCGATGCTGCCGATGCACGGCTGCTGATGCTGCATATCCTCGCGCAGCGCAGCGCGCACGGTTATGAACTGATCAAAGCGATTGAGGAGATAGCCGGTGGCGAATATGCCCCCAGCCCGAGCCTGATCTATCCCAATCTGACGTTACTGGAAGAGATGGGACAGATTGCTCCGGCGCCTGACGGCGGCGACAAAAAAGCCTGGCAGCTCACCACAGCAGGTCATGATGCGCTGGCAGAGCAGCAGGAGAAGCTGACGGCGGTGACCGCGCGACTGGAAACGCTGGCGGTGCTGGTGGCTAACCGTGATATTCCGGCCATCAGCGAGGCGATTCATCTGATGAAAAGCACGCTGCATCAGCGCCTGGCGCAGGCGGATTTGTCGCCCGCCACGCTGGCGAAGATTGTCAGCGCGCTGGAAAAGGCGGCAAAGGACATTGCCGCCAGCTGACTCAAAAGTGTTTAAACAGCCAGTACAGCAGCGCGGAGAGCAGGATGGAGACCGGCAGGGTCAGAATCCATGCCATCGCCAGATTGCGCAGCGTGCTGAGCTGCAAGCCGGAGCGGTTAGCCGCCATCGATCCCGCCACGCCCGAAGAGAGCACGTGCGTGGTGGAGACCGGTAAGCCAAAAGCATCCGCCGCGCCGATGGTGAACATCGTCACCACTTCGGCGCTGGCGCCCTGCGCATAGCTCAAATGCGTTTTGCCAATCTTCTCGCCTACCGTAACGACAATGCGTCGCCAGCCCACCATGGTGCCGAGGCCCAGCGCAATGGCTACCACCACTTTGACCCAGAACGGGATAAAGCGCGTGGCGTTATCCAGCTCCGCCTTCAGCGCGGTGAGGTTATCGTTAATCTGCGGCGTTACCGCCACTTTTTCGCTTTTAACATGCTTGATGGTTTCCGACGCGAGATACATGTTGTTGCGCGTGTTGCTGACCCGCTCCGCCGGAATGCGGTTTACGTCGCCATACTGACGGATATCATCGGAGATAGTGGCCGACAGCTGCGCCAGCGCGGGCATTACCGCCGGTTTCAGTTCGCCGGTACGCACATATTCGGTTAACACCGCGCGCGGCGATTCTACGCTAGCCGGTTGCGGATACTGACGGTGCAGCTGCTGGGCGGTAACTGATGCCAGCGCCGCTACACGGGGGATCTGCTCCGGCGGTATCGAGCGGTTCAGCGCATAGGCGATCGGCATGGTGCCCACGAGGATCAGCATGATCAAACCCATGCCTTTCTGGCCATCATTCGATCCATGCGCAAACGACACGCCGGTGCAGGTCAGAATCAGCAGGCCGCGGATCCAGATCGGCGGCGGCTTTGGCCCTTCCGGCGCACGATAGAGCTGACGATTTTTCACAAAACGTTTCATCACCAGCAGCAGCGCGGCGGCGCTGACAAAGCCGATCACCGGCGACAGCAGCAGCGCATAGCCGACCTTCAGCGCCTGATCCCAGTCGACGCCGCTGGATCCATCGCGGCCGTTAAGCAGCGCATTCGCCACGCCGACGCCAATAATCGATCCGATCAGCGTATGCGACGATGATGACGGCAGGCCAAAATACCAGGTGCCGAGATTCCAGATAATGGCCGAGAACAGCAGCGCATAAATCATCGCGAAGCCGCCACCGCTGCCCGCCTGCAGAATCAGCTCAACCGGCAGCAGCGAGATAATGCCAAACGCCACCGCGCCGCTGGAAAGCAGCACGCCGAGAAAGTTGAAGAAGCCTGACCAGATCACCGCGGTGGTCGGCGGCAACGAGTGGGTATAAATCACCGTGGCGACGGCGTTGGCGGTGTCGTGAAAACCGTTCACAAATTCAAAGCCCAGCGCAATCAGCAGCGCCAGGCCGAGCAGCAGAAACGGCACGTAGCTGGTGAAATGCGCCCCGCTCTCTTCGACGTCGTTAAACAGATTCACCCCGGCAAAGGCGATGCCGAGCACCAGCAATAAAATAAAGAAGGTAATGGTGGTACGACTGTTCTTACCGTAAATATTGGGGCGGCCGTGTTGGGCCAGCGGAGGCGTGGAGAGTGTGCTGTTTTGGCTCATGTCTCACCTGTTATTATCGTTGCTAAACGCACCGGCACAGTGTCGGGCTACGCAGGCTGTGATACCGCCGTTTCATGACAGTTGAATGAAGGAGGAGGCGGGTGTTTGCCGTGGGCAAATCCCTTAGGCCGGGCTGGCCGGAAGTTTTGCCCGGAAGCGGGTGGCTTTTTGCCTTGCAGGCGGCGTAAGGTCAATGGCTGCCTGGTTCTGCCTTGCAGGCGGCTTTAAGGTCAACGTCTTTAAGGTCAACGTCTTTAAGGTCAACGTCTTTAAGGTCAACGTCTTTAAGGTCAACGGCTATTTCGTTCTGCCCTTCGGGCCGCCCGAGCAGGGGCGGCAGTCGCCCCGCCCCTGCACCCCGGCTATCCGGCAAACACAACCGCCCGCCAAAGGCGGGTTCCCTCAGCAAAAGCATTTTCCTGACGGACCAGGCGCGATTCGCTCCCAGCTCAACGCGCCCTCTCGCCGCATCCCTGCGGCTCGCCCTGGAAAACACTTTTCCCTCGGCGTTTGTGATGCCTCCTCAACGTCAAAACCCAGGTCAAAACCGAAAAGATAAAAGATGAAATTCTAAATAAAACCTAAAACCTAAATCCCAAAGCTCAAAGCTCAAAGCTCAAAGCTCAGAACCCAGAACCCAGAACCCAGAACCCAGAACCCAGAACTCGGGATCCTTAATCTGATATCTGAAACTAAAAATTAAAGTGCCTTTGGCCTTTGGCCTTTGGCCTTTGGCCTTTGGCCTGTGGCATTTGGCATTTGGCATTTGGCATTTGGCATTTGGCATTTGGTGCTTGGTATTTGGTGTTGGGTGTTGGGTGTTGGGTGTTGGGTGTTGGGTGTTGGGTGTTGGGTGTTTGGTACTTGGTGCTTGGTGTTTGGTGTTTGGTGTTTGGTGTTTAGTGTTTAGTGTTTAGTGCTTGGTATTTGGTGTTTGGCGTTTGGCTTTGTCTTAGATGTTCAGGTTTTGACCTGGGTTTTGACCTTTAGAGGCATCACAACTGCTGAGGAGGTGAACATTTTAGGATGGCCCGCCATGGATGGCGGGACAAGGGAGCGCTGAGCGGGGAGCGAATCGCGAGCGGTCCGTGAAGAAATGTGAACCGACGAAGGTACCCGCCTGCGGCGGGCGGTTGTGTTTGCCGGATAGCGCGGGTGCAGGGCCGGGGCGACTGCCGGCCCTGCTCGGGCAGGCTTTAGCCTGTACGAAATCGCTTTTGACCTGGCCCTGCTCGGGCAGGCTTTAGCCTGTACGAAATCGCTTTTGACTTGGCCCTGCTCGGGCAGGCTTTAGCCTGTACGAAATCGCTTTTGACCTGGCCCTGCTCGGGCAGGCTTTAGCCTGTACGAAATCGCTTTTGACCTGGCCCTGCTCGGGCTGCCTTTAGGCAGAACGAAATGGCTTTTGACCGTAAAGACTTTGACCTTAAGACTTTGACCTTAAGACATTGACCTTAAAGGCCGCCCGCCTTCGGGCAGAACCAGATGGTTCCTGACCTTGACCTTAAAGCCGCCTGCAAGGCAAAAGCCCCCCGGCTTACTGAGGGCGATAAACCCTCATTGATGAGGCAGGATTAGCCGCCAGCTTCCCCGCTGGCCGGATCGGCCGCCGCACCAGTTCTCCGCCGCAGTTCGGGCATATGCCCTGCAAAACCTGCGTTGCACAGTCGGTGCAGAAGGTACATTCAAATGAACAGATCATCGCCATGGATGAATCCGCAGGCAGATCGCAGTCGCAACGTTCACAGCCAGGACGTAGTTCAAGCATCGGGGTATCTCCGTGATGGGCAAGCTGCCAGCATAGGCGCAAAATCTTCGCGCCATAAGCGGGTTAAAGGACAAAAACGTGCCCGATTGGGACAAAACGAACTTACTTCACCCGGCCGCGAAATACCCAGAACGCCCAAGTGTTATAAGCCAGCGTCAGCGGCATAACGATGGCGATGCCGGTTAACAGAAACTGCTGACTGTGCGGCGAGGCGGCGGCATCCTGCAGGCTCAGCTTGTCAGGAATCAACCACGGATAGAGGCCAGTCATGATCATCATCGCCACGCTCAGCATCAGCGTTAACGCCAGCAGCAGCGGCAACAATGGGCGGCTGTCGGTCAGCGACCAGAGCAGGCTGAACCAGCACACCACCACAACAGCCATCAGCAGCTTGCCGGGCCAGGTGGCGAGTGCATGCAGCCACAGATCGGGCAGCGATAGCACGATCGCCACAAACAATACCAGCGCCAGTACCAGAAACAGCCACGCCAGCAGCGTGGCGCGCTCGCCAGCCCGATCCTGCACGCGCCAGCGCACCCAGCAGCAGCCGAGCAGCCCATAAATCGCCACCATGCCAAAGCCGCTGAGCAGCGGATACCACGACAGCCAGCCAAACGCCTCGCCTTCCGGCAGGCCGCTGACCAGCAGCCCGGCGATGCACCCCTGGAAAAAGCCGGTCAGCAGCGAAGCAATGATAAAAATGACATCAAGCGTGCGTTTGGCCCGCGACGACGTCTGGCCGCGATACTCCAGCGCCAGCGCACGGGCAAACAGACAGAACAGCATCAGAAACAGCGGCACATAAACCGCGTTGAAAATCTGCGCATAGGCGGCGGGAAACAGCGCCAGCAGCGCCCCGGCAGTGAGCACAATCCAGGTTTCATTGGCATCCCACACCGGCAGGATCGACTGCACCAGACGCCGTCGGTCGTCGTCGTCATCGAACCACGGCAAAATAATGCCGACGCCGAGATCGGTGCCGTCGAGCATGACATAGAGCAGCAGGGAAAACGCCACCACCGCGGCGGAAAGATCGTCAAGACTCATGCCCGGTCCTCCCGACTGGTGTGCAGCTCATCGCTGAGCGTGCGCCCTTCGGCGCTGTTTATCACGCGAACGAGATAGTGCATGCCCACGCCAAAGCTCAGCAGATAGACCACAATCACCCCACTGAATGAGAAGATCACCGACGATCGTGCCAGGGATGCCACGCTCTCTGCGGTGCGCACCAGGCCATACACCGTCCACGGCTGACGTCCCATCTCCGTGACTACCCAACCCGCCAGCATGGCGATAAAGCCTGCGGGCGTCAGGCAAACCAGCCATTTCAGAAAGCCGCGCCGCCACAGCCGTTCTCCACGACGCAGCCAGAGCGCGGCCACGCTGGTCAGCAGCATTACGACGCCCAGCCCGACCATAATGCGAAAGGCGAAAAATACCGGCAGCACCGGCGGCTGATTTTGCACCGGAAACTCGCTCAGGCTGGCGATCTCACCGCTGAGGTTATGGCGCAGATAGAGCGAGCCCAACCGTGGAACCGCCAGCTCGGCGTGATTCTTCTGTTCCTGCTGATCCGGTATGGCGAACAGCCGCAGCGGCTCTCCTTCGCCGGGCGCTGGCCGGTGCCAGCTGCCTTCCATGGCCGCCAGCTTAGCCGGTTGATGATCACGGGTATTTTCGCCGTGCAGATCGCCGACGATCACCTGCAATGGCGTCACGATCAACGCCAGCCACAGCGCCCACGACGTAATGCATTTTGCCGCGCGATCGTCAGCATGATGCAGCAGGCGCCACGCGCCGACGCCCGCCAGCAAAAAGCTGGTGCCGATCAGCGCCGCCAGCGTCATGTGTGCCAGCCGCCACGGGAACGATGGCGATGAGAGTACGGTGAGCCAGCTCTCGGCGTGAAATACGCCGCTGTCATCGCGGGTAAAGCCCACCGGCGTCTGCATCCAGGAGTTAGCGGCGAGGATCCAGAAAGTGCTGATCAACGCGCCCAGCGCCACCAGACAGGTGACGGCAAAATGTAATTTGGGGTTGATCTTGCCCATGCCAAACAGCATCACGCCGGTCAGCCCCGATTCCAGAAAGAAGGCGACGAGGATTTCATAAAACATCAGCGGGCCAATCACGCCGCCCACCTGATGAGCAAACGGGCTCCAGTTGGTGCCAAACTGGAACTCCATCACCACGCCGGATACCGCGCCAATCGCCACGGTGAGCGAAAAAATGCGCATCCAGAACTGCAACGCCTGCCAGTGATGCTGCCGTCCGTGGCGCAGCCAGGCGCCCTCCAGCAGCACCAGAAACAGCCCTAACCCCAGCGTAAATGCCGCGAGCACAATGTGCATGCCGATGGTTAGCGCAAATTGCATACGCGACAGCAGCAGCACCACATCGTTATCAGGCATGGCTTGGCTTACCGCTGTAACGGCTGATCGGTTTCTCAGCCGGTTTGTTGATTTCGCGGCCAAAGGCGCGCATGCCGGCCATCACCGGCTTAACGCCCTGCCACAGCTCTTCATCGTTCAGCATTTTGATGATGCCGCGAATGCCCGGCGCGCTTTTATCTGCGGGCGCGTGCGCATTCTCACGCATGCCTTTAGCGGCGGCGGTCACCGCCAGCAGCAGCGGATTAAAGTCCTCCGGTGGAATGGTCGCCAGCGCCTTGAACAGCAGCGTCAGGTTCTGCATTGCGTTCAGCGAACCGGGCTGATTCAGGCCATCCACCAGCACTTTGGCGATCTGCGTATTGGCGTTGACCACGTCAGTGGCGAGACGCAAAAAACCGTGCTGATGCAGGCTCTCAATCAGCTTTTCCATCGCTTCCGCGGCGGTAGGTTCGGTGCGCGTTGGCGGCACCTCATAGCTCATACGTTCAGCCATCAGAATTTCTCCGGGTGTTCAGTGTGTTCAGGCGGCAGCGTATAGCCCGCCTGCTGCCATTTATCCTCGACCGGCAGGTGATCGAGCGGGGTGCGCTGGCCGTAACGGAAGTTATGCAGCGGGAGCGGCGCAACCTGCGGCGGACGATCGAGCTTTTGCAGGTTAATCGCGATCTCTTTATACGCAGGGGTGCGCACATCGGGATCGTGATGCTCGCCGGTCAGGCCGTTAATGCCCGGCTTGCCGTGATGAATCGGAATAAACAGCACGTTGCCTGCCATGCGTTCAGTGATCACCACCGGCACCTCCAGCGAACCGCGCCGCGAGGTGAGTTTCACCCAGTCGCCCTCCTGCAGGCCGCGCGCCGCCGCCAGTTGCGGGCCAATCTCCACATACCAGTTAGGCGACAGCGAGGTGATACGGCCACCGGCACCGGTCTGGTTGGTTGACTGGAAATGTTCCAGCATGCGGCCGTTGTTCAGCAGCAGGTCGTATTCGGCATCCTCTTCTTCCATCGGCGGCCGCCAGGTAAGCGGATAGAGCCGCGCCTTGCCGTCAGGGAATTTAAAGCCGTCGGTGTAGAGCAGCGGCGTGCTGCTGCCGTCGGCGGTCACCGGCCACAGCTGCGACTGCCAGCCCTCCAGCCGCGCATAGCTGACGCCGGCGAAAATCTCCGCGATGCGTGCCGCTTCCGCCATGATTTCGCCAGGGTGCTGGTAATACCACGGATGGCCCAGGCGACTGGCGAGATCGGTCAGAATCTGCCAGTCCGGGCGGCTGTCGCCCAGCGGCGGCAGCACTTCATAAAAGCGCTGGAGCCGCCGTTCGGTGTTCACAAAGGTGCCCTCTTTCTCCACGCTCGGGCTGCCCGGCAATACCACATCAGCAAACTCCGCCGTGCGGCTCATAAAGATATCCTGCACCACCATGAAATCGAGGCGGCTGAACGCTTCATGCACCTTGGTGGAATCGGCATCGGAGAAAGCGGTCTCTTCGCCAATGATGTACATCGCCTTGAGTTTTCGCTCATGGGCGTGCTGCACCATCATGAAGTTATCGGCGCCCACCTCATCGGAGAGCGCTTCCGGTCGCACGCCCCACGCTCGCGCCCATTTCTCACGCACGGCGCTGTCGGTGACCTGTTCGTAACCGGGATAAACGTTACTCAGGCAGCCGAAATCGCTGGCGCCCTGCACGTTGTTATGGCCGCGCATCGGATAGCCACCGGTGCCGGGACGGCCATAGTTGCCGGTCACCAGCAGCAGGTTTGAGAGCGCGGTGCTGGTATCGGCGCCGTGGCTGTGTTGGGTAATGCCCATCGCCCACAGCAGGCAGGCGCTTTCCGCCTGACCAATCATCTCGCCCGCCGCCGCCAGCTCATCCACGCTGATACCGGTCAGCATACTGGCGTACTCCAGCGTGAACGGCTCGAGCGAGGCGCGGAACTCAGCAACGTTATTCACTTTATCCGCCAGGAACTGCTCGTCGGCATAGCCGTGATCGAACATGTAGCGCGCCATCGCCGACGCCCACACCATGTCATAACCGGGCTTGATGCGCTGATAGAGATCGGCGCGCTCGGCCATTTCATGCCGACGCGGATCAACTACCAGCAGCTTCTGTCCCTGATGCTTGTGCGACTGTTTGATGTGCGAGGCGATCACCGGATGGTTCTCCGCCAGATTGCTGCCGACAATAATGATCAGCGCGGTTTTCTGCAGGTCTTTAATCGTACCCGCATCGCCGCCGTAGCCCACGGTGCGGAACAGCCCTTCCGTCGCCGGGTTCTGGCAGTAGCGCGACGAGTTATCGACGTTGTTGGTGCCAAAAATCAGCCGGGCAATTTTTTGCGTCAGATAGGCTTCTTCATTGCTGGCTTTACTCGACCCGATAAAACCGATGCTGTTGCCGCCGTGCTGCTGGCTGATTTCCGTCAGGCGGCGCGCCACCAGGTTCAGCGCTTCATCCCAGCTGGCCGGACGAAAGCGGCCATTTTCGCGAATCAACGGCGTGGTCAGGCGTTTGGCATCATTCACGAAATCCCAGCCAAACTTGCCTTTTACACAGGTAGAGATACCGTTAGCGGGCGCATCCGCCACTGGCTGCACCTTTAAAATGTGCCGGTCACGGGTCCACATTTCAAAACTACAGCCGACGCCGCAATAGGTGCAGACGGTTTTGGTTTTTTTAATTTCCGTCTGGCGCATGGCCATATCGATCAAGGAAATACCGGTGATCGGCCCCATGCCGATGCTGTCCTCCATCTTTTTCACCATGTCGATCATCGGTCGCTTAACCGGCTCCGGCATATCGGTGAACGGCCCGGCATTGGGCTGCATGGTTTTTTCCAGCAGCGCGTTACACGGACACACGGTGACGCAGTGACCGCAGCTGACGCAGCTGGAACCGGCAATTTTTTCGCCGCCATCCCACAGCACACGCGGATGATCGGCGGTGTAATCGATGGAGAGCGTTTCGTTGACCTCAACGTTCTGGCACGCCTCCACGCAGCGGCCGCAGAGAATACACTGGTCGGGATCGTAGGTGTAAAAGGGGTTGGTGTGGTCTTTCTCACTGGGTTTGCGTTCGTAAGGGTAATATTGAATCGCCATATCCATATCGCTGACCGCGTTGTGCAATGTGCAGTCGCCGGTATTGTGTTCACACACCGTGCAGTAAAGCTCATGGCGCGCCAGCACGCGATCCATCCCCTCTTCCTGCGCCGACTGCGCCAGCCGATCCTGACTGTTGACCACCATCTCGTGCTGCGTTTTCAGCGTGCAGCCGCGCACCAGTTCGCCCTGATGCTCAACCCAGCACACGTCGCAGGTTTGCAGCGGCGGTAATGCCGGGTGATAACAGATATGCGGCAGCTTTCTGCCGTGCAACTCAAGAAAGTCGATAAGCGGCAGGCCCGCTTCGCCTGACAAGCGTTCGCCATTGTAAACAATGGTGCAGGTTTCCATGTTTATTGCCCTTTTATTTCGCTGACATTGCAAAAAAACTGCGTTCCGCCTGGCATTAATCAGCAGGCTGGTATTTTGTACGATTATGGTTTTGAGGATAGACCGGAACAGCGGGGAGATCAGGCGAAGCGGCGGCGGATTTGAGACCAATATCTCTGTTTAAAAGCGGAATAACAGGCCGATAGCGTGATAAAAAAAGTGTTGTTAAACATTTCTGCGCCGTCACAACGTAAAAAGGACAGCATCGCTGCTGTCCTCTGTGATGAAAAAAATCGGGTCAGACTTTTTTCGCGGCCGTTTCGTTTTCGATCGGCTGTACCGATCCTAACTCCGCGCCCGTTACCGGGTTCACCGCCGTATCAGACTGGGTGCGAACAATCATGCTGTCCAGCGCCGCCTGCTGATCCGCTGGCAGCGTGACGCTCGCCAGACCATCACCGCCGTCAACCGCAGGCTGCGGATCGGCCACGTAGTCGAAATTCTCATCGGAATTCCAGCTGCCGCGCACTTCACCGCCTGCCGACATGTTGAAGTAGGTGTTGGCATACTTCTGCACCGGCGGCAATTTGCCCGGCGGGAAGTTGTTGCTGATGGCGTACAGCGCTTTTTCAAACGACATCTGATGCGCCACTTCGCGCGTCATCAGGAAGCCCAGCGCATCTTTTACGCCCACGTCATCGGTCATGTTGATCAGACGCTCATAGAGAATTTTCGCCCGCGCTTCGGCGGCAATATTCGAGCGCAGATCGGCAGTGACCTCACCGATAGTATCAATGTAGGCCGCTGTCCACGGCACACCGGCCGAGTTAGTCAGCGGCGGCCCACCGCCGTACAGCAGCTGGGTCAGGTGGCTGTCATTACCGTTGCCGGTAATAGAGCGATAGATCTCACCCTCCTGCTCAGTGCCTTCGGCCAGCTGGCCTTTTGCGCCCTTGTTCAGCATGCCAACCAGTGAGCCAATGATCTCAAGGTGGCTCAGCTCCTCGGTGGCGATATCCATCAGCATATCTTTGCGTCCCGGATCGTCATCGCCGAGGCCCTGGGTAAAATAACGGCACGCGGCAGCCAACTCGCCCTGCGGCCCACCAAACTGTTCAAGTAACAGGTTAGCGAGACCGGGGTTCGGCCCGGCTACACGTACCGTGTATTGCAACTGCTTAACATGTCTGAACATCGTTCACTCCAACATTGCCTATCGCGGTAAGGGTCGCTGCCCAATGATCTAACCGATTATTATTTTTTGGCTTCGACGCCTGATGCGGCATCACGCACCAGGAACTGCTCGGTCACGCTCGGCAGATGGGTTAAACACCACTCCGCCATTTGCACTTCCTGCTGACGAATCTGCTCAAACACGCGTGCGCCTTCGGTATCGCCCGCCAGCTCGGCGGCGGCAATCAGCGAGGTGTAGTTCGCGATTTCAAACTGCTCGAAGACGTAACCGCTGATCGCGCCTTTCACCACTTCGTCATCGGCGGTCATACCGCCCATCGCCTGGCCAAACGCAGCCATTTTGCCCATGGTGTCTTTCAGCGTAGAGTTATCCACACCGTTGCGATCCAACACGCCTTGCAGCAGTTCAAGTTGACCTTTGGTCTCTTCAATATGCTGCTCAATGCGCGCTTTCAGATCGGGATAATGCTCCAGACGTCCGGCCATTTTCGACAGCATCGACTCAGCCTGTTTTTCCATGGCGTGAGCATCGCGTAACCAGCTGTGATAGTTCTCAATTTTTGTCGTAGACATAATGTGACCTCAATCAAAAGGGTTTCGGAAAGTACAGGAAATTACTGCTGCTGTTCGGCGATCTCGGTCAGCTTAATGTCAGTGTTTTTCTCTTCCTGCAGCGTTTCCGCCAGCAGCGCCGCCGCATCTTTCAGGCCCAGACGAACGGCCATGGCATGCAGGGTGCCGTAGGTAGCGATTTCGTAGTGTTCAACCTTTTGTGCCGCGCCAATCAGGCCAGCGTCACGCACTTCGCCTTTCTCAACGGATTCGATAATCTCCTGCGCCTCTTCCACCAGACCTTCCAGTGCATGGCACTTCATGCGCTTGAGGCGAATGCCCTCGGTGGTTTCCACCAGCTGATCGAGACGCTCAATTTGACCGCGCGTCTCTTCCAGATGCGCTTCAAATGCCGCCTTCAATTTCTCATCGCTGGCCGCACGGGCCATTTTTGGCAGGGCGCGGGTAATTTGTTTCTCTGCGCTGTAAACATCAGATAAATCATGAATGAACAAGTCAGTAAGTGTCTTAATAGCCATGTCAACTCCTGTCGTAGTTATTGAACGCTTCGCTTGTTAATTGATACCAAACTTCCCACGTCGCTTTAATAAAGCTCAGGTATAAGCATAGCTGCTAAATATAGGGCGTTTAAAAACCGGGGAAGCGTCATCGCCATTTAAGACTATTCCTGGTTAACCGTTTGCGCAAAATAGTCAGGATGAAAAAATTGCTAGCGCAAACAGATAAAAAACAAAATAAAACAATAAAAACAAATGGTTAAATTAAAAATAATAGCCGTGAAAAACAGTCAAATCACCCGCCTCGCTTGTTTATCTGGCAGGGTTAAATAATCTTTAAATAACCTAAAAAGCAAAAACGCCATTTATTACCATACTGTTACCGGAAAATGAAAAAAGCGTCTCACGCCGCGCGTTATACAAGGAGTAGCAATGCGAATTCATCATCTTAATTGTGGCTGTATGTGCCCGCTGGGTGGCGCACTTTACGATGGCTTTAGCCACGGAATAAAAGCGCACTTGGTCTGTCATTGTCTGTTAATTGAAACAGATAGCCACGGATTAATATTAGTCGATACCGGATTCGGCCTGCAGGATATGCGTCGGCCTGCCGACCGACTCACGCGCTTTTTCCGCACGCTGAACAATATTCAGTATCGTGATGAGCTTACCGCGATCAATCAGGTGCAGCGGCTCGGCTTTCGCGCGGAAGATGTGCGCCACATTGTGCTGACCCATCTCGATTTCGATCACGCTGGCGGTCTGACCGATTTCCCCCATGCTCAGGTGCATCTGATGCAGCAGGAGATCGATACCGCCGAGCAGCGCCACAGCTGGCTGCGCCGCGAACGCTACCGGCCTGCGCAATGGTCGACCCGTTCCGGCTGGCACGGCTATCAGGCCGCAGGCGAACGGTGGTTTGGTTTTGACGCGGTTAATCAGCTGCAGGGGCTGCCGCCGGAGATTCTGCTGGTGCCGCTGCCGGGCCACACGCTTGGTCATGCGGGTATTGCCATTCGTCAGCCCAACGGCTGGTTGCTGCACGGCGGCGACGCCTGGTTCTACCGCGGCGAGCTGCATCAGGCGCAGCGGCACTGCACGCCGGGGCTGCGTTTTTATCAGTGGATGATGCAGGCCGACGGCGCGGCGCGGCGGCAAAATCAGCAGCGGCTGCGCGAACTGAGCCTGGCTCACGGCAACGACATTACTTTTTTCTGTAGCCACGATGCGCAGGAGCTGCAACGGCTCTCGCCTGGCTTCTCAATCGACTAGCCGCATCCTCCGGCGATCGGGCAACATTTCCGGAGAATCAGGCAATCCCCTTTTGCAAAGAGCTTCTACACTTTATGGGGTTTCTCTTTGCACTTTTCCCCCCTTTTATTTTTTGCTCCATTTAAATTAAATACTGGAAAACAATCATGTCTGAAAACATTCGTTTACAGCTCAACGTTAACGGCCACCAGCATGATCTGGCCGTAGATCCGCGCGCCACGCTGCTCGATGCGCTGCGTGAAAACTTACAGCTGACCGGCACCAAAAAAGGCTGCGACCAGGGCCAGTGTGGCGCCTGCACGGTACACATTGATGGCGAGCGCGTGCTGAGCTGCCTGACGCTGGCGGCGCAGGCCGCTGGCCGCGACGTCACCACCATTGAAGGCATGGCTGACGCCGACGGCACGCTGCACGCGGTGCAGGCCAGCTTCCTTAAGCACGATGCGTTTCAGTGCGGCTACTGCACGCCGGGCCAGATTATGTCCGCCGTTGCCTGCATCAAAGAGGGCCACGCGCGCTCTGATGATGAGATCCGCGAATACATGAGCGGCAATATCTGTCGCTGTGGCGCTTATCCGCACATCGTTGACGCGGTGCGTGAAGCGGCTGCCCAGCTGAGCAAGGAGTCTGCATGAATCCCTTCCACTATCAGCGCGCCAGCAGCAGCGACGCGGCCATTGAACTGCGCAGCCAGCAGGACAACAGCCGTTTTCTCGCCGGTGGCACCACCCTGCTCGACCTGATGAAATGCGGCGTTGAGCAGCCTGAGACCCTGATCGATATTTCCCAGCTGAGCGGTCTCGACACTCTTCGCTTTGAGGACGATAAGATCACCATCGGCGCGCTGGCCAGCATGAGCCAGCTGGCCGACCATCCGCAGTGTCAGGCGCTGGCACCGGCCATTTATGGCAGCCTGTGGCAGGCGGCCTCTCCGCAGCTACGCAATATGGCGACCATCGGCGGCAACCTGCGTCAGCGTACGCGCTGCGTCTACTTCCGCGATCCCGCCACCTTTCCAGCCTGCAACAAGCGCCAGCCTGGCTCCGGTTGCGCGGCGCTGGACGGCGTAAACGCTAACCACGCTATTTTCGGCATCAGCGACAGCTGCATTGCCGTTTATCCTGGCGATTTAGCGATTGCGCTGACCGCGTTTGATGCGCAGGTGGTGCTACGTAACAGCCAGCAGCAGGAGCGCCGCGTCGCCATTGGTGACTTCTTCCTGCTGCCTGGCGATCGTCCCGATCAGGAGCACGATATCGCCGCCGACGAGATGATCATCGCCGTCGAAGTGCCCAACGTGCCCGCGCTGCGCCAGTCGCACTATCTCAAGGTGCGCGATCGCGCCTCTTATGAGTTTGCCGCCGCCAGCGCCGCCGTTGGCCTGGAGATTGAAGATGGCGTGATTCGCGACGTGCGCATCGCCCTTGGCGGACTGGCCACTAAACCCTGGCGCGCCACCGCCGTAGAGCAGGCGCTGCGCGGTAAGCCGTTCAGCGAAGAAGCGCTACGACTGGCCGCTGAACAGAGTATCGCTGACGCAGACCCCCGGCCACAAAGCCAGTTCAAGGTCACCCTGACGCCACGCGTTATCGTGCGTGCGCTGTTAGCCGCCGCTGAACCCGCGCAGAGAGGAGAATAAAATGACGGATCACACTAGTTATCAGGCGACCGGCGAGAAACGCGTTCGTGGCGATGGTCAGCAAAAAATCACCGGCCAGGCGACCTATGCGGTTGAGCATCAGCCAGAAAATGTCACCTACGGCGTGGTACTGCAATCCACCATTTCCAGCGGCCGCATCACGCGTGTTAACAGCGAAGCAGCCCGCGCGCAGCCCGGCGTGCTGGCGGTGTTTACCCATGAAAGCGGCCTGAAGATCCATAAGCCGACGGCGATTGCCGACGGCGGCGCGGCGCAGTCGACCTACACGCCGATACAGAACGATCGCATCATTCACAACGGGCAGAACATCGGCATCGTGGTGGCAGAAACTTTTGAGCAGGCCACCTGGGCCGCCTCGCTGGTGACCTTTGACTATGAAGCGTCTCCGGCGTTGATTTTCGCCACTGACGAAAACGCCGCGCCGAAGCCGGTGGAGAGCGCCGATATCGATCTGGGCGATGCGCGCAAAGCGATGGACGACGCCGAGGTGCGCATCGAAGGCCGCTATATCACGCCGCGCGAGTACAACTCGCCGATTGAGCCGCACGGCTGCGTGGTGGAATGGCAGGACAACGAGCACGTTACACTGTGGGAACCGAGCCAGTGGGTTGCCGGTGCGCAGGTAGAAATCGCCGACTGGATGGGCATCGATAAAACAGCGGTGCGCATTATTTCGCCTTACGTTGGCGGCGGCTTCGGCTCCAAGCCGGTGCCTTATACGCACGTAGCGCTGGCCTGCGCCGCATCCCGCGAACTGAAACGACCGATCAAAGTGGCGCTGACCCGTCCGCAAACCTTTACCGGCTTTGGCGGCCGTCCAGCCACCGAGCAGCATCTTGAAATGGGTGCCACGCGCGACGGTAAAATCGTCTCAATCATCCATAGCGGCTTCAACGAAACCTCACTGGATGACATGTTTGGTGAAAACTGCAACAAGGTCACTGCCCGCATGTACGGCGTGCCCAACGTGCATTCGCGCCACAGCGTGGTGCCGATCAACACCGTGACACCGGGCTGGATGCGCGCACCGGGCGAAAACCCCAGCGCCTTTGGCCTGGAAGTGGCGATGGATGAGATGGCCTACAAGCTGAACATCGATCCGCTGGCGTTTCGCCTGCTGAACTGGGCCGATCACGATTACATGCTCGATCTGCCGTGGAGTTCACGTCGGCTGAAAGAGGCCTATCAGGCCGGTGCCGAGGCATTTGGCTGGGATAAGCGCACCATGGCGCCGCGCTCCATGCGCGAAGGCCGTGAGCTGATCGGGTACGGCATGGCGTCCGGCACCTATCCGGTGAACACCATGCCAGCAGAGGCGCGTCTGGTACTGCAGGCCAACGGCCAGCTTACCGTGCAGAGCGCTGGCGCAGATATCGGCACCGGCACCTACACTATTCTGGCGCAGGCGGCAGCGGAAGTGCTGCATATTCCGTCCACCGCGATCAAGGTCGAACTGGGCGATACCGACCTGCCGCGTGCGGGCGTAGCCGGTGGCTCGCAGCTGGCCGGTAACCTGATGGGCGTGGTTAATAAAACCGCAAAGGTGCTGCGCGATAAGCTGCTGTCGCTGGCCACTGAACTGGCTGACTCCCCGTTCTATCGCGCCGACCCGGCCCAGCTGACGCTCGACAACGGAGAAATCCGTCAGAGCGGTAAAGCGATCGGCTTTACGCGCCTGCTGCAGATGGCGCAGATCTCAGAGCTGGAAGCGAAAGCGGACACTTTCCCGGAAGGCACCTCGGCGCAGGAACGTTTCGACATGACCGGTTCGATGTCAGCGATGTCACGGCCAAAAGAGGTTTCAGCGCACAGCTGGAGCGCACAGTTTGTTGAGGTCCGCGTTGACGAAGATTTCGGTACCGTGCGGGTAAAACGCATGTGCGCCGCGCTCGACAGCGGCCGGTTATACAATCCGACGCTGGGACGCAGCCAGTGGATCGGCGGCATGATCATGGGCCTCGGCCAGGCATTGCTGGAAGAAGGTGTGGTCGATCCGCGCAACGGCCGTGTGATCAACAACAACCTGGCTGATTATCTGGTGGCGGTTAACGCCGACGTGCCGGAGATCGTCACCATCGACGTCGGTCAGCCCGACTATCAGGCCACTGCCCTCGGCGGTAAATCGGTAGGCGAACTGGGGATCGTTGGCGTCGCTGCGGCGATCAGTAATGCGGTGTTTCATGCGACCGGGAAGCGGGTACGGGATCTGCCCATTACCATGGATAAGCTGCTGTAAGGGGGGCTGCCCGAAAGCGGGCGGCGCTTTTTGCCTTGCAGGCGGGCTTTTTAGGGCCAGGTCAAGGACCATTTCGTTCTGCCTGAAGGCAGCCCGCTTAAAGGCCAGGTCAACGGCCATTTCGTTCTGCCTGAAGGCAGCCCGAGCAGGGCCGGCAGTCGCCCCGGCCCTGCACCCGCGCTATCCGGCAAACACAACCGCCCGCCGCAGGCGGGTACCTTCGTCGGTTCACATTTCTTCACGGACCGCTCGCGATTCGCTCCTGCTCAGCGCTCCCTTGTCCCGCCATCCATGGCGGGACATCCTAAAATGTTCACCTCCTCAGCGTTTGTGATGCCTCCTCAAGGTCAACCCCCAGGTCAAAACCAAACACCAAAACACCAAAACACCAAAACACCAAAACACCAAAACACCAAAACACCAAAACACCAAAACACCAAAACACCAAAACACCAAAACACCAAAACACCAAAACACCAAAACACCAAAACACCAAAACATAAGGTCCTTAAAAGACACTTAAAAAGCACTTCAGATTTGGGATAAAAGCCGCGATTACTGCATTGTTATATCTGTATTGCCTCCTCAACTGCTTCCAAATCAGGACTGGAATTGGAAAGATCTTCATATTGATGTTTGGAGTTTGGAGTTTGGGATTTGGGATTTGGGATTTGGGATTTGGGATTTGGAGTTTGGAGTTTGGAGTTTGGAGTTTGGAGTTTGGAGTTTGGAGTTTGGAGTTTGGAGTTTGGAGTTTGGAGTTTGAAGTTTGAAGTTTGAAGTTTGAAGTTTGAAGTTTGAACTTGGTTTTTAAACTTGGGTTTAGATTTTATTTAAGACTTTGCTTTTAGTCTTTTGGGTTTTGACCTGGGTGTTGACCTTTAAGAGGCATCACCACCGCCGAGGGAAAAGCGTTTTCCAGGGCGAGCCGCAGGGATGCGGCGAGAGGGCGCGTTGAGCTGGGAGCGAATCGCGCCTGGTCCGTCAGGAAAATGCTTTTGCTGAGGGAACCCGCCTTTGGCGGGCGGTTGTGTTTGCCGGATAGCCGGGGTGCAGGGGCGGGGCGACTGCCGCCCCTGCTCGGGCGGCCCGAAGGGCAGAACGAAATAGCCGTTGACCTTAAAGACGTTGACCGTAAAGACATTGACCTTAAAGACGTTGACCGTAAAGCCGCCTGCAAGGCAAAAAGCCGCCCGCTTCCGGGCAACAAGAAAGCCCGCCTGCGCTCAGGCCCTCTCCCCCCCATTTTTGGCTTTAACGATATCTGCCATCACCGCCAGGGCGATCTCTGCGGGCGTCTTGCTGCCGATATCCATGCCAATCGGCGCATGAATGCGCGTCAAATCCGCGGCGCTGAGATCGCCGATTTGTGCCAGACGCTGGCGGCGATTGGCGCTGTTGCGCTGCGAACCCATCACGCCAAGGTAAAACGCAGGTGTGTGCACCGCCTCCATCATAGTAAGATCGTCCATGCGCGGATCGTGGGTCAGCGCCACCACCGCGGTGTTGGCGTGGCAGCTCTGCTCTTCCAGATAGCGGGCAGGAAAGCATTTTTCCAGCCGCACCGCAGCGTCGAGTTGGCTGGCGAAGTTGGCTAAAAAATCAGGCCGGTTCTCGCAGACGATGGTTTCAAAACCCAACGACACCGCAAAACTGGCGCAGTAAAGCGCCACCGTCGACAAACCGGCAACGATCAGTCGCGGCGGTGCGGCAATCGTCAGCGTGATGCGATCGCCCTGCTGCTCCACCACCGTGCTGCTGCGCCAGACAATCTCTTCCAGCCTTTCGCAGGCGTGCGGCAGCGTAATCACCTTTTGTAACGCCAGATGCCCGGCCAGCGCACGATGCAGTTGGGCCAGCCGCTGCGCGTTGTCATCACTGAGTTGCAGATGCTCAATCAGAATGTCCAGCACGCCGCCGCAGGGCAAGGTGCGATCCGGCGTCAGGCCGCCATCGCCATAGCGCACGCGCTGGCTTGGCTGCTGAAAATCGCCCTGGCGAATACGGCGAATAAAATCTTCTTCAATGCAGCCGCCGGAAAGCGAGCCGCAATAGTCGCCATCGGCGGTAATCACCATCATGGTGCCCGGCGGGCGCGGCGAGGAACCAAAGGTGCATAACACCGTGCAGAGCCAAACCGGCTGGCTCACCAGCCAGCGCTGTCCCTGATCGATCACCTGTAAATCTATATGCTGCATCAGGTTTTTCCTGTGGTGTTAAGCGGGAGATCGATATCGTCAACCACACCGCGATCGGTGCTGCTAATCAGTAACGGTGGATGTTCACGCAACAGCGCTTTCGCGCCGCTGTCGCCAGCGAGCTGTAACAGGCTGTCGCGCAGCGGCGCGGCAAATCCCACCGGATGGCCCGGCAGCTGCTGCCAGACCATCCGCGCGGTCAGCCGCTGTGTCAGCGCCTGCGTGACCTGCTGATAGGCCGCAACCGGCACGCCTGGCATATCGCCCGGTTGAATCAGCCAGCCCTGCCAGTTCAAACAGCGGCGCACCCCTTCCGCGATGGTGTCGCCCATGCCGCGTGAATCGATAGCGCACCAGCTCACGTTCGCCTGCGTACACAGCGCCTGAATGCCGCGATAGTCGGGCCGCGTAACCACCTGCACCGGCAGGCCAGACGCCACGGCATGGCGCAACACCGCGGCAAACAGCGGCTCGCCGCTGGCTAACGGCTGTTCCAGCTTAACGCCCTTGCCGCCCGCGGCCTGATAGCGTCGTCCAAACCCCGCCGCCGTGATGATTATCCCGCAGCTGTTCATGGTTATTCTGCCTGAGAAAGCTAAAAGCGTAGCTGAGGGTCGGCAAAGGCGAAATGCACGAAACCCGGTTTTTCTTGCCTGAACCTCGCGATCTGCACGCTTCTGCACCGTTTGATCGCTTTTCTGCCCCAGCCGCTTGATATGGCGCAGCAAAATGCGCGGCGGAATTTGCCGACCTCGCCATTTGGTCGCATCATAAAGGTTACTTTTGCAGACCCCTTACAGGAGCTTTTATGTTTCGTGCGCTGGTCATTAATGATAACGAGGCGGAAGGCTATCACTGCCGGTTACAGGACGTAGATGAGAGCCAGTTGCCGCCGGGCAACGTCACCGTGGATATCGATTACTCCACGCTTAACTATAAAGATGCGCTGGCGATCAGCGGTAAGGCGCCGATTATTCGCAGCTTTCCGATGGTGCCGGGCGTGGATTTTGCCGGCACGGTCAGCGCCAGCGACGATGCCGCCTTTGCCCCCGGCGATAAGGTGATCCTGACCGGCTGGGGCGTCGGCGAGCGCCACTGGGGCGGCCTGGCACAGCGCGCGCGCGTGGAAGCGGGCTGGCTGGTCAACCAGCCGGATAACCTCAGCGCCCGCCAGGCGATGATTATCGGCACCGCAGGCTTTACCGCCATGCTCTGCATCAATGCGCTGGAAAAACAAGGTATTACGCCTGCCAGCGGATCGATCGTGGTCAGCGGTGCCAGCGGCGGCGTTGGCGGCGTGGCGGTGAGCCTACTCGCCCGGCTCGGTTATCAGGTCAGTGCCGTTACCGGCCGACCGCAGGAGCGCGACTATCTGCTGCAGCTTGGTGCGGCTGAGATCATCGATCGCAGCGAGCTGGATAAACCCGGCAAGCCGTTGCAGAAAGCGCGCTGGGCGGCAGCGATCGATACGGTTGGCAGCCACACGCTGGCTAACCTCTGCGCCAGCGTGATGCACGGCGGCGCGGTAGCCGCCTGCGGTAACGCGCAGGGCATGGATTTTCCAGCCAGCGTGGCGCCTTTTATTCTGCGCGGCATTACGCTCACCGGCGTCGACAGCGTTACCGTGCCACAGGCGCAGCGCCAGCACGTCTGGCAGCAACTCGCCGGGCTGGTGGATGATGCGCTGCTGGAATCACTCAGCGATGAATGCACGCTGGACGAGGCGGTGGATAGCGCGCATCAGCTGATGGCGGGTGAAATCCGCGGTCGGCTGGTGGTGAAATGTCGCTGATTCCGCTCTGACGATTCCCGGCGATCGCATCTGATATCGCCGGGAACCTCACCGCTTTCCCTGCTCTCTCTGCCCGCCCGTTTTTTTTGCCGTTACGCCCGTTTAATTGATAAAAAACCGCTTTTCGCCCGCTATGCTTTACAGGCGACACACGCACGCCTTCTTCTGTTCACTGTACCCATAAAGGAAAAATCGATGAATATTGCCTGTTTAGGTTGGGGTTCGCTGATCTGGAAAACCGAAGCGCTGCCGGTTGAGGGAAGCTGGTTAACGGATGGCCCGCAGGTGCCGATTGAGTTTAGCCGAGTGAGCGACGGCGGCGAGCTGTCCACCGCTATCTGTCTGAACGGCGCGACCGTGCCGGTGCTCTGGGCACGGCTGGCAACCGATTCACTGCCCGCCGCCTGCGAAGCATTACGCCAGCGCGAACAGATTCCGGCGGAGCGCACCGACGGCGTTGGCCGCCTGGTGGTGGGTGAATCAGCAACCGGCGCGCTCAGCCAGTGGGCGCGGCAGAACCAGCTGGATGCGGTAATCTGGACCGCCCTGCCGCCACGTTTTGCGCTGCTCGAAGGCCGTACACCCAGCGTTGAGGAGGCGATCGCCTGGTTGGCTGGATTGCGTGGCGAACAGCAGCAGCACGCCAGAGACTATATCGAACAGGTGCCTGCGCAGATCGATACGCCCTACCGTCGCGCCATCAAACAGCAGCTTGGCTGGGGCTGATTAACCCGCCAGCGGCGGTTCAGCGTGCAGAATACGTTCAGCCTGCTGTGCAGTGAGCGGATAATCAAAGAAGCGCCGATAAAAATCCTGCGTGATCTTCACCATATCGATGCCGACAAAACGCTGCGGATGCAGCTTCGCCGCGGCCCACTGGATCTGTAGCGCTGCTTCGGTGCCGTAGCGATCCCACGGAAATACCCCGGCCGGGTTTCGCCAGACGCGATGCTGTTTAACCGCGGGCAGGCTACTGAACAAGGCGGCATAATCCGACTGCTCTAGCGTGCCCGCGCTGGCATCAATAATAATCACCTCAGGCTGCCAGGCGATGACACTCTCCGGTGTCGTCTCTTTCATGTTGCCAGAAACCTGCGCGGCGGCATTGCGCCCGCCCGCCAGCCGAATCCAGGTGTCGATCAGCGTATCGCGACCATCGACCTTTAACGGATGCAGCGACTGAATGTGCAGCACGCGCGGCCGCTGCGCCTCGCTCAGATTGCGGGTTACCGCACCGATCGCGTTAACCTTCTCATCGAGATACGCATTCCAGGCCCGCGCGCGCTGGCGTGCCCGATCGGTGCCCACGACCTCAGCGGTGGTCAACAGATCGCGCTTCATCGACGGAAAATCGTTGAACTTCATCACCAGCGTCGGCAAACCGGCCCGGCGATACGCGGCGGCATCGTCATCCTCGGCGGGCACAAACACCACATCGACATGACGAGCCAGCAGCGCTTCGCTCTCAAACGTGCGGCCGCGCACCGCCAGCGCCTGCTGTAGCGACGGTTGAATGGCAAACATCCACGGCCGATCGGCGGCATGATTGACCGTGGCGACGATGCGGTCACCGGCGCCCAGCGTCATCAGCACGGAATGATGCGCATACCAGCCGTCGGCGATGGCGCGAGCCTGCGCAGGCACCTGAACCTGATTGCCCAGATCGTCAGTGACCGTTCGCGCCTGCGCGCCGCCAGCCATCAACGCAGCCAGTAGCGGCAATAAAAGAGAAGGTTTCATCGCGGTAAGCCTCTTCGGCAAAAAGGTAAACGGAGTGACGCGCAGTATGGCATTCGCTATGTATTGTTGTTTATAACGCTGTGCGGTTTGTCGATGGTAGCAAGGCGCGGCTTGCCGCTGGCGGTCAGCTAATGCGAGGATTGAGCCTGTGCCGCGATGCGGCAACCTTTTACAACTGAGCAGCCAGGCGCCCCGGACCATGAAAACCCTTAACCAGCTCGATTTAAACCTGCTGAAAGCGCTGGCGATGCTGCTTGATGAGCGCAACGTCACCCGCGCCGCGCAACGGCTCGGCGTTACTCAACCGGCGATGAGTGCCATGCTGAACCGGCTGCGCGACGCCTTTGGCGATCCGCTGTTTATCCGTGCGCAACGCGGCCTGGTGCCAACGCCGCGTGCGCTGGAACTGATGGAACCGCTGCGGCAGATCATCAGCGATGTCAGCACGCTGCTGCAACCCGTACGCTTCGATCCGGCCAGCGCAACGCAAACTTTTACCCTCGCCGCCACCGACTACGCGCTCGGCACACTGGCGGTGCCGCTGCTGGCGGCGCTGAAGCAGCAGGCGCCGCAGATGCGCGTCAGCCTGATCGCCGTGGATCATCAGCGGATCCAGCAGCAACTGGAGCGTGGCGAGGTCGATCTGGCGCTGCTGACGCCGGAGATCGCCCCACCCGATCTGCATGCTCGCCGCCTGTTTGATGAGCATTATGTCTGCGTGATGCGTGAGGGCCATCCGCAGGCGGCGCAACTGCCGCTCACGCTGGATCGCTTTTGCCAGCTCGATCATGCGCTGGTCTCACCTGGCGGCAATGCTTTTCACGGCGTAACTGATGCGATGCTGGCACAGCTTGGCCGTCAACGACAGGTCACGCTGTCGGTGCAGAGCTTTATGGTGCTACCGGCCATTTTACGCGCCAGCGATATGGTGGCAGTTTTGCCTTCACGGCTGGTGGCCGATCTTAAGGGACTGATCGGCTGCCCGCCGCCGTTAGCTATTCCCGGTTTTACCAAAATCGCCGTCTGGCATGCGCGCAGCCATCACGACAGCGCTCAGCGCTGGCTGCGGGAATTGCTGTTTACCCTGAGTGCAGATCAAGCTTAATTACAATGAGTTGCGCTCTGATATCATTTTTCGTTATACCTGAGATAAAAAACCAGGATTGGTTTTATATCTGCTCCCTCTGCATCATGCTCAGCATCGCCGGGCCAACGCGCCCGGCTTCACCGACTGAGGAATGAAGATGCGCAATACAATGAACGCCATTATCTGGCCAGCAGGTTTTGAGCCGGGCTATACCGAAAATTTCGCCTCAAATGAAATCATCCTCGCGGGTCTGAGCGCCGCCGATATCTGGCCGTTGCTGGCCGACGCCAGCCGCTGGCCGGGCTATTATGCCAACTCCGCCAACGTCCGTTTTTATGATGGCGCGGGCCCGCAACTGGCTGACGGCGTGCGTTTTTACTTTGAAACCTTTGGCTTTCCGGTCGAAGCGCAGTGCAATGAATATCAGCCACCGACAGCGGATCAAACGGGCCGTATCGCCTGGCACGGCTGGGCGGGCGAAGGCGATACGCGTCTTGATGTGCATCATGCCTGGCTGGTTGAGGATATTAGCGGCCAGCGCGTGCGCATCCTGACTCAGGAGACGCAGAAAGGTAAACCGGCGGCTGAGCTGGCGCTGGCGAATCCGAACCCGATGATCAACGGTCATCAGGACTGGCTGAATGGTTTGGTCAGCGCCGCACGGGCCGCGAAGGTGTGAGAAGTGAGTCAATCGAACGGCGTTCGATGAAGAGTTCGGCTCCTGAAAAGCAAAAACCCGCCTTTTGGGCGGGTTCTTTAATAAGTGGTGCCCGAACTCGGACAAAAACGTCGGGAACGTTTTTGACGGACGCTTCAGCGTCCGCCCGCAGGGCGAGCCACAAGGAGGTGGCGAGTCAATCGAACGGCGTTCGATGAAGAGTTCGGCTCCTGAAAAGCAAAAACCCAGCCATAGGCTGGGTTCTTTAATAAGTGGTGCCCGAACTCGGACAAAAACGTCAGGAACGTTTTTGACGGGCGCTTCAGCGTCCGCCCGCAGGGCGAGCCACAGGGAGGTGGCGAGTCAATCGAACGGCGTTCGATGAAGAGTTCGGCTCCTGAAAAGCAAAAACCCAGCCATAGGCTGGGTTCTTTAATAAGTGGTGCCCGAACTCGGAATCGAACCAAGGACACGGGGATTTTCAATCCCCTGCTCTACCGACTGAGCTATTCGGGCAACGGGGCGCATTAAACAATAACGGCAGAATGCCGTCAAATGCTTTTCATTGAAAAGCGAACCGACTGCGCTCTTTTGCATCAACGGCGTCGCAAATGAGTAAAAAAAGGTAACCGGCAAACGGCTTTTGCTGAATCCCTGACCGTTTCAGCCGATAACAGCGGGGACACCCACAAAAAAAATAAGGTCTCCCCATGTTCAGCACCATTACATCAGGGTTAATGTCGCGCATGGCCAGCCAGCCGCGTCGACATTCGTCCGCGACGCTCAGCTCGTTGAAAGGCTCGATTGCCATGATCGAGTTCAGCGAAGATGGCACCATTATCACCGCTAATCCGCTGTTTCTCGACAGCATGGGCTACGCGCTGACGGAAATCGTTGGCCAACATCACCGCATTTTTTGCCCACCTGAAGAAGTCAGCTCAGCCGGTTACGCCGCTTTCTGGCAGCGACTGCGCACGGGTGACAGTTTAAGCAGCAAATTTTTGCGGCTGGCAAAAAATGGCCGTCCGGTCTGGCTGGAAGCGCACTATGTGCCGGTGAAAGATCGCAGCGGCAAGGTGTTTAAAATCGTTAAGCTGGCCACCGATATCACTTCGCATATCGTCGACGCGCAGGAAAAACGCGCCATCACCACGGCCATTGAACGTTCGATGGCGGTGATCTCTTTTAACCTGCAAGGCGAAGTGCTGAAGGCCAACGACAACTTTCTGAAAACCATGGGTTACCGTGAGGAAGAGGTCAACGGTAAGCATCACCGCATCTTCTGTGCGGAGTCGGTCTATAACAGCAGCAAATATACCGAGTTCTGGAACAAGCTGAAGCGTGGCGAGTTTATTTCCGGGCAGTTTCCCCGCATCAATAAACAGGGTAAAACCGTCTGGCTGCGCGCCACCTACAACCCGGTGTTTGACAGCAATGGTCAGCTTTATGAAGTGGTGAAATTTGCTACCGACGTTACCGCACAGGTCGAGAAAAACCTGCTGGAACGGCAGGCGGCATCGCAGGCGTATCAAACGGCGCTGGAAACCGATAAAAGCACCCGGCTGGGCGCCACGGTGATTGAAAACAGCGTACAAACCATGCATGACCTGGCCGGTGAACTGCAGGGCATCTCGGGCGATATCTCCGATCTCAGCGAGCAGTCTGAGCGCATCGCCTTTATCGTCGAGAGCATCCGCAGCATCGCTAATCAGACCAACCTGCTCGCACTCAACGCCGCCATTGAAGCCGCACGCGCGGGTGCACACGGTCGTAGCTTTGCGGTAGTGGCAAATGAAGTACGCACCCTGGCGGCGAACATCAATCACGCCACCAGCGAGATCGAAGGCATGATCCAGCAGAACCATACGCTGGCGGATAAAGCGCTGAAAGGCATTGAATCGAATCTCAAACGCGCCGATCAGGGCGTGGTGCTGGCAAAGGAAGCGGGCGGCGTGATCGCTGAAATCCGTGACAGCGCCTCCGAAGTGGTGCGTGCCATTGGCTCCGTCACCGAAGCGCTGAAGGCGAAATAGTCAATCGGTGCAGCAGTGCTGCACCGGTTATTCAATAATCCGCATATCTATTTATTACCTTAACCTGCGCCCCTTTACACAATCAAAGCCGCGACGGCGCACATAATCCTATGAATGCGGGCAAGCTGTGCCAATGTTCTTTGCCGCACACGGCATTGCCGTTGCTGGCGATTCTGCAGGCAGGAAAATATGGTCGAGGATATTGCGCATCACCGGCGCGGCGGTCACGCCTTCGCTGCCGCCATTTTCCAGTATCAGCGCCACCGCCACCTGCGGATGATCGAACGGCGCAAACGCGGTGTAGAAAATATGGTCACGCAGCCGCACGGGGATCATCTTCGCGTTATAGGTCTGATCTTTGCGCAGGCTGAACACCTGCGAGGTGCCGCTTTTGGCCGCAATGCCGTACGGCGCGGTGTGAAAATATTTATAGCCGGTGCCGTTGGGCGCATTGGCCATGCCAAACATCGCGTGACGCACCAGCGACCAGTACGGCGAACTGGCGCTGCCAATCTGCGGCTGGCTCTGCGTTGGCTGCCAGGGCGTAATCTGCTTGCCACGCTGCGCCTGCGCCAGCAGATGCGGCTGCGTCACCCGGCCATTATTGATTAAGGTCACCATCGCCTTCACCATCTGAATCGGCGTGGCGATCCAGTAGCCCTGACCGATGCCGACCGAAATGGTATCGCCCTGATACCAGGCTTTTTTGTGCACCCGCTGCTTCCATTCGCGGCTCGGCAGCAGGCCGTTGTACTCTTCATGCAGATCGATGCCGGTGGCTTTGCCGTAGCCAAACTCGCTGAGCAGCTGATGAATGCGGTCAATGCCCATCATATAAGCGACCTGATAAAAGAAGGTGTCGGCGGACTCTTCAATCGCTTTGGTGACGTCCAGCATGCCGTGGCCGCTATGCTTCCAGTCGCGGTAGCGCCGATCGGTGCCGGGCAGCGTCCAGGTTGGCGCACCAAAAAAGTGGCTCTGAGGTGTGATCACACCGGTTAACAGCGCCGACATCGCCATATAGGGTTTCACCGTTGAGGCCGGTGGATAAAGGCCCTGGGTCACGCGATTGATCAGCGGCAGGTTTTTATCCGCCAGCAGATGCTGATAATTTTTATAGCTGATGCCTTTCACAAAAGGATTGGGATCGTAGCTCGGGCTGGAGACCATCGCTAATACGCCGCCGTCGCGCGGATCTTCTACCAGCAGCGCGGCCCGCTGCCCGGCCAGCTGGCGTTCAATATACTGTTGCAGATGCAGATCGAGCGTCAGAGTGAGGTTTTTTCCGGCTACCGGCGGCACCTCTTTCAACACGCGCACCACGCGGCCATGGTTATCCACCTCGACCTCCTGATAGCCCGGCTTGCCGTGCAACAGCGACTCGTAAAAGCCTTCAATACCCTGCTTGCCGATGTTGTGATCGGCAGCGTAGCTTTCCGCGATGCCCGCCGCGCTGAGCCGCTTGTCATCGGCGTCGTTGATTTTTGAGACGTAGCCAACCACGTGTGCCAGCTCGGCGCCATATGGATACTGCCGATCCTGATAGCTCTCCACCGCCACGCCGGTAAAGCGATACTGATTCACCGCGAACCGCGCCACCTGCTCATCACTGAGCTCGCTTTTCAGGATCACCGGCTTATAGCGGCTGCTCTGTTTAAGGTCATGTTTAAAGGTGTCGATCTCATCCGGCGTCAGGTTAATCAGCGGCGTCAGCGCCTGCAATGTGGCCGCCATATCGCTGACCTTATAAGGTGTGATCTGGATGTCGTACCAGGTGACGTTTTTCACCAGCGGAATGCCGTTGCGATCGTAAATCAGGCCGCGCGTCGGCGCGATGGGGATCATCTTGATGTCGTTTTGATTGGATCGGGTCTGATAGTAGCCATGTTCATCAATCTGCAAACGGTAAAGATTGCAGGCGAGAATGGCAAAGCAGGCGATTACCAGCACCATCGCCACGCAGGCGCGACGGACAAACAGCCGCTCTTCGGCCTCAAAATTACGCAAATTCACAGAAAATTATCACACGCTTTGTCATCGTTAGCTGGCCGATGATAAAGCGTCGCAGGCACACCGCCAGCGATAAGATGCACGATTACGCGCTAAAGTGTGACATTTGTTAAGCGGCGCGTTTAGTCAAGATCCTCACCGACCATCATGCGGTGCCCGTCGGGCGTTACTACGCTGAACTCGCGCATGCCGTGCGGCTTATCCTCTGGCGGCTGCGGCAGAATGGCGCCGTTGCGGGCAAACTCAGCGTAAAGCGCAGCGGCATCGTCAACGTAGAGATAGGCAAAATAGCTGTGATCGCCGGTGGCGGAAGGCAGCATCGCGTCGGGCGAGTGGCCGAGCATAATGCGCACGGCACCGCGCGTTGCCAGCTGCCAGCCAGACGCCTCCGGCCAGGCGAGCGTAAAGCCCAGCACGTCACGGAAATACGCCGCGCTGCGCGACAGATCGGGAACGGCCAGCACAAAAGCACCGGCCAGCAGGGTTGAATCGGTCATCGGGCATGCTCCAGTATTAACGTGAGATAAGGGGATAAATGCTTGCTCCCGGTCGACGTGGCAACCGGCAACTCGCGTGCGGCTGAGCGGCATGACCGCACGCAAGCTGCTGTACAGGCTGCCATTGTCGCCGATGCATCAGCAGAAAGCGTTATCCTTTGGCTGAAAGCGGAATGATAACTACTGCTATTCAACAATCGAATTAATTATCTTTAAAATCAACAAAATAAGCGAGCACCTTTACCAGAAAAGAGTTCAGTTTTGCCCGGTATTGCTGCATACTTCGCCGCATCTGATGCTAAATTGATTAACCATTTTAAGGGTGACGGCATGTTAACTAACGAAATGACCGGCAAACTGAACGAGCAGTTAAACCTCGAATTTTACTCCGCTAATCTCTATCTGCAGATGAGCGCATGGTGTGCCGACAAAGGCCTGGAAGGCGCCGCGGCGTTTCTGAAAGAGCATTCGCGTGAAGAGATGGAACACATGCAGCGCCTGTTCGATTACCTCAGCGACACCGGCGCGATGCCGGTTATCGGCACCCTGAATGCCCCGCCGGTATCGTTTAATTCGCTCGCCGAACTGTTTGAGCAGACCTACGAACATGAAAAATTGGTGACCAGCAAAATCAACGAGCTGGCACACGCGGCGATGATGTCACAGGATTACTCGACCTTTAACTTCCTGCAGTGGTACGTTTCCGAGCAGCACGAAGAAGAGAAGCTGTTCAAAACCGTGCTGGATAAACTGGCGATGGTCGGCTCTTCTGGCAAAGGCTTGTTCCTGATCGACAAAGATCTGGCGCGCATGAACGCCAACAGCCACGGCCCGTCAGCATAACGACCGGTTCATAGCATCGCAAAAGGGCGCCTTTCGGCGCCCTTTTTGTTGCGGCATTTTCGCTACGCCAGCGTGAAACGCCGACTTTCTTCGCCCTGCACACAGAGCGTACGCTGCTCGCCTGGCGGCAGCAGCAGTTCCAGTTCACGCCACGCCGGACGGTAATCGCCCTGCTGTTCAAAATGGATATCGATGCGCTCAGCGTCGCAACGTATTGTCCAGCGCAGCCACAGCGCATGACCGTCGCGCCAGCCGTGGCTTTCACCATCATCCTCAAACAGCATGCCGCAGCTTTCGCCCGCCGATAACGGCCAGATCGCCAGCTGACGCGTGGTATCCGCTATTGAGGCATCACAGCCGTAAGCGTTGCCCAGCGGCAAGGCGGCACCGGCGCGCACCAGCAGCGGCAGACGCTCCAGCGGGGCTTCCAGCGTAATCTGCTGACCACCGGCAAACCACGCGCCGCTGTGCCAGTCATACCAGCCGTGCGGCTGTTCAGGTAGCCAGAGCGTGCGCTGGCGTGCGCCCTGCTCCACTACGCTGGCCACCAGCAGATCGCGTCCCAGCAGAAACTCATCATTCTCCTCAAAGGTGCGCGCATCATGCTCATGATCGAGGAAGGTCGGGCGCAGCATTGGCTCATCTTCGCTGCTCGCCAGCCAGAGCAGCGTATAGAGATAAGGCATCAGCCGGTAGCGCAGCCGAATCGCTTCGCGCACCGCAGGCGTTGCCGCCGGATACATCCACGGCTCGTTGACCGTGGCGTCGTCGTTCCACGAGTGAATGGTAAAACGCGGGTGCATCACGCCATTCTGTACCCAGCGGATAAACAGCTCGGCATCGGGTTTATCGCCGGAAAAGCCACCCACATCGTGACCGACGTTATACAGTCCCGACAGGCTCATGCCGATGCCCATACGCGTGTTGTAACGCAGCGTCTGCCAGTTGGTGCGGTTATCGCCGCTCCAGGTCTGCACATAGCGCTGCATACCGGCGCAGCCGGAGCGCGAGATCAAATAGGGCCGTTTCTCCGGCGCAAAGCGCTGCTGCGCTTCCATCGAGGCGCGCATCATCAGCAACGGCATCACCGGACGGATATGTTTGATGGCGATCTCATCACCAAAGCCGTGGCAGCGCGCCTCGCCGTCCCACACTTCATATTCGTTATTGTCGTTCCAGGTGGCGTCGATGCCCATTTCCAGCAGCTGGCTGGTAACGTTCTCCTGCCACCAGCGCACGGTGGCCGGATTGGTGAAATCGAGATGCGACCCTTCGTCATCCCAGAACACCGAGCGTTCCGGGCTGTCCTGCTCTGAATCGCGGATAAACAGCCCCTGCTCCGCCACCTGCTGATAGCGCGGATGATCCTGCAACAGACAGGGTTTGATATTGGCGGCCAGCTTCAGCCCGGCGTCATGAAAGGCCTGGCTCATCGCCTGCGGCTGCGGCACCTTGCTGTAATTCCAGTTAAAAACGTAGCGCTTGTTGTTGATTGAGGTATACCCCGACGACAGCTGGAACGAATCGCAGGGGATTTGATGCTCGCGGCACAGTTCAATGAACTTCAGCAGCTGCTGCTGCGCATCGGGCGCATCGGTGTAATGCATGGTCGAGCCGCTGTAGCCCAGGCTCCACTTCGGCAGGAACAGCGTGCGGCCGGTCAGACGCACAAACGCCTTGGTGACGTCGAGCACGCGCGGGCCGAGCAGCAACCAGTAGTCGAGATCGCCCGCTTCGGCGCGGTAACGGCGATAGGCGGGATGATAATTATCCAGCTCGTTGCCGAGATCAAACCAGCTGCTGCTCAGGTTGTCATAAAACAGGCCAAAGCTGGCGTTGCCGCGCTGGGTGATGGTGAACGGAATGTGCTTGTAGAGCGGATCGGTGCTGGCGGCGTTGTAGCCCATCGCATCGAGGTTGCGCATCTCAAAACGGCGGCCGCCGCGGTTGAGATCGCCGCTCTTCTCGCCGAGGCCATAAAAGCGCTGATCGGCCTGACGGCGCTGATAGTGCTCAACGCCGTTGCCCTGTGCGTCGAGCAGATAGGCGCCAGTATGCCGATCCTCCGCCAGCGGCTGCCAGTCGCTGCCATCGTGATATTCCCAGGCGAGCCACAGCGGCTGGTGCACGGTAACGCGCAGTCGGCCGCTGGTGAGTAGCAGTCGATCCTGCTGTTGCTCCAGCTGATAGCCGGGCGGCGTAAAGCCCGTCAGCGATTCACGGTCGCGCCCCTGCCACGGCACATCATCTGCGGGTGCAATACTCCAGCTGCGCGGCAGAGCCAGCACGCCCTCGCGTTTAATCAGCACGCGCATCACGCCGTCGCCCAATACGTACAGGCGGAACAGATGACGTCCATCCACCTTCAGTTCGATAAAAGCGTCGGTTTGCTGCGCCAGTTGCCACTGTTTTAAGGTTTTCATTGTGTCTTTCCTGAATCTTTAGCAGAGCGGCGATCGGCAATCCAGATCACCAGAAAAATGGCGCCGATAAGGTCAAAGAACCCCATTGCGATAAACAGTGGGTTGAAGCCCACGGTGTCGGCGGTGACGCCGATAATCAGCGAGAAGATAAAGCTGGCGATCCAGGCGCAGGAGCCGCGCATGCCGTTGACCGTGGCCATCTGGCCGCGATCGAACTTCTCCACCACCAGCGCGCTGAGCATGCAGGAGATGATCTGATGGCCGAAGCCGCCGATGGAGATCAGCGCGATCGCCAGATAAGGGTCTTTCACCTGGGTCATCGCCGCCAGCGACAGCATCAGCACCGCACCGGTCACCGAGCTGGCCACCACCGAGTTGACGCGCGTACAGCCAAACCAGCGGGTATAGAGTTTGGTCAGATAACCGCTGGCGACGCTGCCGAGATCCGCCGCCAAAAACGGCAGCCAGGCGAACATCACGATCTGTTTCAGATCCATGCCGCGTTCGTTGGCGAGATAGAGCGGCACCCAAAAGCTCAGCACCGCCCAGGCGGGCTCGGCGAGAAACGCCGGTAACGCAATGCCGTAAAAGCGTTTGTCTTTGCCGATGATTTTCAGCGCGCGGAAAAACGGCAGCCGCACCGCCGGTGGCTCGTTATCCTGGCTGATAAAGGCGCGTTCTTCGTCGGAGAGGCGCGGATGGGTTTCCGGCGAATGGTAGAGAAAGGCCCACAGCGCCACCCACACCAGGCCAATAGCGCCGGAGAGCAGAAACGCGCCCTGCCAGCCAAAACTGATGTGCGCCACGTAGATAATCGGCGGGGCCAGCATGGCGCCCAGCGAGAAGCCGACGCCCGCCCAGCCAGCGGCAATCGGCCGCTCTTTTTTCGGGAACCAGTCGCCAATCGCCTTGGCGTTAGCCGGAGTGGCCGCCGCTTCCGATGCGCCCATGAAGAAGCGCAGGATCGCCAGCTGCAGCCAGCTTCCGGCACCGGCATGCAGCAGGCACATCAGCGACCAGAAAATGGCACAGATCAGAAAACCCATCTTTAAACCGATGACATCAATCAGCCAGCCGCACACCGGCTGAAACAGCGTATAGGCGAGCTGAAACGCCGCCACCACCCACGAATATTGCTCGGTGGTCATGTTCAGGCTGGTTTTCAGCTCCGGCGCCAGAATGCCGAGAGAATTACGGGTGATGTAGTTGACGGTAACGCCGAGCAAGAATAGCGCCAGCATCCACCAGCGCAGATTGCGAAAGATCCGCCGACTGGTCACCGCGGCGACCGGTTTAGTATTGCTATCCACGTGCATGTTTCTGCTCCACATGTTGCCCGGCAGCTGCCAGGTCGAAGGGGTTCATCTGTTCCAGGATGAGAGGAAAACGTGACCTGCTGTGAAGCTAATCAAGGCAAAAACGTGGGTACAGCCACTTTTTTGAAAACTTTTACATGGGACACTACAGCGCCAAAAGCCAGCGGGAATGCAGACCGTTATGACGTGGCTTTCTGCATAATGAAAAATTTTTCATGGCGTAATATGCGTGGGATCACAAAATGAAAGGAAAGCTCAATATCAGGGAAATTGCGGCGCAGGCGGGCCTGTCGATTGCCACCGTGTCGCGCGTGCTGGCGGGCAAAGCGAACACCCGTGCCGCCACCCGCGAAAAAGTGCTGGCCATCGCCCGGCAGCACGGCGTCATGGAGAACCTCACCGCCGGTCGCCTGCTGCTGAATAACCTGGTGGTGTTTGCGCCGCCGCGCGCCTTTGATCAGCGTACGGATATCTTCTACTACAAGGTGATTCAGGGCATTCATCAGGCGCTGAACCATCACGATGTGCGCGTGCGCTACTGCGGTATTGATGAGCTGGACAGCGACGCCGCGCTGTTTCTGGAAAAGATGCACCAGCCGGAAACCGACGCGGCGATCATCGTGGGCATTGATGACCGACATATTCATCAGCTGGCGGCCGAGCTGAACAAGCCGTGCGTGCTGATTAACTGCCTCGATCAGCGCATGCGGTTGCCCGCCGTGTCGCCCGATCATCAGCTGATCGGCCATTTTTCCGCTAACTATCTGTTTGAGCAGGGACACCGCCAGCTGCTGACCCTGCACTGCCTGCGCCGTTACACCATGGCGCAGCGGCTGGCGGGCGTACGGGACGCCTGGCGTGCCAACAATCTCTACATGGATGAGCGCCGCCATCTCCTGACCGCCGAGGGCTTTGGCAGCGCCGAGGCGGAGCAGCGGGTCAGCGCCTGGCTACAGCGCACGCCAGCCAACAAGCGGCCAACGGCGATCCTCGCCGGTGGCGATTTTATGGCGATGGGCGCCATGAGCGCGCTGCAAAATGCCGGCCTGCGCGTGCCGCAGGATATCTCGGTCATGAGCATGGATGGCTTCAACCTGGCGGCGATTCACGATATCGCCCTGACCTCGGTACACGTGCCGCGCAACGAACTGGGCAGCGAGGCGGTGCGCGTACTGCAACAGCGGCTGCTCAACCCGGATGGCCCGTGCGGCAACCTGCTGCTCGCCGGAAAATTGGTCAACGGCGAAACGGTGCGCCGCCTGCGTCAGCAGGCGCCGGTGCGTCAGGAAGGACTGTACGAATAGCGCAGCGCTACAGGTGAAAAATACGCCCGCTGCCATCGGGCAGTTCAACCGTGATGCTCAGTTTGCCGCCCAGCGCCTCAACGTAACGCTTTAGGGTATCCAGCTTGATTTCGTTGCCGCGCTGCTCAATTTGCGCCACCGCGGGCTGGCTGATGCCCATGCCTTCGGCGACATTTTTTTGCGACAGATGCAGCTCTTCACGCAGCTTTTGCAGGCCCGGCTGCAACAGCATCGCCTCGGCCATATCCTGAATCAGCATCTTCCCTTCCGGCATCGCGTTAGTTTCCGTTTTCATCTTTACCCTCAGTGGTCATATCGCTGGCAGCAGGCTTCCGCCCTGTAGCCAGCATTGTTGTTCCAGACTCTCCAGCCGCAGTTCCGACGGCTGCGGTCGACCAAAAAAGTAGCCCTGAAACAGCGTGCAGCCCTCTTCGCGCAGCTTGAGGAACTGTTCGCTGCTTTCCACGCCTTCGGCGGTGATCTGAATATCCAGACTGCGGCTCATGCCGGTGATGGCACGGATAATCGCCAGCGCCTCGCGGCTGTCGCCCATATCGTTGATAAACGATTTGTCGATTTTGATTTTGTCGAAGGGAAACGAGCGCAGATAGCTGAGCGATGAATAGCCGGTGCCAAAATCATCCAGCGCGATCATCACGCCCAGCGCCTTAAGGTTTTGCAGGGTGCGAATGTTACCGAGCGAATCGTCCAGCAGCACCGATTCGGTGATCTCCACCTCCAGCCGATGCGGGCTCAGGCCGGAATCGCGCAGCGCCGCCTCCACCGTTGACACCAGCGAGCTGTTTTTAAACTGCATCGGCGACAGGTTCACCGAAATGGTCTGCTCGCCCGCCCAGCTCACCGCTTCGCGGCACGCCTCATACAGCGCGTAGGCGCCCAGCATATGAATCAGCCCGGTCTCTTCGGCGATGGGAATAAAGTCGTTGGGCATAATCAGCCCTTTGACCGGATGGTGCCAGCGCATCAGCGCTTCATAGCCGAGAATATTGGTGTGTTCGGCGTCGGTAATGGGTTGATAATAGAGCTTAAGTTGCTTGTTGGTGATCGCTTCGCGCAGGTCGTTTTCGATGATGCGCCGCGTGCGGGCCGCTTCATCCATCGCCAGCGTAAAATGTTCATAGCGGTTGCGGCCATTGCGCTTAGCCTCATACAGCGCCATGTCGGCACAGCGCAGCAGATGTTCCGGTGAACCGATCGCGCTGCTGGCCAGCGCAATGCCAACGCTCAGCCCCACCGTCAGATTATGCCCTTCGATGTTAACCGGTGGCCGAATCGCTTCAATCAGGCGCGATGCCAGCGCGCTCGCCTCATCCAGCTTATCCAGCCCCGGCAGCACAATGGCAAACTCATCGCCGCCGATGCGCGCCAGCGTATCGCTGTCGCGGATCACGCCGCGTAGCCGTTTCGCTACCGATCGCAACAGTTCGTCGCCAATCTGATGGCCCAGCGCATCATTCACATTTTTGAAGTTGTCGAGATCGAGGCACAGTACCGCCAGCAGCTTGTGATGCTGGGCATCGGCGCGCAGCGCCTCGCTGAGTCGCTGACGGAACAGCACGCGGTTCGGCAGGCTGGTGAGATTATCGTGGTGCGCCATATGACGAATGCGTGCGTCGACTTCCCGCTGATCGGTCACGTCTTCGACAATCAGCATGACGTAGTCCTGGCGTGCATCCTCGCCTTTGATGGTGGTGGCGCGCGAATGCAGAATGCGTTCACCGGTCGAGGTGGTGAGTAGCTGCTCACACTGATGCACGCCTTCGGTACGCAAAGCGATATCCGCTAAATCGTTGAAGTAGTCGCTCAGCTCGGGCGACATACAATCCTGCGGACGACGATGCTGAAACTGCGCTTTGGTGGTGCCGAACAGCTGTTCTGCTTTGTCATTGATCAGCAGAATTTCGCGTGAAACAGCGTCTTCCACAATCACGCAGGAAGGTATATTGCTGATGATGTTATCAAGAAAGTTCGACAGCGATTCCATCTGCGCACTCTGCGCTTCTGCCAGATCTTTCGCGCGCAGCAGCAGCTGTTCTTGCTCGCGCTTTTCCGTCACGTCGCGGGTGATTTTAGCGTAGCCAATCAGCTTACCGTTATCGTCATGAATGGCGTCGATCACCACATGTGCCCAGAACGCGCTGCCATCTTTACGGTAACGCCAGCCTTCGTCTTCGAAACGGCCAGAGGTGAACGCTATCTGAAGATTGGCCTCCGGCGCTTTCTCCAGGCGCTCCTGCGCACTGTAAAACACGGAAAAATGTTTGTTGAGAATTTCGCTGGCGAGATAGCCTTTTGCCCGCTGCGCACCGGCGTTCCAGTTCACCACCCGGCCCTGTAGATCCAGCATATAAATCGCATAATCGGTGACCCCTTCCACCAGCAGGCGGAATTTGGTCTCCTGTTCGCGCCGTTCGCGCTCCACGCGCTGCTGTTCGGTGCAGTCGCGGGTAATTTTGGCGTAGCCAATCAGCTGGCCGCTCTCGTCACGAATAGCGTCGATGATCACGTGCGCCCAAAAGGTGGTGCCATCTTTGCGGTAGCGCCAGCCCTCATCTTCAAAGCGGCCGGTACGCCACGCGGTTTGTAGATTGCGTTCCGGCAGATAGGTGAGCCGATCCTGCAGGCTGTAAAAAATACCGAAATGCTTGCCGACCACCTCTTCGGCCACATAGCCTTTGGCACGTTGCGCACCGGCATTCCAGTTCACCACCAGGCCATCCTGATCGAGCATGTAGATGGCGTAATCGGTAACCCCTTCCACCAGCAGGCGGAACTTCGCCTCCTGCTCGCGCACTTTGCGCTCCGCTTCCTGCTCCTGCGTGCGGTCACGAGTAACTTTGGCAAAGCCGATCAGCTGGCCACCGTCGTCATGCACGGCGTCGATCACCACATGTGCCCAGAAGGCGCTGCCATCTTTGCGCAGCCGCCAGCCTTCAGTTTCAAAACGCCCGGTTTCGCGGGCGATGCTTAAGCCGCGCTGCGGCACGCCTTTATCGCGATCTTCCTGGGTATAAAATTGCGCAAAATTTTTGCCCACGATCTCCTCGGGCGTGTAACCCTTGGCCCGCTGCGCGCCGGCATTCCAGTTGGCCACGGTGCCATCCGGCATGAGCATATAAATGGCGTAATCCACTACGCTTTGCACCAGCAATCGATACAAAATATCGTCGTTGTTGTTCATTCTGATTTGCCTGTCATCGTGCTGTGTGTTGACTCGCCGGAAAAGGTCCAGCGATAACTCGGCCTTGTTGTTCAGCGCGACGCTGAACAGAGGTTGCTGACACATGATTATCACGTCTTACATAGAGAGTTTATCGGCAACGGTAAGGAAATATTCAGCCAACCGGCATCATGCTAGCGCTTTTTTCCCTGTCGCCATGCCAGACGCCACGTGGCTTTCAGGACAATTAGCACGCCGCGCCGGTTCTGCTGCGCTGCAGATTAACTGAGTATAAAAGCAGGTGGCAACAAAATAGCAATTTGCATTAGAATTGCGCTGGCTGATTAATTTCGACAGCAAATACTATTATAAAATTCCTTTTTAGTCTTTTTTAGAGACAAGTCTCAAATTGGTCTCATCCAGAGGCGGCAATAATGGTCAGGGAAGCACCGGCTTTGTAATTAACGGCTGTGGTAACACCGTCGTTTAACAAAGCAGCAGTCAATTTAGCTCATCGCATTTCTGGGAAAGGCACATGATTAAAACTATTTTTATTGTTGATGACCATCCGATCATATGTACGGGAATTAAAGCGTTTCTACGCGCCAATGGATATGAGATTGCTGGGATTGCTGAGAATGGGCTTTCGGTTATCGCTGACGTCGGGTTGCACCGTCCCGACTTGGTGATTATGGATCTCAACATCCCTGGCAGGGATGGCATTCAGGTTATTGAAATACTTAAAAAAATAAACTCAAGGCAGCGTATTATCGTATTGACCGCGTCGGAAAGTGAATACCATTTACAGCGCTGCCTGCAGCTGAACGTGGAAGGCTTTGTTTATAAAAGCCATGATATCAGCCAGCTACTGGTGGCTATTCGCGCCGTCAACAAAGGCGAACGCTATTATCCGTTGCAGGTCGACCTGGAGAGTGAAGATCGCGACAGCGAAAGCCGCCGTTTAATGAGCCTGTCGCGCCGGGAATTGTCGGTGCTGGTTCGCCTGGCATCTGGACAGTCAAATAAAGAGATTGCTGCGCAGCTCTGCCTGAGCAATAAAACCATCAGCACCTATAAGGTAAAAATCCTGAGAAAGCTGGGGATAAAAAGCATTGTAGAAATAAACGAAATGGCGAAAAGAAATAATCTTGTCTGATTGATATTCTGTTTTTTCGTTAACTGGTCAGAGTTCGTACCTTTATTTTTAGGAAACTTTTTAGCTCTTCTCTTAATACGTTCGTGTAATGCAGCCTGGGCGGCGGGCCGTTATTATGTTGTTTATTTCCAAATCAGCGGGATAAATAACGTAAATCGCTGCCCATGGCTGATTATGTCTTGAGCGATCCCGCCTCATACCGGTAGACTTGCCGCCACGTTTCACCTCGCCTGTTTGTGCCCCTATGTTATCGCCCAAATTATTGTGCGGAATGGCCCTGACGCTGTGCCTGAGCGGCTGCGGCACGCTCTCCAGCAATCACATCGATCTCTCTGCGCGAGCAATGCATCTGGCCGTCTGCGGTGCGCCGCTGTGGCAGCAGGTTGACGCCCTTGCGTTGCCGCAACTGCAACAAACGCCGGGCATCAGCATTGCGGTGCTCGATGCACAGGGTGGGCGCCAACTATTCAACTACGGTTATCTGGATAGTTCCAGAAAAGCGCCGGTAACCGGCGATACGCGCTTTGCCATCGGATCGCTGAGCAAAGGTTTTACCGCCGAAGCGACCGCGTGGCTGGTGCAACATCAGCAGCTGAACTGGCAGGATAACCTTGGCACGCTGCTGCCCGATCCCAACGCGCTGAGCGCCGATGCCCAACGTATTACCCTGGAGCAGCTGGCCACCCACAGCGCCGGGCTGCCGCGTCAGATCACCAACAGCGCGATGCTGGCAAGACTGGTCGATTACCTGTTTACCGGCGCGCCCTTTTATCAGGATCTCGATCGCGGCGACTACCGACGCTGGCTGGCTGGCTTTCATCGCCCGCCGCAGCCGCAGGTGGTCTATTCCAATCTTGGCTACGCGCTGCTCGATCGCGCCGTGCTGTTGAAAAGCGGCCAGCCGCCGCAAAGCTGGGTTGAAAAGCAAATTTTGCAGCCGCTGGCGATGCGCCACACCGGCTATCAGCCGGACACGTTGCCCGACCGCGCCGACCGCGCCGTTGGCCACGCAGGCGATCAGCCTAAATTTGTGCCACGCGGCCAGCGGGTGCCGGACTGGCTGTTCCACGGCGACATGGTCGGTGCCGCCGCATTGTGGTCAACCAGCAGCGATCTGCTGCGTTACGCGCAAGCGCACTTGCAGGGTAGCGGCGATGCCACGCTGGATGCGGCGTTTCAGGATGCGATGCGGGTGCGCATTACCGCGCCCGGCCACGACGCTGCGGCGCTGGGCTGGCTGCAAAACACGCTGTTTGGCCAGCAGATTCTTTATCAGTCGGGGTTTATTGGCGGCTTCGCCAGCTATATTGGGCTGGATCGCCGCCACGGTACCGCGGTGGTGGTGTTGCAGAACAGCTTTAACTGGCGCAATGATATTGGTCATCGCCTGCTGCTGCGTCTGGCGGAGCAGCAGGATCATCCCTGTACGACAGCTAGTGTTGCGCCACCGGGTGCCAAAAGTGAGTCAGCGCACCTTCGCCGCCGGTCAGCGGATCGTTCTCTGGTAACGGCACGTGACTGATGCGTTCCTGCGAGCGCTCCAGCAGGCTTTTATCATCACGTAGTGTTTCTGGCTCCATCTGATTGGGATAGGCGCCGACGCAGAAAAAATCTTCGCTGGCGGCGACTTGCTTATGTCCGACGCCCGCCGGAATCAACACCGCATCCCCGGCGCGCAGCGTGACCATGCGGCCATTGTCACCGCCAAACAGCACTTCTGCCCATCCCGCGCCTACGCCAAGCAGCTCATGGGTATTCGGATGATAATGGGTATAAGGATGGATCGGATAGCGCCAGCGCGGCGTCCAGTGATGCTGTGCAAAGGTCTTTTCAAACCAGCCTGCGATATCCTCTTCTTCGCCCTCTTCCACCTCATGCAGCCCAACGCGCGGATAGATGATCAGCGGTAGCGGGTTGTTGGGCACGCCGTTGTCGACGGTGGCCAGCATCAGATGAAGTGGATTAGCCGATGCACCAGCAGAAAAGGTGCCAGCCGCAAAGGACATAGCGAGCATTAACGACGACGACGCGGGCACAATGGGAGGACACATAAGCCATCTCCAGGCAGTCAGAATGATGAGCTATAATTGTGGCAAATTTTCACAAACTCACAACACCTTCCGTCGCGCTTCCATCACAAAAAATGCTTAACAATGAATCACTAAGTCAAATTCAGGCAAAAAAAAACCGGTGACGATAATCACCGGCTGAACCACGAGGTTCTAAGGCACTGACGGGCTACTGGATTCGTTGCATCGCGGGCTTCACCACCTTCTCGCCCTGATGACCATAAAATTGATACAGCGTTTCGGCGGCCGCTTCGGTTAACACCATGATTTCAATGCGCCGGTTGCGGTCACTTAACGGATTCTGCTGATCGAGCGGCATGCGCGCCGCCATGGCATTCACCTGAATCACGCGGGCCGATTCCAGCCCGCCGCGCTCCAGCATGCGCCGGGCGGCCAGCGCACGGTCGCCGGAGAGATTCCAGTTGTTGTAGGCGGCGTTGTCGCTGTAACGCGCCGCATCGGTATGGCCGGTGATCATGATCTGGTTATCGATGCGGTTAAACACCGGCGCCAGCTCGGTCAGCAGCCGCGCAAAATAGGGCATCAGCACCGCGCTACCGCGGGGAAACATGGTGCGATCGCTGTCGTCCTGAATCAGAATGCGCAGCCCCTGCGGCACTTTCTCCAGCGACAGGTTATTTTGCGCGTTATAGAGCGTGGCGATGTTCAGGATCACCTGGCGCAGCTTTTCCAGCTCGCTGTCGGAGCGCGAGATCACGCTGCTCAAACTTTCCGCCGGGTCCGCCAGCGGCGGCGTCGAGTCGCGGGTTGCGCTGTTGATCGATCCGCCGTCGGCACGTAGCTCCGCCTGGGCGGTCGGCAGGCTGCTGGTGGTCACTTCAGCTTCTGTTGCCACCTCAATCTGCGGGCTGACCGGCGCCGAACCCTGATGGCTGCCAAAGGCGAACGGGTTAAAATCGGAGTTATCGAAGAACGAGGTATGGTGCATCTGCGCCACGATCTCCCGCCGTTCATCTTCCGACACCGAACTGATGATCAACTTCGTGGTGGTTACCAAAGGCGCCGAGCGTATTTCTGAAGTCTCGGCGCGCTTTACCCTTGATGCGTTGCCGGGCAAGCAGATGGCGATCGACGCCGATCTCAATGCCGGATTGATCAATCAGGAAGAGGCGCGTCAGCGGCGCAAAGATGTCGCCAACGAGGCGGATTTCTACGGTGCGATGGACGGCGCGTCGAAGTTTGTGCGCGGTGACGCCGTAGCCGGGATCATGATCCTGTTGATCAACGTGCTGGGCGGCATTTTGATCGGCATCTTCAAATACAATCTGCCCGCCGGGCAGGCGTTTGAGCAATATGTTCTGCTGACCATCGGTGATGGTCTGGTGGCACAGATTCCCTCGCTGCTGCTGGCAACCGCCGCCGCGATCATCGTGACCCGCGTCAGTGACGGCAACGACATTGGCGACGAGATCAAATCGCAGCTGCTGGCAAAACCCTCGACGCTCTACACCGCCGCACTGGTGATGTTTGTGCTGGCAGTAGTGCCTGGCATGCCGCACACGGTGTTTTTAACCTTTACCGGCCTGCTGCTGTTTGCCGCCTGGCGCCAGAACCGCCGCGTGCAGCCAGCAACGCAGAACGAGAACGATATCAGCGCCATTCAACAGGCGTTGCAGCCGGAAGATGACGGCCTGAGCGTCAGCTGGCAGAGCATTCCGCTGATCGAGCCGGTTGGCCTGAATTTGGGCTATAAGCTGGTGACTATGGTGGATAAAGCCAAAGGCAGCCCGCTGACCCAGCGTATTCGCGGCGTGCGTCAGGTGGTGTCGGAAACCAGCGGCGTGCTGCTGCCGGAGATCGCCATTCGCGAAGATTTCCATCTCAAACCGGCACAGTACGCGATAAAAATCAACGGGGTGCGCACTGCCATTGGTGAAGTGCACGCCGACCGGCTGATGGCGATTCCTACCGCCGAGCAGTATGGCGAAATCGACGGCCTGCTGGATACCGATCCCGCTTACGGCATGGCGGTAACCTGGATTCTGCCGGAGATGAAGGCCAAAGCGCTGAACCTTGGTTATCAGGTGGTGGATTGCGCCAGCGTGGTCGCTACCCATGTGAATAAAGTGGCGCGTGAGAACCTGCCAGAGCTGTTCAATTATGAGGATATCACCGCCCTGAACGAACGACTGGCCAGTATGGCACCGAAGCTGGCGGAGGATCTCAACGCCGCGCTGAACTACAGCCAGCAGCTGAAGATCCACCGGCTACTGTTGCAGGATCAGGTATCGCTGAAGGATATCGCCACCATTGCCACCACGCTGGTGGAGAGCGCGGCGGTGACCAAAGATCCGATCCTGCTGGCGGCAGACGTGCGCTTTGCGCTGCGGCGGGCGATGGTGGCGGCGATCGCGCCGGATCATAAACCGCTGTCAGCCTTTACGCTCGACAGCGATCTGGAGAATCTGCTGCTGGCGGCGCTGAATCAGGCGCAGCAGGCGGGCAAGATCGCTCTCGACAGCTTCCCGGTGGATCCTAATATTCTCACCCAGCTGCAATCCACCCTGCCGGTGATCCATGAGCAACTGAAGGCGCAGAACCTGACGCAGGTGCTGCTGGTCACGCCGCAGCTGCGCCCGCTGATCGCCCGCTACGCACGGCTGTTTGCCGCCGGTTTGCAGGTGCTCTCCTATAACGAAGTGCCGGATGATGCCCGCCTGGAGATTGTCGGCACCGTTAGTTAAGATATTTCTTTACTTATCAGGCCCGGAAACCCCGCCGGGCGCTGTTTTTCGCTGCTTTATCCTCCGCTATTCCTGCCTGAAAAAATTATTTATTAACGCTATTCAACTATTTAGTTGTGCAATCGCTTGCCCTAAGTAATGTCCCATATCGGCTGTGTTTTCAGGCGTTTATCATCCGCACCTTCTGGGGCCGCAGCCCGTCAGAGGCCGCATTTCCTGCGTCCTGCGTCCCGTTTATGCATCTCTTCCGCTGGCGCTCTGCCGGTGGAAAAACATAAGGACATGCCGATGAAACTCTCTCTGTTAACCCGTAGCTGCCTGCTGGCTTTAGCCACCGGTGGCATTGCACCTGCGCTGCAGGCGGAAGCCTGGCGTGCCGAAGGTGGTGAACAAAAAACCGTGACCAGCGGCCATACCACCAGCACACCGGGTGAATATCCGCTTTATGCCGAAGGTGCAGGCAGCACGCTCATTAGCGAAAATGCTTATGAATTCAATACCACCGGCAACGATCTTTACGCGGCTTATGCACTGGATGGTGGCACGATCATCGCCAACGGCGGCAACTTTACCACCAACGGTACCGGTGCCCACGGCCTGCTCGCCGAAGACGCAACGCTGGTAATTAACGGCGGCACGGTAGCCACCTCCGGCAGCAGCAGCCATGGGATAATGGCCAGCGGCGGCGCGGCTGATATCAGCCTGGAAGATCTGAATATCACCACCTCCAGCAACGGCAGTAACGGCATCAACATGACCAGCGGCATACTGGAAGCTCAGCGCATCACGCTGACGACCTCCGGCAGCAACGCCGATGCGGTTTCACTTGATAACAGCCAGGCGGATCTCAGCGACAACAGCAGCATTACCACCCGCGGTAATGACAGCAACGGCGTGCGCGTACAGAACAACAGCCGCCTGACCATCAGCGACACCACCATTGAACTGGCTGGCAGCGGCAACGCCAGCGGACTGAATATCAGCGACAGCACCGTTAACGCCACGCGGCTCACCGTTACCGCAGCGAACAGCAGCCGCGGTATTGTAGCCAGCAGCAGCGACGGCACTCATCGCTTGCAGCTCAGCCAGACCAACATCACCACCGATGAAGGCGATGCGCTGGTGCTGTCGGGCGGTGAAGCCGAGATGACTAACCTGGTCATCAACAGCAATGAAGGCTATGGCATTCGCAGTGAAAACACCGCGCTAACCCTCAACCAGGGCACGATTGAAACCCTCGGCAGACAGTCAGATGCTATCTGGCTCAGCGGTGACAACAGCGTTGCCAATATTGATGATGTTGAACTTTCAGCCAGCGGCGTGCGGGCCCATGCGGTGCTACAGGACGGCGGCAGCATTACGCTGCGCAACAGTGAACTGCAAACCAGTGGCATTGGCGGACACGTTATTGAGAGCAGCAACGGCGTGTTCAACGGCGATAATCTGCGTATTAATAGCAGCGGCGCAGGAGGCCACGGCGTGCTGGTCGGCGCTGATGCAGTCGTCACCCTGACCAACAGCGACATTAACACCCTCGGCGGTGGCAGCGCGGGCATACGCGTAAACAGCGGCGGCAGATTGATCGGCAGCGGCCTGGGCATCGATGCCAGCGGCGGCTCAGCGGTGGCGCTGCAGGGCGGCGATTTACAACTCAGCGAGAGTAAATTACACGCCACCGGCACCACCGCGGTGCTGGATGTACAACCCGCCGATGACGTTCGCGGCCAGGGCCGTTTCGACAATGTTAGCTTCAGCAGTGAACAGGGTGCGCTGATCAAAGCCACCGGCGGCAACGCCGATCTGATCTTTAGCGGCAGCGGTGAGCTGAAAAGCAACGGCGGCGGCCTGCTGCTGGACGCGACCACGCCGGGCACCAGCGATCTTACCGTGCAGGCGGATAACTATCAGCTGGCTGGCGATATGCACGTCGGTGACAACCATCGGGCGGCGGTGACGCTGAGCGGTGAGTCGGTGTGGCAAGGTGCGGCATCCGCGCTGACTGAATTGTCACTGAATAACAGCCGCTGGTTGATGACGCTCTCCTCTACGCTTGGTTCGCTGAATTTACAGAATGGCCGCGTGAACTTTGGCGCTGCTGGGGCGGATGATTTTCAGACGCTAACCACCGATACGCTTAGCGGCAGCGGCGAGTTTGCCATGCGCACCGATATCGCTAACCTGCGCGGTGACCGGCTGCAGGTCACGGCTGACGGTGCCTCACAGGGGAATCACACCCTTGTGGTGGAGGATTCGGGCCGTGCGCCGCAAAACGGTGACGATCGCCTGGTGCTGGTCGATGCCAACGGCGGCGATGCGCGCTTTAGCCTGGCGGGCGAGCATGTTGATGCCGGTGCCTTCCGCTATTATCTGCACGAAGAGAACAGCGACTGGTATCTGGCGACCGTAACTGAATCGGTTGACCCCGTTGACCCGGCCGATCCTGATCCCATCACGCCAGTCGATCCGGTTACGCCCGTTGTGCCGATTATTCCGGAAGATCCCCAGGATCCTGTGGCTCCCGCCAGACCTGACACGCGCGCTAATAACCTGTCAAAAGGCGCCAACGCCGGGTTAGGCCAGCAAACTGCACTGATTGCTTTACTGACGGCGGAAAACGCCACGCTGGTAGAGCGTATGGGTGAACTGCGTACCGATGGCGGCAGCGGTTTCTGGGTGCGCCTCATCGGTGAAAACCTGAAGCACGATCTCGCCCGCAGCCGCGCTTTTGAGCAGCATATTGCTGGTGTGCAGTTGGGCAGCGATAAGCGCTTGCCGTACGCAAGCGGCGATCTGCTGCTGGGTGGCCTGTTCAGCACCACCGTCTCGCAGCAGGATTACGGCAATAACAGCTCCGGCGAGCTGACTTCTTTTAGCTTCGGCGGCTATGCCACCTGGCTGGATCACAACGGTTTCTATGCCGATGCGGTCGTGAAGTTCCACTCGCTTGAAAGTAACCTCGATATGCGTAACAACCTCTATCGCCAGATCGACGGTGACAGCCGCAGCCAGGCGATGACCGCCAGCCTCGAGGTTGGTAAGCAATGGAAAAATGATGCAGGCTGGTTTGTCGAGCCTCAGGCGCAGCTGACCTCTTTTATCCTCGCCGGTGACACGCTGACGCTGGATAACGGACTGGAAATTAAAAACCGTCATTACACCTCTCTGCAAAGCCGGTTTGGCGTGCGAGCCGGACGCGCGCTGGCGCTGGACGATCAGCAGTCGCTGAACCTCTACGCTAAAGTGTCGAAAATTACCGAGCACGGTAACGAGCCGGAAGTGCGCGTTGATGGTGTGCCGCTTTATGCCGCTTTGCCTGGTAACCGTATTGAATACACGGTAGGCGCCAGCTGGCAGCTGAACCCTAAGCATAAGTTTTATGCGGAGGCGGGCTATGGGCACGGTAAGCGGATTGAGCAGCCAATGACGTTCAATGCCGGATATCGTTATAGTTTTTAAGGTGGCCTTCGGGCCAGGCCTGGGCCTTATTGAGCCTTGAGGCCAGGCTGGGCCTTGGGTCAAGGGCTTAAAGGCCAGGTCAACGGCCATTTCGTTCTGCCTTGCTGGCGGCTTTAAGGTCAACGTCTTAAGGTCAACGGCCATTTCGTTCTGCCCTTCGGGCCGCCCGAGCAGGGGCGGCATGCGCCCCGCCCCTGCACCCCGGCTATCCGGCAAACACAACCGCCCGCCGCAGGCGGGTACCTTCGTCGGTTCACATTTCTTCACGGACCGCTCGCGATTCGCTCCTGCTCAGCGCTCCCTTGTCCCGCCATCCATGGCGGGACATCCTAAAATGTTCACCTCCTCAGCGGTAGTGATGCCTCCTCAAGGTCAACCCCCAGGTCAAAACCCAAACCTTAATTCAAAAGGGAAAAGGGAAAAGGGAAAAGGGAAAAGGGAAAAGGACTTTAATCATTTTAAATATAATCGAAATAGATAAACCACTAACTTGCTATATGAATACTGCTTTATTGAGGACTTAAAGTTTTAGTAAGGAATCTCATTAAGGTTTGGGTTTTATTGAAGAGTTTGGGTTTTATTTAAGGGCTTGGGTTTTATTTAAGACTTTGCTTTTAGTCTGTTTGGTTTTGACTTGGGTTTTGACTTTGAGGAGGCATCACCACCGCCGAGGCAAAAGCGTTTTCCAGGACGAGCCGCAGGGATGCGGCGAGAAGGTGCGTTGAGCAGACAAAAACGCCGGGAGCGTTTTTGAACAGCGCTTGCGCTGCCCCGAAGGGGTGAGCCTCAGGATGAGGCGAATACTCCGAATCGCGCCTGGTCCGTCAGGAAAAGGCTTTTGCTGAGGGCACCCACGCAGTGGGCGGTTGTGTTTGCCGGATAGCGCGGGTGCAGGGCCGGGGCGACTGCCGGCCCTGCTCGGGCTGCCTTCAGGCAGAACGAAATGGACCTTGACCTGACCTTTAAGCGGCTTGCCTGCAAGGCAGAACGAAATGGCCTTTGACCCTAAGACATTGACCTTAAAAGCTGCCTGCAAGGCAAAACGAAATGGCCCTCTGGTCTTAAGACCTTGACCTTAAAAGCCGCCTGCAAGGCAAAAAGCCGCCTGCTTCCAGGCCCCCTCCCCCAACTGTTATAGGTTTCCCTTCCCCTTCTGTCTCTGCTATGAGACGCCATTTTATGCTTTACTATGTAGCAGAATGCATCAACGAGGAATCACGATGGAAGCCATTAAAAACATCATGCTGCGGGAAATCGCCATCCTGAACCAGGAAGAGCGTCGGGACAACCGACCGCGTTTCAGCCTGAATTTCCTGCGCACGCACCCGGGCCTGTGGGCCATCATGTACATCTGTTACGCGCTCTGTGTAGTGCTGATCTTCACCACCGACTTTCTCGGCTGGCCGGCGTTCTGGTTCGCCACGGCGTTTGTGTTGATCATGAGCGTGCTGATGCTGATGGATATCAATCCAAAGTATCGTTTTGAAGATATCGACGCCCTCGATCTGCGCGTCTGCTTTAACGGCGAATGGTATTACGTGCGTGCCCTGCCGCAGCATGCCATCGACGAAGTGCTGGCAAACCGCGAGACACCGGAAGCGGTGAAAGAAGGCATCGCCCGCCTGATGCAGCAGAAAGGCGAAGTCGATTTCTACGATCTCTATTTCCTGACCTGGGGCAACCGCGCGGCCAGCAAGATCTAATGCGGCTGGCTGAGCTGCTCGCTAATCAGCTCGGCCAGAATCGCGACTGCCGCTTCCTGCGCCGCATCCCAAGGCCAGGCAGTATTAAAGCGAAAGTAGTTAATATACTGATTGCCTGAAGAAAACATACTGCCCGGCGCAATGCTGATGTGGTGCTCCAGCGCGCGGCGATAAAGCAACGTCGCATCCTGTCCGGCAGGCAGTTCAATCCATAAAAAATAGCCGCCCTGCGAATCATTGATTTTTACCTGCGGCGGCAGCAATCGACGCAACGCCTGACGCGCATGATTTTTACGCTGCGCCATCACCTGACGAATACGCCGCAAATGACTGTCATAGCTACGCGTGCCGAGATAGTTCGCCAGCGCCAGCTGCATCGGCGCGCTGGTGGAGAGCGTGCTCATCAGCTGTAACCGCTGAATGCGTTGCGCATGCCGACCCGCCGCTACCCAGCCGACGCGAAATCCCGCCACCAGATTCTTGGAAAATGACGAGCAGTGCATCACGTTGTCATGCTGATCCCAGGCTTTCACCGGCAGCGGCCGCTTGCCACCAAACCACAGCTCGGCATAAACATCATCTTCGATTAACGCCACGTTACGCGCCGCCAGCAGCGCCGCCAGCCGCTGCTTGTTAGCATCCGGCATGGTAAAGCCCACCGGATTTTGCTGGTTGCTCATCAGCCAGCACGCCTTGATCGGCCAGCGATTCAGCGCCTGCTCCAGCTGATCGAGATCGATACCGTGCTGCGGATCGGTGGCGATGGCCACCGCCTTGAGCTTCAGCCGCTCAATCGCCTGTAATGCGCCATAAAATGCCGGGTTTTCAATCACTACCCAATCTCCCGGCTCGGTTACCGCCTGTAAGCTGAGATTCAGCGCTTCCATGGCACCATTGGTGATGACGATCTCATCCGGCGACACGGTAATGCCCTGCTGCGCATAGCGCTGTGCCAGCGTTTTACGCAGCGTTTCATTGCCGGGCGGCAGGTTATTCAGCGCATCGCTGGGTTTGAGATGGTGCGAGACGTTGCTAAGCGACCGCATCAGCTGGCGCATCGGAAAGAGTTCGGGATCGGGAAAAGCGGAGCCAAACGGAATCACCTGCGGGTCGCGCGCCGCCTGCAACACTTCAAAGATAAAGCCGTTGATATCGACGCTTTCGGCCAGCTGCACCGGCTGATGGCTGGCGGGCTGGCTGAGATATTCCGCGCGCGGCGCGACAAAGTAGCCCGACTGCGGCCGTGAGACGATCCAGCCCTGGCTCTCCAGCACCTGATAGGCGTGCATCACCGTCATCAGGCTCATGCCGCTGAGTTCCACCTGCTGACGCAGCGAGGGCAGTTTCTCTCCTGGCTGCCAGGCTTCCGCCTCGATTTGTTCCCGTATCTGCTGCACCAGCTGTTGGTATTTTGCCACGTTGCGCTTTCATTTTTGGCTGTTTGAGGCCGCGCAGTATAACTAACTTTATCGCCGATTGCTGCGCCACGGCGGTGCGGCACCCGGCTGCATTGTCCACTTCTTTTTATCAACGATGGCAAAACTCAGCTGTTAATTGCTGGTGATGCAGACGACACCGTGTAGCTTGAGCACCCTTTGCCTGACGGTGCCGATGGCGGTAACTGGATTGCCGAGGCGGGTACCGTCACCATTGCTGGCGTCGAATATCAGGTCTATAAGCCACAGCGGCAATAGTGCAGAAGTGTTGATCCAACAGGGCATTAATACCGAAATAATGTAGTGCTGCGATCCAGTTAAGGTAATGAGTTAACTATAAAAAGCATCTGCTTTACGGCAGGTGCTTTTTTACGTTTTTTATCTGGTCAGACATGGCTTCGCCATGACGGCAAACGGCGCCTTTTCTCGGAAAATTCCAAATTCGGGACAGGTCTTCTGTCGGGTTTTTCCCATAGCCAGCAGAATCGCGCAAATCCGGCCATTCCGGTTAGCACGCTACGAGTTGCTCGTGGCGTAACTTTATTCTGAGGGAGAGCGCACGATCATGCAGATTTATAACGCACACGAGATTTGGACCTCCAGCCCCGACTGGAGCATTACTCTGCAGCCAAAAGAGACAGACCTGGAGTACATGTTTGTCCATTTCAATAACGTAGAGTTTAAAGTACTTATTACTGGCCAACGCGAGATAACCTGGTCGCCGCCAGCGGATTTGTTTAAAGAAGGTGTCAACAGCGTCAGCATTCGCTACGACGACTTAGCGAAAAACCCCGGCCATCCTTCGATATTCAACCTCATCCTTGATACGACTGCACCCGATAAGCCGCGCATTCTTTATGCCGCCGACGATGTCGGCAGCAACACCTCGATTGTTGGCCCGGATGGCCGCACCGACGACCAAACTCCGGTCCTGACCGGTATCGCTGAGAAGAACAGCCTGGTAACGCTTTATAACGCGCAGGATGAGCCGATTGGCAGCGTTTATGCCGACAACAACGGCCTGTGGGAGATTGAAGCTGAACTGGCTGAAGGCGAACACCAGCTCTATGTCACTGCCGAAGATAATTTTGGTCACGTCAGCAATCCGTCAGACGCGTTCAAGATGATCATTGGACCCGACCTAAGTGACACACCGCCTGGTGTGGCGCTGATCACCCATGCTGAGGATGACGTTGGCGCGTCAACCGGCGAACTGCGCTCTGGCGCCATCACCGATGACACCCGTCCACAGCTGCACGGCACCGCGCAGGCGGACAGCACGATCAATATCCAGTATCGCAACGGCGACGGTGAGTGGATCGACGGCGTCGTAGCAGTAGCCAACGCCAGCGGAGAGTGGAGCTGGACTGCACCTGAGCTGGAAGCAGGCAACTGGGAATTCCGCGCCAACGCCGGTGGCAGCTGGAGCCAGCCGTTTGGACTTGAAATTGCCACCGCGGGCAGTGACGCGCTTAAAGCGGCAATCAGCCAGGCAGAAGATAACTTTGGTGAATACACCGGTCCCCTGCTCAGCGGTGCGATCACCGATGACGCCACGCCAACCCTGAGCGGACGCGCTGAAGCTAACGCTACCGTAATTATCCGCTGGAATGACGGCAACGATTTCTTCACCACCACGGTACAGGCAGACGCCAGCAGTAACTGGCAATGGACTCCCGAGCCGGCGCTCGCACCTGGCAAGTGGGACTTTGCGACCAAAACCAGCAGCAACACCTGGAGCGCACCTTTCACGCTGGACATCATCACGCCAGGCTCGCAGGCACCGCTGATGACGGATGTCTATGACGACGTAATACAAAAGATCGGTACCGTTGCCAACGGCACTGAAACCAATGACAAGGAACTCCAGCTCAGCGGGCGCGCCGAAGCGAACAGCATTGTGTACATCTATGACAATGAAGAACTGCTGACCTCGGTAACGGTGGGTCAGGACGGTAACTGGCAAGTGACCACACCGGAACTGGATGATGGCGATCACAGCTTGACTACCAGCTACGGCGACTACGACAGCAGCCTGGCGACCTGGGAATTTGAACTCGATACCTCGCCGCCGCCCGATTTCGAGATCGAATCCATTAAAAGCGCAAAGACGTTCAACCTCTCCTATGAAGAGATTGTTGCTGATGGGCAAAAATCACTGTGGATCGACAACGACAAGCGCCAGTTCAAGGTAGATGGCAACGAAGGTGACGTACTGGAGCTGGAAAATCTGACGCCGCAGGAGTGGCTGTCGATGGGTGAAGTGACCATTGCAGGCACGCAGTATGACGTCTGGAGTCATCAGGGTGGTGAAACTGAACTGCTGATTCAGCAGGGCATCATCAGCGAACTGGATCAGGCGTAACCGCACGTCGATTAGCCAACCGACGCGGGCGCAGCGCCCGCGCTTTAGCCATTAACGTGCTGATGACTAACAAACCGGGCGCATCAGCCCACCATCAGTCCGAATTTTTTAGAGGAATATCTGCGTGAATATTTTAAACACGCCAGGCGTTAACATTCTTGAGCGCGACGTCAAACGGCCAACATTCTCCGCCACGCTGGATACCGAGGCCGGTAAAGGCGGCCAGGTCGAAATCGTCATCGGCGAAGATAAATACACGGTAATGATCGACCCGGCCGACGGCAGCTGGAGCTTTACCTGGCCTGAGGATCTGAAGGACGGCACCTACAGCCTCTCCATCCGCGCCACCGACAGCGCCGGCAACGACGGCCATCCAAAGCTCTATAACCTGGTGATCTCCACCACGCCGCCGGAGCCACCAACGCTGTTCACCCTTGACGACGATCAGGGCGACAAGACCGGCTTTTTCAAATCCGGTGAGACCACCGACGACCTGCGTCCGACGCTGAGCGGCCTGGCCAAACCGGGCGCCATCGTGGTGCTGATGCGCGACGGCGAGGAGATCGGCAGCGCCGTGGCCGACGCCGTGACCGGCCTGTGGAGCCTTGAACCGAACCAGGATCTTGCCGACGGTGAAAACAACCTGACGCTGGTGACCCGCGATATCTTTGCCAAAAAGGATCGTGAAAGCGAGGATTCCGAGCCGTTCACTATCGTGGTTGGCGCAGATATCATCACGCCAGCGCCCGGCCCAGGTATAGTATTTATTGATGGCGCAGAGGATAACGTTGGCACTAACACCGGCCCGCTGACCTCCGGCGCGCTCACCGACGACACCCGTCCGGAGCTGCATGGCACCGCTCCAGCCAACAGCACCCTGCGCATGCAGTACCGCAGTGAAAAAGGCGACTGGATCGAGGTCGGCAACGTGCCGGTTAATGCTGACGGCAGCTGGAGCTGGGCGCCAGTTAATGCGCTGCCCGACGGCAGCTGGGAGTTCCGCGTGCGTGGCGAAGCTGGCTGGACCGACGAGTTCGCGCTGGAAATCAACGGCCAGGCGCAGACTAGCGTGATCATTTCCTACGCCTCGGACAACAAGGGCCCCTACACCGGCGAGCTGGCAAACGGCGCCATCACTGATGATGACACGCCGTCCCTTCACGGACGCGCCGAGGCCAACAGCATCGTTTACATTCACGGCACGTACAACGGCAGCGACACCTGGAACCCGATGGGCAGTGTGATCGCCGGCCCGGACGGCAACTGGAGCCTGACCACCATGCCCCTGCCCCTCGGCAACTGGCGCTTTCAGGCCGGTGCCAACGCAGCGGCAGACCCGCAGGCCGATACCTTCCTGATTGACCTGATCACCCCCGGCAGTCGCGCGCCGGTTATTCTCGGTGCCTGGGACGACGTGGGTAACATTACCGGTCCGATTGAGAACGGCACCAACACCAACGACACCTACCCTGAACTGCGCGGCACCGCCGAGGCCAACAGCGTGGTGATGATTGAGTATGGCAAAGCTGGTGAGCCGTACAGCACCGGCTACAGCGTTACCGCCAACGCCAGCGGCGAGTGGTCGTTCACCCCACCGCAACCGCTGGAGCTGGGCGGCTGGGTGTTTCGCACCAAAACGGCAAACGGTACCAGCTACAGCAACAGCTGGGGCTTTACCGTGACCGAGGGCGAAGTGAATACTTTTGTACATGATTTTGAAGACCAAACCGTTAGCAATATTTCCAGTGGCTGGAAATATGGGCAGATAACACTTAGTGCTATCGGTTCAGGAACCAGCTTCGGAATTTCTGATTTAACATCAAGAAACATTGGCGTAGGCAAGGTGTTAAAACTGGTTTCATTGTCGACTTCCACCACCACAGAGCTAGCAAGAGCCCGACTCGATTTTGACGAGAAGGTAAACTTCGTGCAGTTGGACGCCATTGAGTGGGAAAGTACCAGTGCGTACGTCACCTACCACAACAGCGCGGGCGTTGAGATTGGTCGGCGTTACGCTACTGATGTTAAAGCCACGGCTCGCGAGGAGCTGAGCTTTTATACCGCCGAAAACGATATCGCCTACATTCAGTTCTATTTATCAGCCAGAGTTAACTTAACTCACTTCTTTATCGACAATATTATTATCAAGCAGAACTATACTCCGCCGGTTCAGCCAAACGCTGAAGAGCCGTCGCTTTATGACGTTAACGGTGCTGAACTTGAGCTGATTAACGGCGGCAACGACGTTGACACGCTGGTGATGTCAGGTCAGCAGCAGACGCTGGTGATGTCAGAGGTGACCGAACAATTCAGCTCCGTTGAGGTGGTTGATATTACCGGCAGCGGCGACAACCTGCTGGCACTGAGCATCGGCGACGTGCTGGAACATGGCGGCCGCGACCTGTTCGTTGACGACGGTAAACGGCAGTTTATGGTGCAGGGCAACGATGGCGACACCGTGCAGCTCGACAACCTGCTGCCGGACGGCACCGACACCGGCGACTGGATTGCGCAGAACGGCACCGTCACCGTGGCGGGCGTGGAATACCAGGTGTTCAGCCACAGCGGCGAAGAGGCGGAGGTGCTGATCCAGCAGGGCATCAAAACCGAGCTGATTTAACACCCTGTCCGGTCCTCGCGGCCGGACCGAATAGAGCGCATGATGTACCCGCGCAACCAGCGGTAGGGTGATTATAACGGCGGTGCCGATGGCGGATAATATTAGTTTATCCGCCGTCGGTACCGCCTTTTTTCATTTTATCCGCGTTAAACTGCCCTCCTCCCTGCCCATGCTTCTGCTCTAAAAACCCTAATCGGGACAGGTCTTCTGTTGCCTGATTTCCCTGGTGTCCAGAATTGCGTAAAGCCGGTTTTTCCGGCCAGCGCGCCACAGGCCTGCTGTGGCATACCACCATTCAGGAGAGCAGCATGAGCATAAGTATCAGCAATGCCGAAGTGAGGTGGACCAGTAACCCCAATTGGGAAGTATCTTTCATCGCGCCAGAACCAGATCTTGAGTGGATGATCATCACCTTTGATGATGTGGAATACAGGGTACCTATTACCGGCTTGAGTGAGTTCTCCTGGCAGCCGCCGCCTGGTACCTTCACCGAAGGCGCCCATACTATTGCCGTACGCTTTGACGATCTCGCCGGCAATCCCGGCGGCAGCGTGGTGTATGTGATCACGCTCGACACTACCGCGCCCGATCAACCACGTATTCTTTATGCCGATGACGACGTCGGCCCAAAAACCGATTTCATCAAGAATAACGGCCGCACCGATGATGAAAATCCGCTGCTGGTGGGCTTAGCCGAACGCAACAGCCTGGTGAGGATTTTTGATGCGCAGGATCGGCTCATTGGCAGCGTGCAGGCCGATGATAACGGCTTCTGGGAAATCGAGCTGCCGCTGGGCAAGGGTGAGCATGCATTGTACGTCACTGCCACCGACAAAATGGGCCACGAAAGCGTGCCCTCTGCGCCCTTCAACATTGCCATTGGCCCGGATGAAAGCGTGCCTGAGCCAGTCAATGCGCTGATTACTTCAGCCTGGGATGACTTGGGTAACGCTACCGGCTGGCTGGCAAACGGCGCGCTTACCGATGACACCGCCCCAACCCTGCACGGCACGGGCCCGATCAACGGCACGGTAGAGATTCAGTACCGCACTGCTGGCGGTGACTGGCTAACTGGTGGCACCGCAAACGTCCTCGCGAACGGTAGCTGGAGTTGGGAAGCGCCGGAACTGGACGATGGCAGCTGGACGTTTCGCGCCAGTGCCAGCCCCGACATCTGGAGCGACGAATTTGTGCTCGAAATTGACCGCACACCGCTGGATCGTCTGACGATCGATCGCGCATGGGACGATCAAGGTAACTGGCAGGGTCCGCTCGGCAGCGGCGCCATGACAGACGATCATACGCCCACCTTTCATGGTCGCGCCGAGGCCAATAGCCTGGTCTATCTGCATTACCGTACCGTCGGTGGCAACTGGACGCGTTTCGGTAGCATCGTTGCCGAACATGACGGCAGCTGGACACTAACCGGCAGCATGCTGCCAAACGGTGATTTTGAGTTTGCCGCCGGTGCCGATCGCACATCGCCAGGCGACGACCCGCATCGGTTCACGCTGACGATAGTGGATGACGACGCGCTCACTCCGCAGATCACCGGCGTGTATGACGACGTCGGTGCGGTACAGCATTATCTCACCAACCCGGGCGTAACTGACGACCGTACGCCGCGCCTCGAAGGTCGTGCGCCAGTCGGCACGCTGGTGGTGATTTATCAGGACGATACCGTGATTGGCTCAGTACTGGCGGAGAACGGCCTTTGGCAGTTTGACGTACCCGCGCTGGCCGACGAGACCAGTTACCGTTTTAGCAGCGCACTGCGCGGCGACAAGGGTGATGGTCCGAAATCCACGGAATGGGTAATGGATTTGGTGACCAGCGGCTCGGTGGAAATCGACATTGCTTTCACCAGCATGACCCGGGACAGCGGCCTCTCCGCCAGCGACTGGATCACCAATGACGGCGAGGCGGGCCGCACCATCAGCGGCACGCTGAGCCGCGCGCTGGCGCAGGGCGAGCGCGTACTGGTGCATAACGGCAGAGAATGGTTGCTGGCAGCGGTCAACGGCCTGAACTGGACCGTTGTCGATAACAGTGTGCACAGCAGCAGTTGGCTTTATCAGGCGAAGGTGGAAAACGCGGTAATCGGCGCAGACAGCGCGGTCGCCGAGCAGGCGGTGACGTTTGATAATCAAATCGTTACGCCGGTTATAAGCGGTATTTATGACAATTCCGCATCGGGTGCGCCGGTACTTGTGCCTGGTAACAGCACCACCCGTGATACCACACCACTGCTGAAAGGCACTGCCGAAGCGGGCAGCCTGGTTTATATCTACCGGGAAGGTATCACGGCACCGGTAGGCAGCATTGTGGCGCACAATGGCCAGTGGCAATTTACATCAGCCAGTTTAGGCGCGGGCAGCCAGACGTTTTATGTTAATGCAAAAGATACGGCGGGCAATGAAGCGCAGTCAGATCGCTATAAAATCAATATTATAGCTTATCAAAGCATATGGAACTTCGATGACCTGAGCATAGGCAGTGTCGTTGGCCCGCTCAATTATAAAGGTATGCATATTTTGGGTGGATTCACTCAAATTGCCGCCTCACTTGATCCCATCAACAAGCATAATCTTCTGAGTTATCGGAGCATCAGCCTGACGTTCAACAGTGACATCAGCAGCCTGGGCATAGATTTGCAGCGCGCCAACAGTGCGGTCACGCTGAGCGCCTTCAACCGTTCGGGAAACAAAATATTTGAAAAAGTGGTGTATACCACCGGCTCGTTAACCGATTATCACTTCGACTTCCCTTCAAATGTGGCAAAAATTACATTAAGCCATCAGGAATATTTACGAATTGATAATATTTCAGTGAGCTACGCTGGAAGGAGTCTCAATGACATCACCAACATTGACGACGCCCTTCAGCCACACACTTCTGTGCCTGACATCTCCGCCATCGCAGGTAAAAGCACTCTTCATCTGGCAGGCGGCGAAGACGACGATATTCAACCTTTCCGAATCAATATGGCAACGCTGCTGGGTGAAGGTACGCCCAACCTGTTTATTGAAAACGGTAAAACCCAGCTGTTAATTACCGGCGACGAAAACGACACCGTGCAACTCGACGACCTGCTGCCGGACGGCACCGATACCGGCGACTGGATTGCGCAGAACGGCACCGTCACCGTGGCGGGCGTGGAATATCAGGTGTTCAGCCACAGCGGCGAAGAGGCTGAGGTGCTGATCCAGCAGGGCATCAAAACCGAGCTGATTTAAGACTCACTCCGGCAGGTTTCAGTTTCCCTGCCGGACCTTATCAACACGTTAACAAGGAGCCTGCAGGCTCCTTTTTTCTTTACCGCCTTGTTTTACCGCCCTCTTCTGCGCTTCGCATTTCCATTACGGAATAAACCGCTGTTCACGCAGCGCGGTCAGCCGATCGATAAACATCTCTTCGCTGTCGATGCAGTCGGCAAAGCCGTGCTTGCGCGCCTTGATGGTGCTGGTGATGTTGTCGAAGGTGGTTTTGAGGATAAAGTCGCCAAACTGCCAGGAGACGATGCGATCATAGGGGTATTCCTGCAGGCCGTGCTCCTGCGTCAGTTGCTGCCACAGCGGGCCTTTATCGGCCATCATCTGCTGTAGCGACAGCGGAAACGGCTCGCCCACCGGCACATCAAAAAACGCGGCGATGCGCGGCCAGATACGCGACCAGCGGAAGTAATCGCCGTTGGTGATGTTGAAAACCTCGCCGCGGCAGGATGGCGTTTCCCCCGCCCACTCCACCGCGCTGGCCAGAATGCGCTTGTCGGTCACCTGATAGAGCGCATCCCATGCGGCGCGCGGGCCAGGAAAAGACATTGGCACGCCCAGCGCTTTGGCGAGGGTGCCGTAAATCGCAATCACCATCAGCAGGTTCATCGGGTTGCCGACCGCCATGCCGATCACCGCTTCGGGGCGCAGCGCGGTCCATGACCAGGGTTTTCCCTGCGATCGTTCACGCAGAAAATCTTCCTGATCGTAATAGAAGTTCGGCGGCATATGGCGCGGATCGCTCTCTTTCGCCGGTGATGGGAACGGGCCGATATGCGCGCCATAGGCTTTGCCGCCCTGCATCAGCGTGATGTGCTGAAGCTGTGGCGCGTGCGATTCCAGCACTTCCACCAGATTTTTCAGCATCAGCAGATTGGTCTCCACCAGCTCGGTAGGCGTCGGCTTTTCCTGATAGGCAGCAAACACCAGATGCGTCGCCTCGGGGATCTGCGCCAGCAGGGTTTCACACGACTGACGATCGGTAAGATCCACCGGCAAATGCCTGGCGCGTCCGGCAAAGTCTGGCTTGCGCCGGGAAATCGCCACCAGCTCGACGTCCTGATGTTCAAAATGGCTAAGCACGCCGCGTCCAATCACGCCCACTGCGCCCGCCACCACAACCGTTTTTTTCATAACCGCGCCCTCTGCGCAAACAATGAGAAAACTAAAGTGTTGTGGCGCAGGCGGCAGCCGTCAATATACTGGAGAGGCGCAAGCGAAGCGCCAGTACGGCAATGCCCCCGTCAAACGGGGGCTGCGGGAGAATGGTTTTTTTTCAGGCGCAGCGGCTAGCGGATCAGGCGCTGGCGGCCAGTTCCGGCTGCGCCTGCATCTCGGCGGCCTGCTCTTCGCCGACGTAATCGGGCAGTTCGCCGATGCGATCCGGCGGCAGCGGTTTACCCAGCAGATAACCCTGCAAGGTGTTGCAGCCGAGGCTGGTCAGGAAGGCTTGCTGCTCGGCAGTTTCCACTCCTTCAGCCACCACTTTCAGGTTCAGCGACTGCGCCAGCGCCACGATAGCAGAGAGAATGGTGGCATCTTCCGGCTTGCTCTCCAGCTCGTTGACGAAAGCGCGGTCGATTTTCAGCTCGCTGGCGGGCAGGCGCTTAAGATAGAGCAGGCTGGAATAGCCGGTGCCGAAATCGTCAATCGAGGCTTTGACGCCCAGCGTGGTCAGTTCGGTAAGAATGCGCACGCTCTCATCGGGATCGCGCATGGCGGTGGTTTCGGTGACTTCCAGCGTCAGCTGCTCCGGCGGAATGCCGTGCCGGTTCAGCGCCGCGGTGACCGTTTGCACCAGGTTATTCTGCTCGAACTGCAACGCCGACAGGTTCACCGCCACCGTCCAGCTTGGATGGCCGCTGTCATGCCATTCACGCAGCTGGCGACAGGCTTCGTTGATCACCCAGCTGCCGATGTTGACGATCATGCCGGTCTTTTCGGCGATCGGCAGAAACACGTCCGGCGACAGCAGGCCGCGCACCGGATGCTGCCAGCGCAGCAGCGCCTCAAAGCCAAGAATCGGCCCGCACGGCGCGCAATATTTTGGCTGATAGAACAGACGCAGCTCGTTGTGCTCCAGCGCCTGCCAGAGATCGTTATTGAGCTGTAGCTGGCTCTGCACCTGAATGTTCATCGACGGCTGGAAGAAGTTGTAGCCGTTGCGGCCGTTGTTTTTGGTGTGATACATGGCGGCATCGGCGTTAAACATCAGCTCACGCTCGTCGGCGCCGTCGCCAGGAAACACCGCAATGCCGATGCTCAGCGACACCACCAGCTCGTAACGCGAGACCGCAAAAGGCCGATCGATCGCTTTCACCAGCCCATCGGCAATGGTGGCCGCATCGTTGGGATGGTCGATTTCGGTGAGCAGCACGAACTCGTCGCCGCCCATGCGCGCGAGGGTAAAGTGCCCTTTGACCTCCTGCGCCATGCGTTCGCTTACCGCAATCAGCAGGTTATCGCCAACATGGTGCCCGAAAGCGTCATTAACCGCCTTGAAGCCGTCAAGATCCATGAACATCAGCGCAAACTGGCTGTTTTCGCGGCTGGCTTTGCTGATCGCCTGTTCCAGACGATCTTCCAGCAGAATCCGGTTAGGCAAACGGGTTAAATTGTCATGCAGCGCCAGCTGCGCCAGTTCGCGGTTGGCTTCTGCCAGCGAGCGTGCCAGCAGCGAAGTGCGCGCCTGTAAACGGGCGTCGAGCATGGAAACCAGCAGCGTAATACCAAGAATGGCGATGGTGACCACCGTCACCAGCAGCGCCAGCCAGTTGCCGTTGACGCCCATGTGCGTAGAGTGGCTGTGCGACGGGAAGCTCGCCGCCGCCATGCCGGTATAGTGCATGCCCGCGATGGCGCAGCCCATTAACACCGATGCGCCAATACGCATCAGCGTCAGGCGGCCAGTGCCGGTGCGCAGATGAAATGCCAGCCACAGCGCCGCGCCGGAGGCGACCAGCGCGATCACCACCGAGAGCGCGATCCAGCGCCAGTCCCAGATAATGCCGGGCACAAACATCAGCGCCGCCATGCCGGTGTAGTGCATCGCCACCACGCCGCTGCCGAGCACCAGCGCCCCGCCGCACAGGCGCAGCGCTGGCAGTTCGCCGTAGCAAACCAGCCAGAGCGCGAAAATGGACGCCACGATGGCGATCAGCATCGAAATGGCGGTTAGCGACGCGTCATAGCTCATTACCATTGGCAGCGTCATCGACAACATGCCGATGAAGTGCATCGCCCAGATGCCCACGCCCATGGCAAAACCGCCGCCGATCAGCCAGACCAGCGCGGCTTTACCGCTGGAGGTGGCGACGCGGCCCGCCATATCGAGCGCGGTGAACGAGGCCAGCATCGCCACAATCACGGAGATGATGACCATCATTGCATCATAGGAGGTAACCAACATAGGCGTTTCCAAAAGGTCAGCTGCCAGCGCACCGGCATAAGGTAGAAAAAACGGGCATCGTCATGTTCGAATTATCGGCATCGCTCGCGGGCATCTTAGGCTATCCGCGCCTGAACGTGCCGATTACTGCAAAAGGTCAATCTGTTGCCTGCGCGATCACGGCGGGCTGGCGATCGCCTGCGCCACGCGCTCTGCTGGCAAGGGTTTGCCCAGCAGATAGCCCTGCAGGGTGGTAAAACCGAGCCGGGTTAGCAGCTGCTGCTGCTCCGCCGTCTCCACGCCTTCGGCCACCATATCGAGATTCAGCCCGTGTGCCATCGTGAGCATGGCGCGCACCACGGTGGCATCTTCGCTGTCCGCCCGCAGGCTGTTGATAAAGTTGCGATCGATTTTCAGCTCGCTGGCCGCCAGATGTTTCAGCTGGAGTAAGTTAGCATAGCCGATACCAAAATTATCGATGGCAATACGCACGCCGAGGCTGGCCAGCGCGGCGATAATCTGCTGACTGAAGGCGGGATCGCGCATGGTTACCGACTCGGCGATCTCCAGCGTCAGCGAACCGGCGGGCAGCTGATGGCGCGCCAGCGCATCGCGCACCGTGTTCAGCAGGTCGTGCTGCTGAAACTGCAGCGCCGACAGGTTTACCGCCACGCTCCATTCCGGATGCCCTCCGGTGTGCCACTGTCGCAGCTGACGGCACGCTTCGTTGATTACCCAGTTACCGATCGAGACGATCAGCCCGGTTTTCTCGGCGCGGGCGAGAAATTTCTCCGGCGTCAGCAGGCCGCGCGTCGGATGCTGCCAGCGTAACAGCGCTTCAAAGCCCAGCGGCTGTTGATTGCCGGTGGCGAACTGCGGCTGATAAAACAGCCGCAGCTCCTGACGATCCAGCGCCGCCCAGAGATCGGTGGCCAGCTGTAGCTGATGCTGCGTCAGGGTGTGCATCGCCGGTTCAAAAAAGTGCCAGCCGTTGCGGCCACTCTGCTTGGTGTGATACATCGCCGCGTCGGCGTTGAGCATCAGGATTTTGCGCGTTCTGCCATGCTCCGGGAACATCGCGATGCCCACGCTCAGCGAGACGCGCAGCTGGTAGCGCGCCAGGTCAAAAGGCGCGTCGATCGCCTTCACCAGCGTGCCCGCCACCTGCCCCGCCTGCACGCGATTCGCCTCGTTGAGCATCACCACAAACTCATCGCCGCCCAGCCGCGCCAGCATCGCCGTCTCCGGCAAATTATCCTTCAGCCGTTCCGCCACCGCCCGCAGCAGCCGATCGCCAATATGGTGGCCCCAGGCGTCGTTGACCGCCTTGAAGCCGTCGAGATCCATGAACATCAGCGCCAGCGGGTGATCTTCCCGACTGGCGCGCCGCAGGCTACGATCGAGCTGCTGTTCCAGCATGATGCGGTTGGGCAGGCCGGTCAGCCCATCCCGCATCGCCAGCTGCTTCAGTTCACGATTGGCGCGGGTTAGCCGGTACGCCAGCTTTGCCGCCTGCAGCTGGGCATCCAGCATGGAGGCGAGCAGCGTCAGGCCGAGAATAGAGAGCGTGATGATGGTGACCCATACCGCCAGGCCCTGCGCGCTGAATCCCTGATGATCGATCATACTGTGCGCGGAGAAATGGGCGGCGGCCATGCCGATGTAGTGCATACCGGCGACGGCAATGCCCATCACCAGCGCCGCACCGAGCCGCAGCAGCAACACGCCGCGCAGATTTCTTCGCAGGTGAAAGGCGAGCCACAGCGCCAGGCCGGAGGCGCCGATTGCCACCACGCAGGAGACCGCCACCAGCAGCCCATCCCAGCGAATCGCAGGCGAAATCAGCAGCGCACGCATGCCGATATAGTGCATGCCGATAATGCTGCCGCCGAGGGTCAGCGTGCCCGCCAGCCAGCGTCGCAGGGTCAGCACGGCGCGGCTGGCGGCGAACCACAGCGCGGCGGCGGAACCTGCCATCGCCAGCAGCAGTGAACCGAGAGTTAAGGGGATGTCATAACGGGTGGTCAGCGGCATCATCATCGCCAGCATGCCAATAAAGTGCATCGCCCAGATGCCGATGCCCATCGCTGCGCCACCACCGGGCAACCAGAGCAGCGCGCGACGCCCACGTGCCGCTGCCATACGGCCTGCAATATCAAGCGCGGTGAACGAGGCGATAAACGCGACGATCAGAGACACCGTTACCAGGATCCCATCCCAGTTAACCATCAGCATCGTACCACTCCTTTCCATCATGCCTGTCCGCAGCGCTGTCCATAATCGTGACGTTGCCCTAAATATGCTGCCTGTTATCGGCATCTGGTACGCAATATTTACCGCACGCCCTCAGCGAGCCGTGAAATATTGTTACGCAGCGTTACTTTCTGCGAGGTGAAAAAAAACAGCATGCCGAAAAGCGGTCCGTTATCACGACGTTACGCCTGTTCTGCCGTTACGGATAGCACTCTGCGTCACAGAAAAAAGCTGATAAAACAGCGAGTCATCACAATACTTAAGAGAAATTACCCTTTGCCATTTACCCGGAGGGTTCGCTTGTTCTATAGTTAGGAAAATTTATATAAAAACATTTAGTCACATCTCGGAACTTTCTTACAAAATAAGCGAGTTAGCGTCACGAGATGAGCGCAGCGGTTATTTAAGATTTTATTTAATGCGTTACCCATCAGGTGAAAAAGCAGAGCTTGTTTTTAATTCGTAAGGAATGATTATGAAAAAGACGCTTTTTCTTCTGGCCTGTGGCCTGAGTACCGTTGTTTCACCTCTGTCGATGGCGGCGACCACCAACGGCTCCTTTAACGCCACGCTGACGCTGACCACCGGCTGCGTGATCAACGGTGTGCCTAATGCCCCTAACGGCGTGAACTTCGGCACCTTAGACTTCGGTAGCAGCGCTGCAACTTTCACCTCGCTCGATGCCACCTTGCAGGGCTCGCAAGGCGCAGGCATTAACGTGCTGTGCACCACCAATCAACCCTTTAACGTGCGTATTACCAGCAGCAACGAAGCGCCCGGCACCGTATTTGGCACGGTCACCGGTCAGCCACGCTATCTGGTGTTAGGTGCCGATCCTACGCAGGGCATCGCCTACACGCTGTATAACGACGCAGCGCGTGCGACCCCTGTTGCCAATAACACCGATCTGGTCGCGGTGGGCACGCCCAGCCCCACGCTGGGCCAGAACTTCCCCATTTATGGCCGGGTAACCGGCGGCAACAACAGCTCGGCGATCCCGGCAGGCACCTATACCGATACCATTAACGTTGCTGTGAATTACTGATCGGCGTAGCCGGAATTCAACGATGCCGGGGATGTGGCACCGTCAACTCGCTGCGCTTGCTCTCCTGCTGCTCATGGCTGGACAGGTGCAGGCGCTGCCGACCCAGACGTTTCAGGTCTCGGCGTCGGTGGTGGCGGGATGTGTGATTTCAGGCACCAATACCGGCGTGTTCGGCACGCTGAATTTTGGCACCCAGTCGGGCGTGTCGCGGCAGAACGTCAGCGCCAGCTTTGTGCAGAGCACCTCGATTAATCTGGCCTGCACGCCCGGCACCAGCCTGAACATGAGCATCAACGGCGGCAGCAATTTCGGCACCTCACGCAACCTGAAGCTGGCTAATTTCAGCAATACCATCGCTTATCAGCTGTTCAGCAACGCCAGCCGCACCCAGGCCATTCCGGTGAATCAGAACGTCGCGCTGAGTTATGCCAACGCCAATAACATTACGTTGCCGATTTATGGCCAGCTGCAGCTACCCGGACCGACGCGCGCTGGCACCTACACCGATACCCTGACCGTCACCCTGAGCTGGTAACGGGCGAATGAAAAGAAAGGAACCGATCATGAACTGGCTTCGTCCCCTTGCGCTCTCCCTGGCCGTGCTGGCTGCGCCGCTGCTGCATGCGGCAAACTCGGTGATGATCTGGCCGATCGATCCGAAAATTCACAGCGAGGATAAAGCCAGCGAACTCTGGCTGGAGAACCGCGGCAACGCCACCACGCTGATGCAGGTGCGCATCTTTCAGTGGCAGCAGATTAATGGTCAGGAGCAGTATCAAACTCAGCAGCAGGTAGTGGCCAGCCCGCCGCTGGTGCGCATCGAACCCGGCCAGAAACAGCTGGTGCGCCTGATCAAACAGACGCCGCCGTCCGCCAATACCGAAGCCGCCTATCGCGTGGTGCTGGATGAGATCCCGACGCCACAGAAACCCGGCGAGAACCAGGCCGGACTGACCTTCCAGATGCGTTATTCGGTGCCGCTGTTTGTTTACGGCAATGGCCTGACGCCCGACGGCGTTAAGCCGCAGCTGAGCTGGCAGCTGGTTAATAACGGGGGCAAACGCTTTATTGAGATCGCCAATAGTGGCAACGGCCACGCCCGTATCAGCAAGGCGCAGCTGGATGGTCGCACGCTGTCCGACGGCCTGCTGGGCTATGTGCTGGCCCGCTCCAGCAACCGTTTTCCGGTCAATGCGGCGAGCGGCAGCGAGCTGCAGGCGCAGGTAAATGACAGCAGCTGGCGCAGCCGCGGCTCGCGCTAGCTATGCTGCTTCACCGTTGCGCCTGGGCCATACTCCTTGCGCTGTGTGCCGTTGATGCCACGGCAGAGACCTTTTCGACGCTGCCGCCACCGCCTTCTCTGTCGCCAGCGCCACAGGGCGATCGGCAGCAATATATGCTCGGTCTGGTGGTGAATCAGCGCGATCGTGGTGACATTGTGCCGGTGACCTTTCAAAACGGACACTATCTGCTGCGCGCCAGCGACCTGCAAAACGCCGGGATTCCAGCGGAGAAACTGCCAGCGGGTGAGGTGGATCTCGCCACGCTGCCCGAAGTGCAGGCGGAATACAACAGCCAGCGCCAGCTGCTGTTGCTCACCGTGCCGCCCGGCTGGCTGCCCGCGCAGACCTTTACCGATGACGATCGCGGCCCACGTTATCCGGGCCAGGTCAGCAATGGTCTGTTGCTGAACTATGATGCTTACGCCAGCCGTATCGAACGCGGCAGTTCACGGCTGGCGCTGCTCAGTGAGCTGCGGCTGTTTGGTCCGGCGGGACAGTTTTCCAGCAACGGTGTTTATCAGCAGACGCTGTCCGGCAGCAGTGCGGCACAGGAGGATGGCTATATCCGCTACGACACGTTTTGGGCCAACGAGGATGAGAATCGCGCGCTGAGCTGGCGCGTCGGCGATCTGATCAGCGACAGCCTCGCCTGGAGCAGCAGCGTACGGCTGGGCGGCGTAACCCTTGGCCGCGACTTCAGCGTGCGCCCCGATCTGGTGACCTATCCGCTGCCCGCCTTTGCCGGTCAGGCGGCCGTGCCCTCCACCGTCGACCTGTTCGTTAACGGCTATCGCACCAGCCGCAACGACGTGCAACCTGGCCCCTGGTCGCTGACCAACCTGCCGTTTGTTAACGGCGCGGGCGATGCGGTAATTGTCACTACCGATGCGGTGGGTCGCCAGATCACCACCACGCTGCCCTTTTATGTCACCAGCGATCTGCTGAAGCCTGGCCTTAGCGATTTCTCTTTTTCGGCGGGTGCGCTGCGGGAAAACTACGGCGTGAAAAACTTCGATTACGGCAGCGCCGCCGCCAGCGGCTCTTATCGCTACGGCGTGAGCGACTGGCTGACGCTGGAGACCCACGCCGAGGCGGCGGAATCGCTGGTGATGGGCGGCGGCGGCGCGCAGTTCAAACTGGGCGCGTTTGGCGTGGTTAACGGCGCGCTGGCGCAGAGCCAGCTGGCCGGAGAACAGGGCACGCAATACAACTGGGGCTATCAGTACAACCGCGACGGCTTCAGCATCGGCACTCAGCATACCGTGCGCACGGCGCAGTTCGGCAATCTGGCGCTGGTCGGCAACCGCAGCGGCGACACCGGCGACGGCAACATTCTCTACGCACTGAGCCGCCGCAGCGCGCAGTACAACGCCAGCCTGGCGCTGAATCAGTTTGGCAGTATCGGCGCGGCCTACATTGAGATTGTCAGCGGCGATGGCCAGCAAACCCGGCTGCTTAACCTGTCGTGGAGTAAAAACCTGTGGGGTAACAGCAGTGTTTACGTTTCCGCCAGCCACGATCGCGAACAGTCGGGCTGGAGCGGCGCCGTCTCGCTGGTGATTCCGTTTGGCAATGAGATCAGCAGTGCAGTGAGTCTTGAACGCGATCGCGAGGGCAACAACGCGCAGCGCCTTTACGTCTCACGTGCCATGCCCAGCGACGGCGGGCTGTCGTGGGATGCCTCGTGGGCCAATCAGGCCAGCGGCGGCGATTACACTCAGGGCAGCCTGCGCTGGCGCGACCAACGCTTTGATAGCGCAGCGGGCTTCTACGGCGACGGTGACAGCAGCACGCAGTGGGCCGATTTCAGCGGCTCGCTGGTGATGATGGATAACCGGGTGTTCGCCGCCAATCAGGTGAACGACGCTTTTGTGCTGGTGAAAACCGGCTATCCCGACGTCAATGTGCGCTATGAGAACCAGTCGATGGGTCGCACGGACAAAGAGGGTTATCTGCTGGTGCCGTCGATCAACAGCTGGTATCCGGCGAAGTACGATCTCGATACGCTCGACCTGCCCGCCGATGTCACCACGCCCAGGGTGCAGCAGCGTTTTGCAGTGAAGCGCCAGAGCGGCTTTTTACTGAATTTCCCGGTGGAACCGCTGCGCGCCGCCAGCGTGATTGTGCAGGATCAGCATCAGCAGCCGGTGCCGGTTTCCAGCGTGGTGACGCGCGCCGGGCAGGCGGCGGAATATGTCGGCTGGGATGGTCTGGTGTGGATGGAGAATTTACAGGCGGACAATCTTATTCATCTGCAAACGCCGGATGGCCGCACGTGCGATACCCGACTGACGCTGCCTGCCGGTCGGCCGCAGGCGCTGAAAACCTATGGCCCGCTCACCTGCTCGCTGCCGGATCTGCCCACGGGCGCCGCGCCGGTTAGCGATGCCGCTAATTCGACCTCAGGACTGTTGCCATGATCAAAATGCTGCTGCTTGTGCTGCTGCTGTTTTCCACCGCCGGACAGGCCGCCTGTACGCTACCCGCCGCCACCGCCAGCTTCGGCTCGCTGACCTCGTTTGCGGTGAACAGCACCGCCAGTACCACCTCCAGCAGCGCCAACGTCAACTGTGGCTCCGGCTCTACGCTGTCGCTGCTGGGCAATAACAGCATTACGTTGCAGCTGACCAGCGCCACGGTGACCGCCAATACGCGCGGCGTGCTAAAACGCAGCGGCGATACCGGCACGGATAATGTTCCATTACAGCTGTGTACCGATTCGGCCTGCACCAGTGAACTGCGCGTGGGCGGCACGCCTTATGCTTACAATCAGGCGCAACTGCTGAATTTGATTGGCCTGCTCGGCGGCCTGAACTTCAGCCTGCCGCTCTATCTGCGCACCGTGCCCGGCCAGACGGTGGCGGCGGGCACCTATACCGTGACGCTTAATCTGGCGGTCACTTACAATATCTGCACCAGCCTGAATGTGGGCCGGTTATGCCTGACGCCGCAAACTGGCAGCGGCGTGATCCCGCTGACCACCACGCTGATCGTCACCAACGACTGCACCACCATCACCGCGCCCAATATCAGCTTTGGCAGCGCGCCGCTGGTGAGCAGCTTTCCCAGCGTGTCGCAAACTATCAACGTCATCTGCACCAAAGGCAGCGTTTATACGGTGGGATTAAGCAACGGCAATTATGCGGTAGGCAGCGTGCGTAACATGGCGAGCAACGCTAATCGGCTGAGCTATGAGATTTATAAAGGCACCAGCAGCAACCGCTGGGGGCCGAGCGGCAGCGAACGTCAGGCCAGCAGCGCCGCGGCGTCGGTCAGTGCTGATGGCCTGACGCGCGGCTTTGCCTACCGCGCGCAGGTGCTGACTAACCAGAACACGCCGCCTGCGGGCAACTACAGCGACAGCGTGGTGGTAGATATTGCGTTTTAATCAGAGTGCTTCGGCGGGTTTTCCCTGATGCGCGTAGCGATACCGTTTTACCAGCTTGCCGATACACAATGTGCCAATCAGGCCACACACAGCGGCAAAGGTCAGCCAGACGCCCGGCATCGCTTTGTCGCCGGTGGCGTGAATCAGGTAGCTGGAGATAGCTGGCGTAAAGCCGCCAAACAGTGCAGTTGCCAAGCTGTAGGCCAGCGAAAAGCCCGAGGCGCGCACTTCCGCCGGCATGATTTCCGCCAGATAGACCACCATCGCCCCGTTGTAGCTGGCATAAAGAAACGACAGCCACAGCTCCGCTTCCAGCAGGTGATTAAAGGAGGGCGATCCCACCAGCCAGTGCAGCACCGGCCAGGCGGTGACGATCATCAGCAGAGTAAACAGGATCAGCAGTGGACGACGGCCCACGCGATCGGAAAGCGCGCCCATTAACGGCAGCCAGAACAGGTTGGAAATACCGACAAACAGCGTGACCAGAAAACTCTGTTTATCGTTCATCATCAGCACGGTTTTACCGAAGGTCGGCGTGAAAGCGGTGATCATGTAGAACATGACCGTGGTGGTGACCACCATCAGCATACCCGCCAGCACCAGCGCCCAGTTGCTGGCCACCGAGCGCATGATGTCGCGCATCGCCGGATGATGTTTACGCTGTTTGAACTCGTCGGTCTCTTCCATCATGCGACGGATCCAGAACAGGAACGGCACGATCATGCAGCCCACCACAAACGGGATACGCCAGCCCCATTCGGTAACCGCCTCTTTCGCCAGCAGATGATTCAGCGCCAGCCCCAACAGCGCCGCGAAGATCACCGCAACCTGTTGACTGCCTGACTGCCAGCTGACGTAGAAGCCTTTGCGCCCTTTTGGCGCCACTTCCGCCAGATAGACTGAGACGCCCCCCAGTTCCACGCCTGCCGAGAAGCCCTGCAGTAAACGCCCCAACAGAATAAGGATTGGCGCTGCCATGCCCAGTGTCGCGTAGCCCGGCACCAGCGCGATGGTCAGCGTGCCGATCGCCATCAATCCCAGCGTCAGCAGCAGCCCTTTGCGACGACCATGATGGTCGATGTAGGCACCCAGAATAATCGCGCCCAGCGGACGCATCAGGAAACCCGCGCCGAAGGTCATCAGCGTCAGCATCAACGACGCAAAGGGATCGTCACCGGGAAAGAAGGTTTTTGCTATGGCGGTGGCGTAGTAGCCAAACACCATAAAGTCGTACATTTCCAGAAAGTTACCGCTGGTTACGCTGAGTATCTTTCGCGCACCGCCTTGTCGCGGCGCACTGATTGCATTGCTCATTACTGCTTCCTTTATCGCTATTTTTTTCTCTTTTAGCGTGGCGGCGCGGAATTTAATGTGATGGCGATCACTGCGAACCATTAGCAGGCAAACAATAGCGTAACAAATGATTAACATGGGGAGGGGGGCCCGGAAACGGGGGATTTGCCCGGAAGCGGGCGGCTTTTGTCTTGCAGACGGCTATTAAGGTCAACGTCTTTAAGGTCAACGGCCATTTCGTTCTGCCTGGCTGGCGGCTATTAAGGTCAAGGTCAACGTCTTTAAGGTCAACGGCCATTTCGTTCTGCCCTTCGGGCCGCCCGAGCAGGGGCGGCATGCGCCCCGCCCCTGCACCCCGGCTATCCGGCAAACACAACCGCCCGCCTCAGGCGGGTACCTTCGTCGGTTCACATTTCTTCACGGACCGCTCGCGATTCGGAGTACTCGCCTCATCCTGAGGCTCACCCCTTCGGGGCAGCGCAAGCGCTGTTCAAAAACGCTCCCGGCGTTTTTGTCTGCTCAGCGCTCCCTTGTCCCGCCATCCATGGCGGGACATCCTAAAATGTTCACCTCCTCAGCGGTGGTGATGCCTCCTCAAGGTCAACCCCCAAGTCAAAACCCAAAAGACTAAGACCGGAATTCAAAGTAAAACCCAAACCCAAACCCAAACCCAAACCCAAACCCAAACCCAAACCCAAACCCAAACCCAAACCCAAACCCAAACCCAAACCCAAACCCAAACCCAAACCCAAAACCCAAAACCCAAAAACCAAAACCCACAACCCACAACCCACAACCCACAACCCACAACCCACAACCCTGAAACCTGAAACCTGAAACCTGAAACCTGAAACCTGAAACCTGAAACCTGAAACCTGAAACCTGAAACCTGAAACCTGAAACCTGAAGCTAAAAAATTGAAGCGTTTTTGCCTTTTATTTAAGCTTTTGTTCTTAATTACTTTGGTTTTGACCTGGGTTTTGACCTTTAGAGGCATCACAAACGCCGAGGGAAAAGCGTTTTCCAGGGCGAGCCGCAGGGATGCGGCGAGAGGGCGCGCTGAGCCGGGAGCGAATCGCGTCCGGTCCGTCAGGAAAACGCTTTTGCTGAGGGAACCCGCGCAGCGGGCGGTTGTGTTTGCCGGATAGCGCGGGTGCAGGGCCGGGGCGACTGCCGGCCCTGCTCGGGCTGCCTTCAGGCAGAACGAAATGGCCTTTGACCTGGCCTTTAAACAGCCTGCCTGCCAGGCAGAACGAAATAGCCGTTGACCTGGCCTTTAAGCAGGCTGCCTGCAAGGCAGAACGAAATGGCCTTTGACCTTGACCTTAAGAGCCGCCAGCCAGGCAGAACGACATGGCCGTTAACCTGGCCTTTAAGCAGCCTGCCAGCCAGGCAGAACGACATGGCCGTTGACCTTGACTTTAAGAGCCGCCAGCCAGGCAGAACGAAATAGCCGTTGACCTTGACCTTAAGAAGCCGCCTGCAAGGCTAAAAGCCGCCCGCTTCCGGGCAAATCCCCGCGGAATTTCTTCCGCGATTCCCCCTTCTTCTGTGCTACATCAATGAACCGGCATTTAGCGTAAAAACCACTACATCCAGGTACAAAATATTTATTACCCTCTACATATTGATATTCTCTGAGGGAACAACATGATCAGCGTGGTAATTAAACGCGACGGCTGCCGGGTGCCTTTTGATGCGCAGCGCATTGTGCAGGCGGTGAATGCGGCGGCGCAGGCGGCGGCGGTGAATGACAACGATTATGCGCAGCAACTGGCGGCGCAGGTGGCAACAACGATCGCGCAACAGGCTGAAGTCGATATCCATGAGATTCAACGGGCGGTGGAAAATGCGCTGATGAGCGGCCCTTATCCGCAGCTGGCGCGCTGCTACATCGAATACCGCCACGACCGGGATCGCGCGCGCGAACAGCGCAGCAAGCTGAGCCAGGCGATTCGTGGGCTGGTGGAACAGAACGATCCGGCGCTGCTCAACGAAAATGCCAACAAAGACAGCAAGGTAATCCCTACCCAGCGCGATCTGCTGGCCGGCATCGTCGCCAAACATTATGCGCAACAGCATTTGCTGCCGCCGTCGATCGTGGCCGCCCATCAGCGCGGCGAAATTCATTATCACGATCTCGACTATTCGCCCTTCTTTCCGATGTTTAACTGCATGCTGATCGATCTGAAAGGCATGCTTACGCAGGGCTTCAGGATGGGCAACGCGGATATCGCGCCGCCAAAATCGATCGCCACCGCCACGGCGGTGACCGCACAAATTATCGCGCAGGTCGCCAGCCATATTTATGGCGGCACCACGCTGAATCGCATCGACGAAGTGCTGGCGCCTTATGTCGACATCAGCCTGCAAAAACATCGTCTGACCGCACAACAGTGGCAGGTCGCGGACGTCGAAGGCTACGCGCGCGCCTGCACCGAAAAAGAGTGTTATGACGCGTTCCAGTCGCTGGAATATGAGGTCAATACGCTGCATACCGCCAACGGCCAGACGCCGTTTGTCACCTTCGGCTTCGGTCTCGGCACCAGCTGGGCGGCACGGCTGGTTCAGCAGTCAATCCTGAAAAATCGTCTGGCCGGGCTGGGCAGTAATCACAAAACGGCGGTGTTTCCGAAGCTGGTGTTTGCCCTGCGCGACGGCGTTAATCTGCGTCCGCAGGATGCTAATTACGACATCAAACAGCTGGCGTTGCAGTGTGCCAGCAGGCGCATGTATCCCGATATTCTTAACTACGATCAGGTGGTTAAGGTCACCGGTTCTTTTAAAACGCCAATGGGCTGCCGCAGCTTTCTGGGCGTGTTTGAGCAGGATGGCGAGCTGGTGCACGATGGCCGTAATAATATCGGCGTGGTGAGCCTGAATCTGCCGCGCATTGCCCTTGAGGCCGCGGGCGATGAGGCGCGCTTCTGGCAGGTGCTTGATGTCCGCTTGCAGGTGGCCAAACAGGCGTTGCTGACGCGCATTGCCCGGCTGGAAAACACCAAGGCGCGGGTAGCGCCGATTCTGTATATGTCCGGCGCCTGTGGCGTGAGATTGCAGCCCGACGACGATATTGCGGAGATCTTCAAACATGGCCGCGCCTCGATTTCGCTGGGTTATATCGGCCTGCATGAAACCATCAATGCGCTGAGCGGCGGCAAGCACCACCTTTACGATGATGCGGCGCTGCGCGCTAAAGCGGTGGCGATCGTCAGCCGGTTACGCGAGGCGGTCGATGCGTGGAAAGCGGAAACCGGCTACGGCTTCAGCCTCTACAGCACGCCGAGTGAAAACCTCTGTGACCGATTCTGTCGGCTGGACGCGGCGGAATTTGGCGTGGTGCCGGGCGTCACGGATAAAGGGTATTACACCAATAGCTTTCATCTCGACGTCGAAAAACGGGTCAATCCCTATGACAAAATCGACTTTGAGGCCGCCTATCCGCCGATCGCCAACGGCGGCTTTATCTGTTACGGCGAATACCCGAATCTACGCCACAACCTCAAGGCACTGGAAGATGTCTGGGATTACAGCTACAGCCGCGTGCCCTATTACGGCACCAATACACCGGTGGACGAGTGTTATCTCTGCGGTTTCAGCGGCGAATTTACCTGCACCAGCAAGGGCTTTACCTGCCCGCAGTGCGGCAATCACGATGCAGCGAAGGTCTCAGTGATCCGGCGCGTGTGCGGCTATCTCGGCAGCCCGGATGCGCGACCTTTTAACGCCGGTAAGCAGGAAGAAGTGCGGCGTCGGGTGAAACATCTCTGATGAATATTCACGCTTATTACGACGTGGATGTGGTCAACGGGCCGGGCACGCGCTGCACGCTGTTTGTTGCCGGTTGCGAGCATCAGTGTCCGGGCTGCTACAACCAGCGCACCTGGCGGCTGGATAGCGGCCAGCCGTGGAATGCGCAGTGGGAGCAGCGCGTTATCGACGACCTGCTGGATACGCGCATTTGCCGTCAGGGATTATCGCTCTCCGGCGGCGATCCGCTGCATCCGGCCAACGTCGCATCGGTGCTGGCGCTGGTGCGGCGGGTTCGCGCTGAATGCGCGGGCAAAGATATCTGGCTGTGGACCGGCTACCGGCTGGCGGAGCTAAATTCCGCTCAGCGCGAGGTTGCCGCCGAGCTGGATGTGCTGATTGACGGCAAGTTTGTCGCGGCGGAAAAAGATGCCACGCTGATCTGGCGCGGCAGTGGAAATCAGATCATTCACTATCTGCGCTGATCGCGCGGGATCTGTGCCGATTCCACCACCGTAACCGGCTCTGTAGCGGGCGTGAACGCCTGTTGCCACATTGCCCGCGCCACATCTCGCGCGGCGACGGCTCGCCAGTTGCCAGGCAGCAGAGAAAACAGGGGTGCCATCAGCGATTCCCCGCGCCGCTGCTCGTCGCGCTCGCCTAACAGCAGCGATGGCCGGATCAACGTCAGTCGTGGCCAGCCCTGCTGACGCAGGCTGTTTTCCATTTCACCTTTCACCCGGTTATAGAAAAACGGCGATCGGCTGTTGGCCAGATGCGCGCTGACCACCAGCATGTGCGTGGCTCCCAGCCGCCGACCGGTCAGCGCCGTATCGACCACCAGCGTGTAATCAACATGCACAAACGCGGGCTTGCTGCCGGCCCGCTTCAGCGTGGTGCCCAGACAGCAAAACACCTGATCCAGCGGTTGGTCCAGCGGCCGCAGCACGTCGGTTAAGTCCTCCTCGACCGGATTGATCACCTTGCGCATCGCCGGTAATGGGCGGCGCGTGGGCGCAATAATTTCGCTGATACGCGGATCGTCAATCAGCAGGCGCAGTAGCTCGCCGCCGACCAGCCCGGTTGCTCCAGTGAGTAACACTCGACTCATCATTTCCCTCTTTTGCCGCGTGATTTGCGTGCGTCATCAACATGTTAACAATCTGTAAATAAGCGTTTTTACAGGTAATTTCTGCCGGTTCCCTTGATTTTTCAGCATGCTCTACCAGAATTGATCCGGTATCCCACATTTTGAAGGAGGAAAAAATGAGCAAGAAAATAGCGGTCTTAATCACCGATGAATTTGAAGACTCAGAATTTACCTCACCTGCTGAAGCCTATACCAAAGCAGGCCATGAAGTGGTAACGATTGAAATGCAGGCCGGTAAAACCGTGACCGGCAAACAGGGCAAAGCAGAAGTGAAAATCGATAAAGATATCGATCACGTCAGCGTCGATGAGTTTGACGCGCTGCTGTTGCCAGGCGGTCATTCACCGGACAGCCTGCGTGGCGACGATCGCTTTGTTGATTTCACCAAAGACTTTATCGCCAGCGGCAAGCCGATTTTCGCGATTTGTCATGGCCCACAGCTGTTGATCAGCGCGGGCGGCGTGCGCGGTCGTAAGATGACCAGCGTGAAGGCGATTGCGGTGGATCTGCGCAATGCCGGTGCCGATTTCTATGACAAAGAGGTGGTGGTCGATAAGGAGACGCTGGTTACCAGCCGTACCCCGGATGACCTGCCCGCATTTAATCGCGAATCACTGCGCATTCTCAGCGCGGTGTAACCGCTTCAGCGCATGCCGGGTTCGCCCGGCATCGCTACTCAATCGCCCTCTCGCTTTCCTCGCGTTGCCAGGCAATTTTACTGCCGAATCCCAACTTGTTATCGGTCATTTTCAGTTCCCGCAGCCGGATCTCCCACAGCGGCGCAAAGGCTTTGCGTGCCACCGGAAAACGCTGGCAATAGGCTTCACGCGCGGCAATTTCCGCCTCGCCGCTGAGCAGCGCGATATCGCCGGTGTACTGAATACCTTTGATCAGCAGCACACTTTTCGGCTGGCCGTTAATGGTGCCGGCCACGCGCGGCTGTTGCAGCAGCATCGCGCCGTGACGCGTATGCGTTTCGGTCATCAGCCACAGCGCCATGGTTGGCTCGTTGAACACATAAAAGCAGTTGGCGCACCAGAGATCGTCGGCGGTAGCGCAGCACAGCGACAACACATGCTGTTTTTTCAGATAGCGTGCAAGATGAGCAAAATCGGACACAATTTTTTCCACTGGTTGTAAGAAGCGCTTTGCCAGCCTGCGCCGCCGCTCGTTAGAATGGCGGCGACTTAACAGGGAAGCGATGATGGACAAAGCCTGGCATCTTTATATTGTGCAAACCGCTCGCGGCGCGCTTTACACCGGCATCACGGTGGATGTGCCGCGTCGGGTACAGCAGCATCAAAACGGCACCGGCGCGCGCGCGCTACGCGGCAAGGGGCCGCTGACGCTGGTTTTTCATGGCGAAGCGGGCGATCGCGCCAGCGCCTCGCGGCTGGAATATCGGGTGAAACAACTGACGCGTCCGCAGAAGGTGGCGCTGGTCAACAGCCAGCCAGCCGATCTGCCCGCCTGGCTTATGCAATTCGGTTAAAGGGTGCGGCGTACTCGACTAAGCCGCCCTGTCCGGCAAACGGATCATCGGCAATTTTGCGTACCTGAAACGTCGCTTCGGTGCCGGGCCAGCGGCAGTGCAGCTGATAGCGCGCCGCCGGTTCAAAACCATAACGACCAAACCATGCCGGATCGCCGAGTACCACCACCGCGTTGTAGCTAAAGTCACTGAGGGTATCCAGCCCTTCAAACAGCATTTGCTTACCCCAGCCCTGGCGACGAACGCTTTCATCTACCGCCAGCGGCGCGAGGCCAACCCAGTTGAGATCTTCACCACCGAGCGTCACCGGGCTGAAGGCAGCGTAGCCCATCACCTGCCCTTCATCATCCGTCGCCACTACGCCAAGCGTCAGCAGACCATCCTCACGCAGCTGCTGCACCAGCTCAGCCTCAGCTGACGTGGCAAAACAGCGACGCAGCAGGCTGTCGATTCCGGCAGCGTCAACACCAATTTCGGTACGAATTAACATGAGTTACCTGCGCGAGCCATACCGGCGTTCGCGTCCTCTGTCAAAGCGGTTTTATTACGTCCTGCCAAAACAAGATGCTTGCCATACGGCAGCGCATCCACATCAGTGGCATCCATCCCAGGTTTACGATAAAGCCGACGCCGGTAGGGGGTTGAATTACCGGACGCCGTTGAAAGAATAGCGTATTCGGGTCAGCTTTTCGCGTTGCAATAAGATCGGCATAGCAGCAGCATGAGCCAGCCGCCATTTTTACAATACGGTGAACGATGTGCCCGACGGGTTGTATATTTTGCCATATTACCGGAGAGTAAATGGCTGCTGGATCAACAAAACGGTGATTTCCCAGCTATCTGGAGGAGTGATGGAGAGTTCGCAGAGTCGTTATTCAAAGAAGCTGGCGGCGCTGGGCTGGCTGGAGCACGCTTTTCTGCCTGCCGGAACGCCGCCGCCTGAGGCCTGCGCGTTCGCTCATCAGCGCCACAGCGCGGTTGCCGTAGAGGCTGAGCAGGCTTTTCCGCCTAAATCGGTGAACGCTGATGCGATTATCAGCCGTGGCGAACGGGCGGTAGCGGTCTATACCGCTGATTGTTTACCGGTGCTGATTGCCGATAATCGTCATCATCAGGTGGCGGCGGTGCATGCCGGATTGCAGGGCGCGCTGGCAGGCGTGCTGTTCAGCGCGGTAGAGGATTTACTCAGCCAGGGTTCCCGGCCAGAAGATTTATGGGTGGCGATCGGTCCGGCAATCTCACCCTGCTGTTACGAGCTGGGTGAAGATCGGCTAGCGGTGATTCAAGCCAATCCGCGTTTGCAACAGCCTGTGCGCTGGCATCGCGACCGCCCGCTGAATCCGCTGGCGGTGCGTCCACAGGCGGCGCCGCAGCAGCAGGGCATCTGGTTTGATCTGCCGCATCTGGGCAAACAGATGCTGGAGCAGCAGGGCATTCCTGCAGCACAGATCGATCTGCTCGACGTCTGCACCTACTGCATGGCCGAACCGCGCTCGAGCTACCGGTACAACAGCCATCACGGCACCGGTTACACCTCGCGCTACGCCTGGATTCGCCGCAAATCCTGACGCGTTATACGCCTGGCATCAGATCGTTACTGTATTTAAACAGCTCGGAATCGGAGCGCAGGCCAAGCTTCTTCAGCGCAGATTGCTTCTGACCGCTGACCGTTTTACGACTGCGCTTAAACTTGATGGCAATCTGCGACACGCTTAGCCCATCCAGATAACAGCGCACTACCTCAACTTCGCGCGGGCTGAGCAGCTTGACCTTTTCATACATCATGCCGCTGGTTTTTACCCCCAGCGTTTCATGAATGGCATCCTCATTGACCACGTAGAGGTTTTCAATTTCGTAGGCCAGGCCCGGCGACAGAAAAATGCGGCCGTTTGCTACCTGACGAATCGCCTGGAAAATATCGGCCATATTATGGCTTTTGCCAATAAATCCGCTGACACCGGCGCTGAGCACCATTTTAACGATCGCCGGGCTTTCCAGCGACGACGAAATTAATATGCGCAGCCGCGGATAATGGCTGCGCAGCTGTTTAATCAGCGCCAGGCCATCCAGCTCTTTTTCACCTAATAAAAAGTCCAGCACTAATACATCGACCGGCTCTTTTTTTAATTCCGCAAACAGTTCTACGCTTGATCCCCATGCGCCCATTAATTCCATATCGGGTTCGGCTTTAATACAAATATCGAACGCGGTACGAATCATTGGATGATCGTCTAACAATGCAATGCGCAATGGATTATTAAGTACTCGTTTCATCAGTACTTCCTTTTCAGTCCTTGATGTTGATTCATCACATAAGATAATGACCTGATATATTGCAATTTCTTGCAATAACAGCCTGTATTACTTATTTTCTTTTTTATATCGAGCTACCGGCGAGCCACGGAATTAACTGACCGGCGGAAGCATTGCCACGGAAAATAGCGGCATAACCATCGTAACGATTGCTGACTTCACTGATTCGGTTATTGTGATAATCCGTTTCAGCCCCTAATACATCCAGCAGGGTACGGCGGCCCAGGTGATACCACTGGTCGAAAAAGTCGAGTCGGATACGATCCGATTCCACGGTTAAATTGCTGTACAGCTCGGCGCGATCGAGCATGGCATGCGCATCCTGATCGGCTTTGCGAATGCGGTTTTCATACTCCAGCCGCATCTCGCGCATCTGCTGCAGGCTGGTTTCAGCACGCTGCACCGCCGCCCGCTCTGATGCACGGTTTGAACCGCCGCGGAACAGCGGCCAGCTGACGTTCAGACCGGTCTGCCACGCCTGCTGATTGCCCAGCTGATCTTCCTGCGTGCTTTTGGAAACCGTCCAGTTGAGCTTCGGCATTGCTGAGGCTTTTACCGCATCGATCTCCTTCTGCGCGGCACGTGCCTCGGCCTGCGCGCGCTGAATCGCCGGGTGATCTTCCAGACGTTGCAGCAGGCGCGCCAGATTGGCGGGCTGTAAATTCCAGCGCGGCGTTTGCGGCAAAGGCACCTGCGTTTCGCCCAGCAGGCGATGCAGGGTTATTTCCGCATCGCACGCGCGCGATACGGCGCTGTCGAGCAGACTCTGCGCCTGTAACAGTCTGCTGCGCGCCTGCGTCAGCTCGCTGCGTCGGCCCTGGTCCGCCTTTACAATGCCGCTGAGCATGGTGGTCAGCTCGTTCATGCGCGCCACATAGCTTTTGCTCAACTCAATAACCTGACGTTCTTTGGTCAATGTAATCAGTGCGTTACTCACCTGCAATGCCACATCTTCCTGCTGGGCGATGATCGCCTGCTGGCTGGCGGTTAACGTCTCCTGACGGCTGGCAATGGTGCTGGCGGTTTGACCAAAGTCATACAAGTTGGTCGCCATATTGATGCCAAAAGCCGGCATGCTCGACTGTTTGCTGCGCTGCCCATCACCGAACTGCAAAGAAGGCGACTGGGCATTCACATCCAGCTGCGGCCAGCGTTGGCCTTTGGCTTCATCCACGTTGGCTTCCGCCATCGAACTTTGCGCTTTAACCGCCATCAACTGCGGGTTAATGCTCCACGCCTGACGCACCGCGCGCATAAAAATCTGCTGCAGCTGAGCTTCAGACGGCCCCGCCACCGTGCGGCCCGGCGTCGGCAGCGTGGCCGGGAGCGCGGCGTAATCGGTTAACGTTGGCTCACGACGATACGGTGTGACACTTTGCTGGCCTGTGGTGGGTAGCGTTTTCGTGCTCTGCGGTTCCACCTTGCGGAAAACAATGACCTCTTCGTTGTTGTTTTCCTGCTGCAGAAAGCCGCCGCGCGTCGCCGCCGGTGCGCTACGGGTCAGATAACCGGCATTATTGCTGCTGGCTGTCTTGCGGCGAGGCAGCAGATGCGGCGCGGTTGTCGTACCGCTTAGCGCACGTTCGCCGCCTGTGCGCGCCACGGGTGCCGATGCGCGGCCAAACGGCTGAGGCTGCGGTGGCACCGTGGCCTTCACTGCCGGCGGCGGTATGACAGCAGCCGGCTGCGGTACCCTGGCAAATGACGTCGCAGGCTGACGGGCAGGCTGAGTGCGCACTGGCGCAACGGCCGGATTAGCCACCGCCCGCGTACGCGGCACGGCCCTCGGTGCGGGTGAAGCGATTGTCGGACGACTATTTTCACTCGCCATCTGACTGAATAAGTAGAGCTCCTCATCGCTGGCATAAAGCGGCGCGCTGTGCCCGCTCATCGCCAGTAAAATAATTAACGCTAGTTTTTTAGGTCGCCTGGTAAAAGAAACAGCAAATTGACTATTACGCATTATTATTATCGCTCACGAAAGGCTTCTTTAGCTTTCAACACGGGTTTCAATAAATAATCGAGAATGGTTTTTTCTCCGGTTCGTATTTCTACTGATGCCACCATGCCGGGAATAATAGGTAGCTCTTTCCCGCCCGCATTAAGCGTGCTGCTGTCAGTGAGAATTAATACGCGATAATACGTATCGTCCGGTCTGCCCGCCGCTGACTTTTGATCGTCCTTCAGCGTATCCGGACTAATATGCTCAACCGTGCCGTGCAGGCCACCATATATGGCATAGTCATAGGCGGTTATTTTTACCGTTGCCGGTAAGCCCGGATGTAAAAAAGCCACATCGGAAGGCCGGATTTTCCCTTCAACCAGCAGCTGATCCTCCAGCGGCACAATTTCCAGAATATGTTCGCCCGGCTGAATAACACCGCCGATGGTATTCACGCGTACGTTTTTAACCGTGCCCCGTACCGGTGCGGTCATGGTGGTACGCTCAACGATATCCAGACGTCCGGCCAGGTTTTCCACCGTTTGCGACAGCTCCAGCTCCAGCCGTAACAGCTCTGAGTTAGCTTCGCTCTGATAGCGGTTTTTACGCTCGACAATCTGTGACTGAATGTCGTTGGCCTGACGGCGCATGCGCAGCATTTCTACTTCGGAGAGCAAACCTTTCGCCGCCAGCGGTTCAGCGAGGCGAATCTCGCTCATTGAGAGCGCATAGCTGCGTTCCAGTGAGCGCACGCTGTCATTCAATGCGCTGAGCCGCGACTTCCATGCCCGCGTCTCCTGCTCAACCAGCGCCGGATCGGCCTGTACTTCTTCATCAAATACCAATGGCTGACCATAGGATTCGGCACGCAGACGCGTAATGGTCGCCTTCAGACCCTGCACTTTACTGAACACTTCGCGGTAGCTCGACTGCGCGCGGGTCGGATCGATTTTCAGCAGCACGTCGCCGCGATTAACCACCGAACCTTCACGCACGTTCATCTCGGCCAGAATACCGCCTTCCAGACTCTGAATAATCTGCTCGCGGCTTTTGGAGATGATCTTGGCATCGCCTTTGGTGATCTCCTCCACGCGGGCAAATTTAGCCCAGGTTAATCCTCCGACAATCACCGCAATGATCAGCCAGATCACCAGTTTTGAACCGGGCGTCGACTGTGCCATCAGCGACGCCTGAACGTCATTCATAAACTCTGCATCGCTGGCGGAAAGACCAGGCTTTTTGTTACGTCGAAAAAGAGCCGCGATCATTTTTCCTCCTCGGCGAGGGTCGCCTGTGCCGTTGGTGCTGGTGCTCGTTTTGCGATCGCCGCCGCAGCCGTTTGTTGGTCAGGCGACGTTGTCGCGCTGTGGGTTGTAGATGGTTCAGCCTCAGATTGGGCCGTTTTCTTCAGTCTGGGCGGCGCTTTTGCCGGTATCGGCGCTGAAGGTCCCTGCTGAGCTGCGGCCTCCGGCTGCTGTTGCTCGGGCTGCTGGGGTTGCTGCTGTTGCAGACGGTCGGCTTTCTCTTTAGCCTGCAAAGACGCCATCACCTGCTCTTTGGATCCATCGGCTGCCACTTTGCCCTCATCAATGATGATGACCCGTTCAACCAGTGCCAGCAGCGAAGGACGGTGTGTCACCACGACCAGCGTATGGCCCTCAACGGCGCGGCGCAGATGCTGCAGGAAAAGCGTTTCTGTCTGGCTATCCATCGCGCTGGTCGGTTCATCGAGCAGCAGCACTTTTGGACGGGCCAGCAGCGTACGGGCCAGAGAAACCAGTTGGCGCTGGCCGCCTGACAGCCCTTCCCCCATCTCACCAATCATCATATTGATGCCGCTGGGATGACGGGCGGCGATCTGATCCAGACCGGTTAGTCTCAGCACGCGCAGCAGTTCATTGGCGGTGGCATTCGGCGAGCCAATCATCACGTTTTCACGCAGCGTGCCGTAGAACAGGCGGGCTTCCTGGCCGACGTAGCCCACGCTTTTGCGCCAGTCGGCGGGATCGATCTGGTTAACGTCCAGACCGCTGCTGAACATCTGGCCGTTTACCGGCTGATAAAGCCGTGCCATCACACGCAGCAGCGTAGATTTACCGCTGCCGATGCGTCCGAGGATCGCCACGCGATCGCCGGCAGCGATGTCCAGCGAGATGCCGGTGAGCACCGGTGGGTTAGGCTTCATCGGCGGAGCAGGATAGGAAAAGTTAATATCTTTCAGGCTGAGCTGGCCATCCAGCGGCGGATTTGCCAGGTATTCGCGGGTACTGTCGCGATCAACCGGCATCTCCATCAGCTTGGTTAATGAACTCATGGCCGCTTTCGCCTGCTGATAACGTACGGCAAGGCCAATGACCTGCCCCAGTGGCGCCGTGGCACGGCCAGCCAGCATCACGGTGGCGATCATCGCCCCCATGGTGAAGGTGCCCGCATCAATCAGATACACGCCTACGACAATCAATATCACGGTCTGAAACTGCTGAAGGAAGGTCACTACGCCGGTTGCCAGCGTCGAATAACGCTTCGATTTCATTGAGTTGGCAGATTGCAGGGCGCTGAAATTTTCCCAGCGGCGCTGCATATAGGACTCGCCGCCCACTGCCTTCAGCGTTTCCATGCCTTCGATCGATTCAATCAGCACGCCTTGCTTTAACGAGGCATCACGCAGGTTTTCCTTCATGATCTTCGCCAGCGGCCACTGGATCGCGGCGCTGACCAGAATGATCAGCGGGATCATCAGTAACGGCACAATGGCCAGCGGACCACCAATAAAGTAGATGACAAAAACGAACATCAGGATGAAAGGCAGATCGGAGATGGCCGCCAACGTGGCCGAGGCGACAAAGTCGCGCACCGATTCAAACTCGCGCAGCTGGTTAGCAAAGGTACCTGATGACGCAGGCTTGTGCTCCATCTGTACCGACAGTGCCTGGCGGAATAGCATGGCACCTAATACCAGGTCCGCTTTTTTACCGGCCATATCAAGCAGATGTGCACGGGTAAAACGGGTAATGGCTTCAAAAATCATGGCGATAGTCACGCCGATAGCCAGTGACCATAGCGTGACAAACGCCTGGTTCGGCACCACGCGATCGTAGACGTTCATGGTAAAAAAGATGCTCGCCAGCGCCAGCACGTTAATCAGCACCGCCGCAATAGCGGCGCTGCGATAATAGCTGCGGTAACGCCATAACGTACTGAACAGCCAGTGCCCTTTGGTCTCCGGCAGCGTTGCGCTCATGCGCGCATCGACTTTAGCCTGCGGCTTCGCCATGATGGCAAATCCGGCATAGATTTCAGTAAGTTGCGCGTGATCCATCTCCACTGCTTCCATGCTGATTTCCGGCATGACCAGTTGATAACGAAGCTCGCGTTTATTTTCCTCATTGGTGTGAATACGCCGTGACAGCAAAATGCAGCCACCGCCGCCTTTGCGCAGCAGAATGACAGGCATCAGCTGTTCAGGCAGCTCGTTACTGCGACGTTCAACCATTCCACCGACAATACCGGCATTTTCCAGTGCCTTTAATGCCAGTGAAGGCGAGAGCAGCATTGCGGTTGGCAATCCTGCAATCAGCGAGTCAGGTGAACGGCTTAGTTTATAGTGCTCACATATCCAGACCACGCTTTGCAGCAGCGTGTCGTCTATTTTGGTATCTGCTCGAGCAACACTGCGCGCATCCAGCTCATTGGCCAGAATGGCTTCTTCCGTGTTCATTTACACTTTTCCTCTGGTGAGACAGATTGTTCTAATTAGAATTCGTTACAGGGTGATAGAACTTCTGAGAAAATTCTGACAGGCGAGGATGCAAGACCGAACAAGACTTGTCTCGAAAAGGGGTTTTATTAGCGGAAGCCAACAGGGCAAAATAATTAAGCGAGAAAAAAATAAAAGTTCAAAAAGGAATAAAAATTACCCGGCATTTTATTGTAAAAAAGGATTAACCAGGCACAACTGTGGCAGCATGATTATTTTTAACTCGCTGTTTTGCAAAAGCATGCAGCCGCACCGATTTTTTATGCGGCTGCCTGGCGTCAGTACCTCAATTTATCTGTAGCACTATTTTTCTGTGAGCAGCACAACGTCCATCTAATGCTTTATCGGCAACACAGTCTGACCGCTGATTATTATTACCGCGTTTATGTTCAATATAAATAATATCCTCAGCAAAAGCGCTATCAATTAACGCGCGTTTCAGCGAAGCCACCTGAGTACGCTCTACAGCCGCACGCTCTTTTATTGCTTGCCCGGCGGAATAATTCAACAGCGTCAGCCGATGGATCTGCATATTGTCACGCCGGATAGCAATCAGCATTTCACGCAATGCTTCACGCCCTGCAGTAGTGATTTCATTTTGCCAGTTGCTGTCATAATAAAAGAGATCCCGTAGATTCAGCGTCACATAACGGGTTTTTAACGCCTCTTCATCCTGGTAGACGCAGGGCACCACGGCAGAAGCGCGAGAAAGCAGATGCCGCTGCTGTCGTTTATTGCCACTGTCCTGTTCGCCCTTTTGTTGCCGCACGGCCACCGGCATTTCACTGTCTGGCGTGGCCTGCAGAAAATAACGTTGTCCGCCGCGAAAATCCGCCTCGAACAGCAGATGCCTCTTTCCCTCATAGGCTGCGTTATTATGGAAATAATCACTCAGCGTATGTGTACCAGGTCGCAGGCAGAATTGCGTAAAGCCTCCGGGCAGCAGCCGGGTATGAAATTCACCGTCAATATAGATATAAGCTCCCTGAGCAGTGTTATCATTATCTTCGCGATAATAGACAACCTGAGTGAGCTGTGGAACAACCGGTGGACGATGCTGATAGCGCTCTGCGCTATTTATTGCAGAGGACGATGCTTCGCTGCCAGCAGCGAGAGCCGGAATAAACAGACACCCTAAAAAAATCCGCTTTATTATTAACATAGCCTGCTGCCCTCTCCATTTGATTGCGCTTAGGTACACATCCAGGTGATGCTGAAGGCCAGGGGCGATGTTGAATGGTGGCGCGCAGCAACGCAGCGTTACTCTTCCGTACTGCACTCTTCCACTGAGGATGCCCTCGACAACATACGCCGCTGCTGCTGAAGATAAGGCAGCTCCTGCTCGGCGGCTGGCCGATTTAATACTTCAGGTTCGCCGCTATAGCCATCTAACATGCGCAGAAACTGGGTTTCACCCCGGCCCAGCCAGATCTTAAAATCGGTCAGAGGCATGCCATGATAGTAACTGGCATTTTTTACCAACGCCGCCAGACGGTGCTCACCGGGCGCAAGGCAAAAAGCCGTAAAGCTGCCGGGTAATAATGAGGTATGAAACTCACCGTTAATATAAATATGTGCCGCACCTTCTTCATCATCAAAACTCCGGAAAAATATGACGCGCGACTGTGACAAGGGCAGTGCAGACAGTGACTGGTAATATTCGGGTAATGCATTATTTTGCTGAGTGTTCGCCTGCGCAGAGGCGACTGCCATTAAATAAAAGGCAGAAAAAATAGCTATTCGCATTAGTAAAAGTCTTTTCAGGAGGGAGAGTCCCTCTTTCATCAGGCATAGTGGTTAAGCATCCACTATCAGAGTAGAAAATTAAACCCGCTCTGGCTTATGCGTCTGTTGCCCTGCATTGACGCCATGTTGAAATTCAATCTGCGGTGATGCTTTGCTTAATCACTATTATCATAATGCCATACAGAGACGTTGATATAGCGCAATAAATGACGTGCGGCCGCCACCTCCTTTTTCTTGTGCTATGAAAAACAGGATAAAAGCGTGCGGCCTGATGAAGACAATTTTTCATGCGGCGACATGTCGCGACTTCACGATAAAAACGATGCGCCTCTCTTTCGATCATGGAACACGCTGTTACGTAGAAAAAATAGAGGTTATGACTCAAAGTACATACAAGATTTGTCTCAATAACGCCCCTACCGCAGAAAATCCAGGCTAAACGTCACGAAGGATAACGCGCTTTTATTACTCTAAAGCGTAACGAAAAACCGTAATTGCAAGGCGTTACGAGAAATAAAGACACCCGTACATCCTCTCTTTTAAATAACGAGACTTGTCCCAAATTTTTAGGCCTGGATAAAAAATCATAGTGGAGAAATAGCGCCAGTAATATGATACTGGCGGCCAACAGGACAAAATAACAACTCAGGCAATTTCCCACGTCGTTTGCCAAAAGCCTCATTCAATAACAGGGATGTTTAGCGTGCGCTACTTATTAACAATGCTAATTTTGACGTTTAGCGTTTCACTGAATGCTGCGGTTAAGGAGCTTAATTTACTGGTTCGCACCGATATAGTTGTGCCTGATGTAGTAATGAATAGCGAGCGTAACACGCTCTCTGAGAATGACGTGTTGCGTGTAGGTATTTGGGGCGCCGCACAACCGCCGCTCTATATTGATAATGACCACCACGCTTTCGAAGGGCTCACCGCTGATTATCTCGGTGCGGTGCAGCGCATGTTAAAACTGCGCATGCAGTTAATTTATTTTCCTACGGAAGAGGCGATGGCAGCGGCCCTTGCTGCAGGTACGTTGCATATGGTGGCTATCTATAATCCTGAGACGTTAATGCTCACGCCGCCGCTTATTCGCACAACGCCCTATCTGCTGGACAGCTCGGTCATTCTGCAGAATACAAAAAACAATAATGATAAAAGCCTGACAGGAAAAATTATTGCCTGGGCGGGCCCGCAACGTATTGGCCTCAAGCTGCAGCAGGATTATCCTGAGGCTATTTTACAGCACCATCAAACCTATGCCAAAGCGCTGGCGGCCACGGCGTTTCGACAGGCTGATGCCACATGGGGAAACGCCTCAACGCAGGAATATCTGCTGCGGTACGGCTACAGCAACGAACTGACAATGTCACCCAGTCGCGCCCTTTCCAACCTCAATATCTCTTTTGGCGTCAGTCCTCGCTATCCGGAATTAGCCGAAGCGCTCAATATGGCGCTGCGCATGATTCCTCTCGCAGGGCGCCTGCGCATTGCCAATCGCTGGCAATTACAAAGCCACTACGTCATGAAAAACAATCCATTAGCGCTGACACCGCAGGAGGATAACTGGCTGCGTCTTCACCCCTTTATTCCGATTGATATCGCGGCTAACGGCGCACCGCTATTTTTCCGCGACGAAAGCGGCACGTGGCAAGGCATCGCCAAAGAGATCGTTGATTTAATCTCGGGCCGTGCAGGCGTGCTGTTTGAACCGGTGACGCCAGGCCAGCATGCGTCTGTCGACAGTACAAAAGTCCATTTTTCACCTGCCGTGCTGCTTGATGAACAGCAGCGAGCACAACGCCTGTTTTCACGGCCTTATCTTATTTCACCCTGGGTCTTGGTGCAGGCCGTCGATACCGCCAATATCCTTGAAATGGCCGGTAAAAAAAATCGCCGGGTATTCTCGCTGAATGAGAGCCGTCTCAATGCCTATATGGCTGAAACCTGGCCTGATATAACGCTGCAAACTCAGCTTTCACCCCAGGAGGCGCTGCTTCAGTTACTGAGTGGAAAAGCAGATGGCGTAATTATCCCCAAAGTGCATGCCGACTTTCTGCTGCGCAACTATTACCGGGATCGATTACGCATTATTCAAGTGGTTGGCGAACAGCCCGCCAAAATAGGCATGGCGGTGGATAAAGCCAATGCGCCGCTGATTGAGATCATCAATAAGGCGCTGCTTGATATTCCACCGGAAACGCTGGAGCCGTTAATTTCACGCTGGCATAACCTGCCGCAGGTCAACCGCACCATCTCCTGGCATGACTATAAAGATGTGGTGCTGAAGATTGTGGCGCTGGCCAGCATCATCATTCTTATCTGCTTAATCTGGAATCGCCATTTGCAGCGGGTTATTCGCCAGCGCACCGAGGCGCAGCATGCCCTGAAGGACCAGCTCACCTTCACCAACACGCTGTTTAACGAATCACCGGTGGTGATGTACGTCAGGGATCGGCAGGCCAGGCTGATGCACTGCAACACCGCCTATCTCGATTTTCTTGAGGTCAGCCTGGAGGAAGTCGTTGGCAAAGGCACCGATGTGTATCGCCATCTGCTGGACGACGCGTGCCTGCAACTGCTGGAGGCGGAGCACTACACCACGCTGCGTCAGGGCACCGCCTCAATGCGCGATGTGAAGATGCAGTTTCGTGGCAAAACGGTGCATGTTTTCCACTGGGCGCTGCCGTTTCGCGATCGACTGGGCGCAGTGGTTGGGGTTATTGGCGGCTGGCTTGATGTCACTGAACGCCATGAATTACTGCTGGCATTAAGCACCGCCAAAGAGGATGCCGATGCCGCCAACCGTTCCAAAAGCCAGTTTCTGGCCAGCATGAGCCACGAGATCCGTACGCCACTGCACGCCATTATCGGTCTGCTGGAGATGGAAACCCGTCAGAAACCGGCGCGTGAAATCAGCAATAACGTGCTGGTTGCCTATGAATCTGCCAATGCATTGCTGTCGCTGATTGGCGATATTCTCGATTTGTCGCGCATTGAGTCAGGCATCCATCAGCCAAAGCCCGAACCCTGCCTGCTGGCGCAGCGTGTTGAGCAGGTCATAAACCTGTTTCGCAACAAAGCAGAGAGTAAAAACATCGAGCTGCGCCATGAAATCGATATTACCTATCCTTGCGTGCTGCTTGACGCCATGATGTTCAACCAAATTTTTTCTAATCTGCTCAGCAATGCGATCAAATTCACCGATCGAGGTTATGTCAGCGTGACGCTTTACCAGGGCTGCATCGATATGAACGAACAGCGCGGCGAGTTTGTACTGGAGATCGAAGACAGCGGCTGTGGCCTTGATGAAGATCAGCAGCAGGCAATTTTTGAGCCCTTTGTACAAACGGGCGATCGCCAGCGCCAGCAGCTTGGCACCGGACTGGGGTTGAGTATTTGTCGCAAGCTGGCCGAACTGATGGGCGGCGAAATTGATGTCGAAAGCCAGCCTGGCGAGGGCGCGGTGTTCCGCTTTCATTTTTATGCGCCGCTGGTCGATGAACAGCAGGTACAGCAACAACAGGCTGAAAACGTTCCCGCTCAGGGGCGACTGCGCATTATGGTGATTGACGATCACGCACCGAACCGCCTGCTGTTGGGCCAGCAGCTGGAATATGCCGGCCATCAGGCGATGCTGATCGAGAGTGCGATACAGGCACTGGTTATCTGGCAGCAGGATCCAGACGCCTTTGATCTCATTATCAGCGACTGCAATATGCCCGACATGGATGGCTTTACGTTTGCGCGCCAGCTGCGTGCGCTGGAGCAACAGATACAGCGTCCGCGGATGTTGATTTTTGGGCTTACCGCTTCCGCTGAGCGCTCTATCATTCAGCGCTGTCTGGATGCGGGCATGGATGATTGTCTGTTTAAGCCGCTTAGCGTCGATACGCTGACGCGTCATCTCAGCAACACCACGCGCCATCTTTCTCCGCCTGCGCCTGCAACAGCGCAACAGCGTCCGCAGAGCGCCCTGCCTGCGCCCTGCCCGCTGTTGCAGGAGCTGGCCGAACGCGATATGGCTGGCTGCCTCGCCTTTATTGACAGCATTATTGTCAGCAACGATGAGATTTTGGCGGAAATCAATGCGGCACACGACAGCGCACAGCTGTCGCAACTGGGTCACAAAATGAAAGGAGGTGCGCGTTTAATCAATGCCACCGACGTTGAACGGCTGGCTAAACAGCTGGAAGATAAACCACCAGCAGAAGCCGTAATGGCGATTAAATCCGGTTTGGCACACGCGATTGCAGAGCTTGAAAAGGTGCTGTTAGCATTCAAAAATAGCCTGAATCACTAATATCATCGCCTGAATTATATTTTACGGTCCAATCAAGACGGTTCCTGGATAACTTTACGCACTGGATTATCATAATGAACATCTTATTAATTAATGATATTAGCTGCCGCTTTATTAATATTTAAAGGTCACGTTATGCATAATGCAAAAATTATCATTGTCGACGAACATAAGATTGTTTCATCCGGAATTCAATCACTGCTATTAATGAACGGCTTTTGTCATATCTCAGTTGCAAATACGATCAGGGACGCTATTGATGCAATATTAGCCCGACACTATGACATCATGATTTTTGATCCTGAATTTGCCGACAACAGCGGTATCGGCTTCTTACGCGATCTGGTCAGAAGCAAAGCCAACCTGAAGACAATCATCATCAGCGAAAGCAAAAACAACCATTTAATCATGCAGTCGATTAGCATTGGTACTAATGGATACGTCTCAAAAAAAGAAAATGTCAGCACACTCATTTCAGCCATCGGCTGTGTCTATAACAGCGTCGATTATTTACCCGGCGAACTGGTGCGCCGTTCGCACGATTATTGCGATGAACAGCGCAGGCTGGCGCTGCTGACTGAGCGTGAAATGCTGATCCTGAAAAAACTGGCGAAAGGAAAGTCAAATAAGTTGATTGCCGACGAGCTGGGACTGAATAATAAAACCGTTAGCACCTATAAAACCAAAATATTTCAGAAGCTCGACGTTAATAATATTGTTGATGTTGTCGAAATGGCAAAACGTAACGCCGTTGCCTAAAACGTTACGCGTTTCCATACGCCTTACATTGCGTTCTCGTTATGTAAAATGTAGAGCCATACACTGGCCACTATTGCGTTGCCGTTGCAAAGTTTACAGGTCACTTTCCGTTACTGCGCGAGGTACCCCCCACCTCGTGTGCCGCCTGTAAACTTTGCTTTTTTTATGATGCCCTTCACAGCCTGTCGGCAAACATTTTCACTTCACGATGACACTCGCTACAGTCAACTCATCCGACCACTATCGAAGATACTGCGATGACGCCGCTGCCAACACCTTCACTCTTTGCCCCGCTGGATTTGGGTTTTACTCGTTTAAAAAATCGCGTGCTGATGGGATCGATGCACACCGGCCTGGAAGAACATCCTGGCGGCACCGAGCGGCTGGCCGCCTTCTATGCTGAACGCGCCCGTGCTGACGTAGCGTTGATTGTTACCGGCGGTATCGCTCCCAATGCGCAAGGCGTGGTTACCAGGGGCGGCGCGGTGCTGGATCGACCAGAACAGTGTCCGCAACATCGGGTAGTGACCGATGCAGTGCATGAGGCTGGCGGCAAAATTGCGCTGCAAATCCTTCATGCCGGCCGATACAGCTATCAACGCGATCTGGTCGCGCCCTCAGCGCTTCAGGCGCCGATCAATCCGTTTATGCCGCAGGCGATGGATGAGCAACAGATTCTGCGCACCATTGCTGATTTTGCACGCTGTGCGCAACTGGCACAGGCCGCGGGCTATGATGGCGTCGAGATCATGGGTTCAGAAGGCTATCTGATTAACCAGTTCCTCGCCTCACGCACCAATCAGCGGCAGGACAACTGGGGTGGCCGCAGCGAAAATCGTCAGCGTTTTGCCATCGCCATCGTTAAGGCGGTACGGGCGGCGGTGGGCCGCGATTTTATTATTATTTACCGCCTGTCGATGCTTGATCTGGTGGAAGGCGGCAATACCTTTGATGAAACCATTATGCTGGCAAAAGCGATTGAACAGGCGGGGGCCACGCTGATCAATAGCGGCATCGGCTGGCATGAAGCGCGCATTCCTACCATTGCCACCGCCGTTCCGCGTGGCGCATTTGGCTGGGTAACGCAACAATTACGCCAACATGTCTCGCTGCCGCTGATCGCCACCAACCGCATTAATCATCCCGCCACCGCGCAGCAATTACTGGATGAAGGCTGTGCCGATATGATCTCCATGGCGCGACCATTCCTGGCGGACGCTGAATGGGTGCGCAAAGCGGCCACGCAGCGGGAAGATGAGATTAACAGCTGCATCGGCTGCAATCAGGCGTGCCTCGATCAGATCTTTGCCGGGCAGATTACCTCCTGCCTGGTCAATCCACGCGCCTGCCATGAAACGCTGATGCCCATTGCGGCGGCACCGCATATCAAGCGGCTCGCGGTGGTGGGTGCCGGGCCGGCAGGCATGGCATTTGCCCTCAATGCCGCACAGCGCGGGCATCGGGTAACCTTATTCGACGCGGCAATAGCCATCGGCGGGCAATTCGCTATCGCCCAACAGATTCCGGGTAAAAGCGAGTTTGCTGAAACGCTGCGCTATTTTGATCGTCAGTTAAAACTGGCGGGCGTGACGCGGCAGCTGGGACGCAGGGTCGATGCGGCGGCGCTCACGGCGTTTGATGAGGTGATTCTGGCCACCGGCATTACGCCGCGCCAGCCTGAAATTGACGGTATCGATCACCCTTCGGTGCTGAGTTATTTGCAGGTATTGCGTGATAAGCATCCGGTGGGTCGCCGCGTCGCCATTATTGGTGCCGGCGGCATCGGTTTCGACAGCGCCATGTACTTAAGCCAGCCGCCCGCAGCTGGTGACGCTATCGGGGCTTTTTGTCAGGAATGGGGTATCGATCGCACCCTGCAGCAGCCAGGCGGCGTGGTGCCGCCACAGCCGGAGAAGAGCCCGCGTGACATCTGGCTGCTTCAGCGCAAACCGGGTAAGCCCGGCGCCAGCCTCGGTAAAACCACCGGCTGGATCCATCGCAGCAGCCTGTTAGCGCGCGGGGTCAACATGTGGGGGAACGTGCAGTATCAGCGGATTGACGACAACGGCCTGCACATCTTACGTGATGGCGAGCCGCTGACGCTGGCGGTGGATAATGTGATTATCTGCGCCGGTCAGGAGCCAAATCGTCAGCTTGCCGCTGCGCTGACCGCACTCGGCAAACCGCTGCATCTGATTGGCGGCGCCGACGTGGCGCTGGAGCTGGATGCCCGACGCGCTATCGCCCAGGCAACCGAACTGGCGCTGGTTATCTGAGGATCAGCGCAGTTTTACCGCACGCAGTACCACAAACTTGGCGCTGGAGGCCACCAGCGTGCAGTTGCCGAAAATCTTTTTCAGCTTGCGATGGTAATCAAGATGGCGATTGCCCACGATGCGCAGCTCGCCGCCATACTGCAGGCAGCGGCGGGCATCATGGAACATCTGCCAGGCGATCTCATCGGTTAACGCATGCTGCTGATGGAATGGCGGATTACACAGCACCGCGTGCAGCCGGTCAGCAGGGAAGCCGCTTAAGCCATTGTTAACGCTGAAGTGGGAGCGCGCCAGATCCTGCGGGCGATTTACCTCAACGTTCAGCTGGCTTGATGCCACTGCCATCCAGGATTCATCGACAAAATGCACATCCGCCAGCGGATTCTTCTCCAGCGCCATCAGGCCAATGATGCCGTTACCGCAGCCAAGGTCAGCAATTTCACCGTCAATGTGATCAGGCAGATGCTGCATAAACAGCCGTGCGCCGATATCGAGTCCGTTGCGGGAAAAGACATTCGCGTGATTGTGGATCTGATAATCGGTACCTTCCAGCGGCCAAACGCGGGTCGGCACCGGCTTGCCGACCGCAGGCGCGGTGAAGCGGCAGAACACCAGACGGGCTTTTTTCCACGCCAGTGAGGTTTTGGTTTCGCCCAGCATACGCTCGAACAGCTGCAGCGTAGAGGTGTGAATCTCTTTGGCGCGGGCAGCAGCGATGATCAGCGTATCGGCAGAGACCACTTCACGCAGCGCGCGCAGTTGGTGCTCCAGCAGCGCCACGGTTTTCGGGATTTTAATCAGCACGCAGGCCGGATTGGCTGGCAGCGGCGACATGCTGTCGAGAAAAGTGACCGCGCTGTCATCGAGACCGTTCAGACGCAGGTTTTGCCTGGTCGCCTGCTGGCTGAGCCATGAGTCGCTTACGCTGACCACTTCACGCGGATTCAACGCCGCGGCCAGCGTGCCGAAGGTGTCATTGAATACGATCACCGGCCCTTCCGGCAACGCCTGCTGGAGCAGGTATTCATCAGCGGCATCCCAGGCTTGCAGCGGGTTCTCTTCGTTTACTTGTGGAAAGCGATGCAGCGTCAGCGTGCGGTCGCCCAGTTCTAATTGGCTCATTGATTCTCCGGCGTGGTACTCTTTGCGCGTTTTTCGCCCTGAAAGCGGGGGCGCAGTATATACCCAAATCCGGCCGGGTGGCAGTAAAGCGCACGACCGGATGTATTCAGGACCGACTATGTCATCACTTATCTATCTTCAGGGCTATCCCGAATCGGTGTTGCAGCAGGTGCAACAGCTGATCGACAAACAGCAGCTGGCCCGAGTGCTGCAACAGCGCTATCCCGACGGGCATACGATTAACAGCGATAAAGCGCTGTATGACTTCACCCAGGATATCCGTCAGCGTTACCTGCGGAATGCGCAGCCGCTGAGCAAGGTGCTGTATGACAGCAAAATCCGCGTCATGAAACATGCGCTCGGCCTGCATACCGCAATTTCACGCGTGCAGGGCGGCAAAATGAAGGCCAAGGCGGAGATCCGCGTAGCGACGCTGTTTCGCCAGGCACCGGAACCCTTTTTGCGCATGATCGTGGTGCATGAGCTGGCACACCTGCGCGAAAAAGATCACAACAAGGCGTTTTACCAGCTCTGCTGCCACATGGAGCCGAACTACCACCAGTTTGAGTTCGATACCCGTCTGTGGCTGACGCAACAGCATCTCGAAGGGCGCGAGGGTTAAAGAAACTCTTTGGCTTTCTGAATCAGGCTGGTCTTTGTGAGCGCGCCCAGAAACAGACGATCCTGCGGATTACTCAGCACCGGCAGACGCTCCAGCGTGACGCGGGCAAACGCCTCCCAGCCTTCACGCACGCTCTGATTCTGATAGACGCAGGGAAAATTATCGTCCATTACCGTCAGCACCGGCGACTCCAGCGTAATCTCCTGATCGAGAATTTTTCGCGAAATATCGTGAATCGATACCACGCCAAGAAACTGCTGGCGATCGTTGATCACGTAAACAAAACGTTCGCGTTTCAGTGAGCTGACCGCTAAAGCCTGACCCACCGATTCATGGGGCTGTAACGCGGCACCGGGAATAATCAGCTGTGAAATAACGCTGTTATCAAAATCGAATTTGGCATCGGCGCGGTTGAGATGGCGGCCTACCACCGGATAGGTGCTGGCGGCATGCAGCTGATAAACCACCATAGTCGCCAGCACGGTGGCGATCATTACCGGAAAAAGCAGGCTGCTGTTGAGCGTCATTTCCAGCACCATCAACATCGCCATCAGCGGAGCCTGGCTAACCGCCGCCAGCACCGCGGCCATGCCAATCGCCGCATAAATTAATGGATTCTCTATCGGCAACCCCAGTTGTCTGGCAACGGTGGCCAGCGCCACGCCGAGCAGTGCGCCAATCAGCAGCGACGGCGTGAACAAACCGCCCACTGCGTTGGACCCTACCGACAACGCGGTAGCGGCCATTTTCAGCACCAGCAGCAGCAGGATGCCCGGCAGCAGATAGTGCCCCGCCATCAACTGCACGATAATTTCATAGCCGTTGCCGAGAATATCGGTCGTCGCAATCGCCAGTAAGCCCACCGCCACGCCACCCAATCCCAGTCGCAACGGCAGCGCGCGAATGTGCGAGAACAGCTTTTTCGAGCGGGCAATCAGCGCCAACAACAGCCAGCCTGTCGGTCCGGCCAGCAGTGCGATCAGCACGGTCAGCGTCAGCGAGCTGGGATCCATGGTGAAATTGACCTCGGCCAGCGGATAAAGCGCTGAGCGAAAGCCCAGCGACCACATGGTCATCACCGCGGTCGCCGCAGCGATAATCAGCGGTATCAGCCGCTGCAGCGCAGAGATACCGAAGGCGATTTCAGCAACAAAAATCGCCGAAGCGAGCGGCGCATGATAGACCGACGCCAGCCCGGCCGCCGCCGCCATCGCGACCACATCGCTGTTACGCAACGCCAGCGAGGCGGGAATGCAGCGGCCCAGCAGACTGCCGCACAGCGCCGAGAGCTGCACCATCGGCCCCTCTTTACCGATCGACGCGCCGCTGCCAATACTGGCAATCGACGAGAGCGCACGAAACAGTGAGGTTTTTCCCGGCACTGCATCCAGCCGGGCGTTGATCACTTCAAGATAATCAGTATTGACCGTTTCGCGCTTTTCAATGTCCACCGCAAAGCGCAGAAACCAGCCGGCGATCAGGCCGCCACCGCCGACAATCAATGGCCAGACGTACCACGGCCACACCCGCATCGCCTGGGTAATTTCATCGCCCGAGTTAAACAGCAGCTGATTGATTAATTCGATCAGGCCGCGAAAGGCCAGCGTCACCAGCGAGGCGGCACAGCCAACCGGTATCGCCACCAGCACCGCCGCCCAGCTCAGAACATGCTTATTACTGCTCACCTGTCATCCTTTCGTCTGTCCGTGATGGGTCATCATATTGGAATGCGGATCGCACTATCAAATGCGCGTCGCGGCTGCACATTGCGCCGGTCATTGTGCGTGTTACCCTGCCGGTTCGACTCACCAAAAGGGAAGATTGCCCGGCTATGATTCGTTTCGCCATTATCGGTACTAACTGGATAACCCGCCAGTTCGTTGACGCCGCCCATGAGAGCGGCCGTATGAAACTGAGCGCGATTTATTCCCGCCAGCTGGAGCAGGCCAGGGCGTTCAACGCGGATTACGACGTCGAGTTGCTGTTCGACTCGCTGGAGGCGATGGCGCAATCGCCTGCCATTGATGCCGTCTATATTGCCAGCCCCAACGCCCTGCACTGCGAGCAGGCATTGCTGTTTCTGCAACACAAAAAACACGTTATCTGCGAAAAGCCGCTCGCCTCACACGACCGCGAAGCTGAAGCGATGATCGCTGCCGCCCGACAGAACCAGGTGGTGCTGTTTGAGGCCTTTAAAACCGCCAGCCTGCCTAACTTTTTGGCGCTGCGCGATGCGCTGCCGAAGGTGGGTAAGATCCGTAAGGTATTGCTGAATTACTGTCAGTATTCATCACGTTATCAGCGCTATCTGGACGGCGAGAATCCCAATACCTTTAATCCCGCCTGGTCAAATGGCTCGATCATGGATATCGGCTATTACTGTCTCGCCACCGCCATCAGCCTGTGGGGCGAGCCGCAACGGGTGCAGGCGCAGGCGTCGCTGCTGCCGAGCGGCGTGGATGCGCACGGCACGGTGGTGATGACGTACGGCGACTTTGAGGTGACGCTGCGCCACTCTAAAGTCAGCAACTCGCACCTCGCCAGCGAAATTCAGGGCGAAGCGGGTACGCTGGTCATTGAGAAAGTGGCGGAGTGCCAGAGCGTGATGTTTTATCCCCGCGAAGGCCAGCGTCAGGATTTCAGCAAACCGCAGCATATCAACACCATGCTGTATGAAGCAGAGCGTTTTGCCACGCTGGTGGCGGCACAGCAGGTTGAACATGACGGGCTGGCTCTGTCGCTGGCCACCGCGCGTCTGCTTACCGAGATACGTCGGCAGACCGGCGTCTGTTTTCCCGCCGATTCGTCAATTGCGACAAAGGTTGTGTAAATATTTCTAAATATGAATGGTGACCATTGATAAAGGCGCAGCGCTGACATAACTTACGCTGCAGCAAAGGGGAGTAACTTGTCATCCAATGGGCCGTCATTACGGTGCTCTGCACCCGGTCGTTGGGCAACAGGAATAGCATGCTATTTCGGTTGTGAGTGAGACCTTGCCGAAAGGCGAGGTCTGCTTGAAAAATTTAAGCGGCTGCAGTCTTTCGATAGCAGCCGTTTTTATTTGATACAGGATAAGATTATGAACTCAGTCGGCACACCCCTGTTGTGGGGCAGTTTTGCTGTCGTCGTCATCATCATGCTGGCGATTGACCTTCTTTTGCAGGGACGGCGCGGTGCCCAGACCATGACCTTTAAACAGGCAGCGGTGTGGTCACTGATTTGGGTTTCCGTTTCTCTGCTGTTCAGTGCGGTTTTCTGGTGGTATCTCGACGGCTCTGCTGGTCGCGAAATCGCCAATACGCAAACCCTCGCCTTCCTTACCGGTTACGTGCTGGAAAAATCACTTGCCGTTGATAACGTCTTTGTCTGGCTGATGCTGTTCAGCTACTTTAGCGTGCCGGCCAATCTGCAGCGCCGTGTGCTGATTTACGGCGTGCTGGGCGCTATCGTGCTGCGCACCATCATGATCTTCGCGGGCAGCTGGCTGGTTACGCAGTTCAGCTGGATCCTCTACATCTTCGGCGCGTTCCTGCTGTTTACCGGCGTGAAAATGGCGATGGCGCACAATGAAGATGCCTCTGCCGTCGGTGATAAACCGGTGGTGCGCTGGCTGCGCAGCCACCTGCGCATGACTGACACGCTGGAAGGTGAAAAATTCTTTACCCGTCGCAACGGCGTGCTGTTTGCCACCCCGCTGCTGCTGGTACTGATCATGGTGGAACTGAGCGACGTTATTTTTGCCGTCGACAGCATTCCCGCTATTTTCGCCGTCACCACCGATCCCTTTATCGTGCTGACCTCGAACCTGTTCGCCATTCTCGGCCTGCGCGCCATGTACTTCCTGCTCGCTAACGTGGCAGAACGCTTCTCAATGCTGAAGTATGGCCTGGCGCTGGTGCTGATTTTTATCGGTATCAAGATGCTGATCGTCGAGTTCTATCACATCCCGATAGCGGTTTCGCTGGGCGTGGTAGGCGGTATTCTGGCGGTAACGTTGCTGATCAATGCTTGGGTAAACCGTAAAAATGACCGTAAAGGGTTAACCAAATAATCTGTTGAAGGGGCGCGCGTCGCCCCTGTTTTATTTTGCCTTGCCCGCGCTTTACCCCGTCATATAGTGTCACGGCGTTTTCAGGCAGAAGATTGCCGCATTGCCGCGTCGCCGCCCGACAGAATTTATCCTTTCCCTGCTATCGCATTTCCTTATACTTCCCCCGCAAATGCACTGAGCTTCCTACGTTTCTGGCCGGTTAATGCTAAAACGGGGAACCCAAAAACGGTAATCGTGATGAATAAAAAGGAATCCGGACTGGCTCGTCGCCTGATGACAATGAGCCTGGTTCAACAAATCGTTATTGGCCTGATCGCCGGTATCATTCTGGCGGGCGTGTCGCGTGACGCGGCGCTGGCAGTGGGCCTGCTGGGCGAACTGTTTGTTAACGCGCTGAAAGCGGTGGCGCCGCTGCTGGTATTAGTGCTGGTGATCTCATCGATTGCCAACCATCAGCAGGGGCAGAAAAGCAACATTAAGCCGATTATCATGCTCTATCTGCTCAGCACCTTTTTCGCCGCGGTGATTGCGGTGACCTTCAGCCATTTGATTCCGCAAACGCTGATTCTGTCGGTGGAAAAAAGCACCATTACGCCGCCTTCAGGGATTACCGAAGTGCTGCGCGGTCTGCTGATGAGCATGGTAGCGAACCCGATTACCGCCCTGATGAACGCTAACTACATCGGTATTCTGGTCTGGGCGATTGGTCTGGGACTGGCGTTTCGCCACAGCCGCGAAAGCACCCGCGCCTTTCTGAACGACGCTTCCGATGCCGCCACCTGGCTGGTGCGCTGTGTGATTCGCTGTGCGCCGATCGGTATTTTTGGTCTGGTGGCCTCGGTGCTCGCCTCATCAGGCTTTGGCGCGCTGTGGCAATATGCGCACCTGCTGGCGCTGCTGCTCGGCTGCATGATCTTCATGGCGCTGGTGATTAACCCGCTGCTGGTGTTCAGCAAAATTCGCCGTAACCCTTATCCGCTGGTGTTTACCTGCCTGCGCGAAAGCGGCGTCACCGCCTTTTTCACCCGCAGCTCTGCCGCCAACATTCCGGTAAACATGGCGCTGGCGAAACGCTTAGGCCTGGATGAGGACACCTATTCGGTATCGATTCCGCTGGGCGCGACCATCAGCATGGCGGGTGCGTCAATCACCATCACCGTTTTGACGCTGGCGGCGGTAAATACGCTGGGTATCGCTATCGACGTGCCAACTGCGATTCTGCTGAGCCTGGTGGCATCACTCTGCGCTTGCGGTGCATCTGGCGTGGCCGGGGGTTCGCTGCTGCTGATCCCGGTGGCCTGCAACATGTTTGGCATTCCCAATGACGTGGCGATGCAGGTGGTTGCGGTGGGCTTTGTGATTGGCGTGCTGCAGGATTCCGCGGAAACCGCGTTAAACTCCTCCACGGATATTCTGTTTACCGCCGCCGTCTGCCAGGCGGATGCGGAACGCGCATAAAAAAGGCGGCCAGCAATGGCCGCCTTTTTTTATCATCGTGCTTTACAGCGTTACGCCGCTTTTGAAAATTGCCAGCTCGCGGAAATCATTGATTTCGTTTTTAGCCGGTTCACCATTGGCAATCGCCACGATGGTATCGACAAAATCCTCCAGCATCGCCTCCATGCTCAGACCGTTAATCAAACGACCGGCATCAAAATCGATCCAGTGCGGCTTTTTCTCCGCCAGCGGTGAGTTGGTGGCAATTTTTACTGTCGGCACAAAGCCGCCATAGGGCGTGCCGCGACCGGTGCTGAACAGCACCATATGGCATCCCGCGCCAGCCAGCGCGCTGGTCGCCACCGCATCATTACCGGGCGCACTGAGCAAATTCAGCCCGTGCTGTTTTAATCGCTCGCCATATTTCAGCACGTCCACCACCTGGCTCTGCCCCGCTTTCTGCGTGCAGCCCAGTGACTTCTCTTCCAGCGTGGTAATGCCGCCTGCTTTGTTGCCCGGCGACGGGTTTTCATAGATAGGCTGCTCATGGGCAATGAAGTAGCGTTTGAAATCGTTAATCATCGCCACGGTTTTTTCAAAGGTCGCCTCATCGCGACAGCGGCTCATCAGAATACGTTCGGCGCCAAACATTTCCGGCACTTCGGTCAGCACGGTGGTGCCGCCATTGGCGATCATCTGATCGGAGAAACGACCGAGCAGTGGATTGGCCGTAATACCGGAGAGGCCATCGGAGCCGCCGCACTCAAGGCCAAACTTCAGCTCGCTGAGCTTGCCCGCTTCGCGACGGTCATTACGCATTGCCGCATACAGGCGATGCAGCTGTTCCAGCCCCGCTTCCACTTCATCATCCTGCTGCTGGCAGATCATAAAGCTGACGCGCTCGCTGTCATACTCGCCGAGCGTTTGTTGAAACACATCGACCTGATTATTTTCGCACCCCAGGCCAATCACCAACACCGCGCCAGCATTCGGATGTCGCACCATATTTTGCAGCATGGTACGGGTGTTTTCATGATCCTGGCCGAGCTGAGAGCAGCCAAACGGATGACTGAACAGATAAACGCCATCAATGCCTTCGGCGTCGTGGGTCTCTTTCAAAAACCGCTGCAGGATTTGCCGGGCGATGCCGTTCACGCAGCCAACGGTGGGTAAAATCCACAGCTCGTTGCGAATGCCGACTTCACCGTTCTGGCGGCGATAGAGCTGCACGTCGCGATCCCCTGCCTGCGGCGGCAGCGTCACGAAGTCCGGCTGATACTGATACTCATCAAGATCGCTGAGGTTGGTGCGCGCATTGCTGGAATGAATGATTTCACCGGCGGCAATCGGCTGCGTTGCGTGCGCAATCGGCAGGCCATATTTGATTACCAGCGCATCGGTGGCGATCGGCGTGAGCGCAAACTTATGCCCACGCGCCACCGCCTGCGGCAGGGTCAGCGTGTGGTCGTCGAGCGTAAGCGTTGTGCCTGAGTCGAGATCGCAGAGCGCAACGGCGACATTATCGCGCGGGCTAATTTGGATAACTTGTTGCATAGGGTTTACCTCAGTTGCGCCACGGCGGCACGCATTCCCTGCGTGACAATAGCTTGTAAGTGCTCACTAACGGATTCTGTTAAGCTTGGCATCTGTGACAGATCGCTGCCCCAGTGCGCCGACTGGCTCAGCACCTGCGCCACCAGAGCCGGTAAATCATCGCCATATTCCGGCCACCACTGAGCAAAGCGCGTCAGCCAGATCTCATCGTCCTGCAACGGATAGTGCTCGCTGTTACGCTGGCCACGATAAAAAGCGATCAACGCCGCCAGCGCAAAGGTCAGGCGCACCGGCCAGATGCCGTGCTGCTGATGCGAGGCCAGCAACTGCGGCAGTAAACGGGTGCGGAACTTGGTCATGCCATTTAGCGCAATGGCGAGCAGCGCATGCTGAATAAAAGGGTTCCGGAAGCGTCGCTGTACCGCATCAGCAAAGGCGTGCAGCTCGTTTTCCGGCAGATTAAGCGTGGGAATAATCTCCTCACGTAATGTGCGATCAACGAAATCCGCTATCTCCGCATCCGCCATCGCTTCACCAACGTGATCCAGCCCGGCCAGAAAGGCGACCGGCACCAGCGCGGTGTGGGCACCATTGAGAATCGCCACCTTCTGCTCTTTCCACGGTTTGATATCGCTGACCAGCCGCACGGACGGCGCTAAATGCGCCAGCTTCAGTTCGTCCGCTACCTGCTGCGGGCCCTGAATCACAAACTGGTAATAGACTTCACCCGCCACCAGATAGCGATCCTGATAGCCCAGCTGCTGTTCGAGCGTTGCGGCATCCTGCGGATAACCGGTGACGATGCGATCCACCAGCGTGTTGCAGAAAATATTGTGCTCCCTGACCCACTTGCTGAACGCCTCTGGCAATTGCCATTGCGTTGCGTAACGCAGCACCAGCTCACGTAGCGTGGTGCCATTGTCGTCAATCAGTTCACAGGGCAAAACGATCCAGCCGCGAGCAGCATCGCCAGCAAAATGCTGGAAACGCGCCCACAGCAGCTGCGTCAGCTTGCCAGGAAAGCTGCTGGCGGGACGGTCATCAAGCGCATCCTGCTCAGCAAAGGCGATGCCCGCTTCCGTGGTGTTGGAGAACACAAAACGCATATTGGGATCCTGCGCCAGCGCGATAAAGGCCGCGTACTGCGTGAACGGCTGAATCTCCCGCTTCACCGAGCGAATCAGGCGCGAGGTATTCACCACCTCACCGCGCTCATCAAGGCCGCGGATCAGCGTGGTATACAGGCCATCCTGCTCATTCAGCGTACGTTCGCCCGCCCGGTTGCGCGGCCTGACCACCACAATGCCCGCATCCAGATCGTGCTGCTCATTGAGCACGTCGATCTGCCAGTCGATAAAGGCGCGCAAAAAATTGCCCTCACCAAACTGGATAATGCGATCCGTAGGCTGGCGGCCCGGAAAATCGTTACGATTCAGCCTGTTCATTTTTACTCTCCGAGCTCAATGCCAAAATAATCGCGGGCATTATTGAAGCAGATGTTTTGCACCATGCTGCCCAACAGCGCGATATCGTCCGGCGCTTCGCCGCGCTCTACCCAGCGTCCAATCATTTGGCACAGCAGACGGCGGAAATATTCGTGTCGCGTATAGGAGAGGAAGCTACGGCTGTCGGTGAGCATGCCAACAAAGCGGCTGAGCAGGCCAATCTGCGCCAGCTGCGTCATCTGCCGCTCCATACCATCAAGCTGATCGTTGAACCACCAGGCGGAACCAAACTGCATTTTTCCCGGCTCGCCTTCGCCCTGAAAGTTACCGGCCATGGTGGCCAGCACTTCGTTATCGCGCGGGTTCAGGCAGTAAAGAATGGTTTTCGGCAGCGCGTTCTGGCGGTTTTGCGCATCCAGCAGACGCGACAGCGGCTCCGCCAGCGGCCGATCGTTGATGGAGTCAAAGCCCACGTCGGGGCCCAACAGGCTAAACTGCCGCTGGTTGGTGTTACGTAGCGCACCGATGTGATACTGCTGCACCCAGCCGCGGCGCGCATATTCGCTGCCCAGCCAGACCAGCACCGCCGTTTTAAACTGGGCAATCTCATGCGCCTCCGGTGCTGAACCGCTCAGGCGACGGGCGAGAATGGCATCCAGCTGCGCGTCATCAGCTTCGGCAAACAGCACGACGTCTAACGCGTGATCGGAGACCTTACAGCCATGGGCGGCAAAATGGTCAAGACGCACGCTCAACGCGCGGCGCAGATCGTCAAACCGCTGAATGGCCACATCCGCGGTTTCTGCCAGCTTGCCGATGTAACTGACAAAAGTTTCTGCTTCGATATTAAAGGCTTTATCGGGGCGCCAGCTCGGCAGCACTTTGACGTCGAAGGTTTTATCCTGCGCCAGAGCGTGATGATGCTGCAGATCGTCGATGGGATCGTCAGTGGTACCGACCATTTTCACCTTCATCTGCTGCATGATGCCGCGCGCGGTGAAGTTATCCTGCGCCAGCAACGCATTGCACTCATCCCAGATCGCATCCGCGGTTTTTTCCGACAGCAGCTTACCGGTAATGCCAAACGGCCGACGCAGTTCAAGGTGCGTCCAGTGATAAAGCGGGTTGCCGATGGTATGCGGCACGGTGCGCGCCCAGGCATCAAATTTCTCGCGATCGCTGGCGTTGCCGGTGCAGTAGGCTTCTGCCACGCCATTGGCGCGCATCGCTCGCCATTTGTAGTGATCGCCTTTCAGCCAGATGTCGTACAGGTTGTTGAAGCGGTAATTTTCGGCGATCTGCTGCGGCGGCAGATGGCAGTGGTAATCGAAGATCGGCTGATCGGCGGCGTAGTCGTGATAAAGCCGCCGGGCATACTCGCTATCCAGTAAGAAATCTTCGCTCATAAAACGTGACATATCGCTGCGTCCTCTGTGATGGCTCACTTCGTCAATATCCACAAAAGTTATCATACCAATTGCCCGCGCTGCAGCGTTACTTTTGCGAGTCTCTTCACATTAATGATCTTAAATTCACCGCGATAAATTGCAAAACGGGCCGCAGAGCCGCGCCACAGGCGGTTCATGACCGAACTTTACCTTTCCATACAAAAGCAGTGGCTTTTGTGATGGTCTTCAACTTTTAAATTTGTATGACAAGTTAATGTCTTTGCGCCGCCCCGATGGGTTGGCCATAACAACAAGAAACAGGGAGCACGGGCGTTTGCTGATGGTTACCAGAAGCGGATTCACGCCACCAACAGCGCGGCTAGCCGCACTATGACAAACTGGAAGAGGTTAAAAGATGCGTAAGATCAAAGGGCTTCGCTGGTACATGATTGGGCTGGTCACCATCGGCACGATTCTCGGCTATCTGACCCGCAACGCGATTGCCGTGGCGGCGCCCACGCTGGAATCCCAGCTGCACATAACCACTCAACAATATTCCTATATCGTTGCCGCCTATTCAGCCTGTTATACCGTGATGCAGCCGGTGGCAGGCTATGTGCTGGATATTCTCGGCACCAAGATTGGCTATGCGGTGTTTGCTATCGCCTGGGCCCTGTTCTGTGCGGCGACGGCATTGGCCGGCAGCTGGGGCGGACTGGCACTGGCACGCGGCGCGGTAGGTGCGGCCGAAGCGGCCATGATTCCGGCGGGGCTGAAGGCCAGCAGCGAATGGTTTCCGGCAAAAGAACGCTCGATTGCCGTGGGCTACTTCAACGTCGGCTCATCAATTGGCGCGATGCTGGCGCCGCCGCTGGTGGTCTGGGCCATCGTTGCGCACAGCTGGGAGATGGCGTTTATCATCACCGGCGTGTTGAGCATGATCTGGGCCATCTGCTGGCTAATTTTTTACAAGCATCCGAAAAAGCAGCCGCATCTTAGCAATGATGAACGTGATTACATTCTGGCTGGTCAGGAAGCGCACCATCAGCTCGGCAATGCTAAAAAGATGTCCGCCCGGCAGATTCTTCGTAATCGCCAGTTTTGGGGCATCGCCCTGCCGCGTTTTCTGGCTGAACCCGCGTGGGGCACCTTTAACGCATGGATCCCGCTGTTTATGTTCAAGGTTTACGGCTTTAACCTGAAGGAGATTGCGCTGTTTGCGTGGATGCCGATGCTGTTTGCCGATCTCGGCTGCATCGTTGGCGGTTATCTGCCACCGCTGTTTCAGCGCTGGTTCGGTGTTAACCTGATTGTCTCACGTAAATTAGTGGTCACTATGGGCGCGGTGCTGATGATTGCACCGGGCACTATCGGCTTATTCACCAGTCCTTATGTGGCAATCGGCCTGCTGTGCGTCGGCGGCTTTGCTCATCAGGCGCTGTCAGGCTCGCTAATTACCCTCTCTTCGGATGTGTTTGGCCGTAATGAAGTGGCTACCGCCAATGGGCTGACCGGGATGGCAGCATGGACCGCCAGCACGATGTTCGCTCTGGTGGTGGGTGCCCTCGCCGATACGCTGGGCTTCAGCCCGCTGTTTGCCGCGCTGGCGGTGTTTGATCTGCTGGGTGCCGTAGCGATCTGGACCATACTGCAAAACAAAACCGCGACCGAACTGGCCGCTGAAGAAAAGCCCCTCAACGCTGCCCCGCTGCAAAGCTAATCTTTTACGGGCCAGAACGCCTGGCCCGTTTCCCTCTTTTGCCCGAAGTGGTATAACAACTCCCGTCACGGTCATTACGGGAACGGTGCTATGGAACTGAACGAATCAAGACGTCTTTATCAGCAACTCGCCGCTGAGCTTAAGCGCCGCCTTGAAACCGGCGTTTATCAAATTGGTGAAAAGCTGCCTGCTGAGCGCCTGATCGCTGATGAAATGGCCGTGAGCCGCACCGTTGTCCGTGAAGCAATTATTATGCTGGAAGTGGAAGGCTACGTTGAAGTGCGCAAAGGCTCCGGCATTCACGTGGTTGCCACGCAGCAGCAAAACCGCATTACCACCTCCAGCCAGTTAGAGTTTGCCACTTTTGGTCCGTTTGAATTGCTACAGGCGCGTCAGCTGATCGAAAGCAACGTGGCTGAATTTGCCGCTACGCAGATTACTCGTCAGGATATTATGCAACTGATTGATATTCAGGAGCAGGCGCGCAAAGAAGACCACTTTCGCGATTCCGAATGGGATATGCAGTTTCATGTCAAAATAGCCCTTTCGACGCAAAATACCGCGCTGGCCGCTATTGTGGAAAAAATGTGGCTGCATCGCCTGCATAATCCCTACTGGTTAAAACTGCATGAGCACATCGATGATCGCTCTATTCTGAGCTGGTGCGGAGATCACGACCAGATACTTAAAGCGCTGATGCGTAAAGATCCCGCCGCCAGCAAACTGGCGATGTGGCAGCACCTGGAAAACACCAAGCAGATGCTGTTTAACGCCACTGCAGACGACTTCGAGTTTAATGTTGATCGTTACATGTTTGCCGAAAATCCGGTGATCCTGCTGGATAAAATGCCGGAAAATCGCTGAAACATTCAGCGTGAAAGGGTCAAACTGTCTTAAATAGTGTCAGCCTGTGTAAAGCTCCTTTCCCCCTGGGACGACTCAGAGTAAAACTCCGATTCCGTCCTGTTTAATTCTGTCTCAGGCCGCTGTTTTTTGTTACAGTTGCCAGCCTTTTCTTACCCTTTGCGACAGAATAAGAAAAGTAACGCGTTTTATGTTCATTTCAGGACGGAACCTGAAAAGCCCGTCGGGTGTTTGAGCTCCTATAATGACAACTAACCCTCAACGCCCGCTGCCGCCCGTTTCCGGGCAAAGTAAACAATGACGTTCAGGATAAGTTCATGGATATTTTAAAAGCATTGCTGCATGCGCTCTGGCAGCAGGATTTTGAGACCCTGGCTGACCCTCATCTGGTCTGGGCCATCTATGGCGTGCTGTTTATGATCCTGTTCCTTGAGAACGGATTGTTGCCCGCCGCGTTTTTACCTGGCGACAGCCTGCTGATTCTGGTGGGCGTACTGATCGCCAAAGGCACGATGAATTTTCCCCTTACCCTGTTTATCCTCACTACCGCCGCCAGTCTTGGCTGCTGGGTCAGTTATATACAAGGGCGATGGCTCGGCAACACGCCGACGGTGCAAAAATGGTTATCCCATCTGCCCGCACAATATCATCAGCGGGCACACAGCCTGTTTCATCGTCATGGCCTTTCGGCGCTGTTAATGGGCCGTTTTATCGCCTTTGTCCGCACCTTATTACCCACCATTGCTGGCCTTTCCGGACTGAGCAACGCGCGTTTTCAGTTCTTTAACTGGGTTAGCGCCTTCCTTTGGGTGCTGATTTTAACCGTTTTAGGCTTCGCGCTGGGCAAAACGCCTATTTTTCGTCGTTACGAAGATGAGCTGATGTTTTGCCTGATGCTGCTGCCGCTGGTGTTGTTGGTGGTGGGACTGGTGGGCTCTCTGGTCGTTCTGTGGCGCAAAAAGTATGGAACGCGCAATGAGAAAGGAAATTCCTGATGAACCCGCTTCGCTCTTCCCGCCGCCGCTGGCTGCCGTGGATGCTGGCCGCCCTGCTTGCGATACTGACCATCAGTGTGCTTACCCCGCTGATGCACAGTGAAAGCGGCCTGCAAATTCGTGTGGCTCGCCAGAATGGCACCTTGCCGGATGGTTTTTACCTTTATCAGCAGCTGAATGCCCAGGGGATTCAGATTAAAAGCATCACGCCCGATCGCGATGCGTTGATCATCAAATTTGATTCCGCCGAACAGAGTCTGGCCGCGCAAAAAGTGTTGCGCCAGCTGCTGCCGGGCGGCTTTACCGTTGCTCATCTGCATGATGGCGAGACCGCCCATCAGCTCGCGCTGTCGAGCCGGGCAGGTTCCGATTCATCGCTGAGTTAGCGTCTGTTTTCCGGCCCCAGTGCCGGAAAGCGTCTGCAATGCCTCTTCTTCCGCACCGCGCTTTGAGCTTTTCTCAATCCCTGTCTATGCTTACAGAATAATTCTGTTTCGCTTGTGACGAACCGTCGTCAGCGTTATGCGGAACTGGAGGTTGGGTATATTTAACAAAGGAAGGTTACATCCAATGAAACTCCGCTATATTTTTTGTGCTGGCCTGCTCGCGATCTCAGCCTCATCTCAGGCAGCGGAAACGCTGTGTCAGCAGAAAGAGCAGAACATTAAACATGAGATCGACATGGCGCGTAAGCACGATAATCAGCGTCGCGTCAACGGACTGGAGCGAGCGCTCACGGAAGTGCAGGCTAACTGTTCAGACAGCCAGCTGCACGCCGCTCATCAGGAACGCATCAAAGCCCAGCAGGATAAAGTGGCCGAGCGCGAACGTGAGTTGAAAGAAGAGCAGGACGACGCCAAAGATCAGAAAAAAATAGCAAAACGTCAGCAAAAACTGGATGAAGCCCGGCAGGAGCTCACGACCCTGCAAGCTGAACCTTATTAAAAAACCCGGACCTTATTACCGATGCAAAAGGAGTTTCCCATGTCTAAAGATACTACTTCAGAACATTTGCGCGCTGAGTTGAAAAACCTGGCCGACACGCTGGAAGAAGTGCTGAGCAGCTCAACGGATAAATCAAAAACTGAACTGGATAAGCTGCGCACCAAAGCACGTGCGGCGCTGGAAGATTCACGTCAGCGTCTGGGCGATTCCGGTGAGAAACTGGTTCAGACTACGCGTGAAGCAGCCGGTCGTGCAGACGAATATGTACAAGATAACCCGTGGCACGGTGTCGGCATTGGTGCCGCGCTGGGTGTCGCACTGGGTATCCTGATCGCGCGTCGCTGATTATGCCTGATAACCAGCAAAGCCACGGCCCGGGCAAAGGGGTCATAAACATCGGACAGCGCGTGCTTACCACGCTGGTCGGCATGGTTGAGACTCGTGTACGACTGGCAGTGGTCGAACTGGAAGAGGAGAAAGCAAACCTCATTCAGATGCTGATCATGATTGGCCTGACAATGCTGTTCACCGCGTTTGGATTAATGAGCCTGATGGTGCTGATTATCTGGGCGGTGGATGCGCAATATCGGCTGATGGCGATTGGTATCACCACCGGGGTTCTGCTGCTGCTGGCGCTGATATTTGGTCTGTGGACGCTGCGCAAATCGCGCCAGTCAACGCTGCTTAGCGCGACGCGCAAAGAGCTGCACAGCGACCGTCAGGTGCTGGAGGATCGTCATTCATGAGTAGCCGCCGTGATCGTGAAGCGCGTAAGGCGCGGTTGTTGAACGAAATTCAGCAGCAGCGTCTTGATCTGAGCGCCGCGCGTCGCGACTGGCTGATGACTACCGCACAGTACGATCGCAGCTGGCTGACTTTTGTCAGTATGCGTCGTTATCTGGCGATAGGCAGCAGCATTCTGGCTATCTGGACGGTGCGCAAGCCGCGCAAATCGCATTTCCTGCTGCGCTGGACCAAACGTGGGTTCGGCCTCTGGAGTAGCTGGCGTCTCGTCCGAAAAAGCCTGCCACAGCGCTAACGCTCATCTCCCACGCCAGGCTATCCCAGCCTGGCGTTCTTTTATCAATTAAACTGAATGACTTCGACAGTTTATCTTGCTTACAAAGCCTCTCACCGCTAGCTATTATCTGCCTCAACAACAACGAAGCCGCGCAACAGGCGTCAGGCTGCTGTTATTTAACGATGGCGCACTCGTCGCCAGCCATTATTCTTATTGGGGTAGATGATGAAAAAATTAGAAGATATCGGTTTTCTGGTGGCGCGTGTTTTGATGCCAATCCTGTTTATCAGCGCAGGCTGGGGCAAAATCACCGGTTATGAAGGTACCGCACAGTATATGCAATCGGCTGGCGTGCCTGCGTTCATGCTGCCGCTGGTCATTCTGCTGGAATTTGGCGGCGGCCTGGCGATTCTGTTTGGTTTCCTGACCCGTTTTACCGCCCTGTCGACGGCAGTGTTCACCATTCTGACCGCCTTCCTGTTCCACAGCCATTTTGAAGTGGCAGGCAACGAGATCAACTTTATGAAAAACCTGTCTATTGCCGGTGGCTACCTGCTGCTGGGTATTACGGGTCCAGGCGCCTTCAGTATTGACCGCCTGCTCGGTAAAAAGTGGTAAAAGCCACGCTATACTCTGCTACAGGGCGAGGATTTTTCCTCGCCCGTTTCTATTCTGGAGAGGACAATGGGACAATTAATAGACGGTGTCTGGCACGATAACTGGTATGACACCAAAACCACCGGTGGCCGTTTTCAACGTTCCGAGTCGGTATTCCGTAACTGGGTTACCGCTGACGGCAGTGCCGGTCCGCACGGCAAAGCGGGTTTTCGCGCTGAGCGCGATCGTTATCATCTCTACGTTTCCCTTGCGTGTCCCTGGGCGCATCGCACCCTGCTGCTGCGCACGTTAAAAGGGTTGGAAGAGATGATCCCGGTTTCCGTGGTGCACCCGCTGATGCTGGAAAATGGCTGGACCTTTGATGACAGCTTCCCGGCTGCAACCGGCGATCGCCTTTACCAGAACGAATTTCTCTACCAGCTCTATCTGCACGCCAAACCCGATTACACCGGCCGCGTTACCGTGCCGGTGTTGTGGGATAAACAGCAAAACACCATCGTCAGTAATGAATCTGCCGACATTATCCGTATGTTTAACAGCGCCTTTGATGGCGTTGGTGCACGCGCGGGCGATTATTATCCGCCGGCGTTGCAGAGCAGTATTGATGAGATCAACGGCTGGGTTTATGACAGTGTAAACAACGGGGTGTACAAGGCGGGATTTGCCACTTCACAGCAAGCTTATGATGATGCGGTGACGCCGCTGTTTCAGGCGCTGGCGCGACTGGAGCAGATACTCGGTCAGCATCGCTATCTTACCGGCGACACGCTCACCGAGGCAGATTTACGCCTGTGGACTACGCTGATTCGCTTTGATGCGGTCTATGTGACCCACTTTAAATGCGATCGTCAGCGCATCAGTGATTATCTGAACCTCAGCGGTTTCCTGCGCGACATCTATCAGATGCCGGGCGTTGCGGAAACGGTGGATCTTGCGCATATCCGCCATCACTATTACCGCAGCCATAAGACCATCAATCCAGCTGGCGTGATCTCTGTCGGTCCCGAGCTGAACTGGGATGAACCCCACGGCCGCGACACGCGTTTTCGCTGATAAACGGGCGCCAGACGGCGCCTTTTTTTAGCTTTTTTTCGCCAGCAGGCGAGGTATTTCGCGCAGGCACCACGACTTCGCTTCGCCCATGCTGTCACGCCGCCAGGCCATGATGATATCGACTTCACGCGTATATTCCGGGCTGACCACGCGCAGGCGTCCTTCAGCGATATCCTGCTCCACCAGCGGATAAGGCATCGTCGCTACGCCAAGGCCCGCCAGCAACGCCTGGCGCTTCTCTTCAATGGAACTCACCGTCAGGCGCTGCTGTTTATCAAGCAGCGTGACGGTTAATACCGGGCGATCGCGGGCGGTATCGGCCACCGCAATCCCGCGATATTTAACGCGCGTCACCTCAGAAAGCGGCTCCGGCTCAAGATGAATCGGGTGATCCGGGCTGGCGACATAGACGCTGAGCATGCTGTAGAGCTTGCGGGTATTGATTTCGGTAGAGGCGCGAAAGTGCATATCGGGCGCGATAACGATATCGGCACGGCCCTGCTCCAGCCGTTCCCAGGCACCGGCCAGCACCTCGGTCATCAGCGAAATCTGCGTGTTGGCCTTAGCCGCCAGCTTCTCAACCAGCGGAAACAGCTGATAAGTCGGCACCAGCGCTTCCACCACGATGGTCAAATGCGTTTCCCAGCCGCGTGCCAGCGCTTCAGCATCGGTGGTCAGCTTATCCGCCGCTTCCAGCAACACGCGGCCACGCTCCAGCAGCATGCGGCCAACGTTGGTAAATTTCGTGCGATGGCCGGAGCGGTCAAAGAGCACCACGTCCAGCTCCTCTTCCAGTTTCTGCATGGTATAGCTGAGCGCCGAGGGCACGCGGCCCAGCTCATCCGCCGCCGCAGCAAAGCTGCCGCGCCGATCGATGGCATCCATTACCCGTAGTGCTTCCAGCGTTAACGCCCGATCTTTCGCCATGCGGTTTCTCTGTCAGGAAATTTGAATATGCTCGGCAGATTAACTGGCTAACAATCTGTCGTCCAGATATTTACCATAGGTGATAGCCTTACTGCCGGTCAGACAAGGCCTCTGGAGGAATACCATGATTACTACCCGCGCCGCAAAAGAGTGCGGTCAGGCTGATTACGGCTGGTTACAGGCTCGCTACAGCTTCTCATTTGGCCACTATTTTGATCCAAAATTACTCGGTTACGCGTCGTTGCGCGTATTGAACCAGGAAGTGCTGGCGCCTGGTGCTTCACTGCAACCGCGCGCCTATCCGCGCGTGGACGTGCTGAACATTATTTTGCAGGGCCAGGCGGAATATCGCGACAGCGAAGGCAATCACATCAGCGCACGCAGCGGTGAAGCGCTGCTGCTGTCGACCCAGCCTGGCGTCACCTGGAGCGAGCTTAACAGCAGCAAAGATACACCGCTGACACGGCTACAGCTCTGGCTCAACGCCTGCCCGGAGCGGGAAAATCCGCTGCTGCAGCGCGCCGCCCTGCCCACTGAGGCCACATGCAGCCTGCTGGCCTCGCCGGACGGTGAAAAGGCGAGCCTGCAGCTGCGCCAGCAAGTATGGGTTTATCACGTTCAGCTTGAGCCAGGTGAGAGCCACAGCCTGCCGCTGCGCGGTGCGCGCGCCTATTTGCAGTCGATTCACGGCTCGCTGTTTGCCGGTGACGAAGAGGCGCAACAGGCCAAACTTGGCTGCGGCGACGGGGCGTTTGTTGATGGCGAGAGTTTGCTGCGATTAACGGCGAGAACGCCGCTGCGGGCGCTGGTGATTGATCTGCCCGCCTGAAGCGAAAACGGGCAGCAGGCGCTGCCCGACAGGCACTATTGCAGAATGGTAAACGCGGTGGTGACGTGCTTAACGCCGCTTACCCGGCTGGCAACATCCGCAGCGGCTTTCGCCTCTGATGGCGTGACCAGACCCAGCAGGAAAACCTCGCCGTTTTCGGTAGTGACCTTCACGTTAGACGATTTCACCTGATCGCTGCCCAGCAGCTGCGAACGAATTTTGGTGGTGATCCAGGTATCGGAAGATGAGGTACCAAACGTCACTTTCTCGCCGGTGCGCAGCTCGTTGTAGACTTCGGTTGCGCCATCCACGCCGGCAGCGATCTGTTTCGCCCGGCTGGCGATATCCGCTGACGGTGCCTGGCCGGTCAACAGCACTTTGCCCTGATAAGCGGTGGCGACAACGCGCGCCTGGGTCTTAATCTGTTCATCTTTAGCCAGCGCATTGGAGACGCGTAGCTCCAGCGTGCTGTCATCAACCTGAGTACCGACGGTGCGCGGATCGGTAGCCGATTTGGTGGCCATCGCGGCGCTGCCCACGACCACGGCCGCACAGCCCTGTAACATCAGTGCGGCAAGTACCAGTGCTACTGCAGAGAATGCCTTCATTGTTGCTCCTTCGATTATTCCTGGTGTGGAAATAAGGTGTTATCGATCAGATCGCACAGGCAGTTAACCGTTAACATGTGCATTTCCTGAATCCGTGAGCTGCGGTGAGACGGAATGCGGATCTCCACATCGTGTGGCCCCAGCAAGCCCGCCAGTTCACCGCCGTCATAGCCGGTCAGCGCTACAATGGTCATATCACGCGTGACCGCAGCTTCAACGGCCTTAACGATGTCGCGGCTGTTGCCACGGGTTGAAATAGCCAGCAGAACATCGCCTGTCTGGCCAACTGCACGCACCTGTTTGGCATAAATTTCATCATGCAGGCGATCGTTGCCGATGGCGGTAATCAGGACATTATCCGCACTCAGGCAGAGCGCGGGCAGGCTTGGACGTTCGGTCTCGAAGCGATTGATCATCGCCGCGGCGAAGTGTTGAGCGTTAGCCGCCGATGTGCCGTTACCACAGCTCAGGATTTTGTTACCGTTAAGCAGTGACTGAACCAGCGTCATCGCCGCGCGCGAAATTGCATCGGGCAGCGCTTCCGCAGCAGCAATCTGAGTCTGAATACTTTCGGTAAAACACGCTTTAATTCTCTCCTGCACTGATCCACCTGATATTAACTTTCTGCATTAAACGCATCAGGCAGCCAGCTTAGCTGGCTGCCGGTAAACGCAACGACGTCGAAGCGGCAGTTTACCGTATCAAAGCTGGCGTTTTTCGTCGCCAGCCACAGTGCTGCCGCCCGCAGCAGCTTTTGCTGCTTGTGTCGGGTTACGCTGGCGGCCGCGCCGCCAAAACGATCGTTTCGTCGATACCGTACCTCAACAAATACCCAGCAGTCGCCATCCTGCATGATGAGATCCGTTTCGCCGCCGCGTATGCGTACGTTACAGGCCACAAAACGCAGCCCTTGCTGTTCCAGATAGCGACGCGCCTGCGCTTCATGCTCGGCGCCCGCCTGCTGCCGGTCTACTGCACCGGTACGATTTGTCCCTGACGATACTGGCTCCATGCTAACTTCCTGTTGATCACGCAGTCCGGACTGGCACTCAATGTACCGGTTTTACCTTCCAGCTGGAATCCCGGCGTCTGACGCATTTCATTGAAATGATTCGCCAGTGCCCAGGCATCGATGCCCATCGCGTAGAGGCGCACCAACGAATAATCGTTGTTAAAGGTGCGTGCCGCCTGCTGCATCAGCGCCGGATTACGGCCCGCGAGCAGCGGAATATCGCTGAACTGCAGCCCTTCCATCTCTAAACGCGAATCGGGACCGGTGCCCGCCTGGAAGCTGCGTGAGCTGGCATACAGCGCGATATTATTGCGGCTGCTGAGACGCATAGCGATCATCGGCTTGATCAGCTGCAACTCATCCTGCGTAGCCACAATGTAAACTGCATCGACGCTGCCACCGCCAGAGGCCGCTGCAGGTGTCTCGCTCTGCGGCGCTGGAATATTCAGCCCGGCAATAGAGATACCCTGCGGCTGCTCCGGCTGCGGTGCGCTGATCGGCGTACCGGTCAGACTGATTCCCGCGCCGCTGTTTATGCCCTGCTTCAGCTCGCCCTTTGATCCAAACTGCTGCTGCAATACCGTGGCACCACCCAGCTTCTGCCACTCCTGCGCAAAAGCTTTACTGACGCGATCGCCGAGATTGCTGCGTGGCAGCAACAGCAGCGGCGAACGCTTGCCCTGATCCCACATATGATGCGCAGCATCACGCGCTTCGTCTTCAGGAGAAAGCGCAAAGTAGCAGAGATTCGGATGGTTCTGGATTTGGCTCGGCTCGTTGAGCGCCAGGATATTCAGCGGCGACGGGCTGTTAGCCAGCGTTTCCACTTCGTTTTTCAGCAGCGGGCCCACAATCAGCGTCGCGCCATCCTGCTGCGCCTGGGTCATCAGCTGAGCCAGCGGCTGGGCGCTGGTGTCATAGACTTTGACCTCTGCCGTGCTGGCGGGAGCCGCGGCGGCTTGTGGCTGCGCGCCGTTTTCTGCCTGGCCATCAATGGCCGCCGGGCTAATCGCCTCGGCCGGTGCGGCGGTTTCGGTTGTGGCCGCCGCCTCACCATTGGCTGGCGCAGATGCGACCGGAGCCGCAGACGGAGCAGGCTGGGCCAGCGTGCCGTTTTTCGCGTCGTTGAAGCCTTGCTGAATCGCATTGGCAAACACTTTTGCCTGGCCATTCAGCGGCAGCATCAGCGCGATATGACTGGCAGAAGCGTGCTGATAATTTTGTATCTGGCTCAGGCTGGTCGGCAACATTTTGGTGGCCGGATGCTGCGGATAGCGCGTTTGCCAGTCGGCTACGGCCGATTTCAGCATCTCTGCATCGCCGCTGTTGGCGCGCCAGACGCTCAGCAGATCGATCCAGCCCTGCAGTGTATTTTCATCGGCATTAATCACCAGCCGGTTGACCTGATCCTGCGTCATGCCGGTCAGCGCCTGCCAGGTGGCATCAATGTTCTTTTGCTTATCTGCGCCGCTGAGCAGCGGCTCCTGCGCCACGTAGGCACGAAGCAGATCCAGCGACGGCGCGCCCTGATTGGCGGCGATCAGCAGGCCGTAATAGCGTGACTTCTGGTCAGCCGACAATGCGCCGGTATCAAGGCTGGCTAACAGCCGACGCGCACCGTTCATATCCTGCGAGCCAAGGCGCAGCTGCGCATTGAGCAATTGCAGTTCAAGCCGTTGCTTATCAGACAGTTGCTGAGGCAGCTGGGTGATTTGTTGGTTAGCCTGAGGATACTTGCCTTCATTAAGCAGTGCACGGATGGCGAGTAATTGCCAGTCAGCCTTGCTATTATCTGCGCTCTGTTGCACCTGCTGCAAATAGTATTCGGATGTACCTGTGGCGGGCCCCTGGATATTGACAGAGGAAGTTTGCGGGCTCTGGCTGGAACACGCGGCTAAAATTAGCGCGGCCAGCAAAACAGGGACAAAGCGTCCTGCTTTACTACGAACGACTATTGAAGGAAGCATACTGTATCCAGTGATGTTTTTCTCAAGGTGCTCAATATTAAATCGGCAATTCGGATCAAACAATGAAACAACACGATCGGACAGAGATTTCTGCCAGCACGCTCTATATCGTGCCCACGCCAATCGGCAATCTGGGCGACATCACCCAACGGGCCCTGTTGGTGCTAGCAAGCGTCGATCTGATCGCAGCGGAAGATACACGTCATACCGGGCTGTTGCTACAACAATTCGCCATCAACGCCCGGCTGTTTGCCCTGCATGACCACAATGAGCAGCAAAAAGCAGAACAGCTGCTGATCAAGCTGCAGGAGGGGCAAAGTATAGCGCTGGTCTCCGATGCCGGTACGCCGCTGATTAACGATCCGGGTTATCACCTGGTTCGCCGCTGTCGTGAAGCGGGCATTCGCGTGGTGCCCCTGCCCGGCCCGTGCGCGGCAATCGCCGCCCTCAGCGCTGCCGGCCTGCCCTCCGATCGTTTCTGTTACGAAGGATTTCTTCCGGCCAAAACCAAAGGCCGTTGCGATGCGCTGCGCGCCGTTGCCGAGGAGCCGCGTACGCTGATTTTTTACGAATCGACCCATCGACTGCTCGACAGCCTGCAGGATATGGTCAGCGAGCTGGGCGGCGATCGCTACGTGGTGCTGGCTCGTGAGATCACTAAAACCTGGGAAAGCATCCACGGCGCGCCGGTGGCCGAGCTGCTCGCCTGGGTGCGTGAGGACGAAAACCGCCGCAAAGGCGAGATGGTGCTGATCGTTGAAGGCTTCCATCAACAGGAAGAGAGCCTGCCCGGCGAGGCGCTGCGCACGCTGAGCCTGCTGCAAAAAGAGCTGCCGTTAAAAAAGGCAGCGGCGCTGACGGCGGAGATTCACGGTGTGAAAAAGAATGCGTTGTATAAATATGCCCTCGAACAGCAAGAGGGTGACAAGCAGGACTAAATGTCCTATCATCCGCGCCGAAGCTGACCAGGCAGTCGCCGCTTTGTCGTCGTCCTTTTCGGAGGAGACAGGCAGAGGGGAGGAAAGTCCGGGCTCCACAGGGCAGGGTGCCAGGTAACGCCTGGGGGGCGCAAGCCCACGACCAGTGCAACAGAGAGCAAACCGCCGATGGCCCGCAAGGGATCAGGTAAGGGTGAAAGGGTGCGGTAAGAGCGCACCGCGCGGCTGGTAACAGTTCGTGGCACGGTAAACTCCACCCGGAGCAAGGCCAAATAGGGGTTCACATGGTACGGCCCGTACTGAACCCGGGTAGGCTGCTTGAGCCAGTGAGCGATTGCTGGCCTAGATGAATGACTGTCCACGACAGAACCCGGCTTAACGGTCAGCTTCAACTTTTTACAGAAACCCCGCCTCGGCGGGGTTTTTTGTTTAGCCCAGTAAGGGGTTTTAAGGTCCAGGACCCTTCTGTTCTGCCTTGCAGGCAGCTTTTAAGGTCAATGTCTTAGGGTCAATGTCTTAGGGTCAATGTCTTAGGGTCAAAGGCCATTTCGTTCTGCCCTTCGGGCCGCCCGAGCAGGGCCGGCAGTCGCCCCGGCCCTGCACCCGCGCTATCCGGCAAACACAACCGCCCACTTCGTGGGTGCCCTCAGCAAAAGCCTTTTCCTGACGGACCAGGCGCGATTCGCTCCTGCTCAACGCACCCTCTCGCCGCATCCCTGCGGCTCGCCCTGGAAAATGCTTTTCCCTCGGCGTTTGTGATGCCTCCTCAAGGTCAAAACCAGGTCAAAACCAAAAAACTAAGACCAGGACTCAAAATAAAATCTACGTCCAAGCGCAAACACAAGCCCAAGTTCAAGTTCAAGTTCAAGTCCAAGTCCAAGTCCAAGCCCAAGCCCAAGCCCAAGCCCAAGTCCAAGTCCAAGTCCAAGTCCAAGTCCAAGTCCAAGTCCAAGTCCAAGTCCAAGTCCAAGTCCAAGTCCAAGTCCAAGTCCAAGTCCAAGTCCAAGTCCAAGTCCAAGT